>Ga0182015_10000327_pt1 | contig 67906 bp, 56 predicted proteins | sample 712P3MmetaG_FD_120478 | JGI IMG/M metagenome (GOLD analysis project Ga0182015, IMG submission 120478) | Permafrost microbial communities from Stordalen Mire, Sweden - 712P3M metaG | ecosystem: Environmental > Terrestrial > Soil > Wetlands > Permafrost | place: Sweden: Stordalen | collected...
GATTACTGGATTTTTGAGTTCGATGCCGGCGAACTTGACGGCGAGATCGGGCGTGCGTCTGGCGGCGGGGGAGGCGGTCATCGCGATTGTAGTGTATCGCGTGCAGGGTGCAAGGCCAAACCTTCGCAGCGCCAGCATCCCTTCGACTTCGCTCAGGGCAGGCTTGCGGGCTACTTAGCGGGCTTCGCCCGCTCCTCGGGCCGCCGGGACGGCGGAGCTACAAACGTGCATTCCCGGCTACTTTTCCGTTACAGTATTCATTCTCATGCTTGATCTGAACTTTGTTCGCGACAACTTGCCGCTGGTCGAGGAAAAGCTGCGCCAGCGCGGCATGAAACCGTCTGAAGTGCTGAAGAACTTCGCGCAAGTGGATGCGCAGCGGCGCCAGGCCATCACCAGCGCGGAGACCATGAAGGCGCAGCGCAATCGCGCCTCGGAAGAAATCGCAAAATTAAAAAAGAGTGGACAGGATGCGTCCGCGTTGATTGCGGAGACCAAGAATTTGCGTGAGCAGGTCGAGGGACTCGGCAAGGCCGCCGAGGAATACGAGACCCGGTTGCGGCAGATTCTGGTAGGCATTCCCAATATCCCGCATGCGAGCGTGCCGGTCGGCAAGAGCGCCGAGGATAACGTGGAGGTCCGCCGTTGGGGCACGCCGCCACAGTTCGACTTTACTCCCAAGCCGCACTGGGAGATTGGCGAACAGCTCGGCGTGCTTGACCTGGAGCGAGCGGCGAAAATTTCCGGCGCGCGCTTCGCCGTTTACTGGGATATGGGTGCGCGGCTGGAGCGGGCGCTGGCCAACTTCATGCTCGACCTGCACACGCGCGAGCATGGTTATACCGAGGTCTTGCCGCCGTACATGGTGAACTCTGAGTCGATGTACGGAACTGGGCAACTGCCGAAGTTTGCCGCCGATTCTTTCAAGGTTCCGCATGGAGAAAAAGATTTATGGCTGATTCCGACCGCCGAAGTTCCAGTGACTAACCTTTATCGCGATGAAGTGCTCGATGCGGCGCGCCTGCCGGTTTCACTGACTGCCTATACTCCGTGTTTCCGCAGCGAGGCTGGGTCTTATGGCAAGGATGTGCGCGGGATTATCCGGCAGCATCAGTTTCAGAAAGTTGAAATGGTGAAGTTCACGCAGCCGGAAGACTCGTACGAGCAACTTGAGAAGCTCACGCATCACGCAGAGGAAGTGCTGCAGAAACTCGGCCTGCATTATCGCGTAGTGACGCTTTCTACGGGCGACATAGGGTTCGCGGCGGCAAAAACTTACGACATCGAAGTTTGGCTGCCGGGGCAACAACTGTTTCGCGAGATTTCTTCATGCTCGAACTTTGAGTCGTTTCAGGCACGGCGCGCGAATATACGCTATCGTCCTGAGGGCAAGAACAAGACGGAATTTGTGCACACGCTGAATGGCAGTGGCCTTGCCGTCGGCCGAACTTGGGTTGCGATTGTGGAAAACTATCAGCAGGCTGATGGCAGTGTGCTGGTTCCGGAGGCTCTGCGGCTGTACATGGGAATCGACCGGCTCACGCCGCGAAAAATGTAGTGCCGCCGTCTCGGCTGCGTCGCGAAAGCGTCTCGTCCTCCAGCGGGCGAGGACAGGATGCCCACGCGACAGCCAACAATCCTGGGATGAGCGAAGTCGAAGGATGCCAGCGCTGCGCTTACGCGAAGCAACTCCAGTCGCAAACCAGTGTTCTACCTATTTAATCTATCGTTTCAAAGGCAAGGAGTAGAATTGCAGTTTGGACGGGGCTAAAACAAATGCGACGGTTATGGCCGCTCCCACCGTCCCTATGAGTGGGATTTGGCGAACAATCCGCGATTACATCTTCTGGTCGTATGAACGCGGAACCATCCAATACGATGTGATGGTCACGCTGATCCTGCTGTTTGTTTTTCTTTCTCCGAAGCTAATCAACTTCAAGGACAAACCGGTTGAGCACAATCCGCATCGTACTGCAGTCGCCGTAGTACCAGACGGGCAGGGCGGGCTAATTTACCAGATTGAAGCTGCGGCTGTCACCGCCCAAGGTGACGGAGCGATTCGCAACGAACTACTGCAAATTATCGAACCTATTTCCGGCGAAGTCAGCATCGCGAAGATCGAACCGGTACGTGATGGCTCCGGCCGGCTTCTCAGCTACAAAGTCTGGGTTGCCCGGGAATAGCGTCTAACTCAGAATGAAAATCCATCCTCCGCGAATGTCGAAATGCTTCCGCAATATGACCTTCGGTTTCGCGATGCTCATCGCATTGGGGATTGCGTGGGCACAGCAGCCTGTGCAGACTCAGAGTTCTGAACAACTGCAACACATTTTGAGCCGGCTAGACCAGACTGCGGCGGAGTTCCACACTGCCCAGGCAGACTTCGTCTGGGATCAATATCACAAAGTGGTAGATGACCACGACAAACAGAAAGGGACGATATACTTTCGCCGCGTCGGGAATGAAGAACAAATGGCTGCCGACATCGACGACCCCTCGCCTCCCAAGTATGTGCTGTACACCGACAGCAAGGTGCAGGTCTATTCGCCGAAACTGGACGAGGTGGACACATACAACACAGGGAAAGACCGAGCCACCGTGGAAAGCTTCCTGGTCCTAGGTTTTGGCGGCAGCGGCAAGGATATGCTTAAATCTTTTGATGTCACATACTTGGGACATGAAAAGGTAGAAGGTACCGAGACCGTTAAGCTGGGGCTGGTGCCGAAATCGGCCAAGGTTAGTAATACCTTCGATCACATCTGGTTATGGATCGACCCCTCCTTGGGCGTATCGGTGCAGCAGCAGTTCTTCGAGCCAGAATCAGGCGATTACCGTCTGGCGAACTATTCCAATATCCAGTTGCATCAAAAAATCCCAGATTCTGTGTTCAAGCTGAAAACGACGCCCAAAACTAAGGTTGTATCGCCAAAGGGATAAGTTGCGGTTCGCTCGCTGATCTCGGTTCTCAAACTGATTCATGGCTGTGGAAGAATAAAGGCTGAAAAACCACGTGCGGGACGCTATACTGCGGGAAAGCCCTCGATTTAGAGTCGGAAGGTAGAGGGCTATTAGACTCCGGTCACAACGCGCACAAACATATATGGCCAAGGTTTTCACCATCCCCAGTCCTCCCCAAATCGGTCGCCGGCGGCGCGAGCGCATTGCTGATCCGCGTTACGTTGACGGCCAGCGGCTATTGGTTGAAGCGATGAGATACCTGGCCCAAGCAGACCCGGTAAATAATCGCGGTGCCATCGAATTACTTTCCGAGCACGTGCGTACACGCTTCCGCATGACCGATTCGCCGCTAGCATGAGATCGCGGAGTCGCTCGCGTGCAGGAAGAACCTTGCTTTCCACGAATTGAGATCACAAATCCAGAGAACCCTCCTCCTCGCAGGTTGGCGGGTGCGTTTCTTCATTTAAATTAGATCATGCGGTCCATTCTGCAGAAGCCGGCGTTGCGCTTCGTGTTCGCTGCCAATGTGATTTCGATGCTGGGCAGCGGAATGAACTCAGCCGCGGTGGCCTGGTACATTCTGCAAGCCACGCACTCTGAAATTGCCCTCGGAACGTTCGCTGTACTGCAAACCATCCCGGCAATGCTGATGCTGCCGTTCACTGGCGTCATCATCGACCGGGAAGACCGTCGCCGCCTGGTCATGATGCTAGACGCTGCGCGCGCCGTCATCATCCTCACAGTTTCCATTCTCGCGTTCATGGGAAAAACGAAGCTGTGGGAGCTCTACCTGATGAACACGCTGGTGGCCGCGGGTTTCTGGATGTTCTGGCCTACGATCACAGCCTTGATCCAGGAACTGACTCCCGGCGAGGAATTCGTGCATGCAAATACGTTTCTGTTGGCGGGAATTCAGGGAGGCTGGCTGATTGCGGGTTCTATCGTCGGATTCGTTTACAACCGCATCGGACTGGGCGGGGTGTTGCTTATCGATTTCTCCACCTACCTGGTTTCGTTTCTCTGTTACTTCGCCGTGCGCAAGGGACGCCACGTGGTGCCACGGCCAGAGGAGTTGCGTGCCGACATCGAGGCGGCGGAAACCGGAGTCGAGCGCTTTGTGCGTGAAATGCGGGAAGGCATTCAGTTTCTGCGCGATCGGCGCAGTCTGGTTTTTCTGGGAATCAGTTGGGCGCTGTTTCTGGCCGCCATGACGACCGGAGTCGTGGTCACCCCTCCGTTAAGCGATAAAGTCTTTCACGCCGGAGCCGTCGGATATGGCTGGCTGAATGCCGGATGGGGCACGGGCGCGTTTGCCAGCGCTCTGTACGCGCCTTGGCTCATCGCAGGTTTGGGAGCCAAGCGGTCAATCGCAATCTCCATGGGATTGTTGACCATCAGCATGATTTTGGCGCCGCTCTCACCCATGCTTGCCATCGCCGTGTTCCTCTACGGAATGATGGGATCGGCTCGCGGCGTCAGCGGCGTGGCCATGAATACCAGCATCATGGAACAGGTTCCGCAGCACTTCATGGGCAGAGTGCAGAACACATTTTATTTCGCGGGCACCGCAATGCAAATCTGCCTGGCTCTGTTGGTGGGAGCAGTAGCGCAGGTGAGTCTGGTCGCCGGATTCTCCATCATTGGATTGGTGTATGCGGTCGCATTCGTCAGCGCCAGTTGGCCGGTGGGAGCGGCTGCGCCCGTCGAAGTGAGCACAGCGGAATAGATTTGGCGAATAGACTTAGATTGCCGATTTCCAACTGTCAATTGTCTAATTGAAAATCGGCAATTTTCTTTCTTTGACTCTGTGTCTCTGTGCTAAGTAAGCCTGTTATTCTTTCTGTTCCATTTTCACGAGGAGTCACGCATGTCCTCCAGCCTCGAAGGTCGAGTAGCCATTGTCTTTGGAGTCGCCAACAAACGCAGCATCGCCTGGTCGATCGCACAAGGTCTGCACAATGCCGGCGCCCAGCTTGCCATCACGTATCAGAACGAGCGTATGGCTCTCGAAGCCAAGGATCTGATTCTTTCCCTGCCCGGTGCGGAGGCATTCCAATGCGACGTTTCGAACGACGCCGAGATTGAGCGACTCTTCGGCCAGCTTAAAGGGCGCTATGGCAAGCTGCACGTTCTTGTGCATAGCGTAGCTTTTGCGCCAGCCGATGAACTCAAAGGAGACTTCATAAACACGACCCGTGAAGGTTTTCGGATAGCGCTCGATGTAAGTGTCTATTCGCTCATCGCAGTTGCCCGCGCGGCGGCGCCGCTGATGGGCGAGGGCGGATCGATCATGACCATGACCTACTACGCCGCCGAGAAAGTTGTGCCCCGTTATAACGTGATGGCCGTAGCCAAGGCCGGTTTGGAATGCTCAGTACGTTACTTAGCTTTTGAATTGGGCAAGAAAAACATTCGCGTAAATGCTATTTCCGCCGGCCCCATTAAGACTCTGGCTGCGCGTGGCATCGCCGGCTTCACCGATATGCATAAGACTCACGCCGAGCGCGCGCCGCTCGGCCGCAATGTCGATGTAAACGAAGTCGGAGCAACGGGAGTATTCCTGGCTTCAGACGCCAGCTCCGGCATCACCGGAGAGACGATCTACGTGGACTGCGGCTACAACATCATGGGGTTTTAGAGGCTTATCAACACCGAGTCACGGAGACATCTGTGTCTCGGCGGTAGAAAGCTCTTAGCGGACAATAATTCGCACCCTCCGCTCATTTTCTGCTATTCGTTCCAGGGAAATCTTCAGATCACATTCGCGTTCAAAGCGGGCGAACTTTTCTCCCCACTCGATCAGCAGGATGCTGTTTTCCGCAATTAGGTCGTCAAGCCCCAGGGTTTCAAGTTGGCGCTGCGTATCCACGCGGTATAAATCGATATGATAGAGAATCGCCTCAGGACCGCGATATTCGTGGATCAAAGTAAAGGTCGGGCTGGTTACATCTTCTTCGGCAGCCGCGCGGAAGGCTTCAGCAATGCCTTTGACCAGCGTAGTCTTGCCAGCTCCCAGATCGCCGCGAAGCACAACGATTTTCGGCGGCGCCAGCATTCCCGCCAGCGAACGGCCAAGCGTGATCGTCTCTTCCGGCGAATGGGTGATGAATTCTCGCGTCTCCATGAGGTTGGAGACCAGTATAGCGAGAGATCAAATCGCTGCGCCCACAGGCTTAGCCACGCCGTTTTGGCGCGACCCACTGCGAGGAACGCAGTCCCATGAAGTCCTTGTCCACACGTGAATCGAGAGCGTCGCGCAGAGTCTGGTGATCGTTGTCCTCGAGCGCGATGAAGCGAAACGGCTGCAAAGTCCCATCCTTGAATTTGCGGGTGGGCTGCAGGATTTCCGCCATGGCTTTCACGGCCCCCGATTCCGTCTCGATGGTGACCTCGACCAGATTGCCCTGCTCCAGCGCTCCAGACAATCGCAACATGCCACCGGTTTCGGAGATGGTTTGCAGCTTCGCTCGCGCACTGCGCCCGTCATTCAACTTAATTACAACGGGGATTGTGCTACCGAATTGAACTCGCTGGGCGCGGTGTTGGGGGTGCGTCTGGGGGAAGTGTGTCATAGCCAAATCCACTATGTCATGACGGGCGACGGCAAGGCAGATTACGCAAGCACTTGTCCGAATTCTGGTATCGCCACGGCGCTGGACGGGTCTTAACCGGCAAATAGCGTTCCCATAGCCTGTACTAAAATCGAGTTGCCATGTGCTATTTCGCGTTCTTGTTACACTTCTGACATGGACCACACAGGGCGGCTCAGGAGGCTGCAGACCTTTCTTGGCAAGACCTCGGTGGACGCCTTGCTGATCACCCATCTGCCCAACATCCGCTACCTTTGCGGATTTACCGGGACATCTGGCATCCTGGCAATTGCAATAAATAGCATCGTGTTTTTTACTGACGGACGCTACAGTCAGCAGGCGCATGCGGAGGTGAAGGGATCGCGGGTGGTAATTGCCCGAAAGCCGCCGCTCGCCGCTGCCGCTGAGTGGCTAATAAACGGCAAGAACAAAATTGCGCGCAAGCTCCCAATCAGGCTTGGCATTGAAAGCGAACATTTGAGCGTGGCGTCGCGTTCGCATCTGGCGTCGATGCTGCGGCACAACTCTAGACTACGAGAGACGCGAGGTCTGGTTGAGCAGGCGAGGATGGTGAAGGACGCTGATGAAATTGCAAGTTTGCGAGCCGCGGCTGCATTGGGAGCGAGCCTGTTTGAACGAGCGCTTGAGGTGATCCGGCCAGGCGTAAGGGAGAACGATGTTGCGGCCGAAATGGAGTACACGGCGCGGCGGTCGGGAGCCGAGGAAATGTCGTTCCCAACTATCATTGCAGCTGGGCAGAGATCTGCGTTGCCGCACGGTCGCGCGTCCACGGCTGCGATTCCTTCCCGGGGATTCGTGGTCTGCGACTTCGGTGTTATACTTTCCGGCTACTGTTCCGACAGGACACGCACGGTTCACGTCGGCCGTCCGACGGGCGAAGCGCGGCGAATCTACCAGGCAGTGTATGAGGCGCAAGCCGCCGCCATAGCCGCTGTAAAACCTGGAGTGAGCGTTGGCGAGGTAGACGAAGCTGCGCGTACTGTACTGAAAAAGAAAGGCTTGGCTAGACATTTTACGCACTCCACCGGTCATGGTGTAGGCTTGGAGATTCATGAACCGCCGCGCATAGCTGCGGGTCAGGGCGAAATTCTGCAGCCGGGGATGGTTATTACCGTCGAGCCCGGCGCGTACATACCCGGAAGCGGGGGCGTGCGCATCGAAGACATGGTGGTAGTTACAAATCGGGGATGTGAGGTTCTTGCGCCCTCGAACAAAGAGCTCATCACGATTTAAAGCAGTTTCGATTCTCAGCCGAGCCCGGATTTGCCCGGCTTCTCAAGTTGGCGCGACAGGCAGGAAGAAGTCCCACCGCAAACCATGAACCAGAAAGAACTGAAGGAACTCATAGAGTTCTTAATTGAAAAGGATATTGCCGAGTTCGAGTTGGAACGCGGCGATGTGAAGGTGCGCATCAAGCGGGGTGCAGAACATGTGGTCGCGCCAGCGGTACCGGTCACCCATTTTGCCGTACACACGGCGTCTGCGGCCATTCCGGAGATTTCCGCTTCTGGGGCTGCACCCACGCAGGCCTCACCGGCGAGCGAAAACTCCGTTACTCCGCCAGCCGTGGAGGCTGGACTGCACACGGTCCATTCGCCCATCGTAGGAACCTTCTACGAATGCCCATCCCCCGGATCTCCGCCGTTTGTAAAGGTTGGTGATACCGTCGACGTCGGGCAAGTGCTATGCATCGTCGAGGCCATGAAGTTGATGAATGAAATTGAGGCGGATGTGGCTGGTGAAATCGTGAAAAAACTGGTTGCAAACGGCCAACCAATCGAATACGGCCAGGAATTATTTGTAATTCGCCCAAGAAGTTGATCGTGTAGGGCGGACATTCCTGTCCGCCGCCTTTGCTGTTGATTTTCGATTTCTTACTTTATGAGGACTAAGGCCAAAAAAGCGGACAAGAGTGTCCGCTCCACTCGTTTAATCCATGTTCAATAAAATTCTGATTGCGAACCGCGGCGAGATTGCCTTGCGCGTAATTTGCGCCTGCAAAGAGCTTGGCATTCGCACCGTGGCGATCTACAGCGAAGCCGACCGCAACTCGTTGCCCGTCAAGTTTGCCGATGAAGCCATCTGCATTGGCCCTCCCCAACTGGCCCAAAGCTACCTCAACATTCCCGCAGTAATTAGCGCGGCCGAAATCACGAATGTGGACGCCATTCATCCGGGATATGGATTGCTGGCGGAGAACGCGAATTTCGCCGAGGTCACCGAAACCAGCAATATCAAGTTTATTGGACCGCCGCCCGAGACCATGCGGCTTATGGGTGAAAAAGAAAAAGCTCGCGCAGCGATGAAGAAAGCAGGCGTGCCTATCCTGCCCGGTTCTGATGGGATTCTTGCCAGCGAAGGCGAAGCCGTGGAATGGGCCAAGCACGTCGGGTTTCCGGTGATCATTAAAGCGTCTGCCGGCGGGGGCGGGCGCGGTATGCGTATTGTTCGCAGCGAAGAAGAGCTTCCTGCGCTGTTCAAAGCCGCGCAAGCGGAGGCGGCAGCGGCCTTCGGCAACGGCGATCTCTACATGGAGAAATTTATCGAGCGGCCGCGCCACATCGAGTTCCAGGTTTTGGCCGACCAGTATGGCAATGTGGTAAGCCTGGGCGAACGCGAGTGTTCAATCCAGCGGCGTCATCAGAAGTTGCTGGAGGAATCTCCATCAACCCAAATGACACCCGAACTGCGAACGCAAATCGGTGACGTTATATCGAAGACTCTTTCCGATATCGGCTACGTGAATGCCGGGACCATCGAATTTTTGATGGACGAAGACCGCCGGTTGTATTTCATCGAAATGAACACCCGCATCCAGGTGGAACACCCGGTCACGGAGATGGTCACTGACGTCGACCTCGTCAAGAGCCAGATTCTGCTGGCAGCCGGCGAACGCATGGAAAGCGTGCTGCAAGGTCCAATCGTGCATCGCGGACACGCCATTGAATGCCGCATCAATGCTGAGCATCCGGAAAAGTTCACGCCTTCGGCGGGAAAAATTACGGCATTCAATCCGCCGGGAGGAACAGGCGTGAGAATTGATACTGCGGCCTACGCCGAAGGCGTGATTCCGCCTTATTACGACTCCCTGATCGCCAAGCTAATCGTGCGCGGCAAAGATCGCAGCGAAGCGGTCTCGCGCATGTCGCGCGCGCTGGAAATGTTTATCGTGGAAGGGATATACACGACCATCCCGCTGCATCGCAGGATCCTGGCTGATCCCGATTTCCGCGCAGGCAGGTTCGATACGACGTTTATTGAGCGATTTCTGGCCAAGAATGGGAAACCGGCGCACTAAACAGATTAGCCGTCATCCTGAGCGAAGCAGCCGATACGCGAAGCGTAGCGGCTACGAAGTCGAAGGATCCGTTCAACGTGTTCACCGCTTGAATGCTGCGAGGCATTCCGACGCACGTCGCAGACAGAACGCCCTCACACGTCAGCGTGAGCGCCAGTTCGGTCGGGGTCCTTCGACTGCGTTGGTGTCGCTTCGCGACCCCAACTCCGCTCAGGATGACAGGATACAGTCATTGACGCCGCAGAAACCCCGACATTTTCAGAGTGGACCGCGAGCATGAACTCCTTGCCTCGCCTCTACGCCATTCTCGACACATCGTGCTTTCGCGACAGCCAGACTTTGTTTTCGACAGCGCAAGAGTTTGTAGCAGGCGGCGTCACCCTGCTTCAATACCGCAATAAGAGCGGCGGCGTCCGTCAGATGCTGGAGCAGGCGCGGGAACTGAGAAGTCGGATTGGCGGGTCCGTCAAGCTCATCATGGATGATCGGGCAGATCTTTGTTTAGCGGCCGGCTTTGATGGCGTCCACGTCGGACAGGAGGATTTGTCGCCAGCAGGCGCCAGAAAAGTGATTGGCGAAAAGCTGTGGCTCGGCGTTTCCACGCACAACCCTGAGCAGGTTGCGGAAGCCGATCGGACATCCGCGGATTATCTGGCTATCGGTCCTGTTTTTTCGACTGCGAGCAAGGCCAATCCTGATCCGGTCATCGGCCTCGAAGGCGTCAGAAAAGCGCGAGCCTTGACGCAAAAGCCCCTCGTTGCAATTGGAGGCATTAATCGTGCCAACTGCCGGTCGGTTATTGAGGCGGGAGCCGACTCGGTTGCGGTAATATCCGATCTGATGCGGGACCCGCGAAAATCAGCAAAGGAATTTTTCCGTATCTTAGGATAGAGTCGAAGCGGCTGCCGAGCTTCGCTCGACGGGACAGCCGGGCGGCTGTCCCGAGGTAGCACAAAAACTAGGAGCCCTTTGAGCACCGATACCAAAGCACCGCCGCGAGCCGACAGCGAGTGGGAAATCCACAGCCACCAGGACAAAGAACTGGTGAAGGCCCTTGGCCTGACCAGCGCAACCATGCTGGTTATGGGCTCAATGATCGGCTCGGGTATTTTCATTGTTTCTGCTGAAATATCGCGAGAAGTAAATTCTCCCGCGCTGCTGATTGCGGCCTGGCTCGTCACCGGTTTCATGACCATTGTTGGGGCACTGAGCTATGGCGAACTGGCGGGAATGATGCCGCGAGCGGGAGGCCAATACGTCTACCTGCGCGAAGCACTCGGCCCGCTCTGGGGATTCCTCTACGGCTGGACGCTGTTTCTGGTAATTCAAACCGGGACGATAGCCGCGGTTGGCGTGGCATTTGGCAAGTTCCTGGGCATCTTCGTTCCATCTATTTCTTCTTCGAACTGGATCTTGCATTTCTGGAGAGTGCCTCCCATTCGGATTGGGCCGATGGTTCTCGGCAACATGGATGTGGGACTGAACACGCAGAATCTGGTGGCGATTCTGGTCGTCGTTGCGCTCTCGGTAATCAATATTTTCGGCGTGAAGACCGGCGCGCTGATCCAGAATGTTTTCACCTTCGCCAAGGTTTCCGCGCTTTTGGGGCTGGGCTTGCTGGGCTTATTTATTGGGCGCAATGCGCAGGCATTAGCTGCCAACTTTCACGGTAATTTCTGGAACAATGCCGGATTAAGCGCGCAGCACGCAGTGCAGGTAGGAGTCGGCGGGCCAATGGTCATGGTCGGCACCCTCACTATTCTGGCAGTGGCACAAGTGGGGTCGCTGTTCTCGGCCGATGCCTGGAACAACGTGACCTTCACCGCTGGCGAGGTCAAGAATCCCAGCCGAAACTTGCCGCTGTCTCTCGCCTTAGGCACAGGCGTGGTAATCACGCTGTACATCATTTGCAACTTCGTTTATCTGAACGTGCTGCCACTGGACGGCGTGGCCAACGGCGCAACCATCCTGCAGCGTGGAATAAAGTACGCGACCGAGGATCGCGTTGCCACCGCCGTGATGACGCAAATGTTTGGCGCGGCAGGTGGCTTGCTTATGGCTGCGGCGATCATGCTTTCGGGTTTCGGATGCGTTAACGGGCTGATTCTAGCGGGTGCGCGTGTGTATTACGCGATGGCAAAAGACGGCCTTTTCTTTCGCGGCGTCACCAAATTGCATCCCACTTACAAGACGCCCGCAGCTTCACTGATGGTGCAGATGGTTTGGACTTGCGTTTTATGTGTCTCCGGGAGCTACGGGCAACTGCTCGACTACATCGTTTTCGCCGTGCTGGTGTTCTATATTCTGACCATTTTCGGATTGTTCGTGCTGCGCCGTAGGCATCCCGATGCGGAAAGGCCGTATCGCGCGATTGGCTATCCCGTGCTGCCCGCGGTGTATATTGTGATGGCCTTATTCATCGACCTCGTATTATTGCGCTACAAACCGCAATACACCTGGCCGGGACTGATCATCGTGTTGCTGGGAGTACCGGTGTATTACTTGTGGTCGCGGCGAGGCGGAAAACTTACATCAGCTTAGCAACGAAGGAGAAACCAATCGGATGGCGAACCTGCTGGCTACCAAGCCGCTAAATTTGCTGATGGAGGAATCCCGCGAAACCGGCGAACACAGCCTGAAGCGAACGCTCGGAGTTTTTCAACTCACCGCTCTGGGCGTGGGCGCAGTTATCGGCGCGGGCATTTTTGTCATGGTGGGGCTGGGAGCGCAATACGCTGGTCCGGCACTTACATTATCGTTCGTTCTATCCGGGCTGGGATGCGCATTTGCTGGTCTCTGCTACGCCGAGTTCGCGGCCATGATCCCGCTCGCCGGCAGCGCTTACACCTACGCGTACGCCACACTGGGAGAACTCCTGGCCTGGATCATCGGCTGGGACCTGACCCTCGAATATGCCATGGGCGCGAGCACGGTTTCTTCGGGCTGGTCTAATCATTTCATTGAACTGCTGAAGATCTTCCATATCCAAATGCCGCTCTGGCTAGCCTACGATCACTGGACGGCGCTGAAAACTGCGGAGAACGTCATCGCGCGCCAAATGGCTCTGGCGTCCGATTCATCGTTAGTTCCGGGCACACAATCGTTCCTCGATAAGGTCAGCGCGATCATCAGTACGCAGTCTCCCGAACTGTTGCAGCGGGCACACGATCTCCTGAACGCGCCGCATTTGTTCGGCATGGAAATCGGTTTTAATCTTCCAGCCTTTATCATTGCGCTGGTAATCACGGCGATTCTGATTGTCGGCATTAAAGAGAGCGCGAGGTTTAATACCGGAATCGTAGTGGTTAAGGTTTCGGTGGTACTTTTCGTGATCGCCCTAGGCGCCCGGTATATCGAGAGGAGTAACTGGGGCATGGACTGGAGCTCGTTTGCGCCCCATGGCTTCGCGGGAATTGGCGCCGGTGCCGCGTATATTTTCTTCGCCTACATTGGCTTCGATGCGGTTTCGACCACGGCCCAGGAAGCCAAGAATCCGCAGCGTGACTTGCCTATTGGCATGATCGCTTCCCTCGCGATCTGTACCGTCTTGTATATCGCCGTAGCGGGTGTGCTGACGGGGATGGTGCGTTGGCAGCAAATCAATATTGAAGCTCCCGTGGCTCGCGCGTTTCTCGACCGCGGCTTAAACACGGCGTCGCACATCATTACCCTGGGCGCCCTGGCCGGACTGACCAGTGTGATGCTGGTGATGTTGCTCGGTCAGACCCGCGTGCTCTACGCCATGGCCAATGATGGTTTGTTGCCGAAGAAATTTTTTGCAGCCATTCATCCTAAATTTCGTACACCGTGGAAGAACACGATTCTGGTGGGACTGCTGGCAGCGGTTGTGGGCAGCCTGACTCCGATCGACGATATCGGCAAGATGGTGAATATCGGAACCCTGCTGGCATTTGTGATCGTGTCGATTTCCGTGATGGTGTTACGCCACACAAATCCCAGTCAGCCGCGGCCATTCCGCACCCCGTGGGTGCCGCTCATCCCAATACTCGGCGTCATCTCGAACGGCTACATGATGTACAAACTGGGCTGGGTCAACTGGGCGCGATTGATCATTTGGCTGGTAATTGGGCTGGTGGTTTATTTCTCTTATGGCCAGAAGCACAGCAAAGTGCAGGCGCTGCAGGAGTCCAAGCATTCAATGGCGGACTGAGTCGCTGATTTAGATAGATGGCCTTCCGCGAAAATATGCGGAAGGCCATTTTGTTTTATAGTCGCTGAGTATTCAGAAAAAAAGAAATGGAGGACGGGCCTCTGTCGAGCCTGCCCTGAGCGAAGTCGAAGGGTCCAGCCGGGCGAGACGCCCGCCATCCATTCTTAACGGTTCTCTAGCCATGAAAATCGTCACTGCCGCCGAGATGCGCGAGATCGACCGCATCACCACCGAACGATTCGGCGTGCCTTCGCTCACCCTCATGGAGAATGCGGGCACGGCGGTCGCCGAGTTTGTTATCTCGCGGTACCCATCTGCGGAGCGCATAGGCGTAATCTGCGGCAAAGGCAACAACGGCGGCGACGGCTTTGTGGCGGCGCGAAGGCTGCACGGCGCGGGAAAGGGAGTGCGCATCATCTTGTTGGCAGAGCCGTCACAACTGCGCGGCGATGCAGCGGAAATGTTCGGAAGGCTTCCGATTGCTCCGGTGATTTTGCGATCGAATGACGAATTGAAAGGAGAACACGCTCAGGCTGTATTCGAATCCGAACTGCTGTTGGATGCGGTTCTGGGCTCAGGTTTCAAGCCGCCCGTGAGTGGGTTGTATGCCGAGGCAATTAAGCTGATGAATGCGAGCTCTGCGCCAGTGATTGCGATCGATATGCCATCCGGAGCAGATGCCGATGTCATGGGCGAACAGATTGGGACGGTTGCGCGTGCCGCCGCAGTAGTCACATTCACCGCGCCGCGATCGGCGCATGTCTTCGGAAGATTGACCGATGGGCCCACACTCATTGCTCCGATTGGCTCACCCGATGAAGCCATCGTTTCCTCGCTGCAATTAGATTTGATTACTCCCCGTGATATCGCGCCTTTAATCGGGCCCCGGCCGATGGCCGCGAACAAGGGAAACTTCGGCCATGTGCTGGTGGTCGGAGGTTCGGTAGGCAAAGCCGGCTCGGTGGCGATGGCTGGAATGGCCGCGCTGCGGAGCGGCGCGGGATTGTCCACTATATCTACGCCAAAATCCGTGCTCGCTACTGTAGCGGGATTTCATCCCGAAATCATGACCGAGCCACTGGACGAAACCGCTGCCGGCACGATTTCGACGGGTGCCAGTGGAGCGGTGGACGCATTAATCAAAGGCAAGACCGTTCTAGCCGTGGGCCCAGGGATCTCGCGCAATCCCGAAACGTCTGAGTTCGTTCGCAGCTTAGTGACGAAATGCAAAACTCCCATGGTCCTGGACGCGGATGGTCTCAACGCTTTTGAAGGCCGAACCGAAGAACTCACTGGCAAAGGACGCGCCCTGGTGATCACGCCGCATCCCGGGGAGATGGCACGTCTCTCCGCTTCCACGATAGCCGCGGTGCAGCGGGACCGCATCAATGTTGCCCGCACTTTCGCGCGTGAACACGAATTGATTGTGGTGCTGAAAGGGCATCGCACGCTAGTTGCGGAGCCCGACGGCATGGTTTGGGTCAACACCACCGGAAACCCCGGCATGGCAACGGGAGGCACCGGCGACATTTTAACCGGCATGGTTGCCGGTTTCATCGCGCAAAATTCAGAACACATCTCCGAAGCAGTCGTTGCGGCAGTTCATCTCCACGGCCTTGCGGGCGACGTGGCATGCGAAAGTATGGGCGAGCATTCGCTGGTCGCAACTGACCTGCTGAAAGCCTTGCCAGAGGCCTTCCGTCGTGTGCGTGCGTCTACCTTAAGCTCCGCGGCAGAAATTCGTGACTGATGCATTTGAAAATTCTGCCAAAACATCGAGCGCGATCTGCGGCGTAGGACAATTAGCTTCCATGCAAAACAAAACCGCCGGTTCCTGACGGGTACTTCAGGAAACCGACGGCTGTCTTACTGCTAACCCGTCGCTAAATTTGGATGATCCGCGGAGTTATGAAGAAAATCAGCTCCTGGTTTGAGGTGCTGACGGATGTGTGCTTGAACAGGTTGCCCAGCCATGGAATGCTGCCGAGTAACGGAACCTGCGCCACGTTGATCGAGTTGTTGGTTTGAATTACGCCGCCGATGACCACCGTACCGCCGTCGGTGACCAACACTTGCGTCGTCGCCTGCTGCGTGATCAGCGTCGGGTTGCCATTGACGGTTTCTCCGAAGTCAGGCGTCGTGTTCTCAACATCCACATTGAGGAAGATCGTCCCCTCGGAAGTAATCTGCGGAATCACGGTCAGCCGCAGGAAGGCATCGACGTAGGTTACGGTTGGCGGACCACCCAACTGCGCCTGGGTTACGATAGGTACGCGCACGCCCTGGCGAACCAAAGCCTGGATGTTGTTCTGCGTAACCACTCGCGGACGGGAAAGTATTTTCAGCAGTCCGCGCGATTCGTCCATGGTGAGAACGGCATCGATTCGCACCGAAGAGCTGGCATTGATAAACGAGAAACCGCTGGTCGGGCCGGTTGCAGGCAAGTTAGAGAACAGGGGTATCTGCACTCCAGTCGTGGGTGTCGCTGGAGTGGTTCCGATAATCGGATACTTCGGGTTTATACCGAACGTCGAAAGCGGCGAAGTGCCCGCCGCAGACGCGCCACCAACGGCAGTGGCTGCATTGCCAAAGCCGAATCCGAGCTGAGTACCAATCTCACGCGCGAAGCTGCGGGTTGCAGCCACTACGCGAGCTTCGATTTCCACTTCCTGCGTCTTGCGGTCGAGTTGCGTAAGCAAGCGGTCGATGTTTGGCATCACCGCAGGAATGTCAGAGATGATTACTGCGTTGGTGCGCTCGTCGGCAACCACGTCACCGCGTTGCGACAAGAATTTCTTTACCGTCATGATGACGTCTTTAGAGTGGGCATAGCTCAGGAACCGCGTGACCGTCTGCTTATCAACCGCCAGCGCTTCGGCTTCCTGCTCCGCGCGCCGCGATTCAGCTTCGTGACGCAGGGTTTCAACGGTAGCGATGCGCAGGACGTTGCCGTCAAGCTGCCGAGCCAGATCGTTGTTCTTGAGCACGATGTCGAGTGCCTGGTCCCACGGCACATCGTCGAGCACGACTGTTAGCGTGCCTTTGACGTTAGGATCGAGCACAACGTTCAGTCCGCTGATTTCATGAATCAGGCGGAAGAAATCTTTCAGATCCACATCTTTGAGGTTTACGGAAATTGGTTCGCCTGTGTACTTGGCGGCGCTGATCGGGGTGACTAAGTGGCTCTCACCTCTTTGTTCCGCTGCCAAATTCACTGCCGGTTGAATCGGTTGGGTAGCGGGAGCCTGAGCCGCCTGAGGCTGCATGGCAGCGCTCGGCGTGGGCAGAAGATCGCCCTCGGGCTTGTCCACAAATTTTGCCGCCGCGCCGTCGGCTCGGGTTGCGGGAGTGGTTGCATCGGCAGCGTTTAGCTGAGCGTCCTTCTTCTGGTAAGCCGGCTCAACAATGACAAAGTCGGTCGCCGAAGCGGGTTTCGCAGCTTTAGTGTCTGCAGTAGCGACCAGAGTTGTGGCCGGAGTTGCCGCGATCCGCACTGGCTTGCTGGGCGGAGCTGAGGTCTTAACTACCGCGGGAACAACCGCAGAAGCGGAGGTCGTCAGCTTGGCCGGAGCAACGATGGCAGCCTTGGTCTCCGTCTTGACATCCGTCTTAGCCGCTGTGGGGTGCAGCCTGACGATGATCTTGCCGTCGCCGCTTGGAACCAGTTCGTAAGGGCACGCCTGCACCAGGTCGATCACGATGCTGGTGGTGGGAGGCACATGACCGTCCTCGCCGATGCGCACGCCTTTGACGCCATCCGCGCCTACGCTAATGTGGTTACGCACGGTGGCTGCCGCGGTGTTGGGCAACGTCACCAGCACGCGAGCCGGCGAGCCCAAAGAACTGAGCTTGGGCGTCACCTGTCCGCGCGAGGTGATCTCCACGCTGATTCCGTCATCGGCGTGCATTACATCCACCTTCTGGACGGTGGCATGCGTGTCCGCGCCGGTGCTCGTGCTTTGAGTCTCAGCGCCCGCCACCAGAGCTAAAATCAGCAGCGGTAGCAAAACAGCCAGCAGTTGCTTTCGCATTTCCCTTCTCCCCACGGGCGCGCGTTTTGCTCGCCTCGTGATACCTCGCTCAAATTTCATTGCCAACCCATGCCGGATCGCTGCCGGCTGATGCCCCGGTTAAACTGCCGGAGTCGAAATCTTTTTAGTAACTTCCCGGGTAAACGATTTACCTAACTTGTCCTGCATGGTCTCTTTGAAAACGATCGAATCGCCCGTGATCTTCACCACGTAACCGTTGAAAACCGGATCGTTCTCCCGCAGAAAATATGCTTTGTTCATGGCATTTACCACCACGGCAATCATGCCCGCGTCAGACTTCACAATTCCAGTAAGGGCAATCTGGTCAACCGCCAGGCACCGTTTGCCGGCGCTGCAACCCGACCCGCCCATACCGCGGTTTACTACCGGGCTCAAGAAAGGATCGCGCCGTCCTCCAGCCATGCTGATCGTCTTATGCGCATCTTTGCTGGGGTCGACTGGATTCTTCTTATCCTCGACCGCAACCTCCGGCTTGGGCTGATCGACCGCTAGCGCAGTGGTCTTCTTAGGTGTCGAGGTCTTAGGTTTCAAATTGTTCTTAGCCTGGATTTTGGGCGCGACTGGCTTCACCGCGACTGGCTTCACCGTGGCGACTGGCTGCTTGGAGGGCGTCGCGGGCAGTAACGCATGCGCCGGGACCACGCTCACCGGCTTCCCAGCCGCCGGTTTGGCTGCCGCAGTTGCGGCTTGCGGGGCCGAATTGTGTCCTTGCGAAGCCGCCAACGCGGCATTCGAATCCGCCGTCTTCTGCTGCTGCACCGCACTGAGCTTGGCTTTCGTGGTGTCGATAATGCTGGGGTTCTGCGCTGCCGCAGTTCCCATGCCGAGTCCCAGTATTAGGATTCCAGTTGCGAGCCTCATATGCCTCCCCTGCCTTTAGCCGGGCCCCCTGCCGCGGGCGTCAGATCATGGCTAAAGAATGTCGTCGCCTGGCAGGTCGCCACAATGCTCTCATTCGGCGCATACTGGTAAGTGTGTTTGACCTTTGCCATGGTTCCCATTTTTGTGTTTGCAATCAGCAAACCCGACATGTTGACAATCCGTTCCAGCTTTCCTACCCGGTCGAAAAAGTTCAGCACTGAGTAGTAAGGTCCATCCAGCTCCACTTCAAAGGGAACTTCGGTATAGAACTCCCGAGTCGACACCGGCAGAGCGGTGAAACGGCGAATCTCGATTCCCGACTTCAACGCTTCCGCATCGAGCATCTTGATAAAGCCGTCCACTTCCTTCTCGTCGGGAACGATCTTCCGTTCAATCTCAAGTTGCTGTTTCAAATTCGCCAGTTGCCGGTCCATGTCCTTTAGCTTGGGAGCGTAAGTCTCCAGTTCGGCATTTTCGTTAAGTGTTTTTTCGAGGGCGGATTGCGCCTCTGCGTTCGCCTCCCGCTGCGACTTGAACAAGGTGAAGTGCAGTCCGGCGCTGATCAGTGCCGCGCCTAGCACCAGGGCTGCTATTTGCTTGAGACCCGATAATTCGCTAAAGCTTCCCATATTCTCCCGCCTTTAGGACTTCGCTTTTTCGCAGGTCAATGTGAATTGAAACGCCTGCATTTCCTTGAATGTGTCGTCCTGGAAGGTCTCTTTGATTTCAATGTTCTTGAAATACCCAGTCTTCTGCAGATTCAAAATCAGTGATGCCACCGCGTCCGCGCTCAGCGCCATGCCTTCGATATCGACGCTGCCGCCCTGATCCTTCATGGTGTTCAGCCAGACGGCCTCGGTTCCATTGATGGTGTCGCCAATGGTGTTCAGCAGGTTCACCGGACCGGACTGGCTGGCCCGCAGCTTATCGATCACATCGACGCGTCGCTTGTAGGTTTCAGCCTGTCGTTGCCTCTCCATGTAACGAGCTTTTACATCGGCCAGTTCGGCGTTTCTGCGCTGCGCCACCTGCATCTTGGCCGCGATACTTTGTTTCTCTTTGTCCAGGCGATACCAGTAGCCAACGTTGAGCACTCCCACCAACAGCGCCACCACGACCAGCTTGAGCTTTGGTGAGCCAACCTCGCCCATCTCCATGACAGCCGCGGCCGAAGCTGCGGCCCGTTTATTTTTTGGTCTGGGTTGCCCCAGCAGGTTGATTCGGATCATAGGTTTTCAAAACTCCTTAATGCCAAACCCACCGCAACTGCCAACTGGCCAGCGTTCTGCTCGATCAATTCCACTCCCGGTCCCTCGGTTGGCGGCACGATCTTCTGGAACGGGTTGAAAATCTCCACCGGCAGCGAAAACTCCTGCCGCAGCGCCTCAATCAGTCCGGGAACTTTCGAAGATCCCCCGGCCAGATAAATCTTCTCGATGTGCTCTCCCGCCGCGCTGGCGCGGAAGAAGTCGAAAGTCTTCTGAATTTCCAGCACGATAATTTCGGTTACCTGCTGCAGGATCGGCGTCTTCGCGTCTTCGCTTACGGTGCCGACCTTGTTTCCCAGCTTCAGCGACTCAGCGTCATCGAAGCTCAAATCCAGCTCTTTCTGCAGCGAATCCGTGTATTGATGTCCGCCCACGCTAACGTCGCGGGGGAAAAGCGGCGTAGTGCCCTTCACAATGTTGATGTTCATCACGCTGGCCCCGAGGTTCAAAAGCGCCACCACCTGTCCAGGGGCAGGCTCGTAGTTGTACTCGTAGCAGTTCTGCAGCGCGAGCGCATCGATGTCCACAATAGCCGGGCTTTTGCCTGCCATCGAGAGTACGTTGGTGTAATTCAGGATCTTGTCCTTCTTGACAGCGACCAGCAATACGTCCATCTGCGGACTGCCCGCATCTTCGGAGAGAATTTGATAGTCGAGGTTCACATCGGCCAGATCAAAGGGAATGTGCTGCGCGGCTTCTTTCTGGATGGTCTCGGCCAGTTCCTGATCGCTCATCGAAGGCAGCGAGATCTTTTTCACGATGACCGAGTGCCCGCTGACGGCCGTAGCCACGCTCTTGGTTTTGATCTGATTTTCGGTAAACAGCTTGGAGATCGCGCTCGATACCGTGCCCGAGTCCACGATCATGGAATCCACAACGATATCCGGAGCCAGCGGTTCGAGGCCCAGGTGCGCTACTTCGATTCCATTGCGCCCTTTCCTCAGCTCGACCGCCTTGATGCTCGATGACCCCACATCCAGACCAACAATCGTTTTCGCTCCGAATCCAAACATGTGCCCGCCTTTACTGTTGCCCGGCAGCCTTGGCAGCTGCCTTCGGTTTCTTTTCACTCTTCGCTTCCGTCTGACTGGACTTGTCTTCCATCCACTGGTCCAGCTTCGATTTCTTGAAGCGCCAGCGATTGCCCAGCTTGAAAGCGGGAATTTTCTGCTCACCCACGTACTTATAAAGCGTGTCCGGACTGACCCCCAGGTACTGCGAAGCCTGGCGAATGTTCATCACTTCCCGCGAGTCGGCCATAGTTTCTAAACCCTTTTCCGCAGCCTTGAGCTAGACGGCGCTTGCCAGCCAGCCTTTAGGTTCGGAAGAATTCCCCGCACTGAACCGCCTTCGAGAGAATTCAGGTGTCCCGAGCATATATCAGCCTTGAAAGCACCTGAGGGGAAGGCGGAGTTACGAGATTTGCTGGGTTTTATGCCTGTTTTCTGGAAAACAGCCAGATGAAGCCTAGAGCTGTATTCTATATATTGTATGAATGTGTATCGCTACCGCAATATGATGTAGATGCGGTTGTTAGGGTTCTCCCGCATTCCGTGAACCGTAACTAAAGTAGTAGAGACGGTACGAAGGTAGTAGGAAAGGCGCGAAGCCGTTGACAATTATGTGATTTGGGCAAAATTCGATGGGGACATATGCTCAACCCGATGCGTAAAGGACTCACTGCCTTCGGCGGCGGACCAACTATCCGCGAAACTCAATCTATGCGGCTAAGAACCCCCAAAAATGCGGCCGGAATCCAACCTTGCGGCTGTTGCCGCCTGAAATCGGCCGCAACCAGAAACAATGCGGTAATCTAAGTATTGTTTAATGGGAGGAAAGACCTTGCGTCATCTTGATCGTCTGCAACCACTGGCCCTTCTCGTTTTGCGGCTCGTAATCGGCACTATCATGATTGCGCATGGGTACTCCAAAGTATTCGGCGGATTCTCCCATGTTCACGACATGGTGCAGCATCTCGGCTTTCCCGGCTGGGCTGCTTATTTGCTGGCGGGGACGGAATTTTTCGGCGGCATCCTGATCATCGCCGGCTTGTTTACTCGCTTCGTAGCCGTAGCGATGCTAATCGACATGTCAGTCGCAATCTGGAAAATTCACTGGCACAATGGCTTGAAAGGCCCCGGCGGATTCGAGTTTCCCATGTCCGTGGCCGCGATCGCCTTCTCCCTGATCTTCTTTGGCGCCGGACCAATTGCGCTCGATGGCATTTTCGGCAGCGGCATGCGAGGAAAAGTAAAATCCAAACCGAATCCCCGCAGTTAGCCCGCCGAATTCCTCGATTCGTATCAGCACACTGCATACACGTTGAGGAAAAACGCCTAGGGCCTCGTAGTTTTGAAGGGGCAAATTAGTTTTGAATGGGGCTAGTCTTGAAGAGCATGGCTTTCATGGTATGCGAAAAAATCTTTCGAGGGCGTGGGAAGCTTTGAAGGGCACGGCTTCAGCTGTGCCGTAATCATTCAGGGATATTGGCGGCGTCCTCAAGTGCCGAATCGGCTACAAAATCAAACAAGCCTCCGCGAAGGACAACCGCGGGTTCCGCGAAAAAAGTTTAGCCCCGTCTCCATAACCCAAATTGCAGAGAAAATTCGATTTCCACTTGCCATCGGGAAAAAATTCCGCGTCGACTTTAGCATTGTCGAAACCCGACATCGGCCCGCAATCAAGGCCGAGAGCGCGGGCGGCAAGAATGAAGTAGCCACCTTCGAGCGAGCTATTGCGGAAGGCCGAGGCTTCGATGAGGCCGGGTTTACCCACGAACAACGAACGCAAATCTTTATGCGGGAAAAGCTTGGGCAGCTTCTCGTGGAACTCCGTATCCCAGGCAATGATCACCGTAACGGGAGCAGCCATGGTTTTTTCGACATTGCCCGCGGAAAGAGCCGGGCGTAGCCGTTCCTTGGCTTCGACCGTAGTAACGAAGACAAATCGTGCGGGCGTACTATTAGCACTCGTCGGCCCCCAGGCGGTAAGTTCATAAACCCGACGCAGCAGCTCGGACGAAACAGGGTGAGCCAGCCATTGATTATGGGTCCGTGCCTCGCGGAAAATTTGATCAATGCAATCGTTTGAGACGGCTGTTCTTGGTGAGGCGGAAATAGTCGCGGGAGCGTCGGACATCTCGGGGTTTCTCCTGATTGGGCGAGTTGCTACCAGGGAGTTGGATTGTGAGGAGAGACGGTTGGATGCAAAACGCTGTCGGCGGTGGAGGCAGTATTATCCGAGGCGGCAAAAAAACGACGACATTTTCCCAATCTGCAAGATTCTTTGGCACAATGGCATCAAAGGGCAAGGTGCATAGTTCCCGCTCTCTCGGTTGCGGCGATTGCATCGCGCTGATATTTCAGCGCGTGTCCAATCGCACCGGATAGCATTCGCAAGGGCGCTGGTGGAGGCAGAACAAAATCAAAACCGGCTTAACCCACTGCAGCTAAGTAACTCGCTCTTAGAGCACCAGCACGTTGTCGCCGTATGCCCTCAGCGCCCGGTCAAAAGTAATGAACTTCAGGCCTGCGGCCGATGCGAACGCCAGAAGGTAGGCGTCGGCCCAAACTTTGGGGGATCGGCTGGACAGCCGCGAACGCGTGCGGAACTCCTTCTCGATCTCCTCCGGCTCAGGCAGGAAAACGACCCGGTCATCCGCCCAGACGCGATCCCATAGGCTCCAAGCTTCGGACATCGATTTGGTGTCCCTCCCCATGATTTTTTCAGTTGTGAGGAGCCTCAGAACGGTGATCTGAGTGAACCGGCAGAAGTGGAATTGCTCCTCCTTAGATTGCTCGAACCAGGCTCTGGCTCTTTCCGAATGCGCGTGTCGTCCCCAGAGGAGAGCGAACCAAACATTCGCATCAAGGAAATTCAACGTGTTCATAGATGTCTTCGCTGGTTACGTTTACCTTTGGGCCTTCCGAAACGATCAGTGGAAAACGCACTCTTTTGGGGCGCGGTCTCTGGCCCCGCAGGAGAACGCTCTTAACTCCGGCGAGAACAAGTTCACGGATCGAGAAACCTCTGGCCGCCGCTTGCTGCTTCAGCTTGCGGTAGAGCGGCCGCGGAATATCAACCGTGGTGCGAACGGATTCTTCTTTCATAGAGCCGATTATTGCACGTTTGCCATAAATATGGCACCGCATTTAGAATCATGCCCTAAATTGGGAGACGGGACGGGCGGCCCACTCAAGCCCGGTTTTGGCTTGAGTGGGGATGTTTACACGTCACAGACTTGGGACAACTGACAAACCAGATTGTCCTCATGCCATGGGGGGCTGGCCCACCTGTGGCTTTTTTCCATTAATCGCCAGTGACCGGGGCTGCCCCCATTTCTCATGCGTAGGCTGACTTTGCGTCGCCGCGCCTAACGAAAATGGGCTGCGCGAAAACGTGAAAGAACGAGGAAGAATCTGTCTTGCGGAACTACCCCACTCAAGCCAAAAGACGGCTTGACTGGGCCACCGCCTGACTCTGGCGCAAGTCAGTACTCTACCAATTCCTTCATCGCCCGCAACAGATCCTCAGCTTGCGGCAAAATCGCGTCTTCAAGAATAGGCTGATAAGCGACAAACACATCTTTCGCGGCCACGCGGCGCACCGGCGCATCCAGGCTATCGAATAATTGATCGGCAATCCGCGCAGCGATCTCCGCGCCATACCCCCAGCTCAGAGTATCTTCGTAGGCCACGAGCGCCCGATTGGTCTTGCTCACCGAGGCCGCAATCGTCTCCCAATCAAAGGGATTCAGGCAGCGCAAGTCGATGAGTTCAACCTTGGCTCCCTGCTCGCGTTCCAGCTTCTGCGCCGCTTGCAAAGCCCGCGGGACCACGGCTCCGTAAGTGATCACGGTCAGGTCTGTCCCCGGCTGCACGATCTTCGCCTTGCCAAACGGAACCGTGTAATCCGGCCCCGGATAGGGCGCACGGCCGAAGGTCTCACGATAAAGCCGCTTGTGCTCGAGAAACAAAACCGGATCATCGCAGCGAATCGCGGTGCGCAAAAGACCAGCCGCATCCAATGCATTGGATGGCAATACAACCCGCATTCCGGGCGTATGCGTGAAAATGCTTTCGCCACATTGCGAGTGATAAATAGCTCCGCCAGTGAGGTATCCGCCAATCGCAACCCGAATAACGCAGGGCGAAGAAAATCCATTATTAGAACGCCAGCGAATCAGCGGCAACTCATCCCGCAGTTGCATCATCGCCGGCCAGATGTAATCGAAGAATTGAATCTCTACCACCGGCTTCAGTCCACGCGTAGCCATACCGACGGCGCGGCCGACGATATTCGCTTCGGCCAACGGCGAGTTGAAAACTCGATCGCAGCCGAAGTCATTCTGCAAACCGTAAGTCAGTTTAAAAACGCCGCCTTTGCCTTTAATCAGCTTCTCCGTCAGATATTGCTGGCGGCTGCAATCGGCCACGTCTTCGCCGAAAACTACAATGCGCTCATCCCGCCGCATCTCGTCACGCAGCGTGGCATTGATCAGATCGGCCATGGTTTTCGCAGCGACCTTCTTGCCGTCCGCAGCGGGAGCAATCGATATCGGCTCGGTCTGCAGCGCCGAAGAAGTAGGATCGAAGTCGGGCGAATAAACGTATTGCGAAATTGTGTCCGGGGTCGGCGGAGCCGCTTCCAAGGCCTGATCCACGGCAATCTGTAAATCGTCTTCTACCTGCTTCTCCAGCTTGTTAATGCTGTTTTCATCGAGGATGCCCTCGCGAATCAGAAACATCTGCATCAGCGTAATGGGATCGCGCGCTGCATCGATATTGCGTTCAGCATCCGGCCGGTAAAGCCGCTCGTCATCGGAGAGCGAATGGGAATACGGACGAATCACGTGCGCGTGAACAAATCCAGGCCCCTCGCCTGCCCGGCAATGTGCCAGGGTGCGCTGAAATGCCGCATAGCACACAACGGGGTCGGTACCGTCGATCTCTTCAAAATGAAAATTCGGGAAGCCCGCGACCAGCCGGGAAATATTCCCGCCAGCAGTTTGCACTTCAACCGGGACCGAAATGGCGTAACCGTTGTCCTCAATCACGAACACTACCGGCAATTTGCTATTGGAAGCGGTGTTCATCGCCTCCCAAAACTCACCCTCGCTGCTCGCGCCGTCTCCCAGCGAAACGTATGTGACTTCATCTCCCTGAAACTTGACGTCTTTGAATTGGCGGTAATCGCCCTCGCTTTTCTTGGCTGCTTGTGGATGACTCGCGAAATAGCGGCCAGCTTCCGCGCAACCCACCGCCTGCAGAATCTGCGACCCGGTGGGAGACGATTGCGTGACCACATTCAATTTCGGAAAGCTCCAATGCGAAGGCATCTGCCGTCCGCCCGATTGCGGATCAGTCGCCGCCCCGACAGCCATCAGCAGCATGTCCAGAGGTGTCGCGCCCAGAGCCAGACACAGCGCGCGATCGCGATAGTAGGGATAAAACCAGTCATAGCCAGACTTCAGAGCAAAACCGGCCGCCAGACCCACTGCTTCGTGACCGGCCCCCGAGATCTGAAAGAAGATTTTTTGCTGGCGCTTGAGCAGGATCTCCCGGTCGTCGAGCCGCCGGGAAGTGTACATGATGCGGTAAGCCTCAATCAGCCGCTCGCGAGAAAGACCTTCGTAAGTCTTGCTCCTGCCTCTGATTTTCTCGTCAACCACCCCAGCCGGTTTAGATTCTGTCTTGGTTGCCATCCTGCTTCCCATTGTAAATCCAGAGCGGCGACCCGAGAACAGCAATTGTCAGTTTCCGCCGAGCGTTTGGCTCGCAGCTATCAGGCCTACCCGAGACAACGCTCCAGGGCGATCTGCGCCAAACTGGCTGACAGCTGAAGCTGAAAGCTTCGTCAATCATTTATCCTGAAAGCCAAGTGATCAAATTCCACCGCCAATTCGATCCCCATAAAATCAAGCTCCTCATCTTCGATCTGGACGGCACTCTGATCGACTCCCGCCTCGACTTGATTCACTCAGTAAATGCCATGCTAAAGCACCTCGAACGCCCCGAACTACCCGGCGACGTAATCGCCTCCTACGTTGGCGACGGCGCGCCTATGCTGGTGCGGCGCGCCCTGGGCGATCCGCGCGATGAGGGACTCGTAAAAGACGGCCTCGAGCACTTCCTCGCCTACTATCGCGTTCACAAACTCGACCACACTCGCGTCTACGAGGGCATAAGGGAAATGCTTGCTAGCGTTCGCAGCTCTAACGGGATCCCGCGAAAAATGGCTGTACTGTCCAACAAACCCGTCGTTCCCTCTCGGGCCATCGTGGAAGCCCTCGGCCTCGGCGATTTTTTCCTTCACATTTATGGGGGAAACAGTTTCTCCACCAAGAAGCCCGATCCCAAAGGCGCACAAACCATTCTGCGCGAAACCAAGACTCACCCCGACGAAACGCTGATGGTCGGTGACTCCTCGGTCGACGTCATCACCGGCCGCAACGCCAATCTCTGGACCTGCGGCGTAACCTACGGCTTCGCCCCGCACACGCTGTGCGAAGCACCGCCAGATGTCACAATAGACAGCCCTGGAGACCTGGTAGATCTATTGACTAGTCCTCCTCTGTGAACCTTAGTGTCCTCGGTGGTTAATGCCTTTCGCCGATTCGCACGATAAACTGACATCGAGGATGAACAACTTCACTTCCGCCGAACTTCGCAAACTTCGCAGTCTGAAAACTCCCTACGGTATTCAGCGCCTTCTCGACGACATGCCCTATCACCTCGAAGACACCGCCTGGTCCCCCCGCCGTGTACTGCGCGAAAACAGCAGCCACTGCTGCGAAGGCGCGATCTTCGCCGCCGCGGCTTTGCGTGTAAACGGCTTCCCGCCCCTGCTGCTCGACTTCGAAGCCGACCACGACACCGACCACGTCCTGGCCATCTATCGTATGAACGGACACTGGGGCGCAATCGCCAAATCCAACTACAGCGGATGCCGCTACCGCGAACCCGTCTACCGTTCCCTGCGCGAGTTGGCGATGAGCTATTTCAATTTGTATTTCAATATGCGCCGCGAACGCACCTTGCGCACTTTTTCTCGCCCAGTCAACTTAACCCGCTTCGATCGCTTGGACTGGATGACCACCGAAGAACCCGTCTGGTTCATCGTGAACTACCTCTTCGACATCAAACATTACAAGCTGCTCCGTCCCGAGATGATCAAAAGCCTTCACCGCGTAGACGAAAGATTGTTTCAAGCCGAATGCCTGGGAAAAGCATGTGCCAAGGAGTAATCTCCGTTTCAAAATTGCAACCTCAGGGAACCATCTGGGTTTGAATATCGTAGTTATGTTCGTGCACACGAGACGCGCTCCGCTCATTTTTCTGTTTCTGATGTCGTGGGCCGCCTTTGGCCAGGAAGCCCCGCCTGCGCAAACCCTCTCCGAGGACCAGATCCGCGAACTCATTCGCCACACTGCAGAAAATGACATGGAGAACGACAAACGGCAGCGCGACTACACCTACATCCAGCGCGAAGAACAGCACAAGCTAGATGGCAGTGGCCAAGTAAAATCCACCGAAACGAAGACTACCGAGATCATGGAACTCTACGGCGAACCGGTCGAGCGCCTGATTGCCAAACACGACAAACCACTCTCCGAGAAGGACGCCAAGAAGGAAGAAGAAAAAATCCAGAAGGTAATCGAGAAGCGCGAGAACGAATCAGACGAAGCCCGCAAGAAGCGTGAGAAAAAAGAAGAGAAAGATCGCGAAGACAGCCGCCAGTTCGTGCGCGAAGTGGCCGACGCCTACAACTTCCATCTGGCCGGCATTGAATCCCTGGCCGGACGTGACACCTACGTCATCGACGGCGAACCGCGCCCCGGATACCAGGGGCACCTGAAAGAATCCAAATTCCTGCCCAAGTTCCGCTTCCGCGCCTGGATCGACAAAGACGAATCCCAGTGGAAGAAGCTTGATATCCAATGCATCGACACGGTTTCCGTGGGCCTCTTCCTGGCACGCATACACAAGGGCTCGCGCATCATCATCGAACAAACGCGCATTAACGACGAAGTCTGGCTGCCGCAACACATCGATGTAAAAGTCGACGTCCGACTCGCCCTCCTGAAAAACTTCAACGTAGAAGACGACATCACCTACCGCGATTACAGGAAATTTAGAACTGACACGAAGATCGTTCCTCTAGGAGAAGTGCAGCCCAATCGCTGACGAAGCCTGAACGCGTAGGCCCGGACGCCTCGTCCGGGACCGGAGCAGCGCTTCCTGCGCTGCAGTAAGCGGTTATCGTCATTCCGGCTTCACAGTTTGCGGAAAAATCGTAAAACTGGACGTTCAGGGTTTGAAAGGGCGCGGCTTCCAGCCACGCCTTACAGCGTTTTCATTGACTTACGGCACGGCTGGAAGCCTTGCCCCTTCAAAACCCCGACGCCGGGCGTTTTTCCGCAAACTGTTCCAGCGCTGCGGTAAGTGAAGCTTTGCCGATGAGGTCGCGCTTCATCGGGGGAAGGATTTTTTCAGCAGTGTTTTTAGTCGCACCGACAGTCCCGAAAAATGAATCGGCTTCCAGCCGCTTCCAGCAACATCTCAACAAAACAGAAACTCCTCCCGCACTCGCAGGAGGAGCTCAAGAACATCTACTCGCTCTAGAAAGTAAACTTCGCCGCCAACTGAATCCCTCGCGGTCCGCCGCCACCGAGGAACGGATTCCCAATTCCCACGTCCCCGGTCGCAGTGATCGGATAACCACCGCCCGCCCCGGCCACCTCGCGCCCATTAACGATTTGAAACCCGCCAGCCCCTGCATCGGCGATGAACGCCGGCAAGAATGGATTAGCGAAATTCGGATGGTTAAGCACATTAAAGAATTCGGCCCGCAACTGCATACTCAACCGCTCAGTAATTGCGGTCGTCTTATAGACTGCGAGATCCCACTGTTTGAACGTGGGCCCATGCAACGAGTCGCGTCCCTCATCGCCAAAGTGTCGCGTGCCGGGAACGCAATCCTGCGCCGACCCCGAACCACCGGTCGATAAAGCAATTGCAGTCAACGTGCAGGGGATAGCAAACGAACTCATGTCGAGATAATTCAACGGCGTGTTCGGATGGTAGACGATCGGTCCGACCACATCCGGACGGTCGAAACCCGTGCCGCTGCCGCTGTAATCATCCTCGAAGTTGTAGTTGAGCTGGAATGGCTGCCCGCTCTGCAAAGTGACCGAGCTGTTCATGCCCCAACCATTCTTCAGCCGCTGCATGTTTCCGCCCATGGTTGGCAGATCGTAGCCAAAAATCCAGGTGAAGCGATTAGGCACATTGAAGTTTGAAGGCCCGTACTCAAGTTGAGGACGAGTGCTGTCATTCGGCTGCGCCGCGTTTGGCTCGAAGTCTTCGCCGTCGCTCGAATTGTCCATCGACCGCGACCAAACATAATTCACCATCGATGTGACCCCGTGCCACCCATTGATCCGGAAACTGGTCTGCAGCGAGTTGTAATTCGACTGGCCACTGGAATTCTCTTGCAGCACGTAGAACGAATCGTACGGGTTGCCCCCAAATGGCCGCGGTACGCCGTAGCTGGGGATGCATCCCGGCCCGCCAGCCGGAAAGCAGGGAGCCCCGTTCAGCGTGTTGTTATTCGCTTGCGCAAACGCAATATCACCAGCCGTGATCTCCGCTTGACTCGGCTGGCTGATATCGAAGAACCGCCACAACTTATGGCCTTGCGATCCCACGTAGCCGATCTGCAGCACCGCCTTGGTCGTGATTTGCTGCTGGAAGTTTAGATTGTAGTTCTCTATGTATGGCGTTCTGATGTTGCGATCGAAGCCGAACGCATCACACTCATAATTGCAAGTGGTTGTAGGCGTGTATACCGGAACACCAGGAACGATGGTTCCCGCCGTCGCCCCGGTAGAGAGAATTGGATCTGGTCCAATGTTGTTATAAGCCGGTCCGGGATCGAAGTATGGCGAGTATGGCAAGTGGCCCATGACCATGTCTTGCGAGAACGCGTCGAAGAAGATCCCGTAGCCAGCACGCACTACCGTCTTTCCTTTTCCGGTCAGGTCCCACGCCATGCTTATACGCGGAGCAAAATTCCGGTAGTCCGGGTTATACAGCTTGCTCAAACCCGGCTGACCGACCTGCGTTAGCGTGAACGTCCCCGTGCCTGGCGCCGGCGCCTCGCTGGTGATGTTGCTGAATAAATTATTCTTCTCGCCTACAACTCCGAAGTAGTCCCAGCGCAACCCGTAATTCAAAGTCAGCCGAGGCGTGACCCGGTACTTGTCCTGGATATAAAAGCCAAAGCTGTTTTCGTAGGTGTGGCGAAACGAATCTCCGAAATATTGAAAACCGCCATCCACATCGCCCGCGAGGAAGTCTTGCAATGGACTCCCCAACGTGCTGCCGTCGAATTGCAGCCTTCCGCGAAAGTACTTGTCGAAATACTGCTCCACGGTAGTACGGTGGAAGTCCGCGCCGAATTTCACATCATGACTTCCCATCTTCCAGGAGAAGTTATCAAGTACTTGGTCGTTGCTGTCCACACGATGCCGCGGATCGCTGTTGTTCGCGCCCAACTGAGCAAAGCTGCCCATAAGGATGATAGGCAAACCCTGATTAGCGCCGCCGATGCCAGTGTTTAGTCCTATCGAACTAGGTTGAAAACTCTGGTCGGCCGGGAAAAATCCCTCCGCGAAACGGTTCCACCCGCCGCGCAGTTCATTTACTTTGTTCGATCCAATGGTGTGTACATAAGAAAGAGAAACCAGTTGCACTCGGGTGGGTGTGTAGGTATTGAATCCCGGCAACTGACCACCGCTTGCCGTCAGCTCCAACGGAAACGACTGAACGCTATCGCCAAAGAAATATCGGCCAGTGAGATTGTTATTCGTATTGAAATTGTGATCGATTTTCGCAATCATGCTGGTCAGCCGGTTAAATGAAGGCGAGATCACCGAACTGTTCGGCCCCACCGGGCAGCCGCTGTTTTCGGATCCTACCAGCGAACCACCGAAGGTCCCGGGAATATTCGGAGCCGGCCATGGGTTGCGGGCCAAAAGGCTGGCGATCACCGGATTGGTCGCTCCACCATCGGCCGCAATCTGCGCCGGATCGGGCACACAACCCAGGGTCACCACTCCCACTGGCTCTTGCTGCCCTTCGTAGTCCACGTAGAAGAAAGTCTTGTCCTTGATAATCGGTCCGCCCAACGATCCGCCATACTGATTGTTGTGGAACGGCGCCTTGGGCTGGCCTGCGGAGTTGAAATAGTTTCGTGCGTCGAGCGCATCGTTGCGGAAGTATTCGACCGCCGTTCCATGCAAAGAGTTCGTCCCGCTCTTGGTGACGATGTTGACGATCGCGCCCGAATTCCGCCCATACTCCGGCTGGAAGTTCGAAATCACATTCACTTCCGCAACTGCATCGATCGGCAGGATTGTAGATGGATCGCCAAACACACCGGCCTCGTTAATTGCCGGATCGTTGCGGTAGCCGTCGTTCATATCGGTTCCGTCGAGCAGATAATTGTTCGAACGTCCGCGAGACCCGTTCATCGAGAACTCGCCGAATGATCCAGGAGAATCCGAAATCTGATCCGGAGATCCAGCAACCCCAGGATTGAGGTAGATCAGCTTGGTATAGTCTCGGCCATTCACTGGAAGGTTTTGCACCGTCTTGGCGGTCAGTACGCCGCCAAGGTCATTCGTCGTCGTCTCCACTTGCGGCAGGCTCTCGCCTGAAACTTCCACTTTCTCTGACACCTGTCCGGGTTTAAGCGCAATATCCACACGCCGCTCCCCAGCGACGTCGACCGCCACGCTATTCGTCACTGAGCTTTGAAATCCGCTCTGCGAAACGGTGACCGAATAGCTCCCGACCGGAAGTTCAGAGACGGCGTAGCTTCCGTCCGCGCTGGTCTGTGTTGTCCGATCCAACCCAGTGTTCTCGTTGTGCACTTTGACTGCTGCGCCGGAAATAACCGCACCCGAAGCGTCCGTGACCGTCCCCAAAATCGTTCCCCGAAACGTCTGGGCCACCAGGGCGGTCGCTGATAGAAGAACAAAAGCCGACAGGAACATCCGCAATTTCATGATCTTTCTCCCTTAAACGCGAACTCATTTATTGCGACGAGATTGTTCTGGATTGGAGTCGCATCCAGTCTAGTGCCATCTTGCTGACTAGCAGCACGCTAAAATTTCATAGGTACCATCAGAATTAGCGGGATGCCAAACCCGCCATTGGTGACAGGCATTGTAGCGCATACCAGCCGCAAAACAAGTACGAAGCGGGTTTACCCATGATGTGTGTTTTGACTGGCGGAGCCAGTGTCGGGACAAGCGGCGCGCCCGTCCAGGCGAGCAAAGCTCCGCAGCGCATTCGAAATCGGAACGCACTGTCAGGCAATCCGATTAGACTTCAGCTAATCGGCGAAAACGTGAAGTTCCCTGCTCCACTGCAACCGGGAGTCAGGCCCGCCAGAGTCCACCCGCCGGTGATCGCATTGTTGTTGACTGTCCCCTGAAGAGTAAGCGTGTCGTCGCTGGGTGTTGCCGAGGTGATAGTCAATTGGAAGGCGCCAGTGACGTTGCCATTAAAATTTCCACTTAAAACGAACGATCCCGTCTCCGATGCTGCAGAGGTAAAGCAACCAGTGGAGGCTGTAAACGTTAGATTAGTTCCGGTGAGCGTGTTTCCGTTGCTCTGAGTAAAAGAGGTAGTAAATGCAAAAGCCGGCGTGCCATCTGTATTGGTCAAGGTTGCGGTCCAGTTGCCGGTGAGCGTATCCGAACCATTTGAGCTTCCACCGCCACACGCCGTTAAGATCAGACCGATAGCTAGAAAGAACACAACACCAGACTGCTTCATACCCGCTCCTAAGTAGCTTCCCGAAAGCGCTTGGAAAAGTCGCGATTGCGCCTAGACCAAAGCCTAATCGCAAAGGCAGGCGTAGGATTACTTTCTGGTGAAACTTGCTGGTTGGCTGCCCGAAAAGGGAAACGCCCAGCCATGAGGCTGAGCGTCTGCATGTCAAACTGAAAGCTGACGACCGAAAGCTGATAGCGGTTCTAGCTTTTCACTTCGTCCCGCTCGATCACTCCATCCTTAATGTAAACGACACGGTGCGAGTATTCAGCGATGTCATGTTCGTGGGTGACCAGGACAATGGTGTTTCCCTGAGCCTGCAACTTGTCCATCAGCGCCATGATTTCGTTTCCGGTCTGTGAATCCAGATTGCCCGTGGGCTCGTCTGCTAGAATGATCGACGGTCGATTCACCAAAGCTCGCGCAATCGCGACTCGCTGGCGTTGGCCGCCGGAAAGCTCATTGGGCTTGTGCATCATGCGCTCCGCCATGCCCACCGATGCCAACGCGGCCTTAGCGCGTTCCACGCGCTCTTGAGCTGCGACACCAGCGTAGATTAATGGCAACTCAACATTGTGCAAAGCAGTGGCCCGGGCCAAGAGATTGAAAGTCTGAAATACAAAACCAATCTCTTTATTACGAATGTGAGCCAACTCGTCGTCATCGAGCTCGCTGACCTGCTGATTGTTCAACCAGTACTGGCCCTTGCTAGGCGTATCCAAACACCCAATAAGGTTCATCAAAGTAGATTTCCCCGACCCGCTCGGCCCCATAATTGCTACGTATTCGCTGCGGCGAATATTCAGGTTTATGCCGCGCAGCGCGTGTACCTGCTGCTCTGAACCCATGTCGTAGGTTTTCCATAAGTCCAAAGTGGAAATCATGTAGGTTTCGGGCGAGAAGGACACTTGGGGTTGCTGGATGTTGACCACTTCGGCGGTCGCCATTCTTTTCTCCGTTTCCTTGTCGGACACTTGCCCGCGCTCCGATCTTTGCTGCCGGCTCTCCATTGGACGCACTGCTGTCGCGAAGGTTAGGCCATCAACTGCTTTCTTCTTCTTTCTTTGGGGCGGCGTTATCTACTTTTATGCCGCTGCCCGGGCGCAAAGTGCGCAACACTTTGTAGCTTCCGGTGATGATCTCGTCGCCCTCTTTCAGTCCCTTGATCACTTCAATATCGGTGGTGCCTGCGATCCCGGTATCGACGGGAACGAATTCGGCTTTGTGGTTGCGCAGCACGAAGACGCCTTGAATTTCCTGATTATCTTTATCTTTGGAGGCTTCAGGAGCTGCGGCTTGCACCGAACCTTTTTCATTAACAGGTATCAGGTCCGCCTGGCGACGAACGGTTAACGCCTGGATCGGGACGGTAAGCGCATTTCCTCGCGTCGCAGTGGTTATTTTCGCCGTTGCAGAAAGTCCGGGACGCAGGTCTTCCGGCGGATCCTCCAAAGTCACTACTACCTTGAAATCTTTCGCTTCCTGACTGGCGGTTGTCTGTTGCGAAGTGGAAACGCCGGTCGAACGCACAATGGCGTTGTCGCCGATTTCCGTCACTACTGCTTTGAAACTCTTTTTCGGAATTGCGTCGATGGTCACTTGCGCGGGTTGGCCCATCTGCACATTCACAATATCGGTTTCATCAACTTTTACTTCAGCGGTGATTACCGACATGTCCGCCAGCGTCATCAGGGTGCTGCCGGGTGAATTCTGGATTCCGATCACTACCGTCTCGCCTTCACGCACCGGCAAATTGGTGATCACGCCATCGAAGGGAGCCTGATAAGTTGTTTTCTTCAAAACATCAGCGGCGTGGGTTAGATTGGCGCCAGCTTGCCCAATGCGGCGGTCGGCAGAATCTTTTTGTGCCTTCGCCTGGGCCACGCGGGCTTCGGCCTGTGCTAGCCCGGCTATCGCGGTTTGGTGAGCTGCTTTCTGCATGTCGTAATCGGACTTCGAGATCAATGCGTCTTTGTACAGACCTTGTGCGCGGCTCCAATCGAGGTCGGAACGCTCGGCGTCGGACTTCGCCCGATTGAGATCAGCGGCCGCCGTGTTCAGGGCTGCTTCTGCTGCAACCGCGTCCGTGCGCGCCGCTTCGAGCGATGCTTGGGTCGCATCCATGTCCGCCTCGGGTTGCACGTTCTCCAGCTGCGCCAGCATCTGTCCCCGCTTTACCCGATCGCCTTCCCTGACGTACAGCTTCGTGATCTTGCCAAAAGCATTCGCGCCGATATTCACATAAGTCTTCGGCTTGATTTCGCCGGACGCGCTCACAATCGCAACCAGATCCATGCGTTGCGCCTTGCCCGTCTGCACCGTCACCACATTCTTGTGGCTCTGATAGACGGTGAAACCCACAATCGCGGAGAGCAGCACGACCACTCCGGCGCCGATTGCGATTTTTTTCCAAGTGCTCATGATTTCCCTGTCAGCTTGTGGAACGGGCGGTCAGAAATCCCTTGCACTAAATTGCAACTCCGTGTCGCCGCCTCAGTCCATTGCGCTTCAGGGAGCACGCTATTAGATACGGTTCTCCCCAGGCAAAAGTTCCCCTTCGTGGAGACTATGCAGCGAGATGGAAAATGGACTATTCAGGCCGACTGGACATTATAGCTTGGTCAGATGGGTAAGGAAGTCACTTCGGGGAGGCATCTCGGGCAGCCACAAAGCTTCGCTGTGAGGCGTCCCTTCCTCCCCTTCTCGATTGTCGTGCTCTTGCCGTCGTTGTCATGACGGAAGACGCCCGCCAAGCGCACCCGGCTAAGATGTGTTGTCAATCCCGGCGTTCGATGGTCCTACTTGATATCTTTCATGGGTAACAGCGAGCCATAGTCGCGGCCGCTGGGTTCCACGGCGCGGGCTACGATGCCATTAAATGCGTCGCGGAGTTCCGGATACTTTGCCACTAGGGCCTTCATCACCGCGGTGTTGTCCTGAAAGGTTTGCGTGGTGTTCGAAACGTCAGGGGATTGGTATTTCACTACCAGATCAAGATCCTGCCCTACCACTACTGGAAACATCGCAGTGAGGTGGTAAGTTTTGCTTCCCGCAGCGAGGTCAATGGTTTTGCCGTCGCCCGGGAGGTCCGCGGGTTTCACAGTTTCCGCCTCGTCTCCTAATCTGTCGGTGACTTGCGTATACATAAAAGATACGGGTACCAGCAAATCGCGCGCTTCGAGATAATAGAGCCAGGCATCGTGATTCTGGCCTTTCGCTTTGAAAGCGCGGGCGTGCTCGGCAAACCAGTTGCCGTCGTGGCCGGCGATTTTAGTTTCCTTCACATAGAAGCCGCCGACCTTCCAGTCCTTGCCATCTTGTTGCAGAACGAATGAAACCGCGTAAGTTTGCTTTGGGGTGGGAACGTCCAGCGTGACAATGCCGTAGCTTCCAGGCGCCAGATTGGGAATTTCGAATACGGCACTGTCCGCGGTTTGCCCGACTTTGCCGAACACGCCGCACAGAAATTCCGCGTGGGCCATCGGCGTGGTTCCCTCAACCTTCAACAGAAATGGCGAGCGCGGAGTTGCTGATGCTCCCGATAAATTCGCCTGGTTATCTTTGATAACTGTTTCGATGCCGGAGAAATCCGAAGCAACGCTGGGAATGGAATTCTGGCGAAGGCTGGCGGAATCGCCGCGCGCCGCCATATCGAAATAGCGCTTGGCAGTGCTTACCAGCGCGGTACGGGTGGGCTCATCCATGTCGCTGGCGGTGAAACAGGTTTGCGCGTGTGCCAAACCCGCGCCGAGAATTCCAGTTATTAGGCAAAGGATTGTAGAAAGGCGAAGCTTTAGCGCATTGGCCGTGAACGTCTTCATAGTTTCGTATTCTACGACGGCAGGTTGGACGATGCGAGTCCTTCCGTAGCTCCAGCCTCACTTCAATTGCACGCAGTCTGTCTCTGTGGTACCGTCCCTTTGATTCCCACTCGGAAGGGAAAGGAAGCGTTCATGATTTGGATTGTTGTAGGCGTGCTTGTGGTCATCGCCGTCGTGCTGATTGGGATGTACAACAGCCTCGTCCAGTTGAGGGTTCGCTGCGACTCGGCCTGGGCAGACATTAATGTGCAGCTCAAGCGACGTCACGATCTGATTCCGAATCTGGTGGAGACGGTTAAGGGTTACGCGACGCATGAAAAGGGAACGTTCGAGAACATCGCAAAATTTCGCTCGCAGGCGATGCAGGCGACCTCGCCGGCTGACAAGGCTGTGGCGGAGAATCAGCTTAGCGGTGCGCTGAAGAGCCTGTTTGCTGTGGCCGAGAATTATCCTGAACTGAAAGCTTCTGAAGAGTTCACCCAGTTGCAAGGTTCGCTTAACCAGACAGAAGACACCATTCAGAATGCCCGTCGCTACTACAACGCAGTAGTGCGCGATCTGAATACCAAAATTCAATCTTTTCCGACCAATGTTCTGGCGGGAATGTTTGGCTTCCAGGCGCGGCAATTCTTCGAAGTGGAAGCAGCCGACCGCGAAGCGGTGGCGGTGAAGTTCTAAAGTCATGCCTGAGTCAACCAGCCCTTCTGTGCAGGCTTTGCTGGCAACGCCTCGGGTGCAGAGCGCGCTGTATCCGGAATTGCTTACAGAAGCACTGTCATCCCGTGCAAAGCGAGGGATCCGGATTCTTCGCAGCGCCGAAAAAAAACCAGATTCCTCGTCGCTTGCGCTCCTCGGAATGACAACCAGTTGGTTTGGCTGCGGCCCGAGACGCAGCAAGCTGCGTCTGTTTAGGGTTGTTGCTTTCTGTGTTTTTCTATTTTGCGCTCAGTTCGCGGCCGCGAAGAGCTGGCGTGTTGCCGATTTTAACGACAAGATTTCCGTTCATGAAAACGGATCAGCCGAGGTCAACGAGCGCATTACGCTCGCGTTTGTTGGCGAGTGGCACGGCATTCACCGCTTTATCCCTATCGAGTATCCAGGGCCGCAGGGCACGAACTACACGCTGTTTTTGAATGTCACCGCCATTACCGACGGTAACGGCGGCAAGCTGAAATACGAATCCTCGACCGCAAACGGTTTTCGCGATCTGAAGATTTACATTCCCGAAGCGATTGATGCCACTCGTACCGTGGAGATCGATTACACGGTGCGCAATGGCATGCGCTTCTTCGAAGATCACGACGAGTTTTATTGGAACGTGACCGGCAACGATTGGCCGGTACCGATCGATCACGCTTCAGCAAATGTGACGTTTCCCGAGTCTGCCGCGGGATCGCTGCGCGCCCAGGCTTTCACCGGAGTTTACGGATCAGCGGAACGAGGCGCCAGCGCTGATGTTCGAGGATCGGAAGTTTCATTCGAGACAAATAATCCACTGCCTATGCGCGGCGGAATGACCATCGACGTTTTTATTCCCAAAGGCATTCTGAAAGAGCCGGGCGGGTTCACGCGCTTGCTGTGGTTCGTGGGCAGCAATCCCATTGTGTTTTTGCCTTTCTGGACGTTCGCTGTGATGTTCACATTGTGGTGGTACAAGGGACGCGATCCCGACCCCGGGATTTCAGTCGCGCCCATGTACGAACCACCCGCCGGCATGACGCCAGCTGAAGCAGGAACTTTACTCGACGACTCAATTCATCCTCGCGATATTACTTGCACGCTAGTGGATTTGGCCGTTCGCGGGTTCGTGAAAATTGAAGAAGTCGACGACAAAGGAATCGTCTTTCACCATAAGGATTACATTTTTCATCTGCTGAAACCACGCGATCAGTGGGACGCTCTAGCACCGCACGAGCGCGTCATGCTGGAGAATGTTTTCGCCAGCGGCGATGACACACGACTTTCCAGCCTGAAAAACCGCTTCTACACCGCGATTCCCAGAATTCGGCAGGATATCAAGTCGGCGCTGAAGATTAAGGGCATGTATTTGCTCGATCCCGACTCTGCGAATGCATACAACATCGGAGGAATCGCGGTTATTGTCGCGCCTTTCCTGATGCTGCAATTTTTGTGGAATAAACCCGTCTTCAGTTCCATCGGCTTGCTGATTTTGTGTGGAATCATTTCCGCAATTCTCTGGTGGCTGTTTGCCCGTCAGATGTCAGCGAAGACGGTGCAAGGCGGGCGCACGCGGATTGCTGTTTTAGGTTTTCAGGAATTCATGAATCGCGTGGATGCCGACCGAATCAAGCGCATGCCTCCAGACACATTCGAGAAGTTTCTTCCTTACGCGATGGCGCTCGGCGTCGAGCATCATTGGGCACAGGCGTTTGCCGGAATCGTGCAAAATGCACCGAGCTGGTATGTGTCTCCAAACGGCGGTATGGGTTTCAACCCAATATTCTTCTCCAATTCCATGCACAGCATGGCTACAGACATGCAACAGGTGTTTGTGTCGGCGCCGCGGTCGAGTTCGTCGGGATCAGGCTGGAGCGGCGGCGGTGGGGGGGGATTTTCGGGCGGCGGATTCGGTGGTGGCGGCGGGAGCGCGTTCTAACTTCTCTAGAAACTGCCTCCTTTGTGTATCTTCGTGTCCTTCGTGGTTACGGCATTTGCACTTCATCAACCCCAAAGGACACGAAGGTACACAAAGGGAATGCTTTACTCCATCTCGAACGCCAGCCATTGCAACTGGCTGTCGCGCTCCACTTGCAACACCACCGCTGCATTGGGTTTGAGGCTGCGCAGCAAGCGGCGAAGCGACGTTACCGAATCGACGGGCGTCGTATTAACGCTGTGAATAACGTCTCCAGTCTTCAACCCGGTATCGGGGCCGATGAGATTGGCGGCGCGGGCAATCACCACCACGCCGTTCGAAATCCGCAAATCGCCGACCACGGATCGAATCTGATCGTTCAGATCTATGGCAAGAATTCCCAGACGCGACACCAGGCTTTCATCGGGATTGACTGCATCCATGAGCTTGTCCATCTGATCGCGGTGCTCACTTACGGCAACGTACAAAATTTTCTTTTCGCTCCCGCGCAACACAACTACTTTCATGACCTCGTCAAGAGGATGTAAATACATAGCTGCCGTGAGCGCAGGCAAAGTATCGATGGGCCGGTCATCCGCGCTCACCACGATGTCGCCAATCTTTAATCCTGCCGCTTCTGCCGAGCCTCCGGGATTCACGTCCGAGACGATGACGCCCCAGCTGCGAGAAAGATCTAGCCCTTCGGCAAGGCTGGGTGTGATGTTTTGCGCGATGGCGCCGATCTCAACCCGATGCACGTGTCCGTACTTGCGCAGGCTCTGGTAGACGAAACGCACAATGCGAGCAGGAATCGCGAAGCCCAACCCTTCGCTGCCGCCGCCTTGCGAAAGAATCAGAGTGTTGATGCCGAGGACATACCCGTCCATATCGATCAGCGGGCCGCCACTGTTTCCGGGATTGATAGGAGCGTCAGTTTGGATGTAAACCATGGGGCGATCTGGATCGGGCTGCCGTCCGACCGAACTGACGACGCCCATGGTGACCGAGTTCTGCAGGCCCTCTGGACTGCCAATCGCCAATACCAGTTGGCCCTGGTGAATGCGGCGCGCGCTGCCTAATTCAAGCGTAGGCAAATTCTTTTGTTCAATCTTGAGCAGGGCCAGATCCGACTCTTTGTGAATGCCAATGAGTTTGGCATCCAGCACATGCTCTTTTCCAACCGGCTCTACCTGAGGGTAATCGACAGAAGGCATCGGCAGCACCACTCGAATGCGCTGCGCTCCCTCGACTACGTGGGCGTTAGTCATGATGTAACCGTCGGCATCGACGATTACGCCGGAGCCGACTGCATGCTGGCGTGCGACCAACGCAGTCTCACTTCGATTGCTTTGCTCAATCGCTCCGTAACCCGTGACCAGCACCTGAACCACGGCTGGTGAAACTCTTGCCACCAGAGATTCCAGCGCGGAATTCATCTGTTGCAGAACCTGCGGAGCCTCCTCCGGGCGTGGGCCCACAGCCTTCCCTACTTCGGTTTCGGGATTTGCCTTCTGCGGAACGCTTGTTTGTGAAGGCGCCGCAAGCGTGGGATTGGGAGCCGCTTGTTGAGCATTAGCAGAGGCCGAAAGAGGCGGCAATATCGAACCGACTACAAAAGTCATGAACAAGAAAAAAGAAGAGCGAACTTTCAAGCTGCCTGGTATGCGCATGAAGCGACCTCTGTGCGAAGACTTCCCTAACCAAAAGAGATTAAAACAACGAGCGCTTATTGTGACAGAAGGGATGCTGGCGTGGAAATCTCTTGCGACCTCGGTTGGTCTCTTAAAGGGGGCACCTAGTTTCTACCGTTATCTAAATGAGTCTCCATGCTTTGATAGGGGCATAATCCGTGATATAAGGAACCGGGTACGAGATTATTGTGCTCCATACGCAGGAGATGCCTTGATGGAGTTGGCTTTTGCACGCCGGGAAGGCCAGGAGCTAGGAGGACTTGTGTCCGAAGCACGGACGGGGAAAAGATTTCCCCTTGAATTGCCGATCAAGATTCATAAAGCCGACGAGAGCGGCCAATCCAGCGGAGTGACTGGAAATTTGAGTGCCGCCGGAGTTTATATTCGGGCGGATGCGGCGCTGGAAGTGGGTTCCAACGTGGAGTTTGAAATCGTTCTCCCACCTGAAGTCACCGGCGCGAAAGAAAACGTGACGGTGCAGTGCAAGGGACGCGTGGTGCGTACCGACGAACCGGCCACCGGTGGCAGCAGTAATCCGGCCGAGGCTCGCGGTGTGGCTTGCGTGATTGATTCTTACGATTTTGTGCGTCATTCGTAGTTAGTTGTTTCGCGACTCGTAAAGAGGTGCTGAAGCGATGCTTAAATTAATTCTGGCCGACAATCAGGCAATCTTTCGCGCGGGAATCGCCAAGGTGCTGGCGGTTGAAGACGAAATGCGCATTGTGGCGCAGGCGCAAACCCAGGAACAGATGTTCATGGCGCTGGATAAGTTCCGCGCGGCCGTGCTGGTGATTGCTGGCGGCTTTCATGGCGACTTCCTGGCCGTGCTGCAAGCGGCCAACAAAGCCAAAACCCGCGTCGTGGTGCTGGCCGACACGGGCGAAAGCACACAGCGCTACATGGCTGCCGGAGCGCATGGCGTTGTCTATCGCAACGTGACGAGTGCCGCGCTTGTGGATTGCGTCCGCAAAGTGGCTCGCGGGGAAACCTGGGTGCAGGACATCGCCGTTCCTAGCGAGCTCACCGAAAACGATATGGTTGGCTTGCGCGTGCGCGATCGCTTGACTGCGAAAGAATTGCGGATTGTCGCGCTGATCGTGCAAGGTTATAAGAACAAGGAAATCGCCACCCAGCTTGGAACTACTGAGCAGGTGATCAAGAATTATCTGCGCAACGTTTATGACAAGATTGGCGTGTCGGATCGCCTAGAGCTGGCGCTATTCACGATTCATCATCGCATTCTGAATGAGGCCGCCGCGGCCACGGCTGCAGCCGCGCCACAGCAAGGGCAAGCGGTGCCGTCGTAGGTTATTAAGCTAAGACAATGTGAAGCGGACATTCTTGTCCGCTTCTTTTCCCGCCGCGAACTAACCCCGAGATCAAAAGCGGCGGACAGGAGTGTCCGCCTACACTTTTTCCGCTACCGACTTGGCCTGTGTGAACAGGTACAAATAATCCGGGCCGCCGGCTTTGGAGTCGGTGCCGGACATGTTGAATCCGCCAAACGGGTGCGCTCCGACCATGGCGCCGGTGCACTTGCGATTGATGTAGAGGTTGCCGACGTGGAAGTCGCGGACGGCACGGTCGATTTTGTCTTTTGAGCTGGTGTACACCGCGCCGGTCAGGCCGAACTCGGTGTCGTTGGCGATTTCAAGCGCATGATCGAAGTTCTTCGACTTGATCACCGCCAGCACTGGGCCAAAGATTTCTTCCTGCTCCAGCTTTGACTTGGGTTTTATATCCGCGATTACCGTGGGTTGAATGAAGTAGCCCTCGCCCGCGTTCGTTGCCAGACCGCCGCCTGTGATCACGCGTCCGTCTTTCTTGCCGTACTCGATGTATTCGAGAATCGACTTCATCGACCCTTCGTTAATCACTGCGCCCATATTCGGATTTTCAGCGGGATCTCCAACAGTGATTTTTTCCACGCGAGCTTTCAGATGATCGAGAAATTTATCGTAGATGCGTTCGTCAACAATCGCGCGCGAACAGGCTGAACATTTCTGCCCCTGGAATCCGAATGCGGATTGAGCCACGCCTTCGACGGCGGCAGCAAAATCGGCGTCGGCGTCGACGATGATTGCGTCTTTGCCGCCCATTTCGAGCACCGTACGCTTGATCCAAAGCTGGCCGGGAACCTTATCGGCGGCGCGCTTGTGAATGTCCAAACCAACCTCGCGCGATCCGGTGAAGGCGATGTAGCGCGTCTTGGGATGCGCCACTACCGCATTGCCAAAGCTTGCGCCAGCTCCCGGACAGAAGTTCACTACGCCGTCGGGCAGGCCAGCTTCTTCGACGAGTTCAATAAACTTCGCCGCGATGGTTGGCGAATCGCTCGATGGTTTCAGAATGACCGTGTTGCCTGCTACAACCGAAGCCATCGTCATTCCGGCCATGATTGCGCAGGGAAAATTCCACGGCGGAATTACGGCGCCTACACCCAAAGGAATGTAGCGCAGAGAGTCATGTTCGCCCGGCATTTGTACGTCCGGCTTGACCTTCGCTAGTCTCAGCGCTTCGCGGCCGTAGTATTCGCAGAAGTCGATGGTCTCGGCGATGTCGGCGTCTGCCTCCGCCCAATTCTTGCTTACTTCGAAAACCAGCCACGCGGAAAATTCAAATTTGCGTTCGCGCAGCAGATCGGCGACGTGAAACAACAGGCTGGCGCGCTCCTCAACTGAGGTGCGGCTCCAATGCTCAAATGCGCTGAGCGCGGCCTGCATGGCGGGTTCGACGTGTTCCTTGCCTGCCTTCTGATGAACGCCAACCACCTGCGACGGCTTCGCCGGATTCAGCGATTTGATTTTGTCCTGCGTCTTGATGCGCTTGCCGCCGATGATTAGTTCGTACTCGCGTCCCAGTTGGCCGCGAACTTTATCGATGGCTGCTCGCATTTTGCGGGCATTTTCTTCATTGCTGAAATCGGTCAACGGTTCATTGGCGAATGGGACTTGATGAAGGCGAATTTGTGGTTGCGTGGGGGCTTCAACGGTTGCCATAAGTGCTCCTCGAAAGGTATATGGATGCTGCGCGGAGGGGCGCGGAACCACTTATTGTAGCACTGGGAAACGAATCATTTTGTTGTCATTCCGAGAAGCGGAGCGACGAGGGATTTGGGTGTTTGTCGCCACATGGAACTCAGCCCTTCGCATTGCAAGGGATGATAGCCGGCAGCTTTTATCCGCAGACTCTATCGAGCGTTGCTGGGCCGGACAGCCGAGGCTGTCCCCACGTGTGTATGAGTGCTACTGGATTTTTCGGTTGGTGAGAGCTTTCAATTCTTCTACGATCTGTTCCAGGCGGCCGCGGCGCTGGGCGTGATTCTGCTGCGCAGGCAAGGTGCGGCGCTGCTGGGCATATTGCTCGTTGAGTCGTTGGATGTCGCTGATCTCTTCCTTCAGCAGGTGGACACGGCTTAGGATCGCTTCTCTTCCGTTTAGCAGCATGTCTTTAGCATACGCTAATCCGAGGAGGTCCGCTCCGTTTGTTGTGATGGCTTCGAGCCAATGATCCTGATTTGAAACACATCCAGTCACAACAAATGACGAATTATGGCACTTTTACTGAATCATGGCTCTCTGCGGTGCGGAAGCTCATTTTGGCGGTGCGTTCCAGTTTGTCCCAGGCGAAGCGCTGGCCTTCAATGGCACGCTTCACCGTTCGGAACAGAACGAGAGAAAATAACTGCCGGTAGGCGAAACGTTGCAGCCAAACCTGGCTGAGCAACCAAGCATCCTCGCGCGCTTCGGGCTGGCGTCGTTCCAGAGCAAATGCGATGGCCGAAGTAATGAAATCGATGATCAGAAAAGCGGCAAAGAAAACTAACAGCCGCTGGAAGCTGGCCGGATCGGTGGAATCGGGATGAAAATGTTTTTGAACGAAATACCAGATCGCGCCTACGGCAAACATCAAGTCGATAAAGGGCGAAACCAGCGGCAGCAAGATTTGGAAAATTACGATATTAGGTAGAGCAACCCAACCTAACGCGCCTTTGCGCGCAAACACCGCACGATGTTTCCATACCGACTGCAAAATTCCGAACGACCAGCGGAACCGCTGGCGCATCAACCCATTGGCATTGACCGGCGCCTCCGTGTAGGCGAGAGCCAAATCTTCATACTCCACGCGATAACCGTCGCGCAACAGAGCCATCGTCAGATCGGCATCTTCCGCCACAGTGTCGGTATGATATCCCCCGGCTTCGCGTACGGCGGAAGTTCTCCACGCTCCGATGGCGCCCGGCACCACGCTTACCGCGCCCAGCACGTTCAGCGCTCTGCGCTCGAAGTTCTGACTGGTGATGTATTCGAGCGCCTGCCAGCGAGTCCATAGATTCACGCGATTGCCAACCTTCGCGTTTCCAGCAACCGCTGCAACTTTGGGATTTAGGAAATGCGGAACCAGCCGTGTAATGGCATTGCGAGCGATCACTGTGTCCGCGTCGATGCCGACAAAAATTTCATGATCGCGTAAATGCTCAAGGCCGAAGTTAAGCGCCTCCGCTTTGCCCGAATTCGGTTTGGTCAAGATAACAACTTTTCCCGCTGCTTCCTCTTTTACGAATGCCCGTCGCGCAACTTCGAGGGTGTTGTCAGTCGAACCATCATCAATCACGATCACGTGCAGACCTGGGTAGTCTGAGGCCAACACGGCGCGCACGGTGCGCTCGATAACCTTCTCCTCGTTGTATGCCGGAATCAACACCGCAACCTCAGGCCTGTAGGACTCTGCTTCGCCCGGGCCGCCGTAATGTTGCCGCCGCAATCGATCAAAAAGCGCGAAGGCTCCTACAAACAGCAGGCGTCCAGTCATGAGTAAATCGCCGAGAAAGAAAATCCAGACGATGGCATAAGTGCTGAAATTCCACAGAGCGAAGCCCATCCAATCTAAACGGGCAGCCCAAACCTCGTTAGTGGGAATCGCAGGCATGATCTCCGCCCTGGTCTTTCCTATCAACTGATTGAGCGGAACGATCTGATCCCCTTTCGCGCGCACACCGTCGATAATCATGGGCAACGCACGGACGGTTTCGCTGCGATTACCCCCACCGTCATGCAACAGGATGACGCTGCCGCAGAGCCGGTCTTTGGGGTCGCAGGGTGGAATATGGGAGAGCACCACAGCAGCAATATGCTCGGCGGGGTTCCCTGGCTCTTTCCAGTCATTGGGATCGATTTTGTTTCCTACGCTGATGTAGCCCATGTCCTGAACCACCTCCAGCGGCCGCACCTGGTCTGCCGTATCAGGCTCTTGATCGATGGAATACGGCGGGCGGAACAGGATCGTATGAATTCCTAAGCGGCTGGCGAAAAGCTGCTCGGTGAGACTTAATTCGACTTTCATGTAGCTACGCGAGAGATTACTGATGTCGGGATGGGTAAAAGTGTGATTGCCGATGTCATGTCCCTCGCGGTAGATGCGAGAAGTGACGCTGCCGAAATCCTTGGCCGCAAGCCCAATCAGAAAGAACGTCGCAGTGGCATTCTTCTTTTTGAGCACGTCCAGAATTTTTGGTGTCCAAGTGGGATCAGGACCATCATCGAACGTGATGGCAACGGCATGTGGGTTGTAGCCGTAGCGGGCGACCCGATAAGGTTCGGGCAGATCGTCCATGGTCTCGTCGGTGATGATTCCCGAGCGATCAACCGTGATCTCGCGCTTGCCATTGGCCGGACGACCCTCTATGCGCAGAATTTCGCCCTGACCCTCCATGTCAACGTCCTGGCCCGGCAGAACGTCTTTCAATCTATCGGGCGCAATGGGTTCACCGGGCACGTCCCAAACCCGCCACAGCGAGCGGTCTTCAGCGCCCAAACGCCAGAGCGCGAACGTCTGAATCCCCAGTTGTTGCGCCGCCCGCATCTCATTAAGCGCGGTGACCGCATCGAGAAACCAGATGTCATGCCGACGGTTAGCCTCGTCCATATAACTCAAGTGAGGATTGCTGCTATCGCCGTCGAAATCGATATCTTCTTCCGAATCGCGCGCGACCAGCCACGCGTCCTGCACCGACACGTTGGTGTCGCGTACATCAGGCGGCAGTTTGCCAGTTTTCGGCTTGCGCACCCAGTCATAGCCGTAGTTACCAATGGCGCAGATCAGTTTGTCGAGAGGAACTGCTTTGCGGGCGAATTTCAGATTGGCAACGAACCAATCCTGCGAAGCAACCGGCCCGGGAGTGCCTTCGGGATAGTGCTCGTCATAGTTCATGAGCACAACACCGTCCACGTGACTGGCGACAGCCGGATAATTGAAATCTTCGTTGTGAGGCGGCACGCTGACATACAACTTCATGCCCTTGGCGTGGAGATCATCCGACAGTTCCGACAATAGTGCCATATACCCAGGCTGGGCTTTCGGTTCGATTTCTTCGAAGTCAACCATCAAGCCATGATATTTATCGGTTGCAAGAAACTGGGCCACTTGCTGGCGGAAGAGAGCCCGCGAATCCGCGTTATTCAGGAATGGCGTGATATCCACCCAGTTCACGCCATCGGAATTGTTCACCATGGGGAACACTTCCATGCCGGTGTTTTCCGATTTCAGGAATGGCATGACTTTGTCATCGACCGGGCGAACCGTCGAGCCCTGGGCAGAGTCCTGGATCACAGGGAAATATGTATTGGTCTGGTCATCGACTCCTTGCAAATGGCCGTCGGGAGTCAAAACGTGGAGCCAGTCGGGATAGAGCAGATCGACCTGGCGAGCATATTCGCGAAGAGAGGAAAAGCTGGCAGCATCCCATGGGGCGTAGAAAGCGGCCCGTACGCCTTCCTCGGAATCCAAACTTACAGGCAAAAGACTCGACTTAGTCTTGCGATTGCTGCGCAAGGCAGCCTGTTTGCGGCGCCGCTCGCGGGCTCGCTCCCGTTCGTTTTCTTTGAGCGAGTGATAAGGCTTTTTCTGCGCCTGCCAGATCAGTTCGGGCAATTGCTCGCCCTGCAGAGCGTTGTAGATGAAGAACGCGGCCAGCAGCATGACGCTGACGCCGAGGACATCAAACAAGCCGCGCAATCGCTTCCAGCGGGCTTGTCGAGGATCGTAGAAGACGGGTTGCGCCATGAAGGGGTTAGCTTTATCCATCCTAAGCTGTGAAGAAAATAGGGTCAAACGTAAGAGCGGCTTTTAGCTATTAGCTGCTGGGTTCTAGCCAGGCCCTCCGGTGGGCCGGGTCAGTAGGCGGATGCCTTATCGCATAGGCAGTCTGCCAAGTCAGCGCAGGTCCAGAGAACAGACGCGAACCTGGGGCGCAACTTTTGCAGCGAAGTTGATAGTCCTGCACGGGCGTGGACGTCCGCGCCTACACTAGACCCCGCGCCTCTACACTAGCCAGCAGCTTCGTCTTCTGGGGCGCCGTGGCGGCGCAGGAGTTGCGGTAGATTCTGCGAAAAGGCGGAGCGCGGCAGTACCATGTCACATCCCACTTCGTGGGCTTTCTGTTTCAGGTCGCCCTGCACGTGGGACAGAAAGCCGATAATCGAAGTTTTCTTCAGCTTGCTTTTTAGTTTGGGAATGAGCGTCAGCGGCTTGGCGTTCACGTTGTTCATGTCGAAGATTACCAGCGACGGCTTCTCTTCGCCGTTCAGCTTGATTCTCTCCAGCATATCTTTTTCGCTTTTGACGAATTCGACTTTGACGTTAAGCTTGCGCGCCGTTTCCTGAATCTTGGCCTGGAAAAACAAATCGTCTACGAAAGCGAAGATGCGCGAAGTCGCGTCCTCGTTGGGCGGAAGCGGCTCAGGATCGGCCGGAGCATACGCCGGAGCAAATCCGGGGCGCCCACGGCCGCGCGGCCCTTTGTCTCCCGATGCACCTCGATAATTGTGGTCCATGGGAGCGGTGTAAATTCCGCTTATCTGCTGACGATCGCGGCCGCCGTGCTGGCCTCCGCGATTCGACGGGCGACGTCCACGCCGCCGTCTGCCTCTCCCGCCGCCACCTCCGGAGGGATTTCCGGGTCCTACATTCATATTGTGTCTCTTTTGTGTAGTATTCCGGCCCGCTTTACACGGGCCAAATTCGGTACTCGGTGCAATACGTTTCAGGATGGTGCTTTGCCTCGCGCACATGCACCACTCGTGCGTGGAAACCCAATTCGGTTGGAGTTCATCCGTGAATGATCTTTGTCCGTCTAGGCGCCTGGAGCTAATCGGCGCGGGAGGCCAGCTAGGGAGCATGGCCGCTTGGGAACACCTATGATGTTATCCCTCGTGGCGTATAGAGCGCAAGTCCTAACTCACCCTACTTTTGCACAGAAGTAACTGTACACCAGAGTGGGGACGGTTTCTGGCTCCCCTTTTGCGGCTACGCTTCATGGGCGGCACGCGATCCACGCGAGCGTTTTGGTTCGTGGCGAACACTACGCCCTTCCACCAGATGTACCAATTCCTCGCCCAGGTTCTTAGTGTGATCTCCGGCGCGTTCGAAGGCTTGCGCCATCAAAAGAAGATTGGTGCTGTAGTCGCGGCTGGGGTCTTTGGTCCTGCTTTCCAAATGCCGTTGAAATACCGAGCGGCAGACTTGATCGATTTGCGAGTCGGTCTTCAATATCCAATTTGCTGATTCCAGGTCGCGGTTGACGAATCCCTTGTGCACGACGTCCAGCATTTTTTCCAGGATGTCAGCCATAGCGATCAAATCGCGGCGATCGTCGCGCAAAATTTTGGGAGTCAAACGATGCAGCCGTTGCGTGACCGACCAGGCCAGATCGCCGATGCGCTCCAGATCAATAATGAATTTCAGGCAGGCGAGCAGTTCGCGGGCTTCGACTTCACTGACCTGGGTAATGGCATGCGTGATCCCGTCGTCAATCTTGCGTTCGGCGCGATCCAACTCTTTTTCGCAGTCCTGGACCGCGATGAATGCCATGTTGGAAGAGTTCTCCAGATAGTCTCGGAGGTTGAACGCAGCATCTTTCGCCACCAGGCACGCCTGCTGCACGAGTCCGGTCATTTCCTTCGTGGAATCCTGCGCCTGTATCAACTTGCGTCTCATTGTTTGTGGTCGATCTGCTTTTAACGACCAATGATATAGGTGGAATCGCAAAGTTTCGTGCCCGGGAATATTAAAAGTTGGTTACAGACTGGGTTGGACTGAAATTGCGATGCTCCGCAAGCCGCCCCGGACGAGGCGTCCGGGGCTACGTATGCATTGCACCGCTTTCGATGCAGGTTGCTACTTCAGATTCCCATAGGGCCTGATTTCCACTTGCCAACACAACCTGAACTTCGGATAATGATGATCGAACGCTCCCTTACAATCGTGTACCGCTATAGTCGAGCAGAGCTACTGCGAATTCTTCGGCTCACGGCGCGTCAGTTGGCAGCTTGGGAAAAAGCCGAACTGGTAGCCGCCGGCGAGAGCTATTCCTTTTTCGACCTGCTGCAAATCAAGAAAATTCGCGACTTGTGCGCCCGCAAAGTCAAACCTGCGGTTATTCGCCGCTCGCTTGATGCCATGCAGAAGCAGGCTGCGGGAATGGAAAATCCATTGCTTGAAGCGGGCGCATTTAGCACCGGGCATCGGGTTGCTTTCCGCCACGAAGGCAGGCTGCTTGAGCCTATTGCCGGCCAGTTCATGTTCGACTTCTCTCCCCGGGAGAAGGTAGTGTCTAGCAATAGAACCTCAGTACTCAAACCGGGACCTGTGCCTGCTGATGTTGCCGGACTTTTCGCGCAAGGAATCGCGCTGGAAGAGGATCCACATACCCAGACTCAGGCGATTGCGGCTTATCAACGAGTGCTGGAATTGGACCCTGAGCACGCGGCCGCGCATATCAACCTGGGCACGCTGCATTACAACCGGCAGGATTACGCATTGTCAGAGAAACATTACCGCGCCGCTATCGCCATTGATCCGCGCTACGCGCTGGCTTATTTCGATTTGGGCAATGTGCTGGATGAAACTGGCCGCGTCGCAGAGGCGATTCAGGCTTACAACACGGCGCTGCAACTGGCGCCGACATACGGCGATGCTCACTACAACGTCGCACTGGCTTATGAGAAGGTCCGCGAACCACGCAAAGCTTTGAAGCACTGGCGTGCATATGTGAAGCTGGATACCTCAGGGCCGTGGTCGGTGCACGCGCGCAATCAGATCCAGAGGATTCTGCAAGCCGATGGGCTCAAGCTGGTTTCAAAGTAAAATTGATCCATAGGATATTCTCCTTTGCAGCGCCTCCGTCTCGGTGGCTGTAGTGTGGGCGTCTCGCCCGCACTACGAGGGCAGTTTGCCCTCGCGACAGCCGGCAGGATGCTGGCGCTACCAAAATTTCTCCCGTAAAGATGCTAAACTTCTTGGTTCGCCATACTCATCTGAAGGTGTGTTTATGCCCGATGTTATGCAGATTCCGTCGCCGACTCCTCTAACCACTTTCACCGAAGACGAAATTCTATTCCGCGACAATATTCGGCAGTTCGCGGAAGAAAAAGTTCGTCCTCTGGTGAAGGAAATGGACGAAAAAGGCGTCTTCGACAAAGACCTCATTCAGCAGTTTTTCCAGCTTGGGCTGATGGGGATCGAGGTGCCGGAACAATATGGCGGCGCCGGCGGAAAATTCTTCGAAGCAATTCTCGCGGTCGAGGAGCTCTCGCGCGTGGATGCTTCCGCAGGCGTAATTGTCGACGTGCAGAACACGCTGGTCAATAACGCGCTGCTGCGCTGGACAAATGACGATCAGAAGAAACGCTATCTGCCACGCATGGTTGAGAACCTGTGCGGCGCCTACGCGTTGAGCGAAGCCGGATCAGGCTCGGACGCGTTTGCGCTGCAGACCAAAGCGGAACTGAAGGGCAGCGATTACGTTCTCAACGGACGCAAGCTGTGGATCACGAACGGCAAAGAAGCCGGCATCTTCATTCTCTTCGCCACAGTCGATCCCGCTACGGGATACAAGGGTATCACCGCGTTTATTATCGAAAAAGAATCCCCCGGATTCACTGTCGGCAAGAAAGAAGACAAGCTGGGCATCCGCGCTTCTTCGACCTGTGAATTAATTCTGGAGGATTGCCGCGTTCCGAAATCAAACGTTCTCGGCGAGGTGGGCAAAGGATACAAAATCGCCATTGAAACTTTGAACGAAGGCCGCATCGGGATTGGGGCGCAGATGGCAGGCGTGGCTCGCGGCGCATGGGAATACGCGGCGAAGTACGCGCAGGAACGCAAACAATTCGGGAAACCGATTTCCGATTTTCAGGGAATCCAGTTTCAGATTGCGCAAATGGCCACTGAAATCGAAGCTGCCCGGCTGATGGTGTACAACGCCGCTCGCATGAAAGATGCGGGCGTGGCATTTGTTAAAGAAGCCGCGATGGCTAAGCTGTTCTCTTCCCAAGTGGCCGAGCGGGTGACGTCGCTCGCAATTGAGATTTATGGCGGCTATGGATTCACTAGAGATTATCCGGTAGAAAAATACTGGCGCGATTCGAAAATCGGCAAAATCTACGAAGGCACGTCAAACATGCAACTGGCGACCATCGCTAAACTGGTGATGAGCGCGAAATAGTAGAGACGCAGCTAACTACGTCTCTACAGTCTATTTTTGGCGCGCATTCAACTTTTCCAGATTGCGCTTTAATTCTTCGAGCTTCTGCCCTGCCTCGCCCAGCTTGCCTTCCGCTGTTAGTCGCTGGTAGTCATCAAGATCTTTCGCGGCTTGAGAAATTAATCCGTTGAGGTCGGTTGCGGGTTGGGGCGCATTCGATTCAGCAGCTCGTATAGGCGTGGGCGCCGCAGCCGCCGACTGAACATTCAACGACGAAGCGGCTCCGCCAAAAAGCGCCGCCATCGCTGACTCAAAGTTGGGGCCATACGCTAGGCGGTCTTGCAGCGCCAGCACGACCAGACGCAACTCCGGCATCGGACTGCGTTCCGCCTGCAAGTAAATTGGCTCCGCATATAACAGCGCTTTCCCGGTAGGAATCACTAGCAGAGCCCCGCGCCGCACATGCGAGCCTTGCTGATTCCATAGCGTGAGTTGTCCGGAGAGCTGCGCATTCTGATCAATTCGCGCTTCGATTTGCAGCGGCCCATCGACCAATTTAGTTTTGGGAAAGTTGTAGACCACCGACGTACCGTATTTTTCACCGTCGCTGCGCCCGGCAATCCAGCCAATCAGATTATTTCGATTGGCCGGAGTGAATGGCAGAATCTCGACGAACTCCACGCCAACTTCACCCGGCAGCTTCATCAGTACGAAATTCGGCTGCATCACCTGCGTTCTTTGCTCGCCCCCTTCGCTCATGCCGACCTCGGTTGCCACCGTCCACAGGTCTTCGCGGTTATAAAACGCTTCTGGGTCGGTCATGTGATAAAGCCCGTAAACATCCGCCTGCAGCTTGAGCAACACCTCCGGATAGCGCACGTGCTTGCGCAGGCCGGGCGGCATCGTAGACGCATCTTTGAATAGGCTAGGGAAAATTTGCCGGTAGGCCGCAATGATCGGGTCTTCTGTGTCAAAGACGTAAAACGTAGTTGTTCCGTCGTAGGCGTCGATGACAACCTTGACGCTGTTGCGCATGTAGTTGACTGAATCGTTGCCGAGACGGTAATGAGTCGAATAAGGATAGGTGTCTGAGACTGTGAAACCGTCCATGATCCAGGAGAGCCGCCCATCGTCGCCGAGCACGATGTATGGATCTGGATCGTAGGTGAGAAATGGGGCTAATGTTGTCACGCGATCGGTGAGGTTGCGCCGCATCAGAAGCCGGCTCTCAGGGGTCACGTCGTCGCTGAAGGGCAGCTTGGCCAAATCGCTGCGATCGAACGCGATGATGATGCGCCGCAGAAAACCGCCGAGCACGATGCCTCCAGTGCCCTCGTAGGAAGTAAGGCTGTTGCTGGCGCCTTGCGGATAGTTGAACTCTTTCTGCCGCGTCTTCACGTACACGTCGGTATTGGTCAACTCGCCGAAATAAACTTCGGGCCTGGTCACGTTCAGGCTTCGCACCGTGCTCTGGACCGGCATATTGCTCAGAATTAATGTGGGCAAGCCTTCCGGTGTGAATCCATTAACAGGATTCATGGTGATGCCATAGCCGTGGGTGTAGATCAGCTTCTCGTTGATCCAGTTGCGGCTGCTTTCTGGGAGCTTCTCGACGTTTAGTTCGCGCGTGGCCAGCATTACCTCACGAGTTGTGCCGTCGATTTCGTAGCGATCGATGTCGATGTCTGGGAAGTCATAGTACGTGCGGATTTCCTGAATCTGCCGCAGCGTATCTTGAAGCGCGCGCCAGTCCCACAACCGGATGTTCTGCAACGTGGCCTGATTGTGCTCGGGATCGGCAGCTTCGGGGGTCGTCTCGGCTGGAAACTCGCGCTGTGCGACCCGGTTCAATCCGTAGGCTTGCCGCGTCAGGTCAGTGTTATACACGATGTAAGGCTTCTCCCGAACCAATTCGTTCGGCTTGACGATAAAACTGCTCACGTACCAACCCACGACTTGAAGACCGAGATAGCAAACCGCTGCGGGAACGACCGCAGCCACAAGCCAGCGTCCGCGTTGCATGGAGAATGCATTGACCGCCGCGAGCAACGCGCCGGCGACGAGCGCGGCGCACACCACGAGCATACCGGTGAGGGTTACGTGCGCATCGGTGTAGGTCACGCCGCCGAAAACTGTGTGATCCTCGAACAAGCGCTCGAAACGGCCGAGATAGGCAAGCGCGCCGACGACGAGCAGCAGGAAGGCAAAGGCAATAGAAAACCCACGCCACGGCAGGATCACGTAACTGCTGCGGCGCGCCAGCACACGGCTTCCGCCGGTAACGAGAATGAAAAAACCAGCGACGGCGCAGGTGATTACAGCTAATGTGAGCAGCCATCCGCTGATAAGTTGCCATGCAGGCAAGGTAAACAAAAAGAAATTCAGTGGCTTGCCGAAAATTGGGTCCACGACGCTGCCAGTAGCGTGCGGCGCATACCAGAAAAGCGCAAGCGTCGGCCACTCCACACTCATCCCGGCGCCGGTGATCAGAGCCACGACAACCGCGAGGGCGAGCGCGATAAGCCTCAGTACCGGCTCGACCGGAAGCTTTACCGGTTGTCGCCCGATGAAAATCGTGTGCCCATCGGGCAAGTCAGGAAGATGCGCCCGCTTCAACGCCAGGAATGATCCGTATAGAACAACAAATGTGGCCAGGGCAAAAGCCGCGAATATCCCCCACTGCATCCCCAAGGTTTTCCAGAACACGTCCGCGTAGCCGAGTGAGCCAAACCAGAGCCCGTCTACGTAATATGACAGCGCGGCTCGGCCGCCAAATAGCACGACAGCAACGACCGCGATGATAAGAAGCAAGCGGCGGCGAGAGCGTGGCTTATATCCTCGCGGCCAGTCGATAGACTCAGGCATGGTCACCTTTCAGACTTTTGTTATTAATCCGCAATGATACTCCGCTAGGTCTCTGGGCGGATGCGATGAACGGTCTTTGTTAGAAGGTAACTGAGATGGCCGGCTTAACCGATGTGTTGGGTGACGCTTGTAGGCTTTTGGCGATGGCTATGTTCGGGCAAGTGCTCGCCGCGGTTCAAAAGCCACAGCAATAAAAGAACCGCCAACAGAGCTGCCAGAAAAAAGACGATGCCGCCATGGCGGTGCAGGTTCCCATGCAGAAATCCTGGATCGACGCGGGTTCCGAGCATCGCAATGGTGAAAATTCGCAGCCCGTTCTTGGCAATCGAGAGCGGAATCGCGGCTACGACAACCGCGGTTTTCCGCCAAAACGACCGCAGGAACAGGTGCGCCAGCACCATACTCGTGACAATCAGCATCAGGCTGGATCGCAAGCTGCTGCACTCCTGAGCGACTTCAAGGGTGAGTCCTGGTATGGAGATAACGATTCCATCTTGCGTGACTGGAATTCCGAAAGCTGAGAACAGCATGCTGGCACAGAGCGCCGATCCGTGCTGCCAGAAAGCGATGAGCTGATTTAATACTGGCTGGGGAATAGGAATTATCCAGAACAAGAAACAAAGTGGAAACAAGAACAGTCGAGCGGCGCGGGCGCCAAAACAAAACACAAACGATCCAATCCACCAGAACGCTATTGCTAGCATGCTGATGGAAAGCTGAGTGTCGCTCTGTGCGGTCGGCATGCAGCGGGAGTAGCAAGCTGTGAGGATCGCGATAAGTAAAAGAGCCGCGCCCAATCCAATTCCGGGTTGCGGCTTCAACCGGTCCCGCTCGGTGAGAATTAAAGACAGGCTGATAGGTACGATTAATAACAGATGGGTATATTCGTCGGCATGCAGCGCTAAAGTGAAAGTCCGGAGTAGCGACTGCCATCCCACTATGAGTGAAACCGCCATCAGAAGTGCACACTGCAGGAATGGGGAGATCCCTGTGACTGCGCTTCTGGGCTCTTCGGATAAAGAAGTCCTCAAGCCACGACTCCGAGATACGCGGGCCATGGGTGGACTGCCTTCGAGCACAAGCACAGTCGAGTCCGATATAAGACAGGGCTTCTCATGTGATCCAGATCACAGACTGCTGTTTGCCAAAAGGGGATAATTTCCAACTGGATAATTTCTAACTGAAAGATGAGAAATATGTTTTCCTTCCTGCACTTTCTCTATGCGCTAGGTGCCGCTTACTGCTTAGTGGGCGGGATAGTCATCTGCCGAGCCCTAACGCCCGGTTGCCGTATCTGTCTGCACCGCCATTCATGCCCAAACCGCGTCGGCTCGCACCCGTACGCTGAGGCAAAATCCCATTGCTTAGGCAAATGATACATAAAGGCCTGGGCACGGCAAGCAACTAGATGAATCGATACGGTACCTCCGTGCCTGTTTGGGCTGCGGTTAAGAAGCATCTTTTTAATGTCGAGTAGGAGCGTAGCAGGAAAAACTCCGAATCCTTAAGTTATAGCTTGATTATTCCCCGCGGCTTGAGAGGGCTACGACGGTCTCGTTTTGGTCCCTGATCCCATTTTCCAAAACTTTAATTGTGAAGTTCACCGTGATCTTTGCTTCGGTCTCGACTGGCCGGCCATTTTGCAGGTAGGGCTTGAACTGCCAGCGCTGCGCGGCTTCGCGGGCAGCAGAGGCGAGAATCGCGGGACCACTGAGTACGCGCAAATCGCGGATGGTCCCATCGGCTGCGATGAACGCCTGCAGCAGAACCGAACCCTGCACCTTCATCTGCCTTCCGAGTAAGGGGTACACCGGTTCTTTGGGTTGCGGTGCGGAAGTGTTCTGCAAAGTTACGCGCTGTGAAGCAAGCGTAGCCGGAGCGCGGCGCGCCGTCTTTGGATCCACGGAGCCACCTGGCACTTCAACTTTCTCTGGGCTGCTTAGATGAACCGTGCTGCGCGAGTTACCGGCTACCACTTCGACTTCGAGCGGCGGAATCACGTTGCGCGTTACTGCGACGGAGGAATCGACTGCAGGCTGCGAGCTCTTGGCAGTGACAATATGTCTTGTCTGTTTCGGAGCCGGTGTTGCAGGAGCAACTGGATTTTGTTTTACGCTGCCGGGAATCCACTCGGGCGTCGTTTCATCTGCAACCGAGGAGTCGCTGTCGGAGAACCACAATTCACGATGGTTTGCTACGACCGCGCCCAGAGCGATCAAAAGCAGAATCAGCGCGAAGAACATCCGGCTGCGCTCATTCTGATAAGCGGCGGCTCCCCAGCTCGTGCCCGCTTCTCGTTTTGTGACCTGCTCTCGCATTTGCTGTGGGGTGCTGTTGTGCATTACTAAGATGATGCGTTTCCGGGTTGCAGACAATAGCACGACGGCGCATGGTAATGGCACGACCGGGCCATAACAAGTTGATTTGGGAGCGAGTTAGGCGGTTCCTATTCTGGTCCGTTGGGGCTGGCCGGCGCGAGCGGTAACCTGGAAGCTCCGCCTAGAATACTTCGTTCTTGAGGAGAGAACTGTCGCCGGTAAGCGTCACTATCGATCTGCCGCTGCCGTGCCTCCGGAGGCATCGCCCGCAACGCTTGAATGGCATTTCGCACTGCCTGTCGGCGCTCGGGAGGAAGTTGCTGCATTTGCCCGTGCATTTGCCGCGCAAGGTCCTTTTGCTCCGGGGTCAGATGACCGAAGGTGTCCATGCGGCGCAGCATTTGCTGCCGCTGCGCGGAGGGCAGGCTATTGAAGCGATCAAGCTGATTCTGCAAACGTTGTCTCTGTTGTTGAGGAAGGCTGCGGAACTGAGGGTCGCTTTGCAGAGCCCGTCTTTGTTGCTCAGGCGGCAAATTGTTATGCTGACGCAACCACTGTCCGGCGTGACCCTGCTGCGCTTTTGGGGGACGGGGAACCGAACGGGAGACGTGCTCTTCCCCGCGACGGTTTTGCGCCCAAGACGGAGCAACCCCGCTCAGCGCCAGGGCAAGAGCCACTACCGCGCCTATAGAATTTACCCGCACTTTCCCCCCGTGTACTAATTCAAAATCCCCTAAGGCCCTGCCGGTTACGGATTAGCGCCCACATCCTGCTGCGCTTGCAGATCGTCCAGGATTTCGAAATCAGAATACAGCTCACTGTTCTTATCCAGCGCCTGCAAGTCACCCACGGCCGTGCCTGGTGCGGCCACCATTGCGCTCGGCCCATCCTGTGAAGGATTTCGGCCAGCATCCGTGCGGAACAGCACCACACTCATCGCCATGAGTACCGCTAAAGAAACCGCCAGTGCCGGCTTACGAATCCATTGCCACCAATTCGTGGACTGACGCGCCGCCTCCTCTCGCAGGCGAGCCCGCAGCCGCACATCAAAATAAGGCGAAGGCTCCGGCACTTGCCACTCATCAAGTACCGCCATGGTCTGGCGGAACTCATTGAGCTTGCCTGCACAACCAGCGCAGCTCTCAAGGTGCTTTTTCACTTCGGGCGCGACCGCGTCCGAGCCGAAGGCCAGTTCCGGCATCAGTTCGCAAATCTCATTGCATTTCATGACTACTTCCTTCATACGAACTCTTTCAGTTGCACGCGCAATGTTTCATAAGCGCGGAATAACAGAGACTTAATGGCTGACTCACTCAATTTCAAAACTTCGGCGATCTGACGATAATCCATTTGCTGATACTTGTGCATGATGAGCGCCATCTTCTGCCGCTCCGGCAGCGCCTCTACCTTCTCGCGAATGGCCGCCAGCCGCTCGCGCCGGACTATCGCCTCTTCCGCGGTCAGCGAGTTATCCGGCAAATCCATCGTCAAACCTGATTCCTCATCCGGTTCATCCAGGCTGACAGTATTCTCCGGTCTTTGATGCCGCGTGTCGCGCGCGTGATTAACCGCCAGATTGCTCGCGATACGATATAACCAGGTACTGAATTTCGCGCTGGCTTCGTACTTTTCGCGCGAGCGATACACGCGCAGGAAAACCTCCTGAGCCAGATCTTCTGCAACCGCCGAATTGTGAGCCATGCGATACATAAAACTCAGCATAGGACGGCGGTATTTCTGCACCAGATATTCGAAGGCCGCCTCATCGCCGCCTTTCACTCGCAGCATGATTTGCGCATCCGTCAATCCTTCAGGAGACTGACTGTCTGCAACTGTCGCCGCGGCACGAGACGGCATGCCTGCCATCGACAGGAACCCGCGATTGACGGCTACGCTGCTCACACTGGATTGAACCCCGTCCGGGTCAGAAAGTTGCGAGTTGTCAGGGTCGGGCGGAGTAGGGGAAGTCCCCTTGGCAGAAGAGGCTAGGGGCACTTTCGCGAGGTTGAATCGGTTTGGCATCCCGCTCTGGCACCCAGCGCTCCGGAGGTCTAGGACGGGCTTATCCGGAGCAATTCAAAGCATAGGCTATCACGGACGGAGGTCCGCGAAAAAACTGTTTCTTTGCTACAATATAGCGGCTGATTCCAGTTGGGCGCTTAACTCAGCGGTAGAGTGCCATCTTCACACGGTGGCCTATCCCGTGTTTACAGAGACACGGCCGGAACGCCCGGTAGTCCTCGATCACGTAGAATCATCGCCATACGCACGGCGGACATGGGGCTACAATGGGATATCCACGTGACTCTGATTTTGTCCCACATGTCTCGGGCCTTCGTATCACAAGTTTCGGACCGCTTAGTAACCAAGACGGCGAAGGGCCACACTCCCACACCATTTGACGCTTTATCGAACAAGAATATTGTCTATTGGGCGCGGGATGCCATTGTCAGCATCAGTTATACCGGCCCCGCCTACATCGGGCCTCTAACGACAGATGACTGGATAGTGCAGAAGCTCACCGGCGTGGACGTGTCCGAAAAATTTGGAATGCGGTGGTTTCCGTTATCGCATTGGTTGGACATCGGTCAATCAACGAGGCTTCTTTTGCAAGAACTCACATGCAGCGAAATCGCTAAGCAGTACGTGAACTTTGAATTGGTAGCGGTGGGATGGCAATGGAAAACGCGGAGGCCATTGGCAGGACGCTATGAGCCGGTCCCGATGGCATGGGGATTGAGCAAAGCGGAAGCCGGAAAGTTCGAGAAAGAAGTCGAACGCCTTCCGCGTTACTGGTATCGGAAGCACAGCAGCTTTTTTCATGCTTCGCCTGCCTGCAATATGCCGAAGACTGAATTCGAAAAGATGTTTGCTCATCTGCGCTCTCGAAGACCATTGGAGACCGGCGTGGAAACAGCCTCTAGCGTTGAGCAGGCCTCCGTGAACGCAATTCGCTCGGTCTCAAACTCGAATCCTTACGTCGGTCCAAACTGCATGGGCGTGATTTTAGCTCCACCACATCAACGCGCTTTTGTACGCATTTCGTTTTTTCCACAAGAGGAGCACACGGCCCAGCTTGTGGGCAAAACAGCACCGCCTATGGCGCTACCAGCGGCGTTTTCCCCGTGGATTGTAGGCGGGGGATGGATGCAGAAGCCATCAGTCCAAGTGGGGCGGTCTACGTCGGACCAACTTGGCCCCTTCACAATCGCGTATAGTGGGCCCGTGGCGTGTCCAGTGAAGGGCCTTATATTCGCTATGAGCAGCCAGAACCGACCACCGAGACCGCTGAAATAAAGCAGGCCTGCCGCACATTAGCGCGGGTCCGAAAGCAGACGCTTAGCACCGTATCTACTTGATTCTGGCACGCGGTCCGGAACGTTGGCCAACGCCTCCGGGGCGAACGCGACGACTACACAATCACTCGTGCGCCATGCTAACGTATCAATTACGACGGACCGCTACGTCCAGGCTGTCAGCAAGTCCAAGCGTACCGCACAGTCCAGGCTTTATGCGTAGCGTTCAGTTCCCATCCGTTCCTCGAACGGTCACGGAACGTCGCAATAGTGCGATTTTAAAGGTTGGGCGCTTAACTCAGCGGTAGAGTGCCATCTTCACACGGTGGAAGTCATAGGTTCGAATCCTATAGCGCCCACCATTGTTTCAAGGGTTTACTAGCTCCAGAATCATCCTGCAATCAAACAACCTCCAGGTTACCTTCGTGTCGCTGTCCTCGCGGCCCCGTTGTCCGTCTCCGCAGGAGGGCGTACCAAGCGCCCAAGATCCTGGCGCAACTCGTATCTACGACCTGTTTGGGACCGTGAGAGTCCGCGCTATGCGGACATGATAAGCTCGCGTCATGTCACCTATCACCCAAGCGAGCAACCTCGAAGAGAAAAGGCTGCGCGGCACCACCCCGGCCGGGAATCGTGTGCTATAGAGGCTCTAATGAGAAAAAGGCAACCTATTGAAAAGGCTGCCTCTTTTACATCTGGTATCCGCGCTCTTACGCAGAGCACTGGATTCGAAACCAAGGTCAGGATGCTACACTTCTGGCGTAAAGTCAACCGTTTTTTCTGCTTACTAAAGTACCAAGTTTTTGTGGTGACCCCGGCGAGAGTCGAACTCGCATTCCCAGGTTTCGAATCCAGTGCTCTATCCGTTTGAGCTACGGGGTCCTTCACCTGCCTGGCTCATTGTCAAGAAGTTCTGGAAGAAGCCGAACCCTAGGAGATAGCGTCTCGTGACCGCTCCACATTAGAAACTTATCAGAGTAGCAAAATTTGTCAACGACACGAAGGATCATGACCCTTTGGACTCACACGGTCCCAAACAGGTCGTAGATTACGCCGGATTATTTGGTTACGAGTTGCGCCAGTTGGGTTGAACCTCCGGTGTAAGTGATTCCAGAAATCACTTCGAATCCTATAGCGCCCACCATCGAACCTACGGGTAACCAGGGCTCGGTGACTTCGGTTTCCCCTATCCTGATGCCGTCTCCCCTAATAGAAAAACTGCTGGAGTTGGTTAGCGTTCGCGCTTTGCACCCAGGCGATCCGCTTGTTCGGGTTGAGGACAATCTTCAAGCCGAAGCTGGGCGGAAGGTTGGTGTTGAAGGTGAACCCATTGATGGTTTCCTTCAGATTGCCCTTCTCGTCATAGACGTAGACTGCGCTATTACCGCCCGTGGTCGACACCGGCTGGGTGATTAGAAAAAGATGGTTTACCGGATCGTTCGTGACCGACGAGGCACTGTTTAGCTGGCTCGCAGATCCCGTACCGGGAAGCTGAGCCCAACTTCCAGTGCCGTCAGAGAGCTTGTAAAACTCTACTTGCGCGTTGAGTTCGGTAGTCGTGCAGAGAATGCCCGTTGTCGAATCGACAGCCAGGCCATTGATGCCGCCTGCGCCATAGGGACCGTTGTTAAAGCCATTGAACTGGCGAATCTTCTCGGTCTTAAGATTGATGACGACGTTAATCGGCGGCGGTCCACCCGGGTAGCTGCTGATGGCGGTAACGGCTTCATCGGTCGCCGTGTCCTGCGCGAACATCAAGAGAAAGTTGTCCTCGAAAATCTGCAGGGGGATGGATTTCAGAATGGTATTCGTGGCGAGATCTGTGAGATAAAGCCAAGGCACGGAATTCGACCCTGAGATGCGATAAACGACCGCGAGCTGTGTGCTGGTGGTCTGGTTCTGCGCAAGCTGCCACAACAACGCGTTTTTCGAGTCAGGCAGCGTCCACGGACCAGTAATCTCCTGGCCGGACACCGGATTCAGTAGACAAAAGAGATCATTCCGCGTGACGTGTTGGTTCTTGATCGTAACCCGTTCCTCGTCTACGAGGCCGACGTCATTGCCTCCAATTCCGAAGGTGACAAGCTCGTCATTGGAAGTTTTCGAAACCAGAGTTTTGACGATTTTCGTGATCTTGCCGGTGTTGATGTCGAAGGTCTCGATCGCTGACTTGAGACCGCCGTTGGAGAGCGACACAGCATCATCGATGATTCCGTCGCCACCGTTTTCGTTGACGTCGAAACCAAATATCTGTCCACCGTAAGCGCTGGACAGCACTTTACCCAGTTTGCCCTGGCGGCCACCGCTAGCAACGTTCGCGGCCTCAGCTGTGGCCGATTGCGAACCGGTAATCAGCCCTGTAAAAACCACGAGGGTCGCGAAGACAATTGTTACTGCGGTACGCGTGCAAGCTGCACTGGTAACCTTGGATCGTTCTGTCATGCCGACTCTCCTAAAAGCTTACTTTTCCAGCGAAAGCTTATCTCCACACCGGTTTGAAATTGTCAATGAATTGTAAAAGTTTGTAGCGGTCGTATTGATGTTCCTTAAAGCTCGTTGTTCCGGAGCTTCGAGCGATGTCAAGGGCATCTCGCGAGAACCTGATCCGCAACTTTCACGCAAACACGGGTTTTATATAATTGGGCTCGCAGTTAAGACCGCCCAAAAGATACAATGGAAACTCACAAAATGAATTCATCTCCTGTTCCCGTAAAGGCATTTTTCGCGTGCTTCGTTCTGGTTTGTCTGGCAGCGGTTTTGTGCGCACAAGAGAGCGGCATTAACGCCGGCGGGAAGTGGATGGAATACGCTTCGCAGGATCAGATGACCCTCGCCAAGAATGCCAGATTCGAACTGGATGCCGACAATTCTTTACCCGGCAGCAATACCAGCCCCAAAATCGTTCTCTATTGCACTGATGGCAAAATGAAACTGGCCGACTTTAATCCCGGTGCCCGCATCGCGCCGCCCAACCGCCCCGGTTTCTGGGGGCAGCCGCAAATGGAAGTGCTGGTTCGCGTCGATAATTCTCACAGCAATCACGGCTGGAACTGGGTCAATGGCCACTTCCTTTCCATGGACAAAGGCACCACCCGCGAGATGCTCGGGTCGCAGGTATTCAAAGTAGAAATCCAAACTCCACGCGGTCCAGAGATTGCGAGCTTTTCTCCCGGCGGTGTCGATCTTGGCCGCGTGAAACAAGCTTGCGGCCTAACTCCGAAAAAGCCGGACTAACTCTGCCCCAACGTAGTTGTCTTGGCTGAGGGACGAAGCCGATTGGAAGCGACCGCCGGATACTTCACTCCGCGCAGCCAAACGGAGAAGAAGACTCCCCAGATCACCAGCAGCCCTGCATTCGGCCAACCCGCCTCCGGACCGAATGTGCCACCTGTAAGCCAAGCCGGGCCGTGGAGGCTGGCGGTGAGAAGATGCCCCTTAGCCATCTGCCCGCCAGTAGGCACACCGTAAAAGAAAGCCGCGCCCCAATCCCACGCGCCATGGATTCCCAGCGCCATCCAGAGATCGCCGGTTCTTCGGATCACCAGGCAGCTCACCAAACAATAGAGGAACGTAATGAATGGTCCCAGCCCATGTCCTCCCGGATTGAGAAAGTGTGCCCCACCCATCAGAAGCGAGGTCATGACGGCCGCTGGCCAGAAGCCAATTCCAGTAGTCAAAGTGAACAGCAGGTAGCCACGATAAAGGAAATCTTCCGTCAGCACGCCCCCAAAAAATGCCAGGGCCCAGAGAAGGCCGTATTTCCAGATATCGGCACCGTGCAAAGCCAGCGAACCGAAAGAAAAAACTCCCGCAAGATGTAGCACGCACAACAAAGCCGTAAGCGAAATAAAGCTGATCGCGGCCCCCTGCCAGAATTGCCCGCAAAATGCCCGTCGCCACGGCAAGCCGTAATCGGCGACACTGCGACCTTCGATTTTCGCCATGATTCCGCTGGCCAGAAAAAGGGCAGCGAGGGTAATCGAAAACACCACCAGCACGCCCACGGGCGTGGCGATTTCCTGGTGCAGCCTGCGCAAGGCAAAATCGATGATTGGGTCCGTCCCGAAATATAAGGGAACGAGTATCGCGACAAAGATCAGCAGCCGCCATCCGGCGCGAAGCCCGTTCGCTCCGATAAAAACTCTGCGCAGTCTGACCATGAACGCTCGTGTAGAGCGGACACTTCTGTCCGCTGCCTATGCCAGAACCTAATCGGCGCTGGCGGTGTTCGTCACAGCGACCGACGACTCCGTCCCAGAAAGTGTGGCCCACCCCCGCCGCGAAAGATCCCAAAAGATTAAATAACCCGCAACCGCAGCGATCACTAACAACGCGATTCCCCAAGCCCACTGCTGAAACACAAGTTTGCCAATCCCGAATAAACATCCGTAGACCAGGATTACTCCCATCACCCAGTTGAAGGTGTTGCCAGCCAAGTCCCGGACCTCAGGCAGTTCGGGCACGAGTTGCGCAATACGCTTCCATCCATACACTGTCGGATGCACCCGCTTGTAGAACCCGATCAGAGTCTGCTGCGACTCGGGCGCGGTCACAAAAGTGGCGATCAACCAGGCAATCGTGGTGATGAGCCCGGTGATCAGCGCGGTCTTGGCATATACCAATGCATTGTTGCCGCTGAGGGAAACGCGGCTCAGCGCAATGGTAACGGCAGCAGCGACAGCCATCGCCGAAATCTCGCTCCATGCGTTAATCCGCCACCAATACCAGCGCAGAATGTAAACCGCCCCCGTCCCGAAGCCAATGTTCAACACCAGTTGCCAGCCCTGATTGATGGAGGTCAGCTGCATGGCTGTGTAGCCGCTGCCAAGGACGAGCAGCACAGTAAAAATTTTGCTGATCATCACGTAATGCCGCTCGGTCGCACCCCGCACGAAGAAGCGCTTATAAAGATCGTTCACCAGATACGAACTGCCCCAATTCAATTGCGTGCCAATCGTGGACATGAACGCAGCAAGGAAAGCCGCCACCATCAGCCCGCGCAAAGCCGGAGGAAGATAGTCGCGTAAAACCATTACATAGCCCTGCTCCGGATTCTGCACAAAAGCTGCGCTGGGGTGCATGCCTCCATTCGGCGAATAAACTACCATCGCCACCAACCCGGTAATCACCCAAGGCCACGGCCGCAACGCGTAATGCGCGATGTTGAACCACAGCGTCGCACCCAATGAATTCTTTTCATCTTTTGCGCTGAACATTCGTTGCGCCACGTATCCGCCGCCGCCAGGCTCCGCGCCGGGATACCACGCCAGCCACCACTGCATGCCCAGATAAACGATGAAGGTGAGAAGCGGCAAAGTCCAAAGCGCATCCGTGGTCATGCCGAGATGGAAGTCGGGCAAGAATGCGACTGGATTTGCGGTTTGCACGCCTGTCGCGCGAACATTATTCTCGATGACCTGCAGATGCATTTGCAGCGCCTGCATTCCGCCAATTTTAGCCACCGCAACCCAGGCCAGCACGATAATCATTGCCATCTTCAAAGCAAATTGAAACAGGTCGGTGACCAGCACGCCCCAAAGTCCACCGATAAATGTGTACAGCCCGGTAAACGGAATCAGAATGAATATGCAAATCATCACCGACGTGTAGCGCGGATCGCCCAGTGTGTGCTGGAACGTGTGGCCGCCAAGCGAGAGTTGCAGTACGCGCCCTTGCGCAATCGCCGGACCGAGCAAAACCGTGATGATGCTGACCATGGCTTGCGTCACCCATCCCAGGATGAAGCAGTTCATAAAAAGTCCGAGATAGATGGC
>Ga0182015_10000328_pt1 | contig 67815 bp, 66 predicted proteins | sample 712P3MmetaG_FD_120478 | JGI IMG/M metagenome (GOLD analysis project Ga0182015, IMG submission 120478) | Permafrost microbial communities from Stordalen Mire, Sweden - 712P3M metaG | ecosystem: Environmental > Terrestrial > Soil > Wetlands > Permafrost | place: Sweden: Stordalen | collected...
AAGGGCACGATTAAGGGCACGATTGCCGAATCGCGTGCGCTGTGACACGGACGGGTCCCGTCCCGCTGCAGCGGAGCCATGCATGTCCGCCCCCGTTTCCGGTCCCATTGCAATCGGCGCTCTCGACCTTGCGGCACTGTTGTGCTCGCGCGTGTGCCATGACCTGATCAGCCCGGTCGGCGCTATCGTCAACGGCCTTGAAGTGCTGGAAGAGGACAAGGACGAAGAGACCAAGACTTTCGCGCTTGACCTAATCAAGAAGAGTGCGCGCCAAGCCTCCGCCAAGCTGCAATTCTGCCGGTTAGCTTTCGGCGCGGCAGGTTCCGCCGGCGCGCAGATCGAGCTCGGCGACGCCGAAAAGGCGGCGCGCGGCCTCATGGAGGACGGCAAGACGACTATCGTGTGGAATCTGCCGCGGGAATTGGTGCCGAAAAACCGGGCCAAGCTCTTGCTAAACATGCTGATGGTCGCCGTCGGCGCCGTTCCCCGGGGCGGGACCCTGACGGTCGAGCCGGCCGAGGCGGGATTTCGGGTGGTCGCAACGGGCCTCAATGCGCGCTTGACCCCCACCGTCGCCGATCTCCTCGGCGGCAGTCCGGCACAGCCAGTCGATGCCCACGCCATCCAGCCAGTCTATACGGGCATCTTGGCCCGGGATTGCGGACTTACGGTATCGGCCGCCGTCGAGGGTGAAGCGGTGGTCGTAACGGCCCGTTAAGGAGCTTTTTGCCGGGCCTTGGGGCAATTTTCGCCCCGATCCGCAACTGAAATTAAACCGTTTGGCAACAGACTGGGCACTCCCGATCAGGCGTAGCGCGCCTGGCGAGGACGGCGCGCGCCGTGCGCGGCCGACGAGGACACGTCCGGTAAGTGTCGGCGCAAAGCCGGCGACGATGAGGCGCTTGGGTAATGGACGAGTTGTTAGGCGACTTTCTGACCGAAACCAGCGAGAGCCTGGACCTGGTCGATGCCGAGCTCGTGCGCTTCGAGCAGGACCCGAATAACGGTCAAATCCTCGGCAACATTTTTCGTCTCGTCCACACCATCAAAGGCACCTGCGGCTTTCTCGGGCTGTCGCGGCTCGAAACGCTCACCCACGCCGCCGAGAGCCTGATGGGCAAATTTCGCGACGGAATGCCGGTCACCGCCGAAGCCGTGACGCTCATCCTTTTGACGCTCGATCGCATCAAGATCATCCTCGGCGGGCTCGAAACGCTGGAGCAGGAACCGGCCGGCGACGACACCGATCTTATCGAGCAACTCAGTCGCATGGCGCGCGCGGAGAAGGCCGCGCCGGCACCGCAACCGGTGCCCGCGCCGGCAGTCCACGACAAAGCAACGCCCGAGCGCGCCGATGCCGAACTCGAACCTGCCAAGCAGGCTCCCGCCGAAACCGGCGACAAGCCGCCCGGCGAAGCGAGTGAAAAGCTCGCCAGCCATTCGATCCGCGTCAGCGTCGACACGCTCGATTATCTCATGACCACGGTTTCGGAACTAGTGCTCACCCGCAACCAGCTCCTCGAGATCGTGCGCCGGCACGAAGATTCCGATTTCAAAGTACCCCTGCAGCGGCTTTCGAACGTCACCGCCGAGCTGCAGGAAGGCGTGATGAAGACGCGCATGCAGCCGATCGGCAATGCGTGGCAGAAATTGCCGCGCATCGTGCGCGACCTCTCCGCCGATCTCGGCAAGGAAATCGAGCTCGAAATGCATGGCGCCGAGACCGAGCTCGACCGCCAAGTGCTCGAACTCGTCAAGGATCCGCTCACGCATTTGGTCCGCAACTGCGCCGATCACGGCATCGAAAGCTCGGAGCAACGGATCGCCGCCGGCAAGCGCCGCGCGGGAACGATCCGGCTTTCCGCCTGCCATCAGGGCGGTCACATTATCATTGAGATCGCCGATGACGGCCGCGGGCTCGATGCCGCGCGCATCAGGGCCAAGGCCATCGAGAGCGGCCTCGCCGGTGAGGCCGAGCTGGCGGCCAAGTCCGACGGCGAGATCTGCAATTTCATCTTCTCACCCGGCTTCTCCACCGCCGCGCAGGTGACGAGTATTTCCGGCCGCGGCGTCGGCATGGACGTCGTGCGCAACAATATCGAGCAGATCGGCGGCACGGTGGAGTTAAAGTCGGTCCCCGGCGCGGGGACCACTTTCACGATCAAGATTCCGCTCACGCTCGCCATCGTCTCGGCGCTCATCGTCGAGGCCGGAGGCGAACGCTTCGCCATCCCGCAGCTTTCGGTGCTCGAACTGGTTCGCGCCGGCGGCAACGGCGAGCATCGTATCGAAAGGATCAAGGACACGCCCGTGCTGCGGCTGCGCAATGCATTGTTGCCGCTCCTTCATCTCAAGGAAGTTCTGCACCTCGGCACGCCCGACAGCGAAGATGGCTTCGTCGTGGTGACGCAGGTCGGTAACCAGATTTTCGGCGCGGTCGTCGACGGCGTGTTCCACACCGAGGAAATCGTCATCAAGCCGATGTCGTCGAAGCTGCGCCACATCCCGATGTTCTCCGGCACCACTATTCTCGGCGACGGCTCGGTGATCATGATCCTCGATCCGAACGGCGTGGCGCAGGCTCTCGGCCGCGCCGCGCAGGCGGCGCAAGCCGAGGCGCGCGAGGTTAAGGAAAACGAAGAGGTCGCCAAGGAGGATAAGGTTTCGCTCCTGGTATTCCGCGCCGGCTCGCCGCAACCCAAGGCCGTGCCGCTGTCGCTGGTCACGCGGCTTGAGGAGATCGATTGCCGCCGCATCGAAATCTCCGACGGCCGGCATCTCGTGCAATATCGCGATCAGCTGATGCCGCTGCTTCGCGTTAACACCGAGACCGGACTGAAAAAGGAAGGCACCCAGCCGATCCTGGTCTTCTCCGATCATGGCCGTTCGATGGGGCTTGTGGTCGATGAGATCGTCGACATCGTCGAAGACCGGCTCGACATCGAAGTGGCAAGCAATCGTCCCGGCGTTCTTGGCTACGCGGTGGTGAAGGGCAACACGACGGAAATCGTCGACGTCGGCCATTTCCTGCCGCAGGCCTTCGAGGATTGGTTTCGCCGCCGCGAAGGATCCGCGCGGGCTGCGCGCACGGTATTACTGGTCGACGATTCCGCGTTTTTCCGCGAGCTTTTGGCGCCGCTGATCAGGGCTGCCGGCTATCAGGTCGTTGCCGTTGCATCGGCGGCGGACGCGCTGGCGGCATTGAAATCCGGCACGCACTTCGATCTCGTCGTGACCGACGTCGAAATGCCGGAGATGGACGGCTTCGCGCTCGCCGAAGCGATGCGGGCCATGCCGGACGCTGCCGCCACACCCATTATCGCGCTTGCCGCCATGGTCTCCGCCGAGACGATCGAGCGCGGGCGCGCCGTCGGCTTTCACGATTTTGTCGCCAAGTTCGACCGGACCGGGCTGATCGCGGCGATCAAGGAACAGAGCGCCGATGTCAGTCAGGCCGCGTGACCGCCAATGAGTGCCATGAACGATACCATCAAGCTCACCGAGTACGTCACCTTTACCACCGCCGGCCAAATGTTCGGGCTGCCGATTGAGCGCGTGCAGGACGTCTTCAAGCCGATAAATATCACCCGCGTGCCGCTGGCCGCGCCGGAAATCGCGGGCGTGCTCAATCTGCGTGGACGCATCGTGACCGCGATCCGGCTGAGCAATCGGCTCGATCTGGAATCGCGCGCGGACGAAACGGCGCCGATGGCGATCGGTATCGAATGCGGGGCCGAATCGTTCGGGCTTCTGGTCGATGCCGTGGGCGAGGTGCTCAAGCTGCCGGACGGCGACCGTGAGGCCAACCCCATCAATCTCGACCGCAAGCTCGCGCGTGTCTCCGCCGGCGTATTCCGGCTCGACGGCCAGCTTCTTGTCGTACTTGACGTCGACCGGGTGCTGGATCTCGGTGCCGAAGCGGTGGCGGCGTGAGCGTGAATCGGAATGGACGAAATCGAGGGAAGATCGAAGCGGCTTCGGCCGCGCAAGGGTAGAGTGAGGAGACTATGAAAACGTGTTTGATTGTTGACGACTCCAGCGTCATCCGCAAGGTGGCGCGGCGTATTCTCGAAGGGCTCGAATTCCAGATCGTGGAAGCCGAGAACGGCGAGGTAGCGGTCGCAATGTGCCGGGGCCAAATGCCGGATGCAATTCTGCTCGACTGGAACATGCCGAAAATGGACGGCTATGATTTTCTCCGCGAGCTGCGCCGGCTTCCCGGCGGCGACAAACCCAAAGTGGTGTTCTGCACCACGGAGAACGATGTCGCTCACATTGCGCGGGCACTCCACGCCGGAGCTAACGAATACATCATGAAGCCGTTCGACAAGGACATTGTCGAAGCCAAGTTTCAGGAAGTCGGGCTGATCTAAAGCCCGCGGCGTGTCGCGTTAGTTCGAGTACCGAAAGTTCGCGTGTGACATGAGTAGCGTTCTCGCCGCCGCAAGCCCTGTGGTCAGGGCCGAAAAGCCGATCCGCGTGATGGTCGTCGACGACGCCGTCGTCGTTCGCAGCCTATTGGCGCGCTGGATCGATGCCGAGCCCGACATGCAGGTCATTGCCTCGCTGCGCACGGGTCGCGAGGCGGTGGCACAGATCGAGCAGAGCGGCGCTCACGTCGTCATGCTCGACGTCGACATGCCGGAGCTCGACGGCATTTCTGCCCTGCCTCTTCTGCTGCAGAAGAAACGCGACCTTGTGGTGATCATGGTGTCGACGCTGACGCGCCGCAGCGCCGAGATCAGCTTGCGGGCGCTGGCGCTGGGTGCCGCCGACTATATTCCGAAGCCCGAGACCACGGCCGATACGACGACCTCGCCTTCGTTCCGGCGCGAATTGGTCGAAAAAATCCGCACGCTCGGCCGCGGCCGGTATTCGTCGCGCGTCTTGGCGCGGCGGCCCGCGCCCGAACCTGTTTCGCCCGCGTCCAGCAAGCCGGCGCCGCCGCGCACCCGAAGGATCCCCACGCACGAGGCCGAAATCGCCGCATTGCAATTGCGGCCGTTTCCTCCGCTGCCGCCGCGCGCACTTTTGATCGGCTCCTCGACCGGCGGCCCGCAGGCGCTCACGACGCTCATCGAGAAGCTCCCTGCCGCGATCGATCGGGCGCCGGTCTTAATCACGCAACATATGCCACCGACCTTCACCACGGTTTTGGCCGAGCATCTATCGCGCATTGGCGGCCGTGGGGCCCATGAGGCCGAGCATGGCGAGCCGGTTCTCGCCGGCGGCATCTATGTCGCGCCGGGCGGCCGTCATATGCGTGTGGTGCGCGGCGTCGAGGGCATCAAGATCGAGCTTGGCGACGATCCGCCGATCAATTTCTGCAAGCCGGCGGTGGATGCCTTGTTTACGTCGGCGGCTTCGGTTTGGGGCGCCGCGACTCTCGCGCTCGTCCTCACCGGTATGGGCGCGGATGGCACCCATGGCGCCGCCGATATCGTGGCGGCCGGCGGCAGCGTGATCGCGCAAGATGAAGCCACAAGCGTGGTGTGGGGCATGCCGCGCTCGGTGGCACTTGCCGGCTTGTGCTCGGCGGTGCTGCCGCTCGATCAGATTGCGCCGAAAATCGTTCGCCTGTTTTTAGGTGTGCGCTCGTGACGCCGCCCGACTACGATTTCCTGCGCAAGTCGCTCAAGGAGCGGTCGGGCCTCGTGCTTTCGGCCGACAAGCAATATCTGGTCGAAAGCAGGCTTCTGCCGGTCGCGCGCAAGGCCGGCGTTGGCAATCTCGGCGAGCTCGTGGCCGTGCTCAAGGCCGGTCAGCACCCGTCGCTCATGACCGAGGTCGTCGAAGCGATGACGACAAACGAATCCTTCTTCTTTCGCGACAAGACGCCGTTCGAGCATTTCCGCCTGACCATCATGCCGGCGCTGCTCGCGGCGCGGAAGAACCTGAAAACCATTCGTATCTGGTGCGCCGCGGCGTCGACCGGGCAGGAGCCGTATTCGTTGGCCATGTGTCTAAAGGAGTTCGAGCGCGACATCGCCGGCTGGCGCATCGAGCTGCTTGCGACCGATCTCTCGACCGAAGTGCTGGAAAAGGCGAGAGCCGGCCTTTACAGCCAGTTCGAAGTGCAGCGCGGCCTGCCGATCCAGCTTCTGATCAAGCATTTCACGCAAGCGGGCGAGTTGTGGCAGATCGCGCCGGAGTTGCGCGCCATGGTTCGATACCGGCAGCTCAATCTCCTTGCCGATTTCTCGTCGGTCGGCGTGTTCGATCTGATCGTCTGCCGCAACGTGCTGATCTATTTCGACCAGGACACCAAGATCGACGTGCTCAACCGCTTGGCGCGGGTCACCGCCAACGACGGCTATCTCGTCCTCGGTGCGGCGGAGACGGTCGTCGGCTTAACCGATCGCTTCAAAATGCTGGCCGACAAGCGCGGACTTTATGCGCCGAACGCCGGTGCCTTGCGGCTAGCCGGAGCAACCGCCGCGAGGCCTGGCCCGCGCCTGGTCGCCATCAACGGCGGCCGCTGACTTCTTCATCCGAGCTTTTGCGGGGCAGTGTGATTTATCCAAACAAAAACCCCGGCCAGTGGCCGGGGTTTTGATTTCTGGTCTCTCGGAAAGCTTAGGCCGGAATCTTGACCTCTTCCTCCGCCGGCTCGCGCAGCACGTAGCCGCGGCCCCACACCGTTTCGATGTAGTTCTTGCCGTTAGAGGCGTTGGCGAGCTTTTTGCGCAGCTTGCAGATGAAGACGTCGATGATCTTCAGCTCCGGCTCGTCCATGCCGCCGTAGAGGTGATTGAGGAACATTTCCTTGGTCAGCGTCGTGCCTTTGCGGAGCGAGAGCAGCTCCAGCATCTGGTATTCCTTGCCGGTCAGATGCACGCGTGCGGCGCTGACCTCGACGGTCTTGGTATCGAGGTTGACGCAGAGGTCGCCGGTATTGATGACCGACTGGGCATGGCCCTTGGAGCGGCGCACGATGGCGTGGATGCGCGCGACCAGCTCGTCCTTGTGAAACGGCTTGGTCATGTAGTCGTCGGCGCCGAAGCCGAGGCCCCTGACCTTGTCCTCGATGCCGGCCAGGCCGGAAAGGATCAGGATCGGGGTCTTCACCTTCGACACGCGAAGGCTGCGAAGCACCTCGAAGCCCGACATGTCCGGCAGGTTCAGATCGAGGAGGATGATGTCGTAGTCGTAGATCTTGCCGAGATCGATGCCTTCTTCGCCGAGATCGGTCGTGTAGACGTTGAAGCTCTCGGATTTGAGCATCAGCTCGATCGATTGCGCGGTGGCGCTATCGTCTTCAATCAGCAATACGCGCATGCCAGTCCCCTTCTTCGCCGCGCAGGCTCAAGGTCGGCTCGCCGCAGCGGCGGCCCCTGGAAAACGCCATGGACAAACTGATTCGGGACACTAACGGGGCTATGGTTAACAAAACCTGATTCCGTCGTGCAAGCATTCTCTGGGCAAATTCTCGCGAATCGCCTTAAGATGTTGCGAGGTAGTGGTTTTTTAGCCACGTTTCCGTTCATGTCCTGGATTAAGTTCCGGCGCTATCCGACTCGCCCCGCCGTCCTGGCTGGGCGAGCCTGCCTTGGCCCTAAGGACGACGCGCAATGATTAACGGCCCGGGTAAACAAGCGATTAATAAGACGACTTTCGAAGTAACCATTCTTTTGGGGCGGTGGCGGAGCCGGGGCCGACGGTGCTGGAGGGCCCAGCGGTGAAGGCGCTCGCCGAACAGATCAATGAGCTCGACGGCATCGAGATCTATGGCCGCGTGGTCGGCGTGCGCGGGCTGATGGTCGAGGTCGCGGGACCGCTTCACGCGATGTCGGTCGGCGCCCGCGTGGTTATCGAGACGCCCGCCAAGAACATTCCCTGCGAGGTGGTCGGCTTTTCGGGGGTTAACGCGCTCCTGATGCCGTTCGCGCCGCTCGAAGGCGTGCGGCGGGGATGCCGCGCGCTCGTCACCTCGGTGGCCGGCGCGGTGCGGCCTTCGGCCGGCTGGCTCGGCCGCGTGGTCAATGCGCTCGGCGAGCCGATCGACGGCAAGGGCTCATTACTGTTCGGGCCATCGCCCTATCCGTTCCGCAACACCCCGCCGCTTGCGCATGCGCGGCGCCGGGTGGGCTCGCCGCTCGATCTGGGCGTGCGCGCGCTCAACACCTTCGTGACCTGTTGCCGGGGTCAGCGGATGGGGATTTTCTCCGGCTCGGGCGTCGGCAAATCGGTGCTGCTGTCGATGCTGGCGCGCAATGTGATGGCCGATGTCACCGTCATCGGGCTGATCGGCGAACGCGGCCGCGAGGTGCAGGAATTCTTGCAGGACGATCTCGGGGATGCCGGTCTCGCCCGCTCCGTGGTCGTGGTCTCGACCTCCGACGAGCCGGCGCTGATGCGCCGGCAAGCCGCCCATGTCACGCTCGCCATCGCCGAATACTTCCGCGATGAGGGCAAGGACGTGCTGGTGCTGATGGATTCGGTTACGCGCTTTGCCATGGCGCAGCGCGAGATCGGGCTTTCGGCCGGCGAGCCGCCGACCGCCAAGGGCTATACGCCGACGGTCTTCACCGAGCTGCCGCGGCTCCTCGAGCGGGCAGGGCCGGGCACCGAGGAAGGCACTATCACGGGCATATTCACGGTGCTGGTCGACGGCGACGATTACAACGAGCCGATCGCGGACGCCGTGCGCGGTATCCTGGACGGCCATATCGTCATGGAGCGCGCCATAGCCGAGCGCGGACGCTACCCCGCCATCAATATCCTCAAGTCGGTCTCGCGGACCATGCCGCGGGCGGCCGATCCGGCCTACCTGCCGGCCCTGACCCGTGCCCGGCAGGTCATGGCGACTTATACGGATATGGAGGAACTGATCCGGCTTGGCGCCTACCGCGCCGGAAGCAGCCCGGATGTCGACGAGGCCATCCGGCTCCATAAGCCGCTCGAGGACTTCCTGGCCCAAGGCAAGGAAGAGGCAACCAGCCTGGCGGAAGGATATCTGCGTTTGGCCCAGATTGTGGCGGCCGCGGAAACTGATCGCTAACGTTATCGCGCCACAATCAGGGCTATCGGGGGTGCCGCCCCTCTTCCTACCCTCCGCATTTGGAGAGGTCGGAAGGGGGACCATCCCGCGGCTTCGGGGGAGTAGTAGTCGATGAAGTCCCGTGAGACGCTCATTCGCCTGAAGAAGTTTCAGGTCGACGAGAAGCGGCGCAAAGTCGCGCAGATCGAGACCATGATCGCCGAATTCGAGCGCATGGCGGGCGATCTCGAACGCGAAATTCGCGTCGAGCAGGATCGCGCCGGCATCCACGATCCCGGCCATTTTGCCTATCCGACCTATGCCAAGGCGGCGATCGCGCGGCGCGAAAACCTCAAACGCTCCGCCGACGAGCTGCGCGTTCAGCTCGAAGATGCCAAAGGCGCGCTCGGCGAGGCCTTTGACGACCTCAAGAAGGTCGAGCTGCTCGACGAACGCGATCAGATGCGCGAACGCGAGGCCGAGAACGCCGCCGAGCAGTCCGAGTTCGACGACATCGCGCTGATGCGCACACGGGGCGCCGCCCCGGCCTAGTCCCCAACCGGCCGTTCCGTGGCACTGCCAAGGAATGACGAAAAGCCCCACCTTTCGCTCTCGACGAAGCCCATGCTCCGCGGCGATAATCGCCCGGGGTGAGGTCTCCCGCGCCGGGTAGGGGCACGGGGTGTTGGGGCCCAGGTACCATGTTGATGCCGACGGAACTCGTCTGGCTGCTGGGAGCCGTCGCCAAGCGCGACGAGGCCGCCTTCGAACGCCTTTACGAGGCGACCCGCGCGAAACTCTATGGGGTACTGCTCCGTATCTTAGGTAGACCCGCTTTGGCCGAAGAGGTCATGCAGGAAACCTATCTCAAGGTGTGGACGATGGCCGACCAATTCGACCCCGCGATCGCCAGTCCCATCACCTGGATGGTGGCGATGGCGCGCAATCGGGCCATCGATATCGTGCGCAAGCGCGGCGATGTGTCGATCGAGGATGAGCCCGGAGCGCTCGAGGTCGCGTCCGAGGCGCCGCCACCGCTCGCCCGGCGCGAGATGACCGAGGAGCTCAAGCGGCTGTTGTCCTGCCTCGGCAAGCTCGATCCGGAAAAACAGCGCATCGTGCTGCTCGCCTATTACAGCGGCTGGAGCCGAGATCAGCTGGCGCAGAAACTCGATATTCCAGTGAACACGATCAAGACTTGGCTTCGCCGCAGTCTGCTCGAAATTCGCGAGTGTATGGGAAACTAACCCGTGATGAGATGGGGTAGAGATGTACGACGACGACCGTGATGCTCTTGCCGCCGAATATGTGCTCGGCACGCTCGCCGCCGACGAGCGCGACCAGGCCGAGGCGATGCTTGCGATCGATCCGGGCTTTGCCGAGATCGTTTGCGTGTGGGAGCGCCGGCTCGGCGAACTCAATGTCATGGTCGAGGCGGTCGAGCCGCCGCCGGACGTATGGGACAAGATCCGGACCGACATCGGCGGCGGCGCTCCACGCAGCTCCTTCGAACCGGAGACAAGCCTGCCGGCAATCAAGGACCCCGCGCCACAGACGGCGCCCGAGGCGGCACTTGAAGTGACGCCTGACATAGCATCCGAGACGAAATCGGAACCGGTGCAGGATGTGTTGTCCGAGCCAATGCTGACTTTGGACGATCTGGCGGGGCCGCAGGATTTGGATAAGCCGCACGATATGGGCGAGCCACAAGATTTGGACGACTCGTCCGCTGTGGCCGCGCTGGCCTCCAGCTTGCTGCCGTCCGAGCCGGAGCCGGCACCACAAATGCCTGCACCGCCAGAAGCGGCTGTGGCGGCTACACCGGCCGCGCCGCCAAAGATCGAGCGCAGTGCAGACATTGTCTATCTGGCGCGCGCCGCGCAGCGCTGGCGCGGCTTCACCGCCGCCGCCGGCGCGATTGCGGCGTTGCTCGCGATCTATATTGGCATCGAGCAGTTTGCGCCCGGACTTATCCCGCTGAGCCGCCAGTCTCAGCCGGTTGTGGCGACGCGAACGCAGCCGCCCGGCTCCCGCCTCGTGGCGGTGCTGCAGCAGGAGCCGACGGCGCCGGCATTTTTGCTCACCGTCGATCCGCAAAACCGAACGCTCACCGTGCGGACGGTGACCGCGGCAGCCGACACCGATCGCAGTTACGAGCTGTGGCTGATCTCGAGCAAATATACGACCCCGCGTTCGCTCGGTCTGGTCGGCGGTGAGCAATTCACCACCAGGCCGATTCCGGCGAATTTCGACGCCGACACGCTGCGGACGGCGAGCTATGCGGTATCGCTCGAACCCGCCGGCGGCTCGCCCAAGGGCGTTCCAACCGGACCGATCCTGTTCACCGGGAAAATGGTCGAGTCGCTCCCGGGATCGCCGAGCTGAGTTCTACAACAGTCAGCGAATGGTAGGGACTTGCCCGCTCATGGTTGTCGGCTGACCGGCTTTGACGAGCGCCGCCGTGCCGAGATCCAGATTGCCGCTGACATTCGCGAATATGCCAACGACCGCCACTGCGGTCGCGCAGAGCAGGCCAATGACCACGATCTTCAAATGCGTGCCGCGGTCGGCGTTGTACATGGAATGGTTCATGACGTCCTCCCGTTTCTGCCTATTCGTCGCGGCAGGCGGGCTAAGTGGTTCATCTGACTCAAAGAACTAGGTACTGATATTGCTTAGAAAACGCGTCTTCACCGAAGCTTGAACACCCGTGATAACGGTTGATTGGGGTGATGGTTCCTGCCGCCGGGCGGGACCCGGCCCCGGAACTCGGTTAAACTCGCGCCGCATCAAGGTTTTCCAACAGGGGGAAATTGTGAATCAGCTAGCGTCTGAACTTGCGCCGACGGGTGTGCTGCGTGCGGCCATCAACATGGGCAACGGGCTATTGGTCACGGGAGCGACGGCGTCCGGCGATCCGCAAGGCGTTGCGCCCGATATGGCGGCCGAGATCGCCAAGCGGCTCGGCGTGCCCGTCGCCTACGTCAAATTCGAGCGGCCATCGCAGCTGGCGGACGCCGCCGCCACCAATGCCTGGGACATCGGCCTGATCGGCGCCGAGCCGGCGCGGGCGGAAAAGATCACGTTCACGCCGGCCTATTGCGAGATCGAGGCGACCTATCTTGTGCCGGCGGGTTCGCCGTTTCAGTCCGTGGCCGACGTCGACCGCGCCGGTTCGCGCGTCGCGGTACGGCGCGGCGCGGCTTACGATCTGTGGCTTGCGCGCAATATCAAACACGCGACCGTGCTCCGATCGGATTCGGCGGACGGCCCGCTCAATCAATTCGTTGCCGAGCGCCTCGAAGCACTGGCCGGGCTGCGGCAGGCATTGTTGACTGACGTCAAAAAAGTCCCGGGCGCTAAAATCCTTCCGGGCAACTTCACGACGGTGCAACAGGCGATCGGCACGGAAAAGAAAAACACAGGCGGCGCCGCGTTCCTTCGTGAATTCGTCGCGGAAGCCAAGAGCTCGGGTCTGGTGGCGCGGCTGATCGAGAAGCATCGCGTCGTCGGATTGTCGGTTGCGCCTTGAACCGTCATCCTGAAATGTTATCCGTCACCCGGCGGTGCGGCGGCCTCGCCGCGCTGTCCGGATCGAGCTCGACCGAGAATATCGGCTATTCCTCGCTCGGGCTGCACACCGCGACCATCTGGATGCTGCCCGGCGGCACCGCGCTCGTTCCGCATCTCTCGGCGCAATGGCAGCACGCCTTCGGCGATGTCGCGCCGACAGTCGCTGTCGCGTTCCAAAGCACCGGCGCGGAGTTCTCCACAGCGGGCGTGCCGATCGCCGCCGACGCCGCAGTGACCGAAGCCGGCATCGATTGGCGCATCACCCCGCAAATGAAGTTCGGCGTCGCCTATCAAGGCGAGCTCGCCGAACGCGCCCAGACCCACGCCGGCACGGGTACCTTCACTTGGAATTTTTGAAGATGTTATCCGTCACCCTGAGGTGCTCGGCGCAAAGCGCGGGCCTCGAAGGGCGACGGCCCCAGCGCCTCGGCCGCATCCTTCGAGGGCCGCTACGCGGCCGTCTCAGGATGATGGGTGAGGTCAAATACTCGCGACCGTCTTCAGACGCGCGCGGGGATGAATCTCCGATTGCGCCAAAACGCTGGTCTGCGCGCGGAAGCGCTCCACGATACCGCGCACGAACGGCCGGATGCCGGGCGAGGTCACGAGCACCGGCGCCTCGCCGTCCTTCGCCGCCTGCTCGAACTTTTCCCGCACCAGATTGATGAAGTCGGTGAGCTTCGACGGCTGCATGGCGAGGTTGCGATCGTCGCCTTGACCGACGATCGATTCGGCAAAGGCCTGCTCCCATTTCGCGGTCAGCGCGATGATCGGCAGCGTGCCGGCCGCCGTCACATGCTGCGCGCATAATTGCCGCGACAGCCGAGCGCGCACATGTTCGGCGAGCATCGCGGCATTGCGCGTCGCCGGCAGCCCGTCGGCGATGCCTTCGAGGATCGTCGACAAATCGCGGATCGACACGCGCTCGGCGAGCAGGATCTGCAACACGCGCTGGATGCCGGAAACGGTGATCTGCGACGGCACGATGTCCTTGATCAGCTCGCTTTGCTCCTTCGGCAGATCCTTGATCAGTTTCTGCACCTCGCCGTAGGACAGGAGTTCCGCCATATTGGCCTTGATCAGCTCGGTGAGATGCGTGGCGAGCACGGTTGCGGCGTCGACGACCGTCAGGCCCTTGACCGTGGCCTCTTCCTTCATCGCGGCATCGATCCAGGTCGCGGGCAGTCCGAATGTCGGCTCGGTGGTGTGTATTCCGGGCAGCGTCACCTGATTGCCGGACGGATCCATGACCATGAACTGGCCTTGCCAGACCTTCCCGGTGCCGGCCTCGACCTCTTTGATCTTGATGACGTAGGTGTTGGCGTCGAGCTGCACATTGTCGAGAATGCGCACGGCGGGCATGACGAAGCCCATTTCGATCGCGAGCGAGCGCCGCAGTGCCTTGATTTGCTCGGTCAAACGGTCGGAGCCGTCCGGCGCATTGACCAGCGGCAAGAGCGCATAGCCAAGCTCGATCTTGAGATCGTCCATTTTCAGCGACGCTGCGATCGGCTCCTCGACCGGCGCGGCCTTGGCGTCGTCCACCTTTTTCGTCTCGGCCGCGACAGCCTGCTTGGCGCGGCGGTCGATCATATAGGCAAGGCACCCGGTGCCGCCGCCTAACGCGAGAAACGGAATCATTGGAATACCCGGCAGGAGCGCCATGACCAGCATGACCGCGGCCGACATACCGAGCGCCTTCGGATAACCGGAGAGCTGACTGAGCAGCGCCTTGTCCGCGGCGCCGGTGACGCCGGCCTTGGAGACCAGAAGGCCCGCGGCCATCGATACGATGAGCGCCGGGATTTGGGTGACCAACCCGTCACCGACGGTGAGGAGCGTGTAGTCGTGGGCGGCGTCGGCGAAACTCAAGCTTTGCTGCACGATGCCGATGACCATGCCGCCGATGATGTTGATCATGACGACCAAGAGGCCGGCGATCGCATCGCCGCGCACGAATTTAGAGGCGCCGTCCATGGCGCCGAAAAAGCCGGATTCGTCTTCCAAGGCTTTGCGCCGGCGCCGCGCTTCCTTTTCGTCGATCATGCCGGCATTGAGGTCGGCGTCGATCGCCATCTGCTTGCCCGGCATGGCGTCCAAGTGGAAGCGCGCCGCCACTTCGGCGATACGACCGGAGCCTTTGGTGATGACCACGAAATTCACGATCACCAGGATGGTAAACACGATGATGCCGATGACGAAGTTGCCGCTCATCACGAAGTTGCCGAACGCCTGGATGACATGGCCGGCGGCGGAGGTGCCTTCGTGGCCGTGCGCCAATATCAGCCGCGTCGAGGCGAGGTTGAGCGCCAACCGCAGCATGGTGGAAATCAACAACACGGTGGGGAAGGCCGAGAATTCAAGCGGCGTCTGGATGAACAAGCTCGTCATCAGGATCAGAACGGAAAAGGTGATGGAAACCGCGAGCGCAAAATCGAGGAGAAGCGGGGGCAGCGGCAGGATGAGGATGACGAGGATCGTCATCATGCCGACCGCTAGTCCGATATCGCTGCGCCGGAGCATGGTGCCGAGGTCGACGAGCCGCGACATCGCCGTCTCGCCACCTTCCGCCGAAGTTGCTTCACTCATGCCGGCTGATCCGCCCCGTCGACCACGGTCGCGTGTTTCAAAGCTATGCGCTGCGGCTGCTGGGCCGCCGGCACGGAGGATTGGAGTCGCGCTCGCGTCCAAGGCTGACCCCGAGAGTGCGGTGGAAACGTTTACGCCTCCCAGGCAAAATGTGCCGGGTATATGGTTACTGGGTGGTTAACGGCTTAAGCATTTGCCGCGAAAGGGCGCGTAATCCGGCCCGGGAAGGCTAGTGAGGGGACTATGTCCGCAGTTTGCCGGTTCATCGCAACTGCCTTTGCGCTTGCCGGTCTGGCGCTCGCGGGTCTTGCGCTGGTCGCTTCGGCGGCCGGTGCCGACGGCATCGATCCCGGTCTGTGGAAGATCGTCGGCCAAAGCGAAAGCGGCGGCGTGATGGGACCGCCGCATGAGTCCGTCAAATGCCTGACCGCCGACGACACGCGCGACCTCGGCGCCACTTTTTCGCCGGTCCCGCGCACCGTCAATTCGGTCTGTGCGCCGATCGAGCGCAGCCTGAACGGGCCGCGGCTCACTTGGCATCTTGTGTGCAAGGGTCAACTCGATATGGAACTGAGCGGCGACTTTAACTTCGACAGCCCGCATCACTATACTGCGACGGTGCGGAGCAACGCCGCCATGGCGGGAATGCCGATGGGCGATACGCAGGACACGCTCGAAGGGCAATGGCTGTCGGCATGTCCGCAATAGCTGAAGGTGCATGATGCTTTCGCATTTCATCGATCCGTGGACGCAAAATCATACCTTTCTCGGCGAGCATCACAGCAAGCACGAGCGGCGCACCTGGGGCGTCGTGATACTCACGGCGCTCATGATGATCGCCGAGATTGTCGGCGGCACATTGTTCGGCTCGATGGCGCTGGTTGCCGACGGCTGGCACATGGCGACCCATGTCGCGGCGCTGTCGATCGCGGGTTTTGCCTATGTGTTCGCCCGACGCCATGCCGAAGACGCACGCTTTTCGCTTGGCACCGGCAAATTCGGCGAGCTTGCGGCGTTCTCCAGCGCTATCATTTTGGGAATGATCGCGCTCGGCGTTGCCTACGAGTCGATCTTAAGGCTTGGCCATCCCGTCGCCATTCATTTTCAGGAAGCCATCCTGATCGCCGCGCTTGGACTATGCGTCAATCTCTCCAGCGCTTGGCTGCTGCGCGGCGAGCATCATCATGGGCATGACCACGCGCATGACCACGACCAGAACCATGATCACGATCATGACCATGCGGACCACGATCACGCGGGCCGCGATGATGGCGCCCGCCATCACGATATCAATCTGCGCGCCGCCTACATTCACGTGCTGGCCGACGCTCTGACGTCGATCTTGGCGATCGTTGGACTGTCGGCGGCATGGGCGTTCGGCTGGCTCTTCATGGATCCGTTGGTGGGACTGGTCGGTTCGGCCGTGATCGCGAGCTGGTCGTTCGGTCTTCTCCGCGCCGCCGGCTCCGTGCTGCTCGACACCGTCCCCGACCCGGACCTCGAGCGGCGTATCCGTGCGCTCATGGAGCTTGACGGCGATCGGGTCTGCGATCTGCACGTCTGGCAAGTGGGGCCGGGGCACCTTGCGGTTATGGCATCCGTCGTCTCCGAAGCGCCGCAAGCACCGGCGGTCTACAAGGATCGGCTCGCCGGCCTTGCCGGCCTGTCGCATGTTACCGTCGAAGTGCACGCCTATACGAATTAGGAGAAACGCAAATGGTGAGTAGCGAATTGCGAATGACGAAATTGTCGCTATTCGCTATTCGCCACTCGCTGTTCGCTGGATTATTCGCAGCGTGGGGAACGCATGCCGTTCTTGCGCAGGACCGCCCCGCCGCTTTCGTCGATGCCGCAACGGTGGTGCCGGGACTCGTCGCCGACATGCGTTATGCCGGCTCGCATAATTTCGTCGGCCGGCCGATCGACGGTTACGAAGCGCCGCACTGCCTTTTGACCAAATCCGCCGCCGTGGCGCTCGCCGCGGTCGCGCGCGATCTCGCCCCGCGCAATCTCGTTATTAAAGTATTCGACTGCTACCGGCCGGCTCGCGCGGTGGCTAATTTCGTGCGTTGGGCACACGACCCCAACGATCAAGCGGCGAAGGCGGAGTTTTATCCCGACATCGATAAGCGCGTGCTATTCCGCGATGGCTATATCGCCTCGCAGTCCGGCCATTCGCGCGGTTCGACCGCCGATCTGACTCTCGCGAAAAGCGATGCAACCGAGCTCGACATGGGCACCCATTTCGACTTCTTCAGCCCGGAATCATGGACCGCCGATCCGACCGTCACCCCGGAGCAGCATGCCAACCGCATGTTGCTCGCCACGGCGATGCGCTGGCACGGCTTTCGCGGCTATGACAAGGAGTGGTGGCACTTCACACTTTCGGGCGAGCCGTTCCCCGACACCTATTTCGATTTTCCGGTGCGGTAAAAATTGCTTCCTCTTAGGGAGGGAAGATAACGGCCTCACCCGGCGTAGCCCGGCGGCGGCACGAAGCCGCCGAACTCCCGCTCCAAAAGTACGGCGAAAGCCAGCGGCGTGCGGTCTTCCAGTGCAGGGCCGACGATCTGGACGCCGATGGGAAGGCCGCTTTCCGAGAATCCGATCGGCGCCGCCGTCGCCGGCAGGCCAGGCGTCGTGGCAATTTCGGGCCAGACCATTTGATCGAAATATGGATATTGCTTGCCGTCGATCTCGATGCGCCGCGCCGATAGCGGCGTCGAATGATCGTGCGGGAAAGCCGGCGTCGCCATTGGCGGGCAGAGCACGACGTCCCATTCGCGGAAGAGTTCGTGCCATTGCCGCCGCAGTTTGATCCGCGCCACATCGGCCGCGGCCCAATCGCGGTGGCTCAAGCCGGCGCCGCGGGCGCGTTCGGCCGCAAGACTGTTGTCGTCAGGCTTGAGCGTTGCGGCTGCGGCGCGCGCTTGCTCATATTGCTCCGGCGGCCACCGCTCCGACAAACCTGCCATGAGAAGACGCATGAAAAGCCGGGCCGCCGCCGCGTGGTCCGGAAGCAGCGCACTTTGCCGCCCGACTTTGGCACCCGCTTTGACCAGCCGTTGCGCCAAACCATCTAGCGCCGGGCGCACGCTGACGGCCGTCGGTAGCAGCGGATGGTTGTCGACGACGAGGACGCGGAATGCCTTGAGAGCGTTGTGACGGGATGCGGGCAAATCCAGGCGATAGGCAATTCCGCCCTGCGTGTCGTCCGGGCCTACGGTCACGTCGAGCGCCAAGGCGAGATCGGCCGCGCTTCGCGCCATCGGGCCGACGACCGAAAGACCGTTTTCGCGCGCGAACGTGCCCGGCACCCCGTGGCCGCGCAGCGGCACGAGACCAAGGCTCGGCTTATGAGCGTAAATGCCACAATAGTGCGCCGGCACGCGCAGCGAACCGCCGATATCCGATCCGAACGACAGCGGCCCGAAACCGGCGGCCAGCGCCGCCGAGGAGCCGCCCGGCGAACGGCTGAGATCCCAGGGATTGTTGGTGGTGCCGTAGACCTCGTTGAAGCTTTGCCACTCGCCGAGGAGCAGCGGCACATTAGTCTTGCCGAGGATAATGGCGCCGGCCGCCTTAAGCCGCGCGATCGCAACGGCGTCCTCCTGCGGCATCCAGTCCTTGAACGCCGGAACGCCCCAGGTCGTCGGCAAGCCGACGACGTCGAAGGATTCCTTGACCACGATCGGAATGTCCAACAGCGGCTTTCGCTCGCCGCGGCCGAGGGTGGCATCGGCGCGCCGGGCCGCGTCGCGCGCACGATCGAAGTCGCAGACGACGACGGCGTTGAGTCGCTGATCGAGCGCCTCGATGCGGGCGACGACATGGTCAGTCAGCTCGATCGCGGAAATCTTTTTGCTTTGCAGTGCTTCAACAAGTTCTTGGGCCGTGCCGTAGCTCAACGAAAAGTCGGGCCGGCTCTCAGCTGCCATGACGCGACTCCAACAGTTTACAAACCCAAATAGAACTTCTTGATCAAATCGTTGTTGTTGAGCTCGTCCATCGTGCGGCCCTCGAAGGCGATCTTGCCGTGCACGATGACGTAGCCGCGGTCGGCGATGCGGATCGCCTGGGTGAAATTCTGCTCGGCCATCAAAACGGTCAGCGAGTAGCGTTGTTTCATCTCGTTGATCGCGTCGATGGTGCGGCTGACCAGGATCGGCGCCAGCCCGACCGAGGGTTCATCGACCAGAAGAATTTTCGGCGCCAGCATCAGGGCGCGGCCGAGCGCCAGCATCTGCTGCTCGCCGCCCGACATGCTGCCGGCAAGCTGATCGCGCCGCTCGGCTAGGCGGGGAAAGGTCTCGAAACATACCGCGAGATTGCGGCTCAGTTCGCGGCGCGCGGTGCGGCGGAAAGCGCCGAGGAGGAGATTTTCCTCGACTGTCAGCTTGGGAAACAAACGGCGCCCCTCGGGCACGAGCGCGATGCCGAGATCGACGATCTCCTCGGTGGTCCGCCCGATCAGATCGTGATGGATGCCGTCGATTTCGGCGACGATGGAGCCTTCGCTCGGCTGCACCAGGCCCATGATGCATTTCATCAGCGTCGACTTGCCATTGCCGTTGGTGCCCAGCAGCACCACGGTTTCCCCGCCGCCGACCTTGATCGAGACGTCGTCGATCACGCGCACCGCGCCATAGGCGGCGTGAATACCGGCGATGGTGAGGCTGCTAGCCAAGGTAAGCCCTTTCCACTTCCGGGTCGCGCATGACGGCGTCCGGCGCGCCGTCGGCGATTTTTTTCCCTGAGACCAGAACCACGAGACGGCGGGAGAAACTCATGACCGCGCGCATGATATGCTCGATGAGGATGATGGTGACGCCCTGTTCGTTCAAGCGGGCGAGCAGCGTCAAAATCTCCTCGATTTCCGAATGCGTGAGCCCCGCCATCACCTCGTCGGCAATGAGGAGCTTCGGTTCCGTCGCCATGGCACGGGCGAGTTCCAGCTTGCGCATCTCGACCTGGGTGAGGTCGCGCGGCAGGTGTTGCGCTTTCGCTTCAAGACCGACTTCGTTCAATAAATCATGGCATCGCTCGCCGATCTCGTGCGCCGTGTGAATGGTCCCGCGCGCCGCGACGGTATAGAGCAGCGGGACACGGATATTGTCTGCGAGACTCAAGCTGGCGAACGGCCGCGGCAGCTGAAAGCTGCGCGACAGTCCGAGGCGGGTACGTTGATGCGCGGCGAGCCCGTCAAGCTTTTGGCCGTTAAAGCGCACCGCGCCTTGCTCATTACGTAGCGTGCCGCAGATGCAATTGACCAGCGTCGACTTGCCGGAACCGTTGGGCCCGATCAGCCCCAGGCGCTCGCCCGCCGCGACGGATAGCGAAATATTTTCGAGCGCGACGAAGCCGCCGAACCGCTTGCCGAGATCGTCGACCACAAGGAGATCGGGGTTTGCAGCGGCTTCGGCGTCGCTCATGGCACGGTTCCCGGCGCATCGGGGTCGACGCGGCGGCGGCCGACGAACTCTTCCGGCTTGCGCTGCAAATAGGTGTGGAACAGCCCGACAATGCCATTCGGTGCGGCGATGACGAAAAAGACCAAGAGGAAGCCGACGATCAAAAGGTTGACCGCGGACGAGATCGTGACCGTGGCAATCTGCTGCAGCGAGCCGAGAAGAAGCGCGCCGATCAGCGGGCCGACCCAGCTCGTCGTGCCGCCGATGAGCGGCATGGCGATCGAGTTGACGGCATAATCCAGCCCGAACGTGGAAGAAGGTTGCAGATAGCTGATGTAGTAGGGAAACGGCGCGCCGGCCATGCCCATCAGCGCGCCGGAGATCGTGGTGGCGATGAGCTTCAATCGCAGCGTCGGCACGCCGGAAGCCTCGGCCGCGAGCTCATCGTCGCGGATGGTGGCGAAGCCGTAACCGAGCCGCGATCGCTCGATCAACCGCGCAATCGTGATCGCAGCGACGGCGAGCAGCATCATGGTCAGGAATAGATATCTGATGTAGTTGCCGATCGGCGCGATCTCCTCGGGTCGGATGATATAGGCGCCGCGCGAGCCGCCGACATAGTCCCAGTTGACGACGAGCGTTTCCAAAACAACGGCGAGCGCGAGCGTGGCGATGGCAAAGAACGCCCCACGCAGCCGCAGCGTCAGGTAGCCCATGCCGAATCCGACCGCACCCGACACCGCGCCGCCGATCAGCATCAGAAAGGGGATCGGTATCGGATAGAAGTCGGCGTCGAGCGCGAATTTGTAAATAGCGACGGTCGAATAGGCGCCGAGCGCGAAGAACGCGGCGGAGCCGAAATTCACATAGCCGCAATAGCCGCCAAGGATATTCCACGCGGTACCCAGCACGACATATTGCAACACGACGTAGCCGGCGAAGAACACGTAATCATTGCCGACTGCGAGCGAGCCGCCGAAGACCGCGGCGGCGACGATGAGCCAGATGAGGAGAAAGACGGGCGTACGCACGGTTCACCGTCCCAAAAGGCCGGCCGGCCGCACCGCCAGCGTCAGCAGCAGGAAGCCGAACGACACTGCGGGCGCCCATGATGGGCCGTAGAATGTGGACGTGAGGCTTTCGACGATGCCAATCAGCATTGCGGCGATAACGGTTCCCGGCAGGCTGCCCATGCCGCCCAGCACGCAGATCGCAAACACGCGGCCGATATATTCGCGTCCGACCGAGGGTTCGACCGGCTGGATGATGATGAGAAACGCGCCGGCGAGCGACGCGGTCGCGATCGAAATGCCGAAGGCAATGCGCTTGATGCGGATCGGGTCCACCCCCATCAGCCGCAGCGCCAACTGATCTTGCGCCACCGCCATGATGGCGCGGCCGATGAACGAGCGGGTGAGGAAAAGTTGCAGCACCGTGATGAGCAGCAGCGAAACGAGGAACGGCACTAGGATGCGAAACGGTATGTCGAGCATGGCGAAGTGCCAAGCCGGACCGATATAGGGCGCGTCGACGTAGCGGTAATCGACCCCGAAATACAGCACCAGCGACACTTCGGTGATGAACAAAAGACCGAAGAAGAAGGCGAGCCCGCGCAACGATTCCTGGCCGCGTTTCTCGAACGAGACGTAGTAGATCTGGTAGATGCCGGCGCCGAGGACGTAAAACGCCGGCATCACGACGATCGCCGTGATGATCGGATCGAACCCGAAGCTCGCGTTGACGATATAGGCGATGTAGGAACCGAGGATGATGAAGGCCGGGTGGGCGATGTTGACGATGTCGAGGATGCCGAACGAAATCGACACGCCGGCTGTCACCGCCGCATAGAATCCGCCGATCAGGATGCCTGACACGATGGCGTTGATGAGGAGATCGAACGAAAAGATCATTACTCAGCCACCCAGCCCCACGCCCATGTGCAGGAAAGTGCCCCGCCTGCCTAGGCATACACAAACCTCTCCCCGGTGCGGGGAGAGGCAGTTTTGTTCGGCAGTCAGCTGCGTTATGCCGCAGCGCGTACCTTATCCGGAACGGCGAGCGGCTTGTTGGCGCTGTTGAGGAATTCGACGGTCATGAAGACCATCTCCTTGTCGCCGAGATTTTCGAGATCGTGGACCTTGTACTGGCCGGGGCCATAAGTCTCATGACGGGTTTCGCCCGGCTGGTAGGTGTATTCGACGGTGGTGCCGTCATGGACGTGCTGGCGGCCGCGCGCGCCGCTGACCGCGGTCCAGAAATAATCGAGTACATGGCGGTGGAATCCGATTCGCTCGCCGGGGGCAAGCCGGATGATCCAGACCCGCGCCCGGTCGGTTTCGGACAGCAGGGTGGTGCCGACGCAGCCGTTGCTGTTTTGTCGCTCGCGCTCGAACTCCGCCGTAAGGGCGGGCGGCCACGCCGACGCCTCGGAGCGGTCAGTGGACTTGTCCAGCATGGTCAGAGCCATAGCGTTCCTCCAAAGATTATAGGCACAATATAGAAAACCTTTCCGGCTTAGGAAAGCTTGGGGATTAGCAGGAATTCAGTATGGCGGGGAAACGTCGCGCGCTGGTGATCGGGGGCTCGATGAGCGGGCTTTTGGCCGGCATCATGCTGCGCCGGCGCGGCTGGGACGTCGATATTTTCGAGCGCGTCCACAATGAGCTCTCCGGCCGCGGCGCCGGCATTGTGGCCCAAGCCGAGCTGATCGCGCGGCTCAAAACGCTCGGGCTCGATACGCGCGACCTCGGCGTCGCCATGACGGAGCGCAAAATTCTCGATCGGACCGGCCGCATGACCGTGATGCTGGAGTGCCCGCAGGTGCTGACCGCCTGGGAGCGCGTCTACCGGGTGCTGCGCGATGCGTTTCCGGCGGAGCATTACCACCGGGGCTGCGGACTAAAGGCTTTTGAGCAGAGGAGCGGGGAGGGTGTGCTCGCCCATTTCAGCGACGGCAGCACAATGCAGGCCGACGTGCTGATCGGTGCCGATGGCTTGCGCTCGACGGTGCGCCAGCAATGCCTGCCCGATGCCGTGCCGCTCTATGCCGGCTATGTGGCCTGGCGCGCGCTGTTGGCCGAGAGCGCCATTCCGCCGGCGATCCACCGCGAGCTGTTCATGGCTATGACCTTCTGCCTGCCGCCAGGCGAGCAGTGCCTCGGTTATCCGGTCGCCGGACCGGACAACGAGCTGCGGGAAGGCCAGCGCCGCTACAATGTGGTGTGGTACCGCCCGGCCGATGAAGCGACCGAGTTGCCGCACCTCCTTACCGACAAGACCGGGCTGCGCCATTCTATCTCGATCCCGCCGCCACTCATCCGCGCCGAGCCGATCGCCGCCATGCGCGCCGCGGCCGAGCGGCTGTTGCCGCCGCAATTCCGGGCGATCGTGGGGCTGATCGACGAGCCGATCCTGCAGCCGATTTACGATCTCGAAAGCCCGCGGCTTGCCTTCGGCCGGGTTGCGATCGTCGGCGACGCGGCGTTTGTGGCGCGGCCCCATGTCGCGGCCGGCGTGTCGAAGGCGGCCGACGATGCGGCGGCACTCGCCGACGCGCTCGACGCCGGCGACGTCGAAAGCGCGCTCCGGCGCTTCGAAGCGCAACGCTTGCCGGAGAACAAGAAAATCATCGAACGCGCGCGCCACCTCGGCGCCTTTCTGCAGGCGACGCAGACCGCCGAAGAGCGCGCCCGCTCCGCCCGCCACAGCATTCCCGAAGCGGTGCTCGCCGAGACTGCGGTACTGGATTTTTTGTATGGGTGATGCGGCCTAAAATACCCGTCGCGACGCCAAATAGATGAAACGCAGCAAAAAGCCGAGATCCGGCAAGGCCGATGTTTTCCTGAAAATCATTACCGGCGGGATAATGAACAGAGCAAGTGTAAAGGCCATCATGAGAGCGAGGACTACATAGCCGATGTCACCTTCATAGACCCACACGATGCCATGAATGTAAGTGACGCCGCTGAAAGCAATCGCCGCCACGATGTAGGTAATGCCGAATAGCATCGTGCCGAGTGAATTAGGCGCGTCGCCGAGGCGTTTGGCGGGATCCGTTCGCCGGCGGGTGGCGATGGCCGTGGATCCGACACTCGGTACCAAGGCTCTTGATCCATTCATTGACTTTCGATCGGACCGCTCTACGCCAGCGTCACGGTTCTCGTCCGACTGCACCGCCTGAAGAATCTTGGACAGAGAATTCGCGATATTTTTGGAATGCTCTTGCATGTCCGCGGCGGCGGTGCGCTGTACCGGCTGTTGCGCCGGTGCGGCGTTGCCGTTGATCCGCTGCTTGACCGGCTGCGATTCCGCTTCCACCTTGCGGATGGCCGTTTCCAGCGCGGCCTTTTCGCGGATTGCCTCTATCCCTTTGCCTTGCAGCCCGCGTCCGCGCAATTGCTCGTTAACAATGGTCCGCGCGCGGGCGTAAAGGTTACGGCGTGCCTCGGCGTCATTGTTCGGCAGGTTCGAAATCGCACGAGCGAGAACAGGGTAGAAATCAACCATTACAGGTCGTCCCTCACCACCACAACGGAAAGGATATTCTACCTCGCCGCCAAAATCCATCGTAGCTGTGACAGGTGGCGGCTACAAATATCCCGTCCCGACCTCCGCCGCGAAGCGGGCCGGGCCGCCCTCCCAGACGATGCGCGCGTGTTCGAGTACATAGACGCGGTCGGCATGGGGTAGCGCGAATGTGACGTTCTGCTCGCCAAGGAGAACGGTAATCGGGGTGGTCTGGCGCAAGCGTTCCAGCGCCTTCGACAGTTGCTCGAGGATGACGGGCGCCAGTCCCAGCGTCGGTTCGTCCAGGATCAAAAGCTTCGGCTTCATCATCAGCGCCCGCGCGATGGTCAGCATCTGCTGCTCGCCGCCCGACAGCGTGCCGGCGTTCTGCTTCTGACGATTGCGCAGAATAGGAAACAGGTCGAACAGCCATGCGATCTGCGCGGCGCTCTCGGCCGGCGGCAAATGCTGGCCGCCGAGATCGAGATTCTCGCGCACCGTCATATCGGTGAAAAGCTCGCGCCCTTCGGGACATTGCACGATGCCGCGGCGTGCGATCGCCGCCGCGGAGAGGCCGCGCAACGAGGCGCCCTCGCGGCGAATGTCGCCCGAATAGGGCAGCAGGCCCGATATGGCGTTGAACAGCGTCGTTTTGCCGGCGCCGTTCAATCCGACGACCGAAACGAACTCGCCGGCACGGACATGGATCGACACGTTCTGCAGCGCCTGCGCCTTGCCGTATTGGACGCTGAGATTGTCGACTGCGAGAAACGGCGTGGCGGTATCGCGGAACGAGGATTCGGGGCGTGCCGCGGTCTCGATGCTGCCGCCGAGATAGACGCGCCGCACGGTTTCGTCGCGCATTACCTCGTCGGCGGTGCCTTCGGCAATGCGCTCGCCGACATACATGGCGAGCACGCGGTCGACCAGTCTGGAAACGCTTTTGACATTGTGATCGACCAGCAGCACGGCGCGGCCATCGTCGCGAAGCTGGCAGATGAGATCGGAGAAGGCCGCCGTCTCACTCGAGGTGAGGCCGGCGAATGGCTCATCGATCAACAGCACTTGCGGGTCGCGCGCGATCGCCTTGGCGATTTCGATCTTGCGCAGGTCGGCAAACGGCAAAGTGGCCGGACGCCGGTCGAGCACTGCGCCCAAGCCGACGCGCGCGGCGATGGCGCGGGCATGCTCGTCGATTGCCGGATCGGCGAACAGCCGCGTCAGCTTGTCGGGAAGCAGCGCAAGCTTGATGTTCTCAAGCACGGTCTGGCGATGCAGCGGGCGCGAATGCTGGAACACGATGCCCGCGCCCATCCGCGCGATCCTGTGCGACGGCCAGCCGGCGACCTCGATGTCCTTGATGCGCACGGATCCCGCATCGGGGCGCTCGATGCCCATGATGAGCTTCATCACCGTCGATTTGCCGGAGCCGTTCGGACCGATCAGGCCAAGGATCTGGCCGGCGCGCACCGAAAACGACATGTCCTTGACGGCGACCAGGCCGCCGAAACGCTTGGTGAGGCCTTTGACCTCGAGGTTGACGCCCTCCGTCATGCTCAACCTGGTTCTTTGGTGCGCGTGAGCAGGCCGAAAAAGCCGCTCGGGAACAACAGCACGACGACGAGCGCCATGGCGAAGACGACAAAGTTCGCAAGATCGCCGATCGGCCGTAGCGCTTCGCTCATGGCGATGAGGAAGATCGCGCCGAGCGCGCCGCCGAGAATGGTGCGCCGGCCGCCGAGCACGGCGGCAATGATGATCTGCACGCCGACCGTGATGTCGACAAGCGTCCCCACCGAGGCCGAGCCGAAATAAAACACGAGCAGGGCGCCGGCGAGGCCGGAGAAGAAAGCACTGATGATGAAAGCCGTGAGCTTATGCTTGGTGACGTTGAAGCCGAGCGCGCCGGCTTGCACCGCATCCTGGCCGCTCGCTTGCAGGATGAGGCCGACCGGCGAGCGCGACAGCGAGAACAGGATTGCGCCGCTCACCGCCATGAACCAGAGCGCAATCTCGTAGTTCTTGGCATCGCTGACGGTGATGACGTCGGGCACGGTGAGGCCGATCTCGCCACCGGTCAGGCTGGCGTCGACCACGACGAAGTTTTGCAACATCAGCACGGCAACGAGCGTCGTCAGTCCGAAATAGGGTCCGCGCACCCGCAGCGCCGGGAGCGCCAGCACCACGCCGCCGGCGACGGCAGCGAGCGCGCCGGCAGCGACGCAGACCCAGATCGGCGGCTGGTAGAGATTATCGAGAATGCCCGCGGTATAGGCGCCGGTGCCAATCAGGAACGTAGGGCCGAAATTCACTTCGCCGGCAAAGCCGAACAGCAGGTCCCACGCCATGGCGAACACGCCGAAATAGTAGGCGATCGTGAGCAAGCCGAGAATGTAACCGCTGACCCATAGCGGCAAGAACGAAACGGCCACGACCACGCCGAGAGCGATCAGAAGGATGCGCGCGGTGGAATAGGAACCCATCTAGCGGCGCCCCAAAAGTCCGCGCGGGCGGACATACATCACCGCGACCAGGAGCAGCAGCGCCGGGATGGTGCGATAGGCCGGCGAAATCAGATAGGCCGTAATCGTTTCAAGGTAGCCGACCACATAGGCCGCAATCAGCGCGCCGGAGACGCTGCCAAGCCCACCCAATACGACGATCGAGAACGCGCTCGCCGTCAGCGGTCCGACGCTATAGGACGACACGCCGAGGAACATGCCCAAGAGCACGCCGGCAATGCCGACCAGTACGCCGTAGATGGCCCACACGGCGATATAGACCTGCGACAGTTCGATGCCGAGCAGGGTCACGCCGCGCGGATTCATCGAGGCCGCAAGCACCGCTTTGCCGGCGCGCGTGCGGTTCACCAGAAGCCAGAGCACGCCGATAGCGAGCCAGCACACGACCGCCGTGAAAATCTCGTTCGACGGCGTGCGCACGCCAACGATCCGCACGACGCCTTCGACGATCGGCGCCACGGTTTTCGCGTTGTTGGTGTAGAGGTACGCGATGAGTTCCTGGATCATGATGCCCCAAAGCAGCGTCGCGGTAAGGATGAAAATCTCCTTTTCCTCCTCACGGATTTTGCGTGTTTGCTGCAGCGGCCGGACGATCACGAAATAGGTAAGCAGCGTGGCACCGAATCCGACCGCCAACCCAATCGCGGCGCCGGCGTAAGGACCGGCGTGCAGATCGTTGCCGGCGGCCCAGGCCGCGACTACGGCCGCGACCATCAGCGCGCCGTGCGAGAGATTGAGTACGCCGGAAACGCCGAAAATCAGAGCAAAACCCATGGCGCCGAGCGCGTAGAGTGAACTGATCGCGAAACCGTCGATCAGGATTTGCCAGAACAGCATCGGTCAGACCACGCGCAGGCGATACCCATCAAAAATTCTCCCCGCTCGCGGTGCGGGCGGGGAGAATAACGAAAGCGCCAATCATTGCCGCGTCAGTTGGCCGAGCCGAGCTTGATGAAAGCCGGAAACTTCAGCTTGCCATTGGCGACATTGGCCGGCCAAAGATTGACCTGCTTGCCGTTCTGCCATTGCAGCATCAGACCGGTGATCGTAGTTGAGCCGATCTTGAGCGCATGCGGATTGGGCGAATCCTTGCCCTTGAACTGCACGCGGCCGATGGTGCCGACGTAATCGGTCTTTTCCAGCGCGTCGACCATCTTGTCTGGATCTGTCGAACCGGCCCGCTTGATAGCGTCGGTGATGTAATAGACCTCGTCATAGGCGGTGTAGCCGCAATAGGACGGGAAGTTGCCGTACTTCGCCTTGAACGCGTTGACGAAAGGCAACGTCTTCGGCGTTACCGCAACGTCGGGTCCGGATACGGCCTGGTACAGCACGCCGTCAACCGCGCCATTGGTATCATTCCAAAAGCTCGAATTGGTCGCTTGCGAGGACACGCCGAACATCGGGATCGGCACTTCCTGTTGCTTCCACTGCACCGTCGGTTGCACGCCGACATGCGAAATGCCGGTAATGATTACGTCCGGCTTCTCACCTTCGATCTTGTTGAAGATCGGCGTGAAGTCCGTCGTGTCGGGCGACACGCGGATATGATCGAGCACGTTGATCCCAATCTTTGGCAGACAATTCAAATATTCGGCGTCGAGCGGGGTGGTCCAGGCGGCATCCTCGCTCATGACGACGGCGGTCTTCATGTGAAGGTTGCCGACTAGAAGGTCCTTTGCGGCATCGCAAGCCGCGTCGGCGATGCTGGTCGACGTCAGATAGCCGTGGAATGTGTATTTGAGGTTGTCGTAATCCTTGGCGATGTTCTGCGTGATGACGTCGGAAGCGGCGCCTGGTGTGACCATCACGGTTTTGAGCCGTCCGGTCCAGGGCTCGAGCGCGAGGACGACTTCGCTGATATAGCTGGCGATCACCGCGTTGACGTGATCCTCGGTCGCGGCGCGCTGGAAGGCGCGGACCGATTCTGCAGCCGACGAGTGATTATCGTAAGTGACGATCTGAATTTGGCGGCCATTGACGCCGCCCTTGGCGTTGATCTCGTCGGCGGCGAGTTGGGCGGCCTGTGGGATCGACGAGCCGGCGACAGCTTGCGCTTCGGCGATGACCCCGATCTTGATGGGGTCGCTCGATTGCGCGTAACCAGGCGTTGCCAGCGCCAGTGCCACGAGGCTCGCACTTGCGGCAACGGCGATCGGCGCGAACGTGGCGCGCCTTTCCGACTTACTCATGAATTATTACCTCCCTGAAAGCATGCGGTCGTCTTGTTCACTGACGACGGCTTGCCGGACAGTCTATCTTATCGGCCTTTGGCGGCAAGCCTCGGCGACGCGGCGGTTATAGACTTTTGGATGAATGAGCGGCTTTGCCGCAACGTCGTCTTGCGTGGACCGCACGGAACTGAAACAACGAGCGACTTCGGATCGGGGAGGCGAGAATCCAAATGAAAGCTGCTTTTTTTGACCAGTTTGGCGGGCCCGAAGTCTTAAAATACGGCAATTTGCCTGATCCCGCGGCAGGGGTGGGCGAGGTCGTTGTCGACGTTGTGGCGGCAAGCGTTAACGCCGCCGACTGGAAGTTTCGCGCCGGCCAATATCCCACCCGGGGCCAGACAAAATTTCCGGCGATCCCGGGGCGGGATTTTTCCGGAGTGGTGAGCGCGCTCGGCAGCGGCGTCGACGATATCAAGCTCGGCGATGCAGCGTTCGGCGTGCTCGATGCCGGCCGGGAAGGCACCTATTGTGAAAAGATCGCAATCAAGGCCGCGCTGGTCGGCAGGAAGCCCGAAGGGCTGTCGCACATCAATGCCGCAGCTTTGGCGCTGACCGGTCTTACCGCAATCAGTGCCGTCGCGGATACGTTGAAGCTTAAGCGTGGCGAGACGATTTTGGTGCAGGGCGGTGCCGGCGGCGTCGCAAGCTTCGCCATTCAATTCGCCAAGCATCTCGGCGCGCGCGTGATCACCACTACAAGCGCGGCAAATATCGACTATGTGCGCGGTCTCGGTGCGGATGAAGTGATCGACTATAACGCGAAGGACTTCACCAAAGCGGTGAGCGGGGTCGACGCCGTGTTCGACACGGTCGGCGGCGACGTGGCGGAAAAATCTTTCGCCGTGCTCAAGCCCGGCGGCCGCGCCGCCTTCATCGCGTCCGGTAGCGAAGCGCCCAAGCCCAATCGCAGCGATGTCACGTCGCTGCGGCCGCCGGTCGGACGCTCGCGCGCGGCCATGGAGCGTATTGCCGCAGCCATCCAGTCCGGAGCGATTCGTCCGCCCGAAGTGAAGCTTTATCGCTTAGAGCAAGCAGCGGAAGCCCATCGGCTCAGCGAGTCCCGCCATTTCAGAGGCAAGCTGATCTTTCAGGTTCGGTGACGGGAAGTCTGTCAACGATAGCTGCGGGTTGCGGTTTTGGCCTAATCAATACCGTTCAGGCCTCGTCCAAAATTGGAGAGGACGATCAGCAGCGGGATTTGATCGGACGGGGTGGAACTGACGATAAAATACATCGATATCAGAAGAGCGATCAGGCAACAGCCGATCACTGCCCAAGCGTCTTGGTCTGTCGCCGGAGCGCTGACCGGCCGCATCGCGGGAATGGAAAGTTCGCCCCTCATGGGCATGTCATGCTCCTGTAATGTTGGGATTGCGTGGGTGCCGCCGAATTCATCGGAGAGTTGATCGAGGCAAGAAGCCAATAATTATGGGCCGCACCTATTGTATGTTCAGACGCGGCGAGACTAACGGCGTTGCCGGCCGTGTGCCCTATCCGTTCGGGTAGTGTTGCCGAGCTTTTTCTGATTAAACGTTTAGTGCAGAAGACGATCGCACTGGGGCGGATTCGCGAATGGCCGACAGTGCCGACGTCGAAAACAAGATCATTGATGCCATCTATCGCGGCGCGTGCGATTACGAAGAGTTGAAGCGTGCGGCCGCCAAGGTCGTCGAAGCCGTCCTCGAAGGAATCCCATTGAAGGATTATGCAGATCGAGAGGGGATTTCGGTGAGTACCGTCAAATTTCATCTGAAAACGGCCTTCGACCGCACCGGAAGCCGCAGCCAGGCTGATCTAGTCCGGCGTGCGCTCTTGGCACTGAACGATCTCGGGCCGTATTTTCTCGGCAAAGATTGAACCGCTAAACGTGCTGGCCGCCGTTGATGTGGATTTCGGCGCCGTTCACGTAGGACGCGGTATCGGTGCAAAGCACGTAGATGATCTTCGCCACCTCGTCCGGCGTGCCGAGCCGGTGCATCGGGATGTTCTCGACGATCTTTTCCGTTCCCGGCGACAGCATCGCGGTGTCGATCTCGCCCGGCGCGATGGCGTTGACGCGGACGCCGCGCGAGCCGAAGTCGGCCGCCATTTCGCGGGTCAGCGCAGCGAGCGCCGCCTTCGACGTCGAATACGCCGTGCCGGCGAATGGGTGCACGCGCGAGCCGGCAATCGAGGTGACGTTGACGACGGAGCCCTTGGCGGCACTCAGCTCATCGAGCAAGCCGCGCGCCAGCATGATCGGCGCAAAGAAATTCACCTGGAAAATGTGATGCCAGTCGTCGCGCGAAGTCTCGATCGAGCCGAGGCGCTTGCCGCCCGCGGCCTTCGGCGAAATCGCGGCGTTGTTGACGAGCGCATGCAATTCGCCATTGAGGCGGCTTTTGGTTTCAGCGATCGCGGCCTCGGTGTTTTCGGGATCCGATAAATCGACTTGGATATGGTCCTCCGGTCCCGCCTCCCACGGACAATTTTCCGGAAACGGATGCCGCGAACAGGTAATGACGCGCCATCCGGCGGCAGAGAAGCGTTTCACTGTCGCATGCCCGATGCCGCGGCTTGCCCCGGTGAGAAGGAGCGTTCGTCGCGGCTGGTTGCTCGTGGACATCGTCGTCGATCCTATCAGAAAGTTTCCCGGGCGCAGCGCAGCACGTAGTGATGAGCTGCAGACCCGGGATCGTTTCGCATTCGAAGGTCCCGGATCTGCGGGGCACCGCCATAGCGCGTCGAAAACGCGCGTAACCGCGCTGATGGCGCTGCACCGCGTCCGGGACACGAGCATGGTTTGCTCGAAACCATGCTCATGGATAAAGCCGCGTCTTGGTCCACGGCGCATTCGAGCTCGCGCGCGTGAACGAGATGCGGTCGTGCAGGCGGAACGGCCGTTCCTGCCAGAACTCGATCTCGCTGGGTACAACGCGATAACCCGACCAATAGGACGGGCGCGGCACGGTGCCTATCGCGAATTTCGCGGTGAATCGCGCGATCGCTTTTTCGAATGCGAGCCGGCTTTCCAGCGCCGCCGATTGCTTGCTGGCCCAGGCGCCGATCTGCGCCATGCGCGAGCGCGTAGCAAAATAGGCGTCGGCTTCCTCGCTCGATACCGCTTGCACGCTGCCGCGAAGGCGCACCTGGCGCTGCAGCGATTTCCAATAAAACGTCAGCGCCGCTTTGGGCGCATCGGCGAGCTCGTGCCCCTTGATGCTGTCCCCGTTCGTGTAAAACACGAAGCCGCGCTCATCGAATCCCTTCAACAGCACCATTCGCGCATTGGGCAGGCCGTTGCGGTCGACGGTCGCGAGCGTCATGGCGTCGGGATTGACCGGCTCGGATCGCTTGGCCTCGGCAAACCACGCGGCAAACAGGCGCAACGGCTCGCTGGCCTCGGTGAAGTCACCGCCCGTTAACCATATCGGGTGTTCTATGGACGTCGCGTCGGACATTCTCGGAGTGCCAAGTGCTCGCGTGCGGCCATCGGAAAGAGTGCCGCCGGTCTCTATATAATGGAACGGCGGCGCTGCGCCTATGTCGGCAATGTCAGGCTTTTGCGGTCGTTGCGGCCGTCGTGAGCGCGCTTGCCGTTTCCGGTTGCTCCTACCGGCTTTCCTCGATGTTTTCGAAGGACGACAGCGACACGCCGACCGGGTCGATCGGGCAGGCGAGCGGGCCGTCCGTCCATATCGCCGATGCCTCCGGGCCGGCCGAAGTCGATCTTGCCTATGCGCGCGCGGCCGCCTCGGACGTGCTCTCGCGCGGCAGCAAGGACTCGAGCGTGCCCTGGCAGAATCCGCAGACCGGCGCCGGCGGCAATATCACACCGCTCGCCACCGGCTATAGCGAAGGCGGCTTGTCGTGCCGCGATTTTCTTGCCAGCTACGTGCACGCCGGATCGCAAGACTGGCTGCAAGGCGCGGCCTGCCGGAGCGCCAGCGGCGCCTGGGAAGTGACGCGACTAAAGCCGCTGAAGCCCAGCTAAGCGGGTTATCATCGCTGGGCTATCGCCGATTCGGTGGTTACGTCGGGGCCTGTTAGATTGCGTCTTGCCCGCTTTATTCCCACATAAGTGGACGTGGAACATGACGGGGCAGGCGGTGCCGGCCCGAACTTTAGCGGAGTCCGTCGGGGATGCGTGATCCCTATGAAGTCTTGGGCTTAGATCGCAAGGCGAGCGCAGGCGATATCAAAAGCGCCTATCGCAAGCTTGCAAAAGAACTGCATCCGGACGCCAACAAGAGCGATCCGAAGGCGGCGACGCGTTTTTCCGAGCTGAACGCCGCGCATGAGATTCTCGCCGACGACGACAAGCGCAAGGCATTCGATCGCGGTGAGATCGATGCCGAGGGCAAGCCGCGCTTTCGCGGCTATGAAGGGTTCGGCCGCGGCGCGAGGCCAGGCGGCCCGGGCGCCGGCTTTGGCCCCGACGCGAATTTTGAAAGCTTCAATTTCGGGCCGGAGGGCTTTACGCGGACGACCCGGCGCGGGCGCGGCGGTGGAGCGGGTGGCGGCCTCGGCGGTTTCGAGGACATTCTCAAGGAAACTTTCAGCAATATGGGCGGGGCGCGCAGCGGTCGTGCCGGCGCCGGATCGACCTTCGAGCCCGAGGATTTCGGCATCGGCGCCGACGTCCTTGCGGCGCTGACGGTGACTCTGCCGGAAGCGGCGCGCGGCGTCACCGAGCGGCTGCGGCTGCCGACCGGCAAGGATGTCGACGTCAAGATTCCCGCCGGTATTACCAGCGGCCAGCAGATCAGGCTCAAGGGCCAGGGCATGGCCGGGCAATCGGGCGCCGGTGACGTGCTGATCACCGTCTCGATCGCGCCGCACGCGGTCTTTACGCTGGAAGGCACCGACGTGCGGCTCGATTTGCCGGTCACGCTTTACGAGGCAGCCCTCGGCGCCAAGGTGCGCGTGCCGACGCTGGACAAGCCGGTCGAGATCGCGATCCCGTCCTGGACCTCGAGCGGCCGCACGTTCCGCCTCAAGGGCAAGGGCTTTCCCGCCAAAGCTGGCCGCGGCGACCTCCTCGCCACCGTGCGCATCGTGCTTCCCGAGAAGAGCGACGCCGAGCTCGAAGCGCTGATGAAAAAGTGGCAGGGCGACAAGCCCTACGATCCGCGCAAGGAGATGTGAGACACGGCGGCGTCGCGCGTCTCACCCGCCCTGCAGCGCGCCGTGCTGATCGATCTGATCGTAGGCGGCCTGGGCGATGTCGTGCAGCTTGCTCTGTTCGGCCGGCCCGCTCAGCACGTAGAACAGGTTCTGATCGACCCAATAATAGGCCGCGTTCTGCTCGCCCGTCGTGTAGCGCAGCGCCGTCTCCCGATCGCTGGTGCGCCCGCAATAGAGCGTGAAGCGTTCGCCCGATGGGCCTTCATACATGAAGAACGCGGTCGCTCCGGTCGGTCCGGGCAGGAGCCGCCCGCCGACGAGCTTCAATCCCATCTTGTCGAGCTCAGGTGCGCGCAACGGCGAGCCAACCCGCTTCGACAGCCATTCCACCAGATGCGGCCGCTGGTCGCCCGGCACCTCGACCGGATGGCGGACCTCGACGACATAAAGGCGATAAGCATCGAGCGCGTCAGTGGTGAAGCGCGACAGATCCGACGGGGTCGCCGTTTCGACGCCGCGGGCAGTCCAGCCGGCCACGCCACCGACGAGAAACGCGGCGATGACGGCCGCCACGGCCGCAACCATCGCGCCGTAGCGGCGGCGCGTGAGGCGGTCGACCTCAAGCCGCGCCGGCGGCTTTTCGTCGGCGACCGTTCCGTAACGCACGCGCACCAGGTCGCCGAGCTTGCGCCAAGCGGCGACTTTGGCCGCGTCGTCGGGGTGGGTCGCGAGCCATGCTTCGACTGCGCCACGGCGGTCGGCGGGCAATTCGCCGTCGACATAGGCGCTGAGCTCGTCTTCGCTCACAATCTGGTCTCGATCAATCATCGTTCGCTCTCTTCATCATTTCACGCGGCGCAGCGGCGGGCGCTCGCCGTCGAGACAGGCTTTAATTTGGTTGCGGGCGCGCGCCAGCCGCGACATCACCGTGCCGATGGGCACACCCTGCACTTCGGCGACTTCGCGGTAGGTGAGGCCCTCGAGGACCACTAACAACAAGGCCGCGCGCTGATCCTCGGCAAGCTCGTCGAGCGCGCGGCTGATATCGCGGCCGCCGGATTCCGACCCGCTCGTCGCCGCATCGCTGTCCTTGATCGGCGTCAGCACCGGCCGCCGCGCCAAGGAGCGAAGGCGGTTGCGGTTGAGGTTGGTCAGGATGGTATAGAGCCATGCACGCGTATCCCCGCCGTGAAACAAGTGCTCGGAGCGCAGCGCCCGCACCAGCGTATCCTGCACGATGTCGTCGGCCGTTTCGGCGTCGCGAGTGAGCGACCGCGCATAGCGCCGCAGCGCCGGAATTGCCACCTGGACCCGCTCCCGGAATTCACTCAAGAGAGTTCACCTCATAGCGAACGCTAAAGACCTACTGGACGTTAAGATTTGCGGCGCGTCGAGCGGCTTTAACGACGGACCCACAACAACCAACACCACCCGCCGCCGACTATTCCGCGCCTGATGGCCTACGCTTGATGGGCCAATGACCCTATGCCATAGGAGTCCAGGGGCTGAAAATCGCCGGGCGGGGTCAGGAGAATGCCGGAACTCTCGGGCCTCATGCGCGGCAAACGCGGCCTGGTTATGGGGGTCGCGAACCATCGCTCGCTTGCCTGGGGCATTGCCAAGGCGTGCCGCGGACACGGCGCCGAGCTCGCTTTTACTTATCAGGGCGATGCGCTGAAGAAGCGCGTTGAGCCGCTCGCCCAGGAGGTCGGCGGCATCGTGGTCGGCGATTGCGACGTGACCGACGCCAAATCCATCGATGCGGCGTTCGCAAGCGTCGAATCAGCTTGGGGCGGCATCGACTTTCTCGTCCACGCCATCGCGTTTTCGGACAAGGAACAGCTCGACGGCCGCTATGTCGACACCACGCAGGATAATTTCACCAAGACCCTGCTGGTGAGCTGCTATTCGTTCACCGCCATCGCGCAGCGCGCCGAGAAGCTGATGCCGAACGGCGGCTCGATGCTCACTTTGACCTATTACGGCTCGGAAAAATGGATGCCGCACTACAACGTCATGGGCATCGCCAAGGCGGCGCTGGAGGCGTCGGTGTGTTACCTCGCCGCCGATCTCGGCGTGAAGAATATCCGCGTCAACGCCATTTCGTCCGGTCCGATCAAGACGCTCGCCGCGTCCGGCATCGGCGATTTTCGCTATATCCTGAAATGGAACGAGTACAATGCGCCGTTGCGGCGCAACGTCACCATCGAGGAAGTTGGCGAGGCCGGCGCTTATCTTCTTTCCGACATGTCGCGCGGCGTCACCGGCGAAGTGCATCACGTCGATGCCGGCTATCACATCGTCGGCATGAAGCATCCCGACGCGCCGGACATCGTCGTCGGCAAGGACTGATATTTATTCGCTCATTCCCGCGAACGCGGGAATCCAGTAATTGCTTACCTGGGTCCCCGCATTCGCGGGGACGAGCGGCAATCCGAGAAGACCATGCCGGCCCTCTATTATGTCCGTCACGGCGAGACCGACTTTAATGCCGAGGCGCGGCTGCAAGGCCGCCGCGATACCGAGCTTAACGCGCGCGGCCGGGAGCAAGCGAAGGAATGCGGGGAATTGCTGCGCAATCTGTTCGCGCGCGATCGGCGTGAACCGGCGGACTTCGATTATGTCGCGAGTCCACTCAAGCGGGCGCGCGAAACCATGGAAATCTTGCGCGCGACGCTCGGGCTCGATCGGCGTGCCTACGGCACCGACGACCGGCTGATGGAGATTTCCTACGGCGATTGGGAAGGATTGACGCTGCCGGAAATCAGCGTGCGCACTCCCGGCGTTTTGGCGGAGCGCGAGCACGACAAGTGGGATTTTGCGCCGCCCGGCGGCGAGAGCTATCGCGCTCTGACGAGCCGCATCAATGAATGGTACATGTCGCTGACGCGTGATACCGTGGTCGCGGCGCACGGCGGCGGCGTGCGCGCGCTGATGGCGATCTTCGACGTGTTGCCAAAGGAAGAAGCTACCCACGCGCAGATCGGGCAAGGCGTTGCCTATGTCTTTTCGGGCGGCATGATGGCGCGTTATGCGTAGGTCACTGCGGCGGCGCGCAAGGCCCGAAAACGAAAGCGGCCGAACGATTGTCCGGCCGCTTTGACGAAGCACCGCTTGGGCGCTTCGGGAAAAATCCCAAGACTTACGACTTGGTCTTCTTCTTGGCCTTTTTCTTCTTCGCCATGACTATCATCCTTGGTGTTTGATGAACCTACGGCAGGGTTGGTTCAGTCGCAGGCTGATCTCGGTCTCGATCTCGGTCCCTGGGTCTTGGCCCCCTTGCCGAGCAGAACAATGCCACAAGGGTCCTGCTACCGCAATCGAAAAATGGCAAATAATCCTGATTTTTCCGTAGCTTAACGGATATTCAGGTTTCCATTAATTGGCGTTCACCGACATGAATGCGGCATGAATAATCACGGCAAGACCGGCTAAAGACTGCGCATTTGTTCGGCAGAATTCCGCAAGCGCGAAAGCTTTGATCCATTTTTACCGCAGGTGCGAACGCCGCAAATCGCGAACACGGCACATTTGACCCGATGGAGGACGCGGGCTACCAAGCCCCGACTAAGCCCAACATGCCTTTATTGCAGCCATTCAGCGTCACCGGCGCGTCATGTCCTTCAATACGTTCGGTCATTTATTCCGGGTCACGACCTTCGGCGAAAGCCACGGTCCGGCGATCGGCTGCGTGATCGACGGCTGTCCGCCGCGCATTCCGCTCACCGAGTCAGACATTCAGCCTTATCTCGACCGGCGCCGGCCCGGCCAATCGCGCTACACCTCGCAACGCCAAGAACCCGACGCGGTGAAAATCCTTTCCGGCGTTTTCGTCGATGAGGCAAGCGGCGCGCAAGTGACAACCGGCGCGCCGATTGCCCTCCTCATCGACAACGTCGATCAGCGCTCGAAGGACTATTCCGACATTAAGGACAAGTATCGGCCGGGCCACGCCGACTATACTTACGACGTTAAATACGGCCTGCGCGATTATCGCGGCGGCGGTCGCCAGTCGGCGCGCGAGACGGCAATGCGCGTTGCCGCCGGCGCTGTCGCGCGCAAGATCGTGCCGGGACTCAACGTCCGCGGCGCGCTCGTGCAAATGGGCCCGCATCGCGTGGATCGCGCGCGCTGGGATTGGGCCGAGGTCGACAAAAATCCATTCTTCTGTCCCGATGCCAAGACCGCGGCGATGTTGGGCGATTATCTTGACGGCTTGCGCAAGCGCGGCTCGTCCATCGGCGCGGTCATCGAGGTGGTCGCCGAAGGCGTGCCGGCCGGCCTCGGCGCGCCGATCTACGGCAAACTCGACGGCGATCTCGCCGCGGCGCTGATGAGCATCAATGCCGTCAAAGGGGTAGAGATCGGCGCCGGTTTCGGCGCGGCCGAGCTCTCTGGCGAGGAGAACGGCGACGAGATGCGCATGGGCAATGACGGCAAGCCGTTGTTTCTATCCAACCAGGCCGGCGGCATTCTCGGTGGTATCTCGACCGGGCAGCCGGTGGTGGCGCGCTTTGCCGTCAAGCCGACGTCCTCGATCCTCATTCCCCGCCGCACCGTCGACCGTTATGGCCAGGAGACTGAAATCGCGACCACCGGCCGCCACGATCCTTGCGTCGGTATCCGCGCGGTGCCGATCGGCGAAGCCATGGTGGCCTGCGTGACCGCGGATCATTATTTACGTCAGCGTGGTCAAGTCGGCGAAACGCCGGCATGGCCATTTACGCCGCCGGCACGCTGATCGTTGTGGAGTTAAAATCAGAACATGGATGACGCTCACCAACGCATCCGCGCCGTCGTCGCCGCCTTCGCGCGCGGCGAGATTGTCATTGTCGCCGACGACGACGACCGCGAAAATGAAGGCGATCTATTCGTCGCCGCGAGCTTGTGCACGTCCGAGAAGATGGCGTTTATCATCCGGCATACCTCTGGCATCGTCTGCGCGCCGCTGGCGCCGGAAGAGGCGCGCCGGCTGCACCTCGACCCGATGGTGGCGCTCAACGATGCGCCGCTTGGCACCGCGTTTACCGTCTCGGTCGACGTCCGCCACGGCCTGACCACCGGCATTTCCGCCGAGGAGCGCAACAATACCGTGCGCGCGCTCGCTAACGGCAATTTGGGCGCATCCGACTTCGTGCGGCCCGGCCACGTATTTCCGCTGGTGGCGAAAGAAGGCGGCGTGCTGATGCGCTCGGGCCACACCGAGGCCTGCGTCGACCTGTGCCGGCTCGCCGGCCTGCCGCCGGTCGGCGTTCTTGCCGAGCTTATGAACGACGACGGTACGGTGATGCGCGGCCCGGATCTGGCCGCTTTCGCCGAGCGGCAAAAGCTTTCGCGCATCACCATCGCGGAGCTGATCGCCTACCGGCAGGCGCGCGACAAGCTGATCGAGCGGGTCGGCGAATTTCCGGTCGAATCCGAGATCGGCACGCTGACCGGCTATGCCTTCATCACGCCCTTCGATGCGGTCCACCACATGGCTTTCGTCCACGGCCGCATCGGCGACGGTAATAATGTGCTCACGCGGTTGCACCGCGCCAATATCATCTCCGACGTGTTTGGCGGCGCCAAGCCGATCCAGCAAGCCCTCCGGCGTTTCAAGGCCGAGGGCAGGGGCGTATTGGTGATGTTGCGCGACGGCACGGCGGGCGTGCCGGTCGTCTCGATCCCTAAATCGGGCGACACCGCGTCCGGCGAAGCACGCACGCAACAATGGCGCGAGGTCGGTCTCGGCGCTCAAATCCTCAAAGATCTCGGCGTCAATTCCATCCGGCTCATTACATCGTCGCGATCGATGACCTATGTCGGATTGTCCGGCTTCGGCATCGAAATCGTAGGAACGGAGCCGGTCGAAGGCTGACACTTCGCCGTCTCAGCTCGCGGCCGCCCGGTTCGGAAACAATTGCGGCCGCAGCTTGGGATGACAGCCCATCATTTTCGGGGCGTAGGGCGTTTCGGCGCCGAGCTCCTCGGCGGCGTGCCACGCCCAATTGCGGTCCCACATCGCGCCGCGCGCGAGGCAAATGAAATCGGCGTTGCCCGATGCGACGATGTTTTCGGCCTGCCGGTACCCGGCGATCAGGCCGACGGTCATGGTTGTCATGCCGCTTTCTTTTTTCACCTTCTCGCTGAACGGCACCTGGTAGCCCGGCGCCAGCGGAATTTTCTGCTTCGGATCGAGGCCGCCGGTGGACACATCCATGTAGTCCATGCCGCGTTTCTTGAGCTCCTTCGCCAGCAGAACTGTCTCTTCCGGCGTCCAGCCGCCGTCCACCCAGTCGGTGGCGGAGACGCGCATGCCGATCGGTTTCTGCTCTGGCCATACCGCGCGCACCGCCTCGTACATTTCGACGGCGAAGCGCATGCGGTTTTCCGTAGAGCCGCCGTATTCGTCGGTGCGGTGGTTGGAAAGCGGCGAAAGGAATTGGTGGGCGAGGTAACCATGCGCGCCATGCAGTTCGATCACATCATAGCCGATGCGATCGACGCGTTTGGCGGCAGCGGCGAATTCGCCGATGCAGCGCTTGATGTCGTCCTTGGTCATGGCGTGCGGCACCGGCCAGCCGTTGTCATAGGGAATCGCGGACGGCGCCTCTGGCGTCCAGCCGCCTTCTTCTTTGGTTAGGATCGGTTTGCCGCCCGCCGCCGGCGGCGTGGTCGGGCCTTTGCGCCCGGCATGCGCAAGCTGAACGCCGAGTTTGGCGACGCCATAGGTCCGGCAGAAATCGTGCACGCGCTTGAGCGCGGCCTCATTGTCGTCGGACCACATGCCGGCGCATTTCGGCGAAATGCGCCCCTGCGGATTGACGTTCGTCATCTCGCACATCACAAGGCCCGCGCAGCCGAGCGAGAAGCTGCCGAGATGCATCAGGTGCCAATCGTTCGCCGAGCCGTTGTTGGAATTGTACTGGCACATCGGCGAAACCACGACGCGATTGGCAAGGGTGAGTCCGCGCAGCGTGATGGGAGAAAACAGGACGCTAGCCATTGTGAAGCCTCTTTTGGTGCTGAGATCCGACCGGACGCTGCAATATCACGAAACACGCTGGTGCGTACACGTCCGGGGCGCCCGATCCGTGGACCTTGGCTATCCGCCCGGTGCAAAGCTAGGTAATCTATCGATTGGGGAACGCCAGGGCGCTATAATCAATGTCGCTTGCGCATGTTTCATTATGTGACGTTACGCGTATTTACGCCGCAGCCGAAATCGGGCGCGAGGTGCACGCGCTCGGTCCGATCACGCTGCAATTGAAAAAAGGCGAATTTTTCGCCGTGGTCGGCCCTTCCGGCTGCGGGAAATCGACTCTGCTCGATCTGATTGCGGGGCTCACGCCCGCCACACGCGGAACGATCGAATTCGAGGGCCGCCCGATCAAGGGCGTCGTGCCCGATGGCGTGGGCGTTGTATTCCAGGAAGATGCCTGTTTCCCCTGGCTCACCGTTACCGACAATATCGCGTTCGGCTTGCGCGAGGCCGGGATCGGCAGTGAAGAGCTGCAGGGCAGGCTCAATCACGCCTTGGATCTCATGGGCCTGCGCGACTTCGCGCGGGCCTATCCGGCGCAGCTTTCGGGCGGCATGCGTCAGCGCGTCTGCATCGCGCGCACGCTGGTCTTGCAGCCGCGATTGATCTTGCTCGACGAGCCGTTCGGCGCGCTCGACCAGCAGACGCGTCTGTTGATGGGCGACGAGCTTTTGCGCGTCTGGCGGGATACCGGCTCGACCGTGCTGCTCATCACCCACGCGCTGGACGAAGCGGCGATGCTGGCCGACCGGATCGCGGTGATGTCGGCGCGGCCCGGACGCATCCTCGAGATCGTCGAGACCGGATGGCCGCGCGATCGCGACAGCCGGATCGTCGCCGAGCACTCCTTCGGTGAAATCACCGGCCGGCTATGGCGATCGTTGCGCGGGGAATCGCTCAAGGCGCTGGGCAGGAACGTAGGTCAGCCATGACACGCGCCGCATATTACCGTCTCGCGTTCATCGGCGGCGCGGTCCTGTTGCTCGAACTGCTGTGCCGAACGGGCGTGATCGATCACCTGACCATGCAGCCGCCAAGCGACATGGTGCGCGATCTTATTGTGCTGTTGGCCTCGGGATCGATGAACGGGGCGATGCTCAAGACCTTCGTGAATGTCGCCATCGCTTGCGGTTTGGCGGTGATCGTCGGGATCGCCTTCGGTGTCGGGCTGCACGGCCGTCACGCGTTGCGGCAGGTTCTGGAGCCTCTGTTCGCGACCTATTACGCAATCCCGATCTATGCGTTCTATCCGCTGCTCATCATCCTGTTCGGCCTCGGCGACGCGCCGCAAATCCTGATCGGCTTCATGCTCGCGGTGGTTGCCGTGATCGTCAATACGCTGAACGGACTCGACCGGGTATCGCGCGTCCTCATGAAGACGGCACGGATCCATCGTCTGGGGCCGATCGCGACCGCGCTCAAGATCACGTTGCCGTCCGCCGCACCGTATCTTTTGGCCGGCACGCGGCTCGCCGTCGCCTATGCCTTCATCGGCGTGATCGGCGCCGAATTCATCATGTCGCGGACCGGCATCGGCTACGAGATCAGCTTCGCCTACAACAATTTCGACAACAAGACGATGTATCCGCTCATCTTGCTGATCCTCGCGACCTCGATCGCGGTCAACGCCGTGCTGTCGCATTGGGAGCGGGTGCTTATGCGGAGGCGCAGTCGGTCATGACGGCGCGATCCTGGCGGCCCGCCGTCAACAGCGTGATCCTGATTGCGGCGCTCCTGATTGCGTGGCAAATCCTGTTCGCGTTCGCCGGCAGCCAAGCGCTGACTTCGCCGATCGCGACCTTTCGATATCTCGCGCAACTGCTGATGACCGAGGCCTTCTGGGGCCATTTGGAAGAGACCTCGCGTGCGTTCTTCTTTGCGCTCCTGATTGCGGTGGTGCTGGGCCTCGCGATCGGATTCTTATTGGGCGCGCACCGTTTCTCGAGCGAGATTTTCGAACCGATGCTTGTCGCCTTCTACTCTATTCCGAAAATCACGCTTTATCCGATTATCCTTCTTGCGTTCGGCCTGGGCCTGCCGGCCAAGATCGCCTTCGGCGCCATTCACGGTGTCGTCCCGGTCGCGGTTTTCACCATGGCAGCGGTGCGCAACCTCAATCCCATCCTGTTCAAGACCGCGCGCGTGCTGCGGCTCAAGCCGGCAAAATTCGTCGCTTCCGTGCTGCTTCCTGCCGCGTTGCCGGAGATTTTCACCGGCCTTCGCGTCGGATTCTCGCTAACCTTGATCGGAACGCTGCTCGGGGAGATGTTCGGCTCCCAGCGCGGCCTCGGCTATCTCTTGATGACCGCAATCGGCCTGCAGAACGTACAACTTATCATGGCAGTCACCTTGCTGATCGTCTTATTCGCGGCCTCGGTGAGCACTCTCCTGATCGTCGTCGATCGTCGACTTCATCGCCGCATGCTGTAGACTGGCCGCGCCAAAAAGAAGCTACACGGCAAGGGAGGAATCATGTTTGCGATCGTCAAGTGGAGCTCAAGGCTCGCGGTTATCGGTGTCATGGCGGCTCTGCCGCTGCGCGCGATGGCCGAGGAGCAGATCGTCGTCAGCAATTTCGGTGTTGCCGCAAACGGCATGCCCTATGCCGTCGCCATGGCGAAAGGCTTCTTCAAGGAGGAGGGCGCCGATGTGAGCGGCGTTCTTTCGTCGGCTGGCGGCGGCACTACGGTGCGCAATTTAATGACCGGGCATCTGGCCTATGGGGAGATCGATCTGGCGGGGACGGTCGCGGCGATACAACAGGGCGCAGACCTGAAGATCATCAGTGACAACGTATTGACCGTCGCCGAATTCGTCTGGGCGGTGAAGCAGGATTCGCCGATCAAGACCATCAAGGAGCTCGAGGGCAAGAAGATCGGTTACACCAATCCGCGCTCGACGAGCCAGGCGCTCGACATACTCCTGCTCGAAGCGGCCGGGCTGAAACCCGATCAGGCGGAATTGGTCAAGACCGGCGGCTTCGGCGAAGCTGTCGTGGCCCTCAACCTTAATTTGATCGACGCTTCGGCAATCGCCGATCCGGTATGGTCGAAGAATAAAGCTCAGTTTCGCGTCCTGGCGTCGGCAAGCGACGTGCTGCCGCCGCTGTGCAACGTCATCGGTGTGACCACCGCCGAAGCGGCTGCCACCAGGGGCGATTTCATCCGCGCTATCCTGCGTGGGCGGCGCAAGGCGGTCGATTTCATGTCTGCGCATCCCGATGAGGCCGCCGAGATCGTGGCCAAGGCCTACAATATCGATCTCGATGTCGCCAAGAGCACGATCAATAACCTGGTGGCGCCGAGCAAATCGGGCGTGCCTTATTGGGGGTCCGGCAGTTTCGATATCGCGGGCATGGACCGGATGCTACGGGCACAAAAGCTCGTCGGCGCGCTCAGCGGTGACGTGGACTGGTCGAAGATCATCGATACCGACTTCTTGTCCGACGACCTCAAGCCGAAGAAGTGACGGCCGGAGCGGGTTACTTCTGAAGCCGCGCCACGATCTCGACATGCGCCGAATAGCGGAATTGATCGACCGGCGTCACCGCCGTGAGGCGATAGCCGCCGTCGATCAATTGGCGCATGTCGCGCGCAAACGTGCCCGGATTGCATGACACCGCGACGATGAGCGGCACGCGGCTTAACGCCAGCTCGCGCGACTGTGCTTGCGCGCCTTGACGCGGCGGATCGAACACCACGGCGTCGAAGCGGTTGAGGTCGGCGGCCACGAGCGGATTTTTGAACAGATCGCGCCGCTCGACGGTGACCGGTTTTAGACCGGCGGTGCCGGCGGCGGCGCGTTTGAGTGCGGCCAGCGCCGCCTCATCCTCGTCCAGCGCAGTAACGCGCGCCTGTTCGGCAAGCCGCAGCGTGAAGGGTCCGATGCCGGCGAACAGATCCGCAATGCTCTTGGCATCGGCGCAAGCGGACTGAACGAGCCGCGCCAGCGCCGCTTCGCCCTCAGCAGTGGCTTGCAAAAACGCGGCGGGCGGCAGGACAACGGCGGCGGTGCCGAGGCGCAAACTTGGCGCACGCGCCTGCGCGATCAGTTCGCCGTGCCGCGTCAGGCGCGCCAGATTCTGGTGCGCGGCGACGCGCGCCAGCGCCGCGATCAGTTGCGCCGTCAACGCGCCGGAGCCGCGCACGTCGACGTCAAGGCCTGCATCGGTCGCTGTAACGTGGATATCGAGCGGTTTCTTAGCGGGCCCGAGTTGCTCTGCAATCGCCCAGGCGGCCTTGAGTGCGCCATCGAGGCTCTTTGCCAGCACCGGACAGCGGTCGATAGCGATCACCTGATGGGCGCGCGCGGCCGAGAAGCCGACCGCGAGCACGTCGTGGGTGGTGCGCCGGGCATGGAAGACGACGCGGCGGCGGCCATCGCCATGCGCATCGATCAGGTCGCCGACCGGCGCATCGATGCCGGCTTGGCGCAGCGCCTCGACCGCGAGACTGCGCTTCCAGGCCCGGTAGGGCGCGCCGTCCCAATGCTGTAAGGCGCAGCCGCCGCAGACGCCGAAATGCGGGCAGATCGGCGCGATACGTTCCGCGCTTGGCTTTTCGATGCTGAGAAGGTGCCGCCGGTCGGGTTGGCCGGGCACTGTTTCGGCTTCGACGGCCTCGCCCGGCAGCGTGCCGGACACAAAAATCGGACCTTCGGCGCCCTCGGCCACGCCATCGCCGCGATGGCCGATCCGATCGATGGCGAGGCGCTCAACCACGTTCGGCCTCGACGAAGAATTCGCGATTGCCGTCGCCGCCGCGGATCGCCGACGCAACGACACCGCCGATACCCCAGCCAAGCGACTCGATGGAGGCGCCGATGTCTTCGCAAATGGCCTTGTGAACGCTTTCGTTGCGCACAATGCCTTTCTTCAGATGGCTGCGCGAGGCTTCGAATTGCGGCTTTATCAGCGCAAGAAGCTGCGCGCGCGGTGCGAGCAATTTTCCGACCGCCGGCAGCGCCAGTTTGAGCGAAATAAAGCTCACGTCGATAGTCGCGAAATCCGGCGGCTCCGGCAGACGCTGCGGATCGAGCGTGCGGATGTCGGTTTGCTCGATTGAGACGATATCGTCGCGGCCGCGCAGACGCGGGTGCAATTGGCCGGTGCCGACATCGACGGCGTAGACCCGCCGCGCTCCGTGCTTAAGCAACACTTCGGTGAAACCGCCGGTCGAGGCGCCGACGTCGAGGCAAACACGGCCGGTGACGTCGAGCACGAAATGATCGAGCGCGGCGGCGAGCTTGACGCCGCCGCGCGATACATAGGGATGCTCGGGCTCGGCGACGATGACGGCCGCGGCTGAAATCTCCTCCGCAGCCTTGCGCACCACAATGCCGTCGGCGGTCACACGGCCGGCGGCGATAGCGGCTTGCGCGCGCGCCCGGCTCTCGAACAGGCCGCGCGCGACCAAGAGGCGATCGGCACGGTCTCTGGTGGTTGGCGCTTTCATTGCGTTTCCCGGGCGCAGCGCAGCACGTAGCATAGCGAAGTGGTGCGCTGCTGAACCGGGATCGTATCAGACGCCGAGCTTGGAACGATCCTGGATCAGCGGTGCACCGCTATCGCGCTGCACCGCTGATCCGGGAAACGCAGCTATCTGCTCAGGCGAGCTTCACCGCTTCGCCGCGCATGTTCTGGCCGAGGGCTTCGAATGCCTTGGCGACGATGCCTTTGGCATCGAGGCCGGCCTTGGCGTACATGGCGTTGGGCGAGTCGTGATCGATGAAAATATCCGGCAGCACCATCGAGCGGACTTTTAGGCCGCGATCGAGCGTGCCGTGCTCCGCGAGCGTCTGCAGCACATAGGCGCCGAAGCCGCCGATCGAGCCTTCCTCGATGGTGAGCAAGACTTCGTGTTCGCGGGCAAGCCGAAGCAGCATGTCGACGTCGAGCGGTTTTGCGAACCGCGCATCGGCGACCGTCGTCGATAGGCCGTAGGTCGCGAGCTCGTCTGCGGCCTTGAGGCACTCGCCGAGCCGCGCGCCGTAGGAGAACAGCGCGATCTTGGTGCCTTCGCGTAGGATTCGGCCCTTGCCGATCTCGAGGGCTTTACCCTCTTCAGGCATAGGCACGCCACGGCCTTCGCCGCGCGGATAGCGCAGCGCCGAAGGCCGATCGTCGATCGCGACCGCCGTCGCCACCATGTGGACGAGATCAGCTTCGTCGGCCGCTGCCATCAATACGAAACCGGGCAGGCAGCCGAGATAGGCGACATCGAAGGCGCCGGCGTGCGTCGGCCCGTCGGCGCCGACCAGGCCGGCGCGGTCCATGGCGAAACGCACCGGCAGGCGCTGGATTGCGACGTCATGCACGACCTGATCGTAGGCGCGCTGCAGGAACGTCGAATAGATCGTCGCGAACGGCTTGAAGCCTTCGGTCGCAAGGCCTGCAGCAAAGGTGACGCCGTGCTGTTCGGCAATGCCGACGTCGAAAGTCCTGTTCGGAAACTCTTTCTGGAACAGATCGATGCCGGTGCCCGAGGGCATCGCCGCGGTGATGGCGACGATCTTATCGTCCTTGCGCGCTTCCTTGATCAGGCTCTCGCCATAGACCTTTTGATAGGCGGGCGCGGCCGCTTTAGATTTCTGTTGCGCGCCGGTGGCGACGTCGAACTTGACGACGCCGTGATATTTATCCGCGGATTTCTCCGCCGGCTCGTAGCCTTTGCCCTTCTGCGTCACGACGTGAACCAGGATCGGCCCGTTCTTGGTGTCGCGGACGTTCTCCAGCACGGGCAGGAGGTGATCGATATTATGGCCGTCGATCGGGCCGACATAGAAGAAGCCGAGCTCGTCGAACAGCGTGCCGCCGGTAACCAGACCGCGCGCGTATTCTTCCACCGCCAAGGCGCGCTGCTGCAGCATCTTGCTCGGCATGCGCTTGGCGATCTGGCGAAACATTTTGCGCAGGCGGTGATAGCCGCGGCCGGACACGCGGCGCGCGAGATAAGCCGACAGCGCGCCGACCGGCGGCGCAATCGACATATCGTTGTCGTTGAGCACCACGATCAGCCGCGAGTTCATTGCGCCGGCATTGTTCATGGCCTCATAGGCCATGCCGGCCGACATCGCGCCGTCGCCGATGACGGCGATGACGTTATTCTGTTTGTTCTGCAGATCGCGCGCGACCGCCATGCCGAGGCCGGCGGAGATCGACGTCGAGGAATGCGCGGCACCGAACGGATCGTATTCGCTCTCGGTGCGCTTGGTGAAACCGGACAAGCCGCCGCCTTGGCGCAGCGTGCGGATGCGATCGCGGCGGTTGGTCAGGATTTTGTGCGGGTAGGCCTGATGGCCGACGTCCCAGATCAGCCGGTCGTCAGGGGTATTGAATACATAATGCAGGGCAACGGTGAGCTCGATCACGCCGAGACCGGCGCCGAGATGGCCGCCGGTGACGGCGACCGCGTCGATCATCTCGCTCCGCAACTCATCCGCGACTTGACGCAGCTTGCTTGCTTCGAGGCGCCTTAAGTCTTCGGGGGTCTTAATCTCATCGAGCAATGGGGTCTTCGACGAAACCGTCACGCTACGCTCCTTTTTCAGACCAATCTGTTGTTTCGGCCTAATGCCGATTATTGGGGCTCGGTGTGGGGCCCGGCGATGGATCACACAGATTCTGGCGTCCTTACACCATTCACCGCCGGGAACGCAATTTCTACTACCCTGCGGTTAGGGAACGGCCTGGAGGGAACCGCTAAGCTTTCCAGTGCCTTATCTCTAGAATCCCGTACTACCCGTGCAACCCCAGTACATATGTAACATTCAAGCTAGTTAGGGTTCGACGTTTTGCCAGGGTACTCGGGCCGATTTGGCGGGATTTTGGCGGTTACCATTAGTCGCAAGATACGTGAGCTGACGCACCGTGGCGCTCGAAACTTACCGTAAAAAGCGAAAATTCGGCGTCACCGCCGAACCGAGCGGGCATAAGGGGCCGCGCGGCGGCAACCGTTACGTCATCCAGAAACATGACGCGACTCGGCTGCACTACGATCTGCGCCTGGAACTCGACGGCGTCATGAAGAGCTGGGCGGTGACCCGGGGGCCGAGCCTCGACCCCGGCGAAAAGCGCCTCGCCGTCCATGTCGAGGACCACCCCGTCGAATACAATACATTCGAGGGCACCATTCCGCAGGGCGAGTACGGCGGCGGCACGGTGATGATCTGGGATCGCGGCCGCTGGGTGCCCGAGGGCGATCCGCATAAGGGCTATGCCAAGGGCCATCTCGATTTCACGCTCGAGGGCGAAAAGCTGCGCGGCCGCTGGCACCTTGTGCGCATGCGCTCGCGCGAACGTGATCGTCATGCGAACTGGCTCCTGATCAAAGGCAACGACGAAGAAGCGCGCGCCGGCCGCGCCAAGGACATTTTGGACGAGAAGCCGCTGTCGGCGGCGACCGGCCGCTCGATGGACGAAATCGCCGGAGGCAAGGGCAAGAAGCGCGTCTGGCACAGCAATCGCCGCGCCGATAAAGCGTCGCCGGAGCCACGGCCGCAATCGCAGCGTGAATTCAAAGCGCAACTGGCGCAAGCCGCATCGCAGGCAAAGCCGAAAGGCAAACCGGTGCGGGCGGCGCGTAAGCCCGAGGCGAAATCCGAGACGCGAGTGAAGACGCGCGCAAAGTCCGCGGCGGCGAAGCTTGCGACCCGGAAAAGCGCGCGCGGTTCGAAGGAAAGGGCATCGCGCGCAACGCTGCCCGACTTCCTTCCGCCGAGCCTCGCCACGCTGCACACCGCTCCGCCGGCCGGAACCGATTGGATTCACGAAATCAAATTCGACGGCTATCGCATCGAGGCGCGGCTCGACCACGGCAAGGTACGCCTGCTGACGCGCAAGCAGCTGGATTGGACGCGGCGATTCGAACGCATTGCGGAGGCCGTGGCGGCGCTTCCGGCGCAGACGGCGCTGCTTGACGGCGAATTGGTCGTCGAGGACGACAAAGGCATTTCAAGCTTCTCGATGCTGCAGACCGATTTGAAGGACGGCCCCGGCGATCGGTTCGTCTACTGGGTGTTCGATTTGCTATTTTTGGACGGGCGCGATCTGACGGGCGAGCCGCTGATCGCGCGCAAGGCCGAGCTGCGGCGACTCTTGAAGGGCAACAGCCGCACCGGCGCCGTCCGCTATGCCGAACATTTCGCGGAAAACGGCGCGGCAATCTTCAAAAGCGCCTGCGACATGGATCTCGAAGGCATCATCTCGAAGCGGCGCGACGCGCCCTATCGCTCGGGACGTTCGGAGAATTTCGTCAAGACCAAATGCCACAACGCCCAGGAATTCGTCGTCGCCGGCTTCAGTCCCTCGAATGCGATGCCCAAGGCGGTCGGCGCGCTGACAGTGGCGTTCCATGAGGACGGCAAGCTGCGCTATGCCGGACGCGTCGGCACCGGCTACACGCAGAAGATCGCGCGCGATTTATGGAAACGGCTTGAGCCGTTGCGCATCGCGCGTCCGCCCGTCACCTTGCCGCCGGACGAACGGCGCAAGAACGTCATCTGGGTGAAGCCGGAAGTGGTCGTCGAAACCGAATTCCGCGGCGTCACCCATGACGGCTTGCTGCGGCAGGCCTCCTACAAGGGCTTGCGCGAGGACAAGCCGGCGCGCGAAGTGGTGCGCGAGGCGGCCGAGCCCGCTTCTGCAGCAATGGCGCAGCGGCAGACGGTGCGCAAATCCGCGACCCGCACGTCGGCGAAGACGTCGCAGGCGAAGCCAAGGCGCACCGGCAAAAACGAATCGGAAGTCGCGAACGTCCATCTGACGCATCCCGACCGGGTCTATTGGGCCGACGCCGGCGTCACCAAGCAGGACCTAGCCGAATATTACGTCAGCGTGTGGGACCGCATGGCGCCGCACATTGTCGACCGACCGCTCTCGATCGTGCGCGCGCCGGAGGGCGTAGGCGGCGAGACTTTTTTCCAGAAGCACATTGCCTCGAACATCAAGGCGTCGCCGCTGCGCCACGTCGTCGATGCCAAGGAGCACGACGTCATCGCGGTGGAAAAACTCGACGAGTTGATCACTTTGGTGCAATCCGCCGCAATGGAGATCCATGTCCGCGGCTCGCGGCTTGGAAAATTGGAAATATGCGATCGCATCGTGTTCGATCTCGATCTGGGGGAGGGCGTGTCCTGGAAGGCGATGGTGGCCGCGGCGCTGGAGACGCGCGACCGGCTGCAAGCGGAAAAGCTGAAAAGTTTTGCCAAGCTTTCCGGCGGCAAGGGCATTCATGTCGTGGTGCCGATCGTCGGCGCCGATTGGGACGCGACCAAGAGGTTCACGTCGCGCACTGCGTCGGCGATGGCCGCCGACAGCCCGAACCGCTACCTCGCCAAGATGGCGAAGGCGCAGCGCAAGGGCAAAATCTTCATCGATTATTTCCGCAACTCGCGCGAGGCGACTTCGGTGGCGCCGTACTCGACGCGCGCGCGCGCCGGCGCGCCGGTGTCCATGCCGGTGTCATGGGAGGCGCTGCCGCGCACCACCGGCGGCAACCAATACACCGTGCTTAATTTGAAGAGCCACCCGCGCAACGACGCCTGGGCCGAGATGGACAAAGTGCGGCAGAAGCTGCCGCGCGGGACATAAGCGCGCAGCAATTCCGGTGGAACTTTAATCACGCAGCCTGCTTGGGGAATCTCCCAAGCAATGTGGCCATTTCCGACTTTATATCATAGAAGGCGATGACTACCCCGGTACACCGATTGGGGGCCCCTGCCGGGGAAGGATCGTCGCGGATGACAGTCCAGTTAGTGGGTGATGGCCGGCTCACCGGTGAGATGCTTGGCGCACGGTTGCGAGACATTTTTGCCGGTTCGATCTGCAGCGTCCTTTCGATTGCAACGGGCTTGTCCTATGCGGCGCTCATCTTCTCCGGCCCGCTCGCGCCTTGGCTCGGCTACGGCATCGCGGTAACTTTCTTTCGACTGCGGTCGGCGCCTTGGTCGTGGCGCTGCGCAGCTCGCTCCCCTTCACCATAGCCGCGCCGGACACATCGACCTCCGCCGTCTCGGCCGCGCTTGCGGCGGCGCTGGCGGGACGGCTGATCGCCACCGGCGCCGGCGCAAACTTGCTTGAGCCGACGCTGATCGTCATGGCGATCGGCAGCGCGCTCGCCGGGATATTGCTGTGCGGACTTGGTGTGGCGCACGCCGGGCGCCTTATCCGCTTCGTGCCTTTATCCGGTGATTGGCGGATTTCTTGGCGCGACCGGCTGGCTGACAGCCGCCGGCGCCATCAAGGTGATGACCGACGTGCGGCTCTCCTTCTCCGATCTTGACGGCCTCATGCCGCGCCCTTATCCGTAGTCGAAGATCGAAAGAGGATTAGTTGTAAGGAGAGTTAGGCGATAAAAGATCAATTGTTTCACGTATATAGGCGGAAGGAACAACTACCGCTAATTCGAGCAGTTGGTTGTTGTACGCCTTTGAACCCAATTGCGACGTCACTAACCCGACAACAAATTGCTCGGTTTCTCCCAAATGAACCAAATTTCCATAAGTCCTTCCGTGATCTACAAAATAAACCGGACCGCCACTGTTTCCCTCAAACACGCGAAAATCAAACAAGATGCTCTTGTTGATTCGGGTCGGAATAATCGGAAAATGACGCGATTTTCCCACTTCGAAGGATGGGGAATCCCGAGTCAGAGGAAACAAAAAGAGGAAAACCAAGACAAAGTAACTCATCGCCAGGATGAATCTCAAACTTTTCTATCAGATCATCGTTGGCCAACAAATCAATTGGTAATACGGGAACGTGGAGGTCATCTGGCATATCTACATACAGAGCAACAACATCCGCATTCTCGTGCTTGACATAAAGCGGCTTATCGTTGCTGTCTCGGATCTGCACATTCCAAAACTTCTGACTGTAGCTGCCGTCGTCTAGTTTTTGTCGCAGCGTCAAAATGGCGCGCTGCCCATCAATTCCTTCCAGTACGTGGGCGGCAGTAATTAAGACATAATACATTATACATTCGAGTTGGATCGTTTGGGATTGGTTTTCCCATAAGAAAGGCCGTGCCAAAAGAAACCGCGTTGGAGTCACCCTTTTTTGGACCATGAATGCGAAAGGTCGATTGCATTAGTATCGTGTTGAGTTCGGGAGCCGGTATCGGTTTGTCTTAAGCCGAAGCGGCACAGAACAACATCGTAAGCGCGAGAGTGATAAACCCTATTTGTCGAATCATGGCGGTAATGCCAAGTTACGGAATTAGTTGATACGGATAGTCCCATTCATCCCGCGAGCCGAAACCGCTCCGCCTTCGGCTCGAAGCGCGAGCGGAAGATTTCGGCGTCGAGCGGATCGGCGAAGCAATAGCGCACGAAGGCCGCGTAATCGTCCTCGACATACATGTCGAACTTGCCGGCATATTTGATGAGGAAATTCATGATCTCGCTGTCGTCGGCAAGCTGCCGCCGCGGCAGCACCACCTGATGCGGGCATTCCTCGTCGAGCTTGCGCAGAAACGCGCTTCTTTTGTCCGAATCCATCGCCGTTACCCCTCGATCCGAACCGGCGATTGTTCTCTATTTGTTCTTCGATGTCAAGCGAATTACGCAAGCGAATTAAGGGCCGCGCCGCGGTGTTATTCCCTTTGACGCGCCGCCGGCGACGCGACGGGAGACTTTTGTGGTCAAAACCATCTTGGGACTGACGATTGCGATTGCCGCCATTGCAGCGGCACTTTGTTTCGACATGCCGGTCAGCCGGGCGTCTTTTGGGGATGCCCCGTGGTGCATCATGAGATACGGCGACGATGTATATTGGGATTGCCAATACCGCACATCCCAAGAGTGCCTTGCGGCCTTAGCCAGCGGCAACCGCGGCTCTTGCAATGTGAACCCGTCGGCCGGTTCGTCCACGCCTGCCGCGGTGGCGCAGCCGAAGCATCAAAAGCAACACGAGCAACAACAATAATGGTTCGACTGTTCCGCGTGTGAATGTCCGGCGCGTGCTTCGTCCACTTCCGCTTAGCCGACATGCCAACTCATCGGGCGACTGTCTGCTATCGGGGGGGCAAAGCGGACGTGACGCTGACACGCCCGCAGGTCGCCTTTTGACCCTTTTAGGACCATGGGCTGCCCGTCCTTCAGTCCCGCATCATCGCCACAAAAAAAGTTGTCACCATAGCAGCGACTATGGCTTGACATTGGTCACCGATACAGTTACATAGGGATCGAAACTCGCTCGTCGAAGGGCACATTCCGGGTGCGACCCAGAAGGTGGAGCGAGTGCGGTACCCGCGCGCGGACCAGCAATCCGCTCCCGGGCGGCTTTGGGCATCATTCATGCCGGTACTACGGCCGGTGCGGGAGGTGCTGTCCCTGGACTGGGATCAGGTGAGGGCGGGTAACGCCCGCCCGATCCGCGTCCCAGGAAGCATGGCCTGGAGCTGAGTCAGTCGGCGCAAGCCACTGGCGAGAGCCGCGGTGGAGCGCCGGAAGGCGAGCGGCCTCCGATAAGGCCGCGGCCGCGCCCGAAAGCGCCCTCGGATGGCAACATCCGAAGGCCTGGTGCGGCCCAACGACGTTGCGCCTTCGGCGCTCCGCCTCCCTTTTTTAGGGAGGCGGTTGGAAGGGCTTGCTTGGGACTAGCGTGGCATAGCTCGGGCGCGATGCGCCGTGAGAACGAGACCGCGTGTTCACCTCTCCCCGCGTGCGGGGAGAGGTCGAGGAGCGGAGCGACGAGGGTGAGGGGGCCTCTCAGCGAGTCGGAGTGCTCTAGTCTGAGTCCGGTGGAGAGGCTCCTCATCCCGACCTTCTCCCCGCGTGCGGGGAGAAGGAGGCGCGAGCCGCGAGGACGGATTTGCATGTCTCCGTCATTGCGAGGAGCGGAGTGACGAAGCAATCCAGCTCCTCGGCACCGAGCTGGATTGCTTCGCTTCGCTCGCAATGACGGACAGGCTGGCGATGAGATACCAAACCCTATTCGACGTCGAGCGGCTCGGTGCCGGTGGGTTTGCCGCTCGCGTCCAGCGTGATTTTCTCCACGCGCGCTTCGGCCTGGCGCAGCAAATCCTCGCAGCGGCGCTTGAGCGCTTCGCCGCGCTCATAGATGGCGACCGATTCTTCGAGCGGTACCTTGCCCTCTTCGAGCCGCTTGACGATCGATTCAAGCTCCTCGATCGCCTGCTCGAACGGCAGTTTGCCGATATCGCTATTGGTATTCTGCGCCATCCCCGACACTCCGACTCGCAATATGTTGATTGTATCGCGTTTGCGTTCCGCGCGCCGCTATCCCCGCATCAGCGCGGTCACGTGTCCGGCAACCGAGTTGCCCAAAGCTTGCAGATCGTAGCCGCCCTCAAGCAGCGAGACGATGCGGCCGCCGGCGCAACGATCGGCGACGTCCATGAGCTTTTGCGTCGCCCAGGCGAAGTCTTCCTCGACCAGATTGATATTGGCGAGCGGATCGCGCGTATGGGCGTCGAAGCCGGCCGAGATGATGACGAGCTCCGGCCTGAATTCGGTGAGCCGCGGCAAGATCCTGCTTTCGAAGGCATCGCGGAATTTCTCGGCGCCGTCGCCGGGGCGCAGCGGCGCATTGACGACGGTGTTGTACTCGCCGCTCTCGATGACCGCGCCGGTGCCCGGAAACAACGGCATCTGATGCGTCGAGCAATACATCACCGTCTTGTCGGCCCAGAAAATTTCCTGCGAGCCGTTGCCGTGATGCACGTCGAAATCGACGATCGCGGCGCGGGCGATACCGTGACGATTTTGCGCATAGCGCGCGGCAATCGCCGCATTGTCGAAAAAGCAAAAGCCCATGGGCCGCGCGGTCTCGGCATGATGGCCGGGCGGACGCGTCGCCACGAAGGCGTTGGCGGCTTTTTTCGCCAAAACCTCGTCGACGGCATGGATCGCGCCGCCGGCCGCGCGCAATCCCGCTTCAAAACTGCCCGGCGACATGGAGGTGTCGCCGTCGAGGTGGATGATTCCCTCCTGCGGCGTCAAGTCACGCAGCGCCGCGATGTAATCCATCGGATGACACAGCGCGATGGCTTCGAGCGGCGCGCGCGGCGCCTCGACCCGCGCCAGCGCCTGGAATTTTTCCGCCTCCAGCGCGTGCTCGACAGCGCGCAGCCGTTCGGGCCGTTCGGGATGGCCGTGCGGCACCAGATGTTCGAGACAGGCGGGATGGGTGATCAGGAGCGTGGACATTAAATGAAATGTAGGATGGGTTGAGCCATTGCGAAACCCATCATTTGTCCTACGAGGCGAGCGCCGCATCCGCGCCAAGTACTCCCGGCGCCCCTTCGACCACCATGCGTTCGAGCGCGCCGGCCTGGACCGCGAAATTCTCGGCGAAAAACCGAGTCACCGCGAGGCGTGCCGCCGCGTCGGTACCGAGCCGCAATGCCGCCAGCGCCTCTTGCGCCAATAGACAGCCGCCGGTCGCAAACCCAAACAGCCGCAGATACGGCGTAGCGCCGGCTAGCGCCGCATCCGGCTCCTTGTCGAGGCGGCCGAGCAGCCAGTTGGTCGTGCGCGACAGGCTTTCCACCGCGTCGCCGAGCCGCACTGCGCTCCAGCCGAAGGCCGGATCGTTGCTGGCGCTGAGGCTTTGGATCACGCCGCGCAATTGGTCGATATGCGCGGCAACGATTGCGCCGTCCGCCAGCGGCAATTTGCGCGTCACCAGGTCGATGGCCTGGATGCCGTTGGTTCCTTCATAGATCGCCGCGATCCGCGCGTCGCGGAACAGTTGCGCCGCGCCGGTTTCCTCGACATAGCCCATGCCGCCATGGACCTGCACGCCGAGCGACGTCACCTCGTTGGCGATGTCGGTCGAGAACGCCTTGGCCAACGGCGTGAGCAGCGATGCCTGGTGCTGCCACTTTTCCCGTGCGGCTTGGTCCGCGCTGCGCTCGGCGCGATCGATGGCCATCGCGGTCGTGTAGCAGATGGCGCGCGCGGCTTGGGTGAGCGCGCGCATCGTCAACAGCATGCGCCGGACATCGGGATGCGCGATGATCGGCGCCATCTCCCCCGACTTCATCCCGGCGGTGCGGCCTTGCTTGCGCTCGCGCGCATAAGCCATGGCCATCTGCGTCGCACACTCGGCGGTGCCGACGCCCTGCAGGCCGACGTGGAGCCGGGCGCGGTTCATCATCGTGAACATGCACGCCATGCCGGCATTCTCTTCACCGATCAGGAAACCGATCGCGCCGCCGTTGTCGCCGAGAATCATGGTGCAGGTCGGCGAACCGTGGATGCCGAGCTTGTGCTCCACCGAATGCGCGCGAATGTCGTTGCGCGCGCCCAGTGTGCCGTCGTCCTTGAGCAAAAATTTCGGCACCAGGAACAGCGAAATGCCGCGCGTGCCGGGCGGCGCATCCGGCAGCCGCGCGAGCACCAGGTGAACGATGTTATCGGTGAGGTCGTGCTCGCCGTAGGTGATGAAAATCTTCTGCCCTTTGAGGCGATAGGTGCCGTCGCCGGCGCGCTCGGCCCGCGTGCGTAGCGCGCCGACCTCGGAGCCGGCCTGCGGCTCAGTGAGCTGCATCGTGCCCATCCATTCGCCGGACACGAGCTTTTCCAGATACGCCTGCTTGAGCGCCTCGCTGCCGTGGGCCGCGAGCGCATCGATTGCCGCGACCGTCAATGTCGGCCCAACGGCAAATGCCACGGCCGCCGAATTCCACATTTCGGTGCAAGCGGCATTGATGATCTGCGGCAGAGCTTGCCCGCCCCATGCCTGCGGCGCGGCGACGCCATTCCAGCCGCCGGTGCGCCAGGCCTTGTAGCCCTCTTTCCAACCGGGTGCCGTGACGACGGCGCCGTCCTTGAACGACACACCGTTTATATCGCCAACGCGATTGAGCGGTGCAATGACTTCGGCGGCCATGCGGCCGGCTTCCGCCAGCACCGCGTCGACGTCGTCGAGTGAAAGGTCGCCGAACAAGCCTTCTTCGATCGCGCCGGAGACGCCTGCGCCGTATTTGAGCGTAAAGCCGATTTCGGCAAGCGGCGCGCGATAGGTCACCGGCGGTCTCCAAAATTATCGACGGTTTGAACTTGCGGCGGCGCCGGGACGTCATCCGGCACAAAGAAGTCCCGCCCCAACGGTTGGGTCGGGTCGACGCGATAGCGCTCGAAATCGCGCACGCCGTGCTCGGCTAAAAAAGTGTCGTCGATGAGAAATCGCCCGGTCAATTTGCGCGACGGCGTTGAGAATACGGCATAGGCGGCGTCCGCCATGATTTCGGGCTTGCGCGCTTGGTGCATCATCGCATCGCCGCCGAGCAAGTTCTGCACCGCGGCCGTGGCGATCACGGTCCGCGGCCACAGCGCGTTAACGGCGATGCCCTTGCCGCGCAATTCGCCGGCAAGCCCGAGCACGACCAAGCTCATGCCGAACTTGGCCATTGAATAGGCGGTGTGCGGCGCGAACCATTTCTCCTTCATATCGAGCGGCGGCGAGATCATGAGAATGTGCGGATTGGCCGCCTTTTCCAGATAGGGGATCGCCCATTTCGAAACCACAAACGTGCCGCGGGCGTTGATTTGGTGCATCAGATCGAAGCGCTTCATGTCGGTGTTGACGGTGTTCGTAAGCTGGATCGCGCTGGCATTGTTGACGACGATGGCGACGCCGCCGAACCGCGCGACGGTTTGCGCGAGCGCGTCGCGCACTTGCGCCTCGTCGCGAACGTCGACCACGAGCGGCAGCGCCTTGCCGCCGGCGCGTTCGATCTCGTCGGCTGCGGTATAGATGGTGCCCTCAAGCTTCGGATGTGGGGTCGCGGTTTTCGCGGCGATCGCGATATTGGCGCCGTCGCGGGCGGCGCGTAGCGCGATCGCAAGCCCGATGCCGCGCGATGCGCCGGTGATGAATAGCGTTTTTCCGGCAAGCGACATTATCGATCTTGCTCCTTCGCTTACTTCTTACGCGCGAAGAATGCCGCGAAGGCGGCCCGCGCCTCGTCGGATTTCAAACGTTCTTGGAAATGCGTCGCCTCGGTATCTATCCGCTCGACGACATCGTCAAGGTAGCCGCGCATCAGCCGCCGCGCCAGCGCGACCGCGCCGACCGGCAGCGCCGCGATCTCACGCGCGGCTTTAAGCGCTGTGTCCTCGACCGCGGCGCCATCGACCACAGTATTGACCAGTCCCGCCTCCTTGGCGTCGCCGGCGGACAGCGGCCGGCCCATCACCAAGAGCGCGAAGGCGCGCGCATGACCCATGCGGAGCGGCGCCAGCAGGCTCGATGCCGCTTCGGGAATGAGGCCGAGTTTCACGAACGGAGTCGAGAACACCGTACCGGTCGCGGCGACGACGTGATCGCAATGCAGCAGAAGCGTCGTGCCGATGCCGACGGCAAGGCCGTCGACCGCAGCGACCAGCGGCTTTTGATTGCGCGCCAAGGCATGGAGAAAGCCGACGGTGACCGGTTCGAGCCCGCCTTCGGCCCGCTTTTGAAAATCGCCGATATCGCTGCCGGCGCAGAACGCTCCAGGACCGCCCGCGATCATAATGCAGCGGATCCCGCCGTTTCCTTGCGCGTCGAGAAGTGCCGCGGTCATCGCGGCATACATCGGCTGCGTCAGCGCGTTCTTCTTGTCCGGGCGGTTCATCCGGATAATGCGCACACCGTCATTATCGGTCACGAGAATTGGATCGGACATATTTGCCTCGCCGTGGCGCTCCAGGACATTATTATAAGGGGATTATAAGGGCGCGGCGGGGTGCCGATAGCCGCTCGCCTCATGTAGCGCATTGATCACCGGATTGATCCCCCGGGATCGCGCCGTTATGGTCCGCCGGGCCGCAGGCGGGCCGCCGGCGGCATTCCGGCAGCGTGCGTTGGGGCGTAGCCAAGTGGTAAGGCAGCGGATTTTGATTCCGCCATTCCCTGGTTCGAATCCAGGCGCCCCAGCCAGTTAAAACCATTTTCTAACAACATCTTAGGCCGTTCCCGAATTGTTTTCCTCGGGGTCATTCTGAACCGAATTCTGCCCTTCATTCTGAACGTTTGTTCTCTGAGTGTTCGCTAGGCGATGTGCGTGCCTTTTGCGAGTCGCGAGAAGGGCACGTTCGAGTGTTTGCTTGGCATAACCAGCGTACGCTTGCGTTGTCTTGTGGCCGGACAGCGCACGGCCTTGACCGTCGGTCAATTCCGCGACCTCAAGCTCGGTCATACCGCCGTGTCGGCACGCATCTAATGTGAATGTCGACGGTAATTCGAGCTCTGCGCGCAAGCGCTGCACGATTTTCTGGAAGCCGCTGATTGAAAACAATCTGCTTGTCGTCTTTTGATCGGTGGAGTGGCGCGGTGGTGCAACGTCACGAAGGATCATTGGCACGCCGCGACGAGGCAGCTTGGCAAGGATCGCTTCGGCATCTTCGTAGAATTTCGTTGTTACATCATCCACGGTCTCTTCGAGCGGGTGCCAAACAAGTTCGCCCGTCTTGTGGTGCTCGATCCTGATCGCATTCGGCCAATCCTTGCTGCGGTAGTCCGTCCAGCGCAGATATCCGGCCAGAACATTTTCAGGACGCTGGAGCCACTCAAAGCAAATCACAGCGGCCGCAGCCGCCTCCGGGAAGCCGCGGTCAATACAGCCGTGCGCGAAGGCATAGACTTGCTCGCGCGTCACCGCCGGTTTCTTTTTCTTGACGCGCCGTTCTCGCGTTACGCCTTCCCAAGGGTTGGGCGTCGTACGATCAAATTCTTCCGGGTACAGTCGCCGTACGACATTCCACGCCCTTCGGCACAAGGCTACGGCCTTCTCGCCCTGGCGCAGTCGTTTGCCTTTCGGCCCAACGATAATCTTCTCATAAATCTTATCAGCGCCTCGTGGCGTGATAGATCGGACCGGCCGACTGCCGACCCGGTCACTTTTTTTGGTCGGCATATCGGCGACCAAAAGCATGGTGCGCTCATAATCAGGGCGCGATCGTTTCGAGACCTTTTCAAGATACGCTTTGCTCGATTTGTATTCCCGGAATAACCAGTCAACGGTGCCGTATCGGTATAGACTGGCGGTAGGAATCTCCTGACCAAGTCTTTTCTTGTTGCTGGCCCGACCCAGTCGCGAATGACCCATAGCGGTCCACTCCATCTCAGAAGAGTGGCGCCGGATTTTCCTAAGGGATCGAATGTCAGCCAGCGGCTAAACAGGCACCTATTGCTTTTGCAAAAGCCCTTGAGGCTCGTGGCGCATTCACTGTAGCGTCCGACTTCTCTCCTCAACTCCAATTCCGACTTCTCTCCTCAACTCCAATACAGTCTCGCCGCCCTAGTGCCTAACCCTTCATATACCTCTTTATCCAGCGCAATGGCTTCTTTGTAGAGGTCCGCAAGCGTTTGCATCCCTTGCTTGCTATCCTCTTCAAATTTCAAGCACGCTTCGCCGATCTTTGCGTCCAGTGTAAGAATCTGACGCCTTGCTCCCGAGGTCATGCCGTGTTCCACGATCGGGAATGGTTCCACATTTATTGTTTTCGGAATCCTGCCGATGCCGATAAATTCTTGCAAAGGTTCGGCGGTGAGAGGTTCAATCCTGAGCAACGAGGGAAGGGCAGTAACTGGGCACGTTGGAAAAAGCCCTAAGCTCCCGTCGCATGAAATCGTGCACAGGTTGCTACCCAATTTCGGTTGGGCAAGATACAAGTGCGGACATCACACATTGTAGCCAATAGAGTAGCGCATCATGAAGGCTGCCATTATTGTCGAAACCGAAGTGAAATCCGAGCACCGCGAGGCTTATCTCGATGTCATGCGCAAACACGCGCAGCGTACGCTTGATGCTGAGCCGGACTGCTTGCAGTTTGACATCGTTGTGCCGGACGATGACAGCTCGCGTATATTCTTGGTCGAGGTCTACCGAGATCTGAAGGCGCGCGAAGCACATCTGCAAGGGCCGTTGTTGCCCCTGGTGAAAGATGCGCAGAAGGACATGATCGTCAAACGACGAATTGTCATGGCTTCAATCTAAGATTTTTTCTTCTGCACCGGTGGTTGTTCTGAGGACTGCAACGCAAGATTGCGGTTGCGGCCTATAGCTTTTGCGACGCATAGCTTCTGTGCGGATTTTTATGTTGTCTTGGCCATTGGTGTGTGAACGTTCTAGCCGGACAAAAAGACTGCCGTTCAAGAAGCAGACTTCTCCGGGGGAAAGCATGTCCGAGCAATCGATCGAGGGCTTTGTTGCCGCGTCTCTCGATGACGCTGAAATGACGAGCTATCATTGGCGGGTCCTTTCGCTAATCATTGCCGGGTTCTTTTTCGATCTGTTCGACATCGGGATATTCGGCGGCCTGGTGCCTGACATGATCAGAACCAATTTCGCCACGGCCGGCGACATCGCATTTATCGCAAGCGCCACGTTTCTTGGGTTGTTTATCGGAAGCGTCGGCCAGGGCGAACTGACCGACCGGTTCGGGCGCAAAACCGTTTATCAAGCCAACTTGCTGATCTATGGCTTCGCGACGCTCGCATGCGCGGCCGCACCGAATCCATCCGTGCTCGCCCTCTGCCGCTTTGTCGCCGGCCTGGGCCTCGGCGCCGAAATTCCGCTGGCATTCGCCTATGCCGCCGAGTTCGTTCCTAAGCTGTCGCGCGGACGGGTGTTGGCGGTGCTCAACTTGGTCGGAGGCAACCTCTCGATTCCGCTCGCTATACTGTCCGCGTTGGCTTTTCGCGACATATTGGGCTGGCGCGGAATCTTTGTAGCAATCGGTATTGCGGTATTGATTGTGTTTCTGTTTCGGATTGGGCTGCCGGAGTCACCGCGCTGGCTCGCTGAGCGTCAAAGGGACAAAGAGGCGCTCGACATATTGAAACGGTTCGGCGTAACCGGCCAGCCGGTCAAAATGACCTCTGCCAAATTGCAAGAATACGCCGACCCGATCCGCACCGTATTCACGAAATATACGCGCCGATTGCTGCTGTTGATGGCAGCCAGCTTTTGCGCCTTTGCCACCACTTATGTGCTGTTGACGTGGCTGCCGACCTTGATCGGCGCACGAGGCTTCAGCATCACCAAATCGCTGACCTTCACCTTGGTCATGACTATGGCTTGGCCGGTCAGCAGTATCTTTCTTATGTGCGTCATTGATCGTATCGGCCGGATCAAGATCGTCGTGGTCTCCTTTATCGTCGCCGGCCTGTTCGCGATTTTGTTTGCGAACTCCTCGAGCGAGCCAATGCTGCTGGTGGTTGGATTCCTGATGTCCTTCTTCGTCCAGAACTGTACCAACACTGTCTGCGTTTTGTCCGGCGAGGTATTTCCGACCGCTGCGCGGGCGTCCGGTTGCGGTTTGGTGTTCGGTGCCGCCCGCATCGGCGCAATCCTGGCTTCCTACAGCATCGTTGGAATCCTGGCCTATGGAGCGTCGGCCGCGTTCGTCATGATTGCCGCTTTGCTGGGGATTGGGGCCATTTCCACGGCAATGATTGGAATCGAGCCGAAGTTGCTTTCGCTTGAAGAAGCCGCTGCCGTACCCGCGGATTAGCGGGCCGGCCAAGCTAAGGCTATCGCGGCAAGGGATGGCGCCTTGTGACCGAGATTTGTCTGGCCAATATGACGGTCATCGAGGCTGGGCCGCTCGAACTGATCGACGCGGCCGAGGCCGGCGAATTCGATTCAGTTGTCATGTGGCTTATGACGCCGCCGGGTGTCGACCGCTTTCTCGCCGCGCCGCGCAATGTTCAGCCGGTGATAGGCCAGCCCGTTATGATACGGGAGATAAAACGCAGGCTGGCCGCGACCGGCATTAAAGTGTTCGGCGCGTTCAACGTCTGGCTGACGCTCGACTTCGATGCGGCAACCTTGATGCCGGCATTTGAAACGTCGGCCGAGCTTGGCGGCCGCAACGTCGCCGCGGTGTCGTGGGACGAAGATTGGCCACGGCTGGTGGATCATTTCGCCGGCTTGTGCGACGCCGCCGCACAGTTCGGTCATTCGGTCGCCTTCGAATTCATGCCGTACAGCGCCGTCAAGACGATCGAGAAGACTGCGGCTCTGGTCGCCGAAGCGGCGAGAGACAATAGCGGCATCGCTTTCGACGTGCTGCAATACTGGCGTTCGAATGGTCGGATCGACGCCTTGAGGCCGTCGGACTGCAAAACGATTTCCTATATCCAACTCTGCGATGCACCGGCCGCGCCGCCGCCAAACGACCGGCTTCGCGACGAGGCCATCAATGGCCGGCTCTATCCCGGCGAAGGTGAATTGCCGCTATTTGCGATACTTGATGCGCTGCCGCAGAGCGGGCTGATTGAGGTCGAAGCGCCAAGCGCCGGACGTGCACATTTGCCGGTGATGGAGCGAGCAAGGATTTGCGGCAAGGTAACCCGCGAATTTCTTGAGAACTATCGGCAATGGCGCGCAAATCAAGTTTGAACGAAGCCGAATATCAGCTGGTGATATCTGAGTACATGGAGGCCACGATGACGACGCCGCAAGGACTGCTGCAGATAATGACTGATGTCGCCCCGGAGTTCGAAGATGAATTCAACCAATGGTACGAGCAAGAGCACTTGGCCGAGCGCATGGCGATTCCGGGCTTCATCCGGGCGCGGCGCTTCAAGGCGCTTGAGGGCTCGCCCAAATATCTTGCGCTCTACGATCTCGCTTCGCCCGACGTCCTCAATTGCGAGGCGTACCGCCATCTGGTCGGGGAGGGCAGGACGGCGTGGTCTCGCCGCCTCAACCTTCAATTCAAAAATCTTTCGCGTAACGTCTATGTTGCGATCTCGGACCGGCAGCGCTGACGATTGGATATTGGCCCATCGCGTCACTCAGTGCGACCCCGCGAAATGTCCGATGTGTCGGAACTAGGCGGAATGGAAAAAGCCCTCCAGACTGGCCTCGCTGCTCTTAAAGCGACCCTTACCGAATGGGTGACATGCCCATCGCTTGTGCAAATGGAACTCTTCGAGTTCCGTGGTTAAGATTTCTTTGAATCCCTAGCTTTAGCTGCATCGTGGCTTAGCTAAAGTGAGTTGGTTGAGTGATACCATTCGACCAACGCTTCACAAAAAACGGGAGAAATCTATGACCCAGAATAATCAAAATCAGGGTGGTCAGAACCAGCAAGGCGGACAGGGTGGTGGTCAGCAAGGCGGCGGTCAGCAAAAGCCTGATCAGCAAAGCCAGCAGCCGAACCAGAAGCCCGGACAGGGCGGACAGCAACGCGGACAGAGCAGCCCGCAGAAGTAACGCTTCCTCGGAGATAAAGAACCCCCGGCTTCGGCCGGGGGTTTTACTTGTTCGGTTGTTTGATTGAGCGGGATGCGTTCTGGCGCAGGTTAAGCAGACCAGAAATACAATAATCCCGCAAATAATATAACCACGCCTAGCAGGCTCGCAGTGAGCACATAGCGGACATTGTGGCCAGTAACGCCTGCGCGAGCCTCAGTAGTGGTTTTTTCAGTTTGTCTCTCGATGTTATGTTCGGTCATGGAGTGTCGTCACCTCTCCTGACCAACGGGCCCGGCAACAATGGGTTCCAATGGGTTTGGGCATCATCGGTTCCTAAGCGGCGGACAATTCAATTTTATCGACAAGTGTCGGATCATCGTCATCAGCCCGCGAGCTGTTCACTCGCTTCGATACCGGCCACTTTCGTAATAGATCGTTAGACGCAGGCTTGAGGTAGCGAGGCGCTCTAACGACTTGGACGCCTTCGCCGAATGAACCTCAAGACAAAAACGGCCGAGTTGCATGCTGTCGCCGGATCACGTCCATGTTGCGTGGAGTCGCCGACACAAATTGGTGACCCTTGAAAATGCTTGGAAATTTTTGCAACACGACGCAACATGAAAACGGCTTCGCATTAATGGAGAAGTCGAGTTGCCTGTCAGTTGGGAGATCGCGGAGGCTCTTTCAATGACTGGATGATGGTTATTAGCCACTTGATGCCTCCGAACGACAGTATCAGCTGGAACTTGGCAAACCGTTCACAAAACAAAAAATCAAAACTAGCCAACACCTATAGGGTAGCGGTTTGATCGCCATGTCTGTTATTGGCCGATACTGTTGAAAAACTAAAAAAGGAGAAGGAGACAAAATCGCGCCGTCCTCCCGGCGAACCCGGCAGTTGGCACTCGAATGCGTTGTAACGAGCTTACGAGGCCTGCCGGTTGAAAATGGGACTGCTGATGTGTCCCCCCATATAATTTTCGGATGAACGCTCCAGCGCCTCTGGAAAATTTTGTTCGTTCGGAAAAACAGACTTTTTCAACAGTATCGACCCTTAGCTGCCACAACGGTAGCTCCTCGCGGTGGCACCTTGCCCCCAACAGATTGCAGCGGTGTTTCGCGTTTCGCTCAAACTTCAGGCACCCCCGCCTTGCGCATGCCTTCTATCAAACGTTCGCGCTGCGCCAGATAGTTCGGATTGGCGCTTGATGCGCTGCTGCGAAATGGTTTGGTTCCGCTTGAGGAGCCTGAGCCTTTTGCGGCCGTCATTGCAGCTAGCGTATCGCCAAAGAAATTAGACCGGCGCCAGCTCAGCAAGTACTCCCGCGCGCTCCGATACGCCGCAAGTCGTCATTGCCGGCCGAGAGACCTAAAGCGTTTCATCCAGGATAGGCGCGGCGGTCTCAATGCGTGTGCGGCTAAAAATATCCCGCGGCTCAGGCGCCACGAGAATAAGGCTGAAATATCGGCTGATGTGCGCAAATGAGGGAACTTGCAGACTGCCTTTTATTGCTTTTGGATAAGGAACATCCCCGTGTCCGCTGTTAATCCGAAAGCAGACACGGATAGGCTGCTCGCCCGCGTCCGTTATGGGCCATGTGTGGACGGCTCCGTGTTGGCAAGGACTTTCTTCACGAGTGCAGCATTGGTCGGTGCAGCCATGTGTTCGGCCTGTTGATGCGGTTCACATGACCGCTGGCCATAATGCCCTC
>Ga0182015_10000329_pt1 | contig 67761 bp, 54 predicted proteins | sample 712P3MmetaG_FD_120478 | JGI IMG/M metagenome (GOLD analysis project Ga0182015, IMG submission 120478) | Permafrost microbial communities from Stordalen Mire, Sweden - 712P3M metaG | ecosystem: Environmental > Terrestrial > Soil > Wetlands > Permafrost | place: Sweden: Stordalen | collected...
CCTATTCGACGTCCGTGTTCCGCGAATCTATCCAAACGCGGACGTTCTCATCGCGGCCGCTCACTCGCACCAAATTTGTGTCGCCGGTATTCTTCAGCGCCTTTACCGCGGCTTCGACATTGAACTGGTCGTCGTTCGTGTCGGAGATGAGCGCCTGGGCGACATCCCACGGAATAGTCACGCCCACATTTTCGCCGGAGTTCTTGTCGCTCACGTGAACCACAAGCTGGGCGCGCTTTTTGGCCACACGAACATCGCTGCCGGTCTCTTGTACGGTCGCGAAATTGCCTTCCGGCGCGGACTTCAGCGCGTCGAGAATGGCATGGATGTTCACGTTATCGGCTCTGAAATTGCCGATTTGAATCTTGCCGTCGCGAAGCTGGCCATGGTTGATTGCGGGAATCACCTTTTCGGCCAGCGTAAGAGGCACGTTGACGCGAACCAGTTCGTGTTCTCGCGGCATTACTTACCCTGACGTGGAGATAGCGCGTCGTGGACGCGGTGAGCGCAAAAGCGGTCAGCGAGACAGCAGAAAATCCCGTCCGGATTCTGGGAACTTTTTTCTGATTCCTTGCGGCTGAAATCATTTCTTTCTTTCGCCAATTACCGAGTCCGCTCCAGAAGATGATACAAGCACTAAGGCCAAAACCGCGCTTGAGTAGGTCGCCCGTGACCACGTTCGCTTTCATTGACTTGTCCCATGCGGAATTCTAAGATTTCAGCCTCAGATGATCGGCCAAACCATCTCGCACTACCACATTGTCGAAAAGCTCGGCGGAGGGGGAATGGGCGTGGTGTATAAGGCGGAAGACACCCGGCTTCATCGCTTCGTTGCCCTCAAGTTCTTGTCCGACGATGTTGCTAGAGATCCGCAGTCACTCTCCCGCTTCGAGCGCGAAGCCCAGGCCGCTTCCGCACTAAATCATCCTAACATTTGCACGATTTATGACATCGGGGAAGAGAATGGGGTGGCATTCATCGCGATGGAGTTCCTGGAGGGGATGACTCTCAAGCATCGGATCGGGGCACGGCCATTGGAGCTTGACCAGATTCTTTCACTCGGAATCGAAATAGCCGACGCGCTCGACGCCGCTCACACCAAGGGAATTGTTCACCGCGACATCAAGCCCGCCAATATTTTTGTGACCGACCGGGGCCACGCAAAGATTCTGGATTTTGGGCTGGCGAAGGTAGCACCCGGAGCAACTTCGAACGCGGTTGCCGCGCAGAATACGCAAAGCACGTTATTGGAAGCGGAGTTTCTTACCAGTCCGGGCACGGCAGTGGGAACGGTCGCTTACATGTCTCCGGAGCAGGCCAAGGGGAAAGAGCTGGATGCCCGCACCGATCTTTTTTCATTCGGGGCAGTGTTGTACGAGATGGCGACGGGCACGCTTCCGTTCCGCGGAGAGACTAGCGCGCTCATCTTTAAGGCGATTCTGGATGCTGCCCCAGTCTCACCCGTGCGGTTGAACCCAGACCTGCCGCCAGACCTCGAACGGATCATCAACAAGGCCCTCGAAAAAGATCGCGATCTGCGCTGTCAGTCCGCCGCAGAGCTTCGCTCCGACTTGAAGCGTTTGCAACGCGATACCAGTTCGACCCGGGTGCCAGCGATTGCGGCTGATTCGGCATCTGGCGTCTTCCATCCCCAGGCCGTTGTAGCCACATCGGGAAGCGCACCCATACCGGCAAAGAGTTCGGTGAGAAAATTTGCCATACCTGCTGTTGCTGCCGCCGTCTTTATAGTCGCGGCGGTTGGATATCATTTCTGGCCGCGCTCTTCAGACCAGAGCATTCCCACGCAGGTCACACAGATCAGTCACTGGAACCGGGCGATGGCCTCCGCGCAGCTCTCGCCTGATGGCCATACCATTGCCTTCTCCTCGCCTACAAATGGCACGTTCCAGATTTATGTAATGCTCACTTCGGGTGGCGATCCCCTCCAACTCACCACCGATGAAGGCGACAAACGAGCCATCGGCTTCTCCGCCGACGGCACCGAAATCTACTACGCGCGCGTGCTCGGAAGCACTGATATCTGGGGGGTGCCCACGCTGGGCGGAGGCGCGCGCCGGGTGATCAGCGGTGCGACCGTGAGTCCGTCGCCCGACGGCAAGTGGCTGTATTACGTTCCGTCCGACGGGAACTCTGTCTATCGGTCCGACCTGTCGGGGTTAGGAGGCCGGCAGATTTTTAAGCTGAAGGACAGCAAGCTCTCGATTGCGCAGATACTGCCGTTCCCGGGAGGAGATGAGCTACTTTTACGGCTGACAGCATTGAATGAAGCTTCCGACCACCTGGTGGACCTGCACCTCGGCAGCAACAGCCTCGCGGATATGGGCACAATCGCGTCCGGCGAGGCCAACTGGGGCACGATTTCTAACACCGGCCAATTCGCATGGGGACAGCCCGGCAGAACCCTACTTCTTGGCCGGATCGTGAACGGGATCGCAAATATCTGGCTCTACGATCTACGCGACCGTTCCCTCACGCAGATCACTTTCGGCGGCGGGCCGGATTCCCGCCCCATGACGAATAATGACGGCAAAACCGTCTACTACATTAGCGGCAAGTCGTCGGGGTATCTGACCGCGTTCAATACGAAAACCAGACAATCGGTTGACCTTGTGGATGGGGACGCGACCCAGCCCACCATTTCCCCCGATGGCAAACACGTGATGTACATCGCGATTTTGGGCCCGAACCGACAGGAGCTCTGGCTTTCCGACATAGACGGAAAGAACCGAGTCAAGATCGCCACTGGCGAGAAGCTGGCCACGGGACTCTGGTCCAACGACGAATCTAACTTGAACTTCGATGATGCGAGCGGAGGCCCGAACCGACTCTACGTAGCCAACGGCGACGGCGGCAATATCCGTGAGGTGCCGTGGAACGGTAGTTATGTTGGGAGCATGGTTTTCAGCAGCGACAACAACTACTTGTATGCTAGCGGCTCGAATTCGCCGTCATCTCCGGTGCAAATATGGAAGATGAATACCGATGGTTCCGGTTCGTCGCAACTCGCTTCCGACGACTGCGGCTTCGTGTTCGATGACAGCCCCGATGGGAAGTACCTGTTGACGGAAAAATCCTTTGGCGAGACCCGAAGCACCGGGATCTTTGATCTTTCCACTACCGATTACAAATGTACGAAATTAGCCGATGCGACCACGTTTGGTGGCTTCTTTGCCCCGGACGGCAAGTCATTTCTGTATGCCGTGGTTTCAAAGGGATCGGGGACCATCTACCGCCAGCCCTGGAGCGACGGCAAGCTGACCGGCCCGGTGCAGCTGGCGTACAAAATTCCATTCGCCTTCAGTCTGAGCTATGGAGGAAATGCCTATGACTTTGCGCGCGACCTCTCGACGATTGTTTACGCCCGCCCCGGCGGCCAGCAGGATTTGTACTCTCTAACGCAGAAGTGAGTTGGTCCCCGGCTCATTGCTTGAAAACGGCTGACGATGTTTTTGGCACTCCGAACGGGAGTCCTAGAACGGAAGCCATGGTCGCGGCTGCGATCCAGTGGGCAGATCGGATCATGAGGAAAATCGACTATGTGTTCGGCAAATGATGTCAGCCGAGGCTGTAAAAGAACTCACGGGGTTCTTGCCGTCGCATGTCCAATGCTTGAAGTTCTCTTGAAATGCTACCCGCAGATAGGGGCTATGTTAGGGTTTCGCAGCATGAAGTGGGCAATGGTGCGGCGAGGAGAGCGAAATCCAGAAGGGTTTTGAAAGACAACCTCCCTTCCGCTTCATGGAGTATGCCATTAGCCGCAAGCCGGTTGGCTAACGCTTAGTGACGTGACCGGCGAAATTTGTACCAAGTGGGATGAGAGAGAATCCACTTTCGGCTTTCCTGCCTGTCTACCACCAGATCAGTGGCTGTGGATCACCATGCAACAAGCCGCTGCTACGCTCCGTGTCAGTGAGATGGTTGTCCGCAGACTCATTGCGCAGAAGAGTCATCCGGCAAAGCAGATTGTGAAGTTCGCCCCCTGGATGATCGAACGCTCTCACCTCGACCTGCCCTCCGTCCGTAAAGAGATTCGGCGAGTTCACCAAGGCCGGCGTACGGGATGGGCGGTTAGCGAAAAACAAACGGGGCTATTCGCAGATTCCCATGAAGCTTAGCCTTAATGCTCGGCGAACACGGCAGAGACTGCGAATTCGAGTCCCGGCATCCCGGCCATCCTTCGTCAACGTTTTACAAACTGGCTCTTTCGGAATCTGGGGGTATTTCAGGAAAGTTCGTCGGCAACCTTTCTCCCACCGATTAAGGAAGGCTTGCCCGCTACTCGCTTCTTCTTCAGCAGGTCTTCGTACGACGTTCCATAAAGACGTTCTAAAATGTAACCCGTCAGCATGGACCCGGCGTTCGAGTACCGGAACTTTTCGCCCGGAACGGCATCAAGCTTGACTTTGTGTAAGTCGCTATAAAAGTCTTGTCGTGTATAGGTCTTCTCAATGTTCGCGATCCGCGTCGGCCTTTGTCCGATGTAAATTAGCCGTAAATTAAGTGCCGACTGAGAGCACTTTGGCCCGACGACCAAGGTTTTTCGACAGCGTAAGACGTTGGTTCCGCGTGCCAGGGCTCTGCTACACTGCCCTTTTAAGGCATGGGTCCTGGGTTCGAGTCCCAGCGCGCTCACCATTGTTTGAAATTTTGGCTATCTCGTTTCCGTAATTCCCATCCGCCGTCTCCTTTAGATGTTGAGACCTCTGACAGACCCGCGCACGCAGCCAATCCTGTTTCGTTTACGTTCACGGTGTTATACTCCATCGCGTTTGATTCGTTCATATTGCGGGAATGAAGGAGCTTCTAGTGCGCCTTTATAAAACTGGTTTTGTATTCACACTGAATGCGCTGATGACGGCGGGAATTCTGGCCGCCCAGACCGCGAGTCCTGCTCCTTATTTAAATCCTGCATTGCCTGTTCAGGCGCGCGTAGACGATCTGGTATCTCGCATGACCCTCGAGGAAAAAGCCTCGCAACTGGTGAATCAGTCCCGCGCAATTCCGCGATTGCAGGTTCCAGCGTATGACTGGTGGAGTGAGGCGCTGCACGGTGTTGCGCGTGCCGGGGTGGCTACACTTTTTCCGGAGCCGATTGGCCTGGCCGCGACTTTCGATCCTCCATTGATTCACGACATGGCAACCGCGATTGGGACGGAAGCTCGCGCGAAACACAATCAAGCGGTACGCGCAAGCAGAAGAGATATCTACGAAGGTTTGGATTTTTGGTCGCCGAACATCAACATCTTTCGCGATCCGCGCTGGGGACGCGGCCAGGAAACTTATGGTGAAGACCCGTTTCTCACGTCGCGCATGGGTGTGGCTTTCGTCACCGGATTGCAAGGCGACGACCCCAAATATATTCAGGTGATTTCCACACCCAAGCATTTTGCCGTGCATAGCGGCCCGGAACCCTCGCGCCATAGCGTGAATGTTCAAGCCAGCAAGCGCGACATGGAAGACACTTATTTCCCCGCATTTCGCGCGGCCGTCACCGAAGGGAAAGCGGGCTCGGTGATGTGCGCCTATAACCGCATCAATGCCGAACCGGCGTGCGCGAATAGTTTTCTGCTGGAGGATGAACTTCGTGGCGCATGGAAGTTTAATGGCTACGTGGTTTCCGATTGCGACGCGGTCGCCGATATCCAACGCGGTCACCATTTCACGCAGACGCTGCCCGAGGCGGCTGCGATTTCGCTCAAGCGTGGGACTGACAATGATTGCGCCGATTTTGGCCAGAAAGCTGCGGATAATTCCGACTACATCAAGTATGTCGACGCTGTGAAACAAGGTCTGCTCAGCGAAAAAGATGTCGATGTTTCGGTGAAGCGCCTCTTCACTGCCCGCTTCAAGTTGGGAATGTTTGATCCGCCGGAGATGGTGAAATATGCGCAGACTCCAGACTCAGAAATCGATAGTGATGCGCACCGGCAACTCGCGCTGAAGACAGCTCGCGAATCAATGGTGCTCTTGAAGAACGACGGAATTCTTCCCCTGAGCGGGAACGTAAAGAAGATTGCGGTGGTTGGGCCGCTTGCGCAATCCGCCCGCGTGCTCGAGGGCAATTACAGCGGCACCCCTTCAAGATCGACAACCGCACTGGAAGGGATTCGCAAGCAGTTCGGGAACGCTGAGGTGACATTTACTTCCGGCACAAATTTTCTCAGCGAGCCTTCGCCGGTGCCGGGCTCTGCATTGACGACTCCCGAAGGGCAGTCTGGGCTCAAGGCGGAGTACTTTATCGATCCCGCCTTCAAAGGAGATGCGGCGATGGTTCGCGTCGAGAAGGAAGTGAATTACGACTTCGCGCCCGGCACCGACGACAAAACCAAAATTTACGCAGTGCGGTGGACAGGCTTTCTCACGCCGGCCGAGTCGGGGAATTATCAGTTGGGACTCAGCGGAAGCCGGGAGCGGCTAACATTAGACGGCAAAGTTATTGTGGACGATCCCAAGGGACATTCTTCCCGTCCCGTAACGTCGCAAGTGGCTCTCGAGAAAGGGCACCGCTACGCGCTCACAATCGAATACTTTCAGGGACGTTCGCGTGGAGTGAAATTAGTATGGGCGCGATTGAGCGCCGATCCGATGGCGGACGCCGTCGCCGCCGCGCGCCAGGCGGACGTGGTGATTGCTGTCGTGGGCATCTCGTCAGATCTCGAAGGTGAAGAGATGGACGTTGCCGTCCCTGGCTTCGTCGGCGGAGATCGCACCAGCATCGATTTACCCAAGCCTGAAGAAGATCTTCTGGAAGCGTTGAAAGGCGCCGGCAAACCGCTCATTGTTGTTCTTATGAACGGCAGCGCGCTGGCGGTGAATTGGGCGAACGAGAACGCGAATGCGATTCTCGAAGCGTGGTATTCAGGTGAAGAGGGCGGCAGGGCAATTGCTGAAACACTGGCCGGCGCGAACAATCCCGCCGGACGTTTGCCGGTCACCTTCTACAAAGGCGTAGATCAGTTGCCGCCGTTCGAAGGCTATTCGATGAAGAATCGCACCTATCGCTACTTTGAAGGGCCGCCGCTGTATCCGTTCGGCTACGGTCTTAGTTATTCGAAGTTTGAATACAGCAATCTAAAACTTTCTTCTACGCAATTAAACGCCGGCGATTCTCTGAATGTCGATGCGGATGTCAAAAACGCGGGCGATCGGGATGGCGATGAAGTCGTGCAGTTGTATCTGTCGTTCCCGAAAACTCCTGGTGCGCAGATTCATGCTTTGCGCGGCATGGCACGGATTCATCTCAAAGTCGGCGAAACTCAGCCCGTACATTTTGTGCTGGATGCGCGCGGCTTGAGCGCGGCGAACGACAATGGGGATCGCATGATTTCCGCGGGAGCTTATCGCGTCAGCGTCGGGGGCGGCCAGCCGGGAACGGATGCGGCTCCTCTCGATGCGGAGTTTAGCATCGCTGGTGAGCAGCGGCTGCCAGATTAGTGGCCGCGACTTGGTTTTTCTTTCCACGAACAACGACAGGCGCTCAGGAGGATAATCGCATTTCTATCTACCGACGACTTTCAACTCAGTTTCGATCAAGTCAGCGGAATTGCCGCCGACCATGATTTTGAAACTTCCGGGCTCAACAACCCGGTGCATGTCGCGATTCAGAAACGAAAGCTCATCCGGGCCGAGAGTGAATTGAATCGTCTGCGTCTTTCCTGGCTCCAGTTTAATTCGCCTGAATCCCCGAAGCTCTTTCACCGGACGGGTAACGGAACTGACTTCGTCGCGAATATAAAGCTGCGCCACTTCGTCACCAGCCACACTGGATATGTTCGTCAGATCGACTGAAACTGTCGTTGTGCCTTCCGGGCCGATCGAATCGGGGGATACGCGCAGATTCGCATATTTGAAGCTTGAATAACTTAATCCCCAACCAAACGGAAACAGCGGTTGCACGGTCGAGCCCAGATACTCCCGCTTCGCTGATGGCTTCTGATAGTAGTAATCCGGTAATTGCCCCACAGAGCGCGGAACAGTAATCGGCAACTTCGCGCCGGGATTGTAATCGCCGAAAATAGCGTCGGCAGCCGCTGTCCCGCCTTCCTGTCCTAAATACCAGCCATCGAGAATTGCCGGAACATTCTCCGCGATGTAGTTGATGGAATTTGGACGGCCATGCTGTAGGAAAACAACCACAGGTTTGCCGGTGGCGAGAATTGCCTTCGCCAGGTCATCCTGATTACCTAACAGGTCGAGGCTGTCGCGATCGCCAGGATGGTCGACAGCCCACGCTTCGCGCGAAGTCTGCTCGTTGCCGCCGAGAGCCAGAATCACGACATCGGCCCGGCGCGCGACTGCTACCGCGTCCTGAATTCGTTTTGCATTGAGCGCCGCATCGCCGAGCACGACCTTGTCGGCATTCCAATCAGGAAAAGTCTCGGTAATCTTGCAACCTTCCGCATAGAGAACTTTGTCGGCGCCAACTTTGTCTTTGATCCCCTGCAACAAGCTGACTCCGCGGCCTGGCTTGTCGCTGTATCCGCCGAGATGTACGTCAGCGGCGTCGGGACCGATTACCGCAATTCGCTTGAATTTGGATTTGTCTAACGGAAGCAGGCTGTTCTGATTCTTCAACAGAATGATCGCTTCGTGCGCCGCTTTAAGAGCGAGTTGCTGGTGTTCGGCATCGTTGGTTATTTTTACCGCGTAATCGGGATCGACATATGGATCGTCAAAAAGGCCGAGTAGAAATTTGGCGCGCAGAATATGAGTTACGGCGCGATCAATGTCAGCTTGCGATACGCGTCCCTGGTTCACCTGATCGATCAGACTGGAAAACGCTGCTTCAAAAGGTAGTTCGATATCCACGCCGGCCTCAAGCGCCATTTTCGCCGCGTCTTCATTGTTCGCAACCACATGATGAACCGTGCGCAGTTCCGTGATTCCGAAATAATCGGAAACGAGAGCTCCTCGGAATCCCCATTCACCCCGCAAGATGTCTTCGAGTAAATGCTTATTGCTGTGCGAGGGAATGCCGTCGATCTCGCTATAAGAAGCCATCACCGTTTGCACTTGACCTTCCTTCACGGCGGTTTCGAATGGCTTGAGAAAGTATTCGCGGATCACGCGCTCCGAATAATTTCCCGGCGCTACGTTCGTTCCACCCTCTGGCTGACCGTGCACCGCAAAGTGCTTGGCGGTCGCGATCACGTGGAATTTATCGATGAGCGGACCAGTTCCTTGAAAGCCTTGTATGGCAGCCAGTCCAATTCGCGAAACGAGATACGGGTCTTCGCCGTAGGTTTCCTCAGTGCGGCCCCAGCGAGGGTCGCGAGCTAAGTCCAGCACCGGCGCCAGGCATTGCTGCGCCCCGCGAGCGCGTACTTCGGCAGCCGTAGCGGTAAACACCTCGTGGACCAATTCCGGATCCCAGGTCGACGCCAGCCCGATGGCTTGCGGATAAGAAGTTCCTCCCGGCGCGACGTGACCGTGCAGGCACTCGTCATGGAAGAGAATCGGAATCCCCAAGCGCGTATTTTCCTTCACCCACTTTTGCAAAGTGTTGGTGAATTCTGCCATTTCGCGCGGGCCGCGATTTTCGCTCGGCCGCGATATTTCTCCAATTCCATTCTTCAGCAGAACTGCGGCATGATCGGGAAGGAAGTTGCCCTTCTCATCCACGAAGAGCGTTTTCGGATCGCTGAAAAATTGTCGATTTTCCCATGCGCCTTCCATCTGCGCGATTTTTTCCTCCAGTGTCATGCGAGAAAGAAGATCGCCGACGCGCTGCTCGATCGCGAGCTTGCTGTCCCGATACGGAGGCACGCTCTGCGCTTGAATTCTACAGACGCAAAACAGGAAAATGGTTAAACTGAAAAAGCTTGTCAATGAAAGGAATTGGATTCGCTGGCAAAGTCTCATAAATATCTCCCGCCTTCTCATTTGCAATCCCGTAAGCGCGTGCTACTATAGCACCCGCCGTTAACGTTCACGACTTACTTTTGGATGTTTGTCTTTCACCGCATTGACATTCTGGATGCGTCGTAAATTAGATTACGATGAAGCAGTGTCTTTCTATTTCCATTCCACATTGCGACAGCCTTCGCATCACTTACATAAATATTCTGAAGGAAGAATCGAATGACAAGCACTAACGAATATCAGCCTAAACCAGATCACAAATTTTCTTTTGGGTTGTGGACGCTGGGCAACCGCGGACGCGATCCTTTTGGCGAAGCCGTCCGGCCAACTATCCGGCCTGTCGATATCGTTGCCATGCTGGCTGAAATCGGCGCGTGGGGAGTCAACCTGCACGATAACGATCTGGTTCCCATCGATGCCACCACCACAGAGCGCGAAAACATCGTGCGCGAATTCAAGCAGGCCTGCAAAGATCACGGCATTGTCGTCCCCATGGCTACGGTTTCGCTGTTCTATCATCCGGTTTTCCGCGACGGAGCGTTTACCGCGAACGATCCCGAAGTACGTGCCTATGCCTTACAAAAAACCATGCGCGCAATGGATCTCGGTGCCGAACTCGGCGCGAAAATCTTCGTACTATGGGGTGGACGAGAAGGTGTAGAAACTGACGCCTGCCGTCGCGCCGATGAAGCCGTAAAACGCCTGCGCGAGGCTGTCAATTATCTCTGCGAATACAGCATTGACCGCGGCTACGGATACAAGTTTGCCCTGGAAGCGAAACCCAATGAACCGCGTGCCGATATTTACATGGCTACGACCGGACACTATCTCGGATTTATTCCCACCCTCGATCATCCCGAAATTGTCGGCGTGAATCCTGAAGTGGCGCACGAACAAATGGCCGGATTGAACTTCATGCACGGTGTCGCGCAAGCATGGGAGTGCGGCAAGCTTTTCCATATCGATCTCAACGATCAGATGCCGGGAAGATACGATCAGGACCTGCGTTTTGGTTCGGCGAATCTGAAATCCGCCTTCTGGCTGGTAAAGTTCTTGGAAGATGTGGGCTATGCCGGCTCGCGGCATTTCGACGCTCACGCCTATCGCACGGAAGATTACGAAGGAGTGAAAGACTTCGCGCGCGGTTGCATGCGCACCTATTTAATACTTAAAGAAAGAGCGGCTCGCTGGAACGCCGACAAAGAAATTCAAGCGATCCTAAAGGAAATTTCGCAAGTTGCCCCCGGGATTCCCTCCACTGGAAAGTTCACGAAGCAGGCTTCTACATCGCTACTGGCGCACGTTTTCGATAAAGACGCGATCATGAAGAAGCGATTGCCCTACGAGCGTCTCGACCAGCTCACGGTTGACGTTTTAACCGGCGTGCGGTGACTTTGGTTTTCGCCAGGCCGTTGGAAGGGACTTCGAAACGCGTGTGGTCCAGCTTCTCATTGGTGGACCTCATCTCGCGGAATAGATGCAGGTTCGATGACATAACCACAGCCGGGCTGAGGTGGACGGCCGGAGGGAAAGGCACTTTGCTGGTGAGATGTTCGACCATCAGCCTCAACGCCATTTGCCCTTGCCGATGCGGCTGCTGGTAAATAGACGCCGTAATCGTTCCGCGTTTGAAATATGAATCCATTTCGAGAAATAAATCCGTGGTAATCAGTTTTACTTTTCCCTCCACTTCTCTAGCCAGAAGGGCGCGGCACACCGGTAGACAATTCACAGTGTTCACGTAAATCCCGGCTAAGTCAGGCACTCCGCGCAGTAAATCAAAGGTCTTCTGAAAACTCTCCTCTTCATCTTCGTGTCCCTCCATAACATTGATCACTTTACCTCCCGAACAATGCTGGGGAAATGACTCCGAAAATCCTTCTGTCTTTTTGCGGTGATCTTCTGCCTTCAACATTCCAGCCATCACGGCGACGCTCGCCCCCAGAGGAACGAATTTGCCCATCAGCTCTCCAGCGAGACTGCCATTCAGGCGAGGTTCGACGCAGACGACGCTCGATCGCCGGCTCTGCGGCGCATCCGTCGAAACGCAAACTACGGGAACGCCTTTTTCCTCCGCCTCATCGATTAATGGCTTGAGGCCTTCGGGATTGCCGGCCGTCAGAATGATTCCGCTGACGTCGTTTTCCATCAGCTCGGCGAACGCCGCAGTATCGCCTTCTCCGAGCGCTGGCACCGGACGATTTACCAGTTGAATTCCCAAATGCACCAACTGCCGTGCCTCATCCAGGACTCCGCTCCAAAGCGGATCGTAGAAAAAATGTATTTCTCGCGGAATGCATACACCAATGCGCACATTGGTTCGCGCAGCGGATAAAGCTCGCGCCGCCAGATTGGGCGTGTATCCAATCTGGCGTGCAATTTTCAGAATTCGCTTGCGGGTTGAATCCTTGATCCCGTCGCGTTCGTGCAGGGCGCGATCGACGGTCCCTATGGAAACTCGCGCGAGTTCCGCAATCAGGTGAATTCCGCGTCGTTCTTTTCCCATTGCTTTAGCCCTGGCCCTATATCTGATCCGGAATTATATTGTGCCATGTCCGCGCCATAATGCCGTCATCCGTTAAATCGAAAAATGTCATTACCGGAATTCTACTTCCTGAAAGCCCAATACTTTAGGCAGCCCAAAGATGGTTGTGCGCGCGTTCTGCGCCGCCGCATTCAAAATGCCATCCTGCAACGCAGACTCTTGAAGTTGGCGTTCAGCTTCTGCGCGCACTTCGCTTTCTAAATTCGGGTCGGGAGAAGAGAACAAACCGGTGTCGCGGGAGTAAACCCGAGTCTTGGCGTTATCTATACGCGTGCTGAAAACTTCGGCGCAGGGCATGCGGATGGAGACTTTACCTTTCTGCAATTGCACGTCGCTGGCTTGAAGTTTCCCCAAGTCGACACCCGCTGTCACGTATCCGTGGACGACCAGCAAAATGCGGTCCCCGAGAAGAAATTTCGGCACATATAGATTGCCTCGTTCCCCCGAAATAATCTTGTCCATCGTGTAGCTGACGGTTTCCAGGCGTTGCAACTCCTGAATTTCGTGGACGACCGCCGGCTGGTCCACCCCATAAACCAGGCGTCCAATGCGAACCATGCCTGATAGATGGACGAGGCTCCCCATCGGAAGCAATGCCGATACCGCAATAATCAGAAGGATTAAAAGGCCGAAAATTCCAACAATGGCAAGTACCAGATTTCTTCTTGTGCTTCCGGAATGTTCGCCCATGCGGTCTACTGTACCGGAAGTTGGGATTTCGCACGCTCCATTCGCGTTAAAGTCCCGATCCGGTTCCGCCGATAGAACTATAGGCGATACCTTGGCTGACACATTCACCCACGAGTCCGAATCCAGGTCTTACACCCGCCGCTGGTGGAGATACAAAGTCAACGTTCCAATCAGGGTAATAATTCGGAACGTGACTAAAACCGCGATTGTGCCCGGCAGGGCGTTCTCCTTGAGTAATGGCGGCATGGGAATGTTCGCCGGAACTGAACTGAATCCCGGAGATCAAATGGCGGTAGAATTTACCCCGCCTTACTCATCGCCTCCCATCAGGGTTCAAGGCAAGATATGTCACCGAACCGGCTATAACTACGGGGTCGAGTGCCTGGCCGACGATCAAATCCAACAGCAAAGCGTGGCGGCTTTGTGCCAGCATCTTTCCAGTCTCATAGCCACATCCTGCGATACCTAAATCGCCGGAAGCTCTTCCGTTCAGTGCATTCCGAAGCGCACGGTTATTTGAGTTTCGACTTCAACTGGTCCTCCGTTCAGCAGATACGGCCGATACCGCCATTGCTGAACCGCATCCAGCGCGGCTCTAATTAACAATGGATTGCCGCTGACTGCGCGCAGATTCTCAATTCGTCCGTCCTTGCCTATCTCAGCTTGCAGAACCACTTCTCCCTCGATCCCCGCGGCCAGCGCGATCGCCGGATATATAGGCTTGACATTCCGGATCTGCAGGCCTTCTTCGACTCCTCCCGAAATCCTCCAGTGTTTCGGCGAAGATGTTTGGATCGTTGGTGTAACCGGGCGCCCAGCAGGGAAGAGCGAAGCCAGTTGATCTCCGCCACCTCTCTCGGCAAGCCGATCCAGAGTTTGAGGCCCGGAACTCACCTCATGTTGGAGCAGGGATGGGTCGACGAGAGTTACCGGGTTCCGGGACGAAGGTGCCGGGACGCGAAGAATATTACGAGAAGCATTCGCGCTCATGGATTGGAATACCGGTTTGGTGTCAATCTGAGGAGTTGCGGGCCTCATACGTATCTGTACAATTTGTTTCATCGCGCGGAACGGTAATACTTCAGTGAACAACATCGGTATAACGATCAAGGCTCCTACGAACAAAGTTTGAATGGTGAAAGAGGCAAGAGCTGTCCACTGATTGCCATGCCGTTCGGTACCTGAAATAACCAGACTGTTTTCGAACATACGCCCTCCTGGGACTCCAATGGAGCCCGATGTGTCGTGGGAGCGACCCACGTTGGCGCATGCGCTACAACAATAGACACCGCTGAATCGACAAATCGCTAGTTGAAATGTAGGGGTATAAAGCGCGACTCTTAAAGCCAGCCCTTGGTACGTGCGATGCGGGCAGCTTCCACCCGGTTAGCGGCCCCAAGTTTGCTGATTGCTTCAGATAGATAGTTGCGGATCGTTCCTTCGGAGAGTCCAAGATCGGTCGCAATATCAAGGCTGGTAATTCCATCGCCCGCCAGGCGCAATACCTGGCGCTCGCGGTCAGTAAGAGGATCGGGTTCGCCCCATGCTTCCGTCGCCAACTCGGGATCGATCACCCTCAATCCTTGTTGAACCCGGCGAACGGCGTCGGCGAGTTCTTCCGCACGCATGTCTTTGAGCAGATATCCCGAGGCCCCAGCATCCAGCGCGCGGCGCAAATAACCGGCGCGGGCAAAGGTCGTCAGGATAATTACCCGCGTATCTTTGCGTTGCCGTTTCAGTTCCGCCGCAACGTCGAGGCCAGTCATCTCCGGCATCTCGATATCGGTAATAAAAACATCTGGTTTATGGGCCAATACAGCGCGTAACGCCTCTTTGCCATTCTTAGCCCGGGCCACAACCGTGATGTCGCCCTCGATCTCAAGCAGGGCAGCCAACGCGCCCAGGACCATGCCCTGATCTTCGGCGATAATCACGCGGATTTGCTTGCGGCCGGCCTTCGCAGCGGGATTAACAGCTACGGGATTCAATGGCCACCATTCGCTTTCGCGGGGGCCAGCGGAAATTGAATCATGAGCCTGGTTCCGGCGCGTGTCTCCCGCACAAACGTGCCGCCTAGAGCCTCGATGCGTTCCCGCATCCCGCGCAATCCGTTGCCTTCCGCTTGAATTCCGCCCAGTCCATCATCATGAATCTCAAGCAGGCAATTTCCATCTGCCGGCGCCAGACGGAGTTCGCAGTTGCGGGCCTGCGCGTGCCGTACAACATTCGTCATCGCTTCTCGCACCACTAGAGCCACAACGCTTTCCTGCACCGGGGTAAGAGGAACCTCAACCTCTTCCGACCTCAGCGCCACCCCGGCAGTTTCAAGCGTCGCTTTAGCTTGTTTGATCTCCGCCTCAAGACTATGAGCGCGATATCCTCGAATGGTGCTTCGCACTTCTGCTAGTGCTGCCCGGGAAGTATGTTCCACGTCGGCGATTTCTGACTTAGCGCGGGCCGGATCGATATCTATTAATTTTCCCGCCAATTCCGATTTCAGAATGATGACTGACAGCGTGTGGCCGAGCACGTCGTGCAAATCCCGCGCGATGCGTTCCCGCTCCGCAACCTTCGCGAGATGTTCGATCTCTTCATGGGCCATGCGCAACTTATCATTGGCGCGATTCCGTTGCGCAAAAAAGATGTTGCCCCCGCCGATAATGACCGCGAACGGACAAGCCCAAAACCAATACATCAACGGCGCATGTATCAGCCACAATTCCAGGCTCACTACCGCCGCCAACCCACCCAGTAATTTGAGCGCAGTAGTTTCCGTTTCCGCCGCAAAAGGGATGAACGCAGCTGCGAAAATGAAAAAGCACGTGGCACCGTAATGAAAAGGGGCGTAGACCAAACCAACCGCAACCATGGTGGCAAGATTGACGAAATTCCACGGACGCTTCAACCGGAAGAAACTGAAGTAGAGAATCAGGAAAATGATTGTTCCGACGCCGGTCGCCAGCCACTTTTGCCATCCCGCATGGTTCATAATCGGATCTTCGAAGAAGAAACCGAAGTACACGAGCCAAAGGTATGGGGTCCAACCGTGATCTGTATTGTCGGGAAGAAGTCTCATCGTCATCTCTAGGCTATCCCTTTCCCATGCCTGCCGTCAGCAACGTCTTTTCGACTGTTCAATCCAGTGCTGAGGATTGTCATCAGTATCGATACCGGCAAGAGCACTATCAGTAAGTCCAGCTTCCCCAGTCCCGCCAGCATGATCACGGAACCGACGCATAAAGCCCATCCAGCGAATCTGTGATAGCTGTTTGGCATAACAATCTCCATAAAATCACTAAAAAGCTAGCCGTAGGTTTTCCCTTCGTCCCGTTGAAAGCCCAGGCGTGCGATCCCAAGGCAAAGCAGGGTGAAGCCGCCGAGATATTCCCAGTGAGTCGAGTTCAAGCCATGCCTGTCGCCTCCTACAAAGTGCAGAGCGAGTTGCGCGAGATGATAAGGCGGAAGAGCCACAGCGAATTTCTGCAGAAACTTCGGCAAGGCTTCGAGCGGAACCCAAAGTCCGGAAAAAAACGAGAGCGGCAGGTAAATCATGTTCACCAGTGCGGGCGCGGAATTTGGTCCCGCGAAATATCCGATGGCAAGTCCCATCGCACAGAAGGGAATCGCTCCTACAACCAGCGTGCTCACAAGCTTCAAGGCCTGAGCCAAGGTAACGTGTACGCCGCCAAATGCGATCCCCAAAGTTAGCAGCGATAGAACAATGATTAGACCAAATATCATGCTGACCACAAACTTCGCGCAGAAGTAGGCGAATGGAGGCATGGGGCTTGCCTGCTTAACCTGCATCCATCCCAACCCGCGTTCGGAAGCCACGCCAGTGCCGTTCGCGAACAGCGACGCACCCATCACGCCAAATGTTCCGTAGCTCGCGATGAGATATGTGCTGAGGCCCACCGGTCCGATAGATCCCTGACGGTTCATGAACAGTCCAAACAAGACATAGAACATGAGCGGAAGCATTACAACTGAGAACGAATAGACCGGCAAGCGCAAATATTTCAAGAACTCATACTTTGTTTCTTTCAAATAAATGCTGAATTGCCGGTTCAAAGAACCTGGACTGAACGACGCTAATACCACAGAGTTAGTTGCCATTTTTGTTGCTCCTGGAGATCTGTTGCTGAGAGTTGTTGTCATCCCGGGTCAGGGCCACAAAGGCCTCTTCCAGCCCCGCGCTGGCCACCTCAATACCTGATATCGATAGATCGCGATTCAACAATTCGCGCAGCAATGGTTCGGCCTGTTTCGCCTGTATTTCTAAAGCGTCCCGATCCTGCCGAACATTGAGGACGCCGTGCATGCGGCGGACCACATCCATGGAAAGATTGGTCACGCATCGAATCTGCTTGCCGGCGGTTTGCGACTTGATTTGAGCAGGAGTCCCTTCGGCGATGATCGATCCTCGATTGATTACCACTACGCGAGTGGCCAGCGAATCCGCCTCTTGCAAGTAATGAGTCGTCAACAGCACTGTCTTGCCTCGCGCCAGCAGCTTGCGAATCTCATCCCAGAGCAGCCTGCGCGCCTCCACGTCGAGCCCTACGGTTGGTTCGTCGAGGAACACTAGGTCTGGATTGCCGCATATGGCCAGCGCAAACAACACGCGTTGTCGCTGCCCCCCCGATAGCTCGCCGAATTTTCGGTTCTTAATTTCCTCAAGCCCCGCAATCGCCAGCGTCTCCGCCAGGCGCAGCGGCTTGGGATAGTAAGAAGAAAAAAGATCGATGTGCTCCCTCACTCGCAACGTCTCGGGGACTTTGGCAACTTGCAACATTGCTCCGGTGCGAACGCGAAATTCGGGGTCGATTGGATTGCCGCCGAATACAGTCACCGATCCACTCGTGGGTTTGGCTAAACCAAGCAATAATTTAACTGCCGTAGTTTTTCCCGCGCCGTTGGGGCCAAGAAGAGCGACTAACTCGCCGGCGCGGATATTCAAGTTGAAATTTCTCAGGGCCTGTATCTCGCCATAGCTTTTGCCGATACCTCTTAGCGACGCTATAACGGCGCCCTCATTCCGCGCCTCAAATTGCTGCTCACTCCTCGTCATGGTTGCGATCATGTTTAAATCCTCGTCTGAGCGATTCGTCCGCCAGTGAATGTATCTTCGAACAATCGACAGTCCCCAGCTAGTGGAGATCATCACGCTAAACTGATGACAAATGTCACCCGTCAATCAGTTACCGTGCCAATCAATACGGCAGTCGCGGCTCTGAGTTATATAATCCAAAGTTCTTTGCGGATGACGCTTTTGCGCTTCGCACGGATCGAGGAAATACCGTGAGGTGTTATTGAAAATTCGTTCGGGGGTGGACTTCGGCAGCCTGACGGATATTGGCTGCCATCGCGAAAATAACGAGGATTATTTCCAGTACTGGGAACCCGCGAACGACGACGAGTTCAAACGTAAAGGCCGGCTGGCAATTATCGCCGACGGCATGGGTGGATATGAAGGTGGACAGGAAGCCAGTCGCCTTGCGGTGCGGACGATTGAGCAGATTTACCGCGAAAATAATTCCTCCGACCCGCAGTCGCTTCTTGTCGAGGGCCTTCGCGCGGCCCACCAGCGGATTCTCGCATTCGCGAGCAATAATCCCGGCATGCAGGGGATGGGCACGACTTGTACGGCAATTTCATTGCTCGGAGAAACTCTTTATTACGCGCACGTCGGCGACAGCCGCTTGTATTTAATTCGTGCAGGCAAAATCTCCCGGATAACGCGCGATCATTCTTATGTGAGCCGATTGGTGGAAAACGGCCTCATCAGTTCCGAGGAAGCTGAGAACCATCCGCACCGCAACGTTCTTACCGCTGCTCTGGGTGCCGGAAGTGAAGTGGCTCCAGAATATCCGCCGGTTCCTCTGACTTTGGCCCCTCAAGATGTGCTCTTACTGTGCACCGATGGCCTCTGGGGAGTGGTGACCGATGAGAGAATCAACAAGATCGTTGGGCAAAACAAAGCGCAGGCTGCCTGCGATAATCTCGTCCGGTTGGCTAAAGAATATGGTGGGCCCGACAATATCACCGTGATGGCGCTGCGCCTGGATTAGGTCCAATTCCCCCTGCAAGTGAGGTAAATGTATGAAAGTTTTTAGCACCTAGAATTCACCGCCCTGCGAAAGATCTCAAAATACTGCTTTTAGACAATGTGTAAGGGGTCCTGTAAAAGGCCGCAAAGACAACCGGAAAGTAGTTACCAGAGGAACAGAGGTTCGATGGCCCTTAAACTGCTATGTCGTGTACGTCAATTAACTCTACTATGATAATAGAGTTTATGGCACAATACGACTCATGAAGATTTCCCAAAAAGGACTCTACGCGCTCCAGGCCATGATGATGCTCGCCCGCCATTACAACCAGGGAGCGATTCGTATTCGGGACATCGCCTATGAAGAAGTACTGCCGGAAAAGTTTCTGGAATTGATTCTGCTCGAACTCAAGAATGCCCGCATCGTGGATAGCGTGCGCGGAGCCAAAGGCGGCTACCAGTTGCGTCGTCCGCCATCCGAAATTCGGCTGAGCGAAATTATCCGCCTTATAGACGGCCCACTGGCTCCGTTCGGAGATGCCGAGCAATTGCGAAGTCTCATCGATCGTGACGCCAGCCACCGCTCACTCTACAAAGTTTTTCTACAGGTTCGCGATGCCGCCGCAAAAATTCTGGAAAGCACGACTCTCGCCGACATAATCGGATACGAAACCGGTGATTCCAGGAAGCGATCGAAAAAGAAAAAGGATGAAGACTCCGGCGTTTTGCCCATGGTCGTCCACGGCAGGGCCCGAAATGATTAGCCGAGTCCTGACATTAGCTGCCGCGATATTGCTCTGCCTGAATTTTTCCTTCGGGCAGACGGTCATTCGCGTGGGAGCTTTCCCCAACATAACCCATGCCCAAGCCATGGTGGGCAAGGCCAATGGATTTTTTGAGAAGGCTTTGGGTTCGAACGTCAAGATTCAATGGACAAGTTTTAATGCGGGCCCTTCGGCGATCGAAGCGTTGTTCTCCGGCGCCATCGACATGGCATATATCGGTCCTAATCCGACGATTGCCGGATATGTCCGATCGAACGGCGACGCGCTCCGAGTTATAGCGGGCGCGGCCAGCGGCGGTGTAGCGCTGATTGTCCGCAACGATTCTGGAATTCAAAAGCCGGAGGATTTCCACGGTAAAAGAGTGGCATCGCCGCAATTGGGAAATACCCAGGATGTCGCGCTGCGAGCCTGGCTGAAAGCCCACAACCTGAAGACAACTGATAAAGGTGGGGATGTGCAAGTCGTTCCACTGGCCAATTTCGATCAGTTAACCCTGTTCCTTAAAAAGCAGCTTGATGCCGCCTGGGCGCCGGAACCCTGGGCAACCCGCCTTATTCATGAAGGCAATGGCCGGCTGTTTCTGGACGAGCGCGACTTGTGGCCGCAGCGGCAATTCGTGATTACCAATCTGATCGTGAGCACCAAGTTTCTCCGCGAACATCCGGATCTCGTTAAGAACTGGATTCGTGCCCACGTCGAACTCACCGATTGGATCAACGCACATCACTCTGAAAGTGAGCGCCTTATCAATCAGCAGATTCAAAAAGAAACTGGCAAAGCTCTTTCACCCGCAATACTTGACGAAGCCTTCGGAAGATTAAATGTGACCTACGATCCGCTTAAATCTTCGCTTTTGATTTCAGCGCGATCGGCCTATGAAGCTGGTTTTCTGGGAAAACAGATGCCGGATCTGGCTGGACTTTATGACCTCCAGTTATTGAATCAGGTATTAGCGGAGAAAAAAAAGGAGGCGATCCAGTGAGCCTGAATACCGCAATGCAGCCTTCGTTGGCTCCCGAGCACAGAAGCAGTACGCGGCTGGCACGCGCAAAAACTTCGACCGTATCATTGCCACCTCACGCGCGTCCGGCGGCGAGCTCGACCCCAAAGCTAACGCTCGACCATCTTTCCCTTAGCTACAAGACGAATGACGGATCCCAACTGCTGGCTCTGGATAACATTCACTTGGAAGTGAATCAGGGAGAGTTCTTATGCATTGTCGGCCCATCGGGTTGCGGCAAGTCAACGTTGCTGCACTTGATCGCCGGACTCCAGCAAGCGACTTCCGGACAAGTTCGGACGGATGGAAAGATCGTCGACTCTCCGGGCACGGATCGCATTTTAATATTTCAGGAACTAGGCTTGTTTCCCTGGCTGACAGTAGGTCAGAACGTTGAATTCGGAATGAAGATGAAAGGCGTTGCTAAATCCGAGCGCCGCGAAAAAATTCAATATTACCTGCGATTGGTTCATCTATCGCAATTCAAGGACAGCTATACCCACCAATTATCCGGCGGAATGCGCCAACGCGTCGCCCTGGCTCGCGCGCTTGCGACTGAACCTGACGTTCTATTGATGGACGAGCCCTTCGCGGCCCTCGATGCGCAGACCCGCGACTTGTTGCACGACGAACTGGAGCGTATTTGGTCGGAAACCGGCAGCACGATCATTTTCGTTACTCACAACGTGCGCGAAGCCGTGCGCCTCGCGGACCGGGTTGCGCTATTCACCTTTCGTCCCGGAAGAATAAAGAGAGAATTCGCCATTGACTTGCCCCGGCCCCGTCATCTCGAAGATGTTTCGGTTGCCAGAAATGCGCGGGAAATTCTCGATGAATTGCGCGAAGAAATTAATAAGTCGTTGGAGGAGCAGTACGGGTTATGAAGCGATTCACCAGACAAGCCGCCTTTTACACGCTGCTCATTGTTGTGTGGGCTGCGCTGGCAGCGCTTAAAGTGTGGCCGCCGTACGTTTTCCCTACGCCCCAGGGAGTGCTGCAATCGTTATGGGCCGGGTTCGCCGATCACAGCTTTTGGATCGCGATTGTGGTGAGCATGAAGCGCATGTTGATCGGCTACGCGCTGTCGGTGATCCTCGGAATGATTCTAGGATTGGGCATAGCCAGCAATAAATTCCTGGAAGAAACGGTTGGAGGCTTGTTGGTGAGCCTGCAAAGCCTGCCCAGTATTTGCTGGCTGCCTCTGGCCGTCCTCTGGTTCGGGCTCAGCGAAAAAGCAATTCTGTTCGTGGTCATAATGGGCTCTTTACTGTCCGTCACTATTGCCATGGAAACCGGCCGCCATCAGATGCCGAAAATATACGGCATGGCGGGACGCAATCTCGGGGCGCGGGGATTTCCGTTATTTTGGCACGTGCTTCTCCCTGCAAGCCTTCCCTATATTTTGTCGGGATTAAAGCAAGGTTGGGCCTTCGCATGGCGCTCCCTGATCTCCGGCGAAATGATTTTCGTGAGCCTTGGACTGGGTCAGTTGCTCATGATGGGCCGCGATCTTAATGACATGAGCCAGGTAATCGCAGTAATGATATTGATCATCGGCATAGGCTACATCGTCGATGGTCTGGTTTTTCGAACGCTAGAACGGCGAATTCAGCAAAAATGGGGATTGACCTCAGCCTAACTTTTCACGCAATGAGTTCAACAAATCGCGCTTAGTTACTGAGCGACAATATAGGAGCCCACACAAATGAAATCAACAAAGCGCCACTCCGGAATCTCTACTATATCCATCGCGATAATTACATTGGCACTGCTCGCCCATGCAATTGCGCAGGATTCACCCACCGTTACGACAACGTCCCATTCCCACGCTGTCAAAAAGAAAGCCGTACCCACCGCTGCTGAACTTGAAGTCCAGCAGTTAAAAGAACTGGTGCAGGCACAGCAGCAGCAAATCAATCAACAGGGCCAGCAGGTCGATCAGTTGCGGACACAACTGCAACAAGTGGTGGACGCGACCCAACAAGCGAATGCAGCCGCCGCATCGGCCCAAAGTAAGGCTGACACCGCCGCGGCACAAGCTAGCGGGCAAGACCAGGCTCTGGTGGCTATACACGAAGATATTTCAGGCGTAAAGCAGAGTTCTTCCAGCACCGCTTTAGCCTTGCAGGAAACGCAGAAGAACGTGGCGGCCCTCGAAAACCCGATTAGCATTCTTTACAAGGGGATCACCTTGACTCCCGGCGGCTTTATGTCGGCAGACACCGTCTGGCGGCGGACCGGTCTGGCCTCAGATCTCGCCACGCCTTTGAATTCCATTCCGTACGAAGGCAGTTCTTCCAGCAAGCTTTCGGAATTCTTCGCTTCCGGCAGAGCGACGCGTCTGGCTTTGCTCGCGGAAGGCGACCTTAAGAACGCAAAGTTATCCGGCTACGTCGAGTCGGATTTCCTCTCTGCTGGTACAACTTCCACCAGTAACTCCACTAATAGCTATACTTTGCGACTAAGGCAAGGGTGGGCGCAGGCCGCGCTGAACAATGGCTGGACCTTCACCGGCGGCCAGATGTGGACGCTGGTTGCGGAAACCAGAAACGGAGTCGACAACCGAAGCGAAGCGATACCACTGACAATTGACACGTCGTATAACGCCGGCTTCAGCAATCCCCGGCAGTTTGGCTTTAGAGCATCGAAAGATTTCAGCAATAAACTTTGGCTGGCGTTCTCGGCGGAGAATGCGCAGACGCTTCTAACTGCTCATGGGAATACGCAGGACTTCGTGCTGGGTGCCGCAGGAACCAGCAGTGGCGCTTACAATCCGGGCAGTACGTACTCGTACAACAAGCTTCCTGACTTCATTGGGAAAGCCGTCTTCCAGCCAGGCCCTGTGCACTTAGAAGTTTTCGGATTAGTCAGCACCTTCCGCGACCGCCTCTTTCCAGACGCAAATCTGACCATCCCTTCCGCCAAAGGAGCATACAACGACACCAGCATCGGCAAGGGTATAGGCGCCAACGCACGCGTTTCGCTGGCGAACAAACATCTCGACCTGGCAGCGCACTTCTTAGGTGGATCTGGCACCGGCCGCTACGGCACTTCGCAGTTGGCGGATGTGACAGTACGTCCAGATGGCGTTCTCGTTCCTATTCGCAATTACCAGACCCTTGGCACCGTTGAATATCGCGGCCGCAAACTCGATCTCTATGCCTATGCTGGTGGCGAATACGATGAACGTACCGCCTTCCTCTCCGGCGGCAAGGGAGAAGGCTACGGTTCGCCATTGTTCAGTAATGCAGGCTGCTCGACCGAGATCGTGCCGGGGACGCCGGTTGCCGGGCAATATCCGACGTCAACGAGCGGTTTCCTGCCGGGCACATTGACGAATTGCACCGGCGACACGCGCTCCATAATCGAAGGCACTTTCGGATTTTGGTATCGCTTCTACAAAGGCCCCCGAGGCACGATTCAGTGGGGACCGCAGCTTTCCTACGTTGATCGCAACTCCTGGAGCGGAGCAGGCAGAACTCCAAACGCGGTTGAACCTATGGTATTCACCTCGTTCCGCTATTACCTCCCGTAAGGGAGCAGCAGACAAACTGAGTGTTTTATAGATGAGAGGAAAGGAGGTTCTATGGCGAACAAACGACTTTCGTTGGATGCTTGGGCGGTGATCATTGCTTTCGCTCTGGCTATCGCAGTGCGTTTCGGAGCTATCCACAAAGTCCCATGGTGATCGCGTAGGGACAGCCGCCCTCGGCTGTTCGGCCAAGCGCAGCTGGCAAAGTCTCCGGCGACGAGAGCTATACGAACAAGAAAGGACCCATGACAACATCCACAATCGTAATTCCGAAAGAAGCTCCTACAAAATCCCCACCCGGATTCTTGCAGTTGATCCCCGGTGTGTTACTGCTGGCCGTGATTGGTTATGCAGGCAAGCTGATCGAGCATTCGGTGAATACTTATGCCAAAGTGCATCACATCACGTTCCCTAACATTGAATATGTGTTGTGGGCGATTCTCATTGGACTCGTGATCTCCAATGTGTTGACCGTCCCGAAAATTTTCGAGCCCGGTATCGCAACCTACGAGTTCTGGCTAAAAATAGGAATCGTTTTGCTGGGATCGCGTTTCGTGTTGGCGGACATTTTGAAGCTCGGCGGCATCAGTCTTGGACTCGTCGTTCTCGAAATCTCCCTTTCGCTTTTGCTCATGCATTGGCTCGGAAGGGTTTTTGGTCTCAAGCCAAAATTGACCAGCCTGCTCGCGGTAGGCTCCTCCATCTGCGGAGTCTCGGCCATTATCGCTGCCAAGGGCGCAATCGATGCCGATGATGAAGACTCCACATTCGCCATTGCCGCGATTCTTGCGCTGGGCGCCCTCGCGCTTTTCACCTTTCCCGTAATCGGCCATGCGCTGCATCTCAATGACACATCGTTTGGATTATGGGCGGGCCTGGGTGTAGACAACACGGCGGAAGCCACAGCAACGGGTGCCCTCTATTCCGATGCCGCCGGAAAGATCGCCGTACTGGCGAAAACCTGCCGCAACGCGATGATCGGATTCGTGGTTCTTGCCTACGCAATCTATTGGGCTAAACGCGGTCAAGCCGAGGCCGTAACCAATAAAGCGCGGTTTCTGCGGGCGAAGTTCCCAAAATTCGTCTTGGGATTTCTCGCGATTTCATTGCTGGCGAGCTTTCATTTCTTTACAAAAGATCAACTAACGTCCCTGGCAAATCTTTCGCGATGGGCGTTTTTGTTGACATTCGCCGGAGTCGGCCTGCGCACGAATTTCCGAGCCATGTCAAGGCAAGGTTTCCGCCCCTTCGTTGTCGGAGCGCTGGGCGAGGTTCTCATTGCGATTCTCACTTTTGGACTCGTGTTTGGTGCGAACCGCATCTGGGGCTTATAAGCAATCCTGGCAGGTGGATAGCGGCGGCAAAATGTCGCCTAGGCTTCGGCGCCAAACTTCCGTTTTCGACCTGAGCCAGAGGCAACAGTCTGCAAAGATCACGCAACAGATGTTTCAGTGAGTGCAATTGCGATGGTTACGTAACCAGTTGCGGGGCCTGCTACCATGCCGCATGTTCAATTTTGGAAAACCGAAAACAGCTGGCGACTGGATAGTTCACATAGCAGGGGCCATCATCGCGATATTCCTCGTCTGGTGGATGCTTCGAATGTATGTTCTGTAAGCGCACTCAAAGCGCACAGGCATGGTCAATGACTGAACTCGCGATCTTGCGCCATCCATTCCGTCAAATTTGGTCTGGACGGGTGCCCCAGGTTCGCGCCGTTCTTTGGCGCTAACCTGGTCACTGAGACCGATGGTCACCCAGCGTATCGTCTCTCGCATTATCGGCGAATTGAAACGATTCCACGGATCCGGCCAATCCCATTTCCTAGCCTTCAGTCGTTACCACCCTACCCAAAGTCGCATTGCCGGATACCCACAACCTCTTTATTGAGTTTCTGGAACGAATGCCGATACCCTTCGAAATGCGCATTTAGGGATACGTTCGTCATGCCCCACCACGTTCATTTGCTCGCCAGCGAGCCGAAGCGCGGCAATCCGGTTGTCATGCAACGAAAATAGATTTGTCATCCTGAGCGCAGCGAAGGACCTGTGCATCTGTGATTCAAGTAGAGGACAGGGAAAAGAATTGGGCAGGGCACGGCTTCAGCCGTGCCGAAAAACGCCTTAAAGAATTTACGGCACGACTGCAAGTCGTGCCCTTCCCCGCTCCTGAGCCTCGCCGAAAGTTGCTCGGAACCAGGGCGCTCGCCGTAAGGGACCACCGCGATTCTGCCGTCCCGATACACGTCCTTCCAAAAGCAATCCGGAAACGAAAAAGCCGGAGACGTTAACGCCCCCGGCTCTTGGTTTTCTAAAAACAGTTTACTGGGGTGGTGTAGTTGCGCTGCCGGTCCCATTGGAGCCGCTGCTGGAGCCCGTGCTGGCGCCTGTGCTCCCCATCCCGCCGCCGGACATCCCGCTGCTACCTGACATCCCGCTCTTGCCTTTTCCCATGCTGCAAGTGTCCGAAATCATATCGACGCTGGTTACGTTGAACGACTTGCTCGCTGCTCCGCTTCCAGATGACGTACTGGACATTGCAGAACTGCCACCTTCCCACATCCCATGAACTGTGACTTCATGGCCGACGTGAGCGGAGACGTCTTGTCCGGTAAGCATGACATCCTTACCCTTCTTGGTTTGCAGCATATACTGCCCGCCTTGCGACTCGATGCAGCCCTTCATTTTCTTCTCGGCCATAGAACCATTCGACGACGTATTCCCCGGGGTCGAGCCTTGGGACATGGTTCCTCGATTGTTCGGACTAGTTGAGCCCGTTTGCCCACTCATTGAGGGCGACGAACCTTGAGTTCCCTGGCTTCCCGCCGAATTGGAATCGGTCGGCGTTTGAGCAACAGCGCTGGCCACAAAAAATATGAACGCGGTACACATACACAACAGAACATTCTTCATTTTGGTCATCTCCTGAGTTTTCGTTTGATTGATCCGCATAGCAGCTTCGCAGCGAAGTGGAGTGGATACTTGCATCCCGGCACTACTTCAAACAACTCGGATGGCCAGAAAGTGACGGTGCACGAACAATATCTTGCATTGGGGTCCGCATTTACGCTACGCGGATAAAGACAGTTGAACAATGCAGCTAAATGTGTAGGTCTGCCGATTGAATGCTGTAGCGATATTTTCCTGGACCAAAATCAACCGGCCATAATATGGAGACGCGTACAAAATGCTAATGGTCTATGCCGAGTACACAGACCCGCACTCAACTAAGCAGTCCCAGATTTGCTATCGGGACCGACGGTCAAATCCGGCCCATTAATACCAGGACAAGTAGGATGATTACAACCAAACCAAGTCCGCCGCTGGGATAATATCCCCAACCGGTGCTGTAGGGCCAGGTAGGTAAGGCGCCCACGAGAAGCAGGATCAAGATAATCAGAAGTATGGTTCCCATGTGATTCTCCACGTGCTGGAAGTCACCAGGCGCGCCGTGCCGGTGCGGTGAGAAGGATGCCTGTAAACTGGCCCGCGCATCCGCGACAGACTTATCGCGCTAAACCTTCCCCCAAGGAAACTTACAACCACGGCCTTAGTACTCCAATAAGGTCAAGCGTGTATGAGTACACGAATTTGTATGTAGCCAAAGAAGCCTAAACGTCGAAAAATATCCAGCTCTTTAGTCCATCGGCAGATACCCGTATGCTCTTGCAGCGCGAACGCCCCCGATACCGCAAACGGTAGATGCTTCCTCTCCAGTGTCTCAAAAGCGCTTCCTGCTCGGGAGGAAACTCGGCGGGCTCCGAGGAAGTGACGGGTAAATCCTCCTGCTCGGAGTGTGCGTGATCGGGCACAGGGTTCGATGTGCTTTTACCGAGTGCTGGTTGCTGGGGCTATAAAGTGAAAACGGCCAAGCTGGATGCCTGACCGTTGAGGTTTATGGCGATAATTATCGCGTTGTGGTTGTCGATTCGCTGTTCGGTTCTCTCATCTGGCCTTGGTCCTTGTCTCGCGCCTCGCCGGCATATTTGCGAACTGCCGCCAAGAACGCTTGCGTTCCGCTGGGCGGAGCAATTCGTCCATTCAGAATTGTATCGAACGAAACCATCTTCCCATAAAGGATGCGAGTTTCGTCCTTGTCCTGAGTGATCGCGGAACCATTGAGGTCGATGCCCGCGAAAACCCCCCGCGCACGAGAATAAGTCAAAACTTCAGCTCTCATCTTCCAATCGGTATCGGCAGCGGCATCGCGGCCCACGGGGCCAGCCGCGGCAGAAGCGTCGGCGCCAATTTTGAACTTACTGGATAGCAGATGCTGCATGCCTTGATCATTCGTGACAATCATGACCAGATCAACGGCTTGGCCGCCAAGCTGCAATCCCCAGCTTCCGCCAGTTATTGTGATAGGTGCGGGTGCGCTCCAGCCATGAGCTGTACGGCAGGTGGCGACACCTTTCCCGTGACTTCCTCCAAAGCCTAAAGCGATCTTGATCATTGACGGAACTACGGCAACGCATTTGGCATCGCTCATGACTTTGTCGGGAATCGCTTTGTCTGGAACTGACATTATTTCGTTAAGGACATTGGCAGCCGCGTCAACACGCTTGTCAATATCGGACTGATCCTTATCGTCGGCCGCCCAACCCATGCAGCACATGAGTAAGATTGCGGTGCTGAGCGCAAGGACATTCTTTGCTGCTCTACTTCGCATTTTCATATTTGTGGCCTCTCTGTGCCCGTGCGAGCACCTTATATCTGTAGTTGTACTGTTGAACAATATTCTGGCCATGTCACCCGCGCCATCCGGTCGACGCTGTAGATCATCGCTGACGGTGCTTTAGTAATCTTACTGGTCTCGATATATGCTGAAAGAAATGACTAAGAAATTACGGACACTTCGATATCGCTCGAGGTTTCGGTAGCCACGCGGGCCCCGTTATTTTGCCTCTCAAGGTACAGATCAACCGACGATCCGGCACAGCGCAATCCGTTGATCCATAGCTGCGGAATACCCTCCGGCAGAAATGGCCGTTTCAAGATCATTTTGCGATTCTTGTCATCAACAGTTATTCCCAGGCAGGCTTGTAAAGCAAGGAATACAGCGCCAGCCGCCCATGCTTGCGGGGAGCACGCCACCGGATACAGAGTAGGTCCCTCGGCAGGACGCCGCTCAATGCCGCAAAATAATTCCGGAAGCCGGTGAAGATTGACCTGATTGCTCACGTCCAGCAAACCAAGCAAGATCTTTCCCGCTAATGCCTTCGATCCATATCTCGCTACTCCGCTGGCGATGATTGCGTTGTCGTGCGGCCAAACCGATCCGTTGTGATAAGACAGCGGATTGTATCGAGCTTCGCCGCAGGCAACAGTTCGGATGCCCCATCCGGTATAGAAATTCGGGCCCAGAAGCGACTTTGCTACCATCTCGCCGTGTTCCCGCGATGCAATCCCGGTGTATAAACAATGCCCCGCGTTCGAAGTGCGAACCTTGCAGGCTTTTTTCTTTCCATCCAGCGCTAATGCGTAAAACGATATATCGTCACACCAAAATGCCTCTTCGAACCGGGACTTCAGTTGCTCCGCCTCCGCCAGAAGATTTTCATGTCCCCCGTTATTGCCCAACGCGCTGGTCAGGTTAGCGGCGGCAATTTTTGCCGCGTAGACATATCCTTGAACCTCGCAGAGGGCAATCGGAGCATTTGCAAGAGTTCCGTCGGCATGAAAAACCGAATCATTCGAATCTTTCCACCCCTGTTGGACTAACCCTGTGCTGGAATGCTGCGCATACTCCACAAATCCGTCGCCGTCTGCGTCCCCGAATTTATCGATCCATAGCAAAGCCGCTTCAATGTGCGGCCACAATTGCTGAATAAGCTCCCGATCCCCTGTTCGATCGTAATAAGCGCCCGCAAGCATGATGAAGAGCGGCGTTGCGTCGACCGTTCCGTAATAACACCCGAAAGGGATTTCATGGAGATTTGCCATTTCTCCCCTTCGCATCTCATGCAAAATCTTGCCGGGTTCAGCTTCGATCGCAGGATTGATTTCCGTGGCCTGGGTTTTTGCGAGATATTGCAACACACCTTTCGCAATCAGAGGATTAATCCATAAAGTTTCGAGCGCGGTGATGATCCCATCGCGCCCAAAAACCGTACTAAACCATGGCACGCCGGCATATGGATAATCCTTTTCAGGATTTCCAATGGTCATCATTCTCACATCCGCGATGGAGCGCCGCACCCAATCGTTAAAGCGCGAATTGGAGCTTTGAATCTGGGGCATCTCAGCATCCAAATGATTCACTTCTGCGCGGGCGTCCTGCAATGCCGCGGAGTAATCTAAGTTCCGCGGCTGCTCTGGATCGCAACAGATAGTCAGTTGCAACGCTGCGTGCGCTCCCGGATCGAGAGCGAGCTGAAACTGCATTTCCGTGGCCGAAATATTCTTGGGATGTGGTTCGAAACCCACGCTCGTCTTGCGCACAATGCCGTCGAGCCCTTCATATGCGAGCGTGACCCAGCCTTCTTCTACTTCACTTTCCAGCCGTTGGCCCCTGCGTGCACGGTGCATGCCTCGTACTTCAAAAATGTCCGCAAAGTCAGCGTCGAATGTCACCTGTACCGGAACGACCAGCGGTACCAATCCATAGTTGGTGAATTTAAATTCTTCATAGAAACAATCTTTCCAGAGGAATTTTGCCCGGTGCAAATGAAGCGTCCCCCGGTTGATAACAACTTCGTTTTTGTGGGAGACGTCAAGATTCGCCAAGTCAGCCGTGAACAGAAAATTATTGCTTTCGACGGTAGAGCTGAGCAGTAAGGGACGCGAGTTCCACAAACTCACCGCCAACTGGGAGAGGTGCCGCGTGCCCTCAAAGAAAAGTCCTTCTTCGCCGAGCCCGGAAGTGTGAATATCTCCGAACCGGTCAAAGACGCAAAACATCTTTCCGTATTTCAGAACTCCGCTTCGCTCGTCGGTGGGCGACGACTTGGCAGCTATGTAGTACTGATGGGAGACGTTAGTCTCTTCCAACTTGGATCTCCGTCGGGAATAGTGATGGCAGCTGTCCTTCCCTGGACCATTCGTTCATAGATTCTAAGATAGTCCTGGGTCATGCGGGCGGAGGTAAAGCATTGTTCAAAGTTTTCACGGCATTTTCGGCGGTCGATCTCTGCAATCCTTTTTATGGCTGCGACTGCGGCATCTTCATCCGGGACTACGAATCCGGTTACGCCTTCTTTCATCACTTCTCCTACCGACCCCGCCGGATAAGCAATGATGGGCGTACCGCAAGCCATAGCTTCGATCATCACCAGACCAAACGGCTCTGGCCACTGTACCGGAAATAACAATGCCGACGCATTTCCGAGAAATTCGTTCTTTTCCTTCTGACCAATTTCTCCGATGAATTCAATCAGTTCATGGCCGAGAAGCGGTTTAACGTCATTCTCAAAATGTTCAACGTCGACGCGATCGATCTTTGCTGCGATTTTCAACGGAATTCCCGCGCGCTTCGCAATCTTTATTGCCCGATCCGCTCCTTTTTCCGGCGAAATGCGTCCCAGGAACGCAAGATACTTTCCCGGCCCTGGATTAAACGTGAATTTGTCCTCGGGTAGTCCATGAAGCACCGTCCCTTGCCAATTGAGCCACGGCAAAGGCTTTCGCTGATCATTGGAGATGGAGACCACCGGCATTTCCGGGTAGGTGCAATAGAGCGGAACCAGGTCGGGAATGTCGAGGCGGCCATGCAGCGTAGTGATGCCCAAGACTTGCTCCCGGCGGCTGATGGGAAAGTGCAGGTAATCAATGTGGAAATGGATAATGTCGAACGCGTCCGGGTCGCGGAACACATGCTCAAGCATAACAATGTGATGTGCCAACTGGTCGATGCAATTTCGGTTTAGACGAAGAGCTTCAGGACAGATCGGAACCAGTTTTGCCCGGGTTACTGAATCGCCGCTCGCGAACAGCGTAACGTCGTGACCAAGCCGAACCAGTTCTTCGGTAAGCCATGAGACCACTCGCTCCGTTCCCCCATACAACTTTGGTGGGACACTCTCGTAAAGCGGCGCGACTTGAGCGATTCTCATTTGGAGCACTGCTTGCTGATCCCTAATTGCGGATCAATGCACAAAGAACTATTCCGACACCTCATCGTACATTCATGCTTGATTGAATTAAATCCGGTAGATGCTGTAGAGCGTCCTTTACCACACGCCTTTATCGCTTCCCGTAAGTTTGTAGGCAAGCAAAGCCGAGATCGCTAGAGGAGGCAGCAGTGGCAGGCGCGTCATCGCCCGAACGTTGCCCCGCATTCCAGCGCTCATAAGCTGGGCACCATAGAGGCTCGCCGCCGGACCACGCGGAACTCGAAGAAAATCGCCTGCAAGATAAACCTGAATATCCTGACTATATGCGGACGACAAAACTTCGGCCGGGACGGGAGCATTTCCCCCATATCTCTTTACATACTTCGAAACGAGAAGAAGGAATGTGGCAACACCGGGCCATATGCTGCCGATCTTTGCAGCATTTTTCAGTTCAATAAAATCAATGGCGCGGTTCTGGAGCAAGAGCGAAAAGTCGGCCATGTCGCAAAGTCGAAAATAAAAATGCCGGTACATTCTCTGAAGGGTTGAAATAATCACGCGTTCTTCCGGCGCCGGCACGAAGAATGGAATCCCCTCCACAGTTTTTGAGACTCTTCGCTCAACCACCCGTCGCGCCATGGCGGTGTGCTCGCCGGTCTGCCCCAGATATCGGATGTGAATTTCAATGAACTCCGGCAATCCGGGAATACTGAAATTCCATTTGTGCGCCAGGCGGTCGCCCCAACTGCGAGGTTCCAGTTTGGCTTTAAAGGCATCGGATAATGTTCGAACCACCGTGGCCCGGTCTCCGCTGGTATAAAGATCTAAATCGGAACCCAAGTCGGGCCAATGATCCAGCGATTTGATGACCGTAACTTTTGCTCCCGCACGCTCCAGAGCCTCGCATACAGGGTTCAGCGATTTGACCGCATGTTCGATACGGGATCGCTCTCGCGACAAAACCGCCTGCGACCATTCGCGGATTGGCTCATTTCCCATCTCGATTGCAGACTTTTGCAATATTTGCAAAGCGCGAACCGTTACGTGATGGATGTCTGCCACGCGAAGGAATTCAGCCCGCTGCTCCTCGCTAAGCCCATTTACATATTCAAAGACGGGATTCAGCTCCGCCAAACTCGCATTGGCGGCCGAAAAATCATTGGCATACCCACGAAACAGAAGTCTCGAAAAAGCGTCGATGTGATCCTGCGTTGATGGAGGCGAAACGGGCATGTAAGTTTTCCAAACCGGGCGGCTACCAACCAGTGTACGATGAGCCGCCAGGTTGGTTACATAACCCTTATAAACACCCGCACCCGCGGACCCGTTGACCCGAAGAGCAGCGTGGCAATGCGGATTACTCAATCACTAAACCCAGATGGGGAACGGAAGCCATGATTCGCTTTTGTCCCCCAAGTATCACCGCACATCTTGTTTTAGGATTACCGGACGCCACTATCACGGCCTACCACGAAGTTATGCGATTCGCCTGATTTCCGCGACTGCCTCCGGCTGTGCTCTCTCGACCACGCCAGTCGACGCTCCCCCCATCGCCGCTAACCATCCCAGGAACAGCGTCAGGAATCCCGTCCATCCCCACCGTCCGAATGTAGCCAGCAGATGTCCATTGAGCGTTCCACTATAAGCGCCGGCATTACCGCTCATGTTGTTTCCTCCCACAACCACTAACATCAGCAGGGCGCCGACTGAAAGTCCGAACACGATCATTCCATGCAGAAGCCCATCGTGACGGTTAGTAACCGCTGCCAGATGCCCAGTTTCGCGGCCTGCCACGTACATAGCAATGATGGTCAAAACAACTATCCAAATGTCCATTCCTAAGCTTAGCCCCATCCCCGCGCCGGCCACGGCTCCGGCTGGCGCTTCAGTACCGGCGAATATCGCTAATCCTAGCAGGCCAAATATCGACCAGATTGCGGTGAAGGTAAAAAGCCCGGCCCAGATAGCGCCCCAATCTGTTCGTTTAGCTCGATATGTAATCTCTGCCATTGTATCCTCCTCAAAAAGTCTCAACATCTCAATCTATATCGTAATACGATATAATTAAAGAATCGGGTCGACACTGTATTTGCGTATGAAAAAACGATTAACACCGGCTCGTGCCTTAGCGAAATGTGGGATTGATAGCCGCAACGCGGATTTGATTGTTTGCCGAAGCAGTTTCTGCTCGCTCTGAAGTTCGCTGAATCGCAGCAGCAGATAGGAGTACGCCCCGCAGATGCGCCAACAAATGTGTATGGATACTTCTTAGAAATAACTAAATCGATCTCGCGGCCGCCAAAAAACCACAGACTCCGGTATCCTTCATAAATCTCCGTGAGCCAAACCCAGTCCCCAGCCAGCCTGCCGGCTGTCGTCGTCGCTGATCTCGTAAAGCAATTCGGACGCTTCGCCGCGCTGCGCGGAATAAACGCGGAATTCGCCGCCGGACGTCTCTACACCATTATTGGCGGCAATGGCGCGGGTAAGACCACCCTTCTTCGCATACTCGCCGGACTGGCCCGGCCCACGCGTGGAACCATCTCAATATTAGGAACCAAAAACCTCAATTCAATTCGCCGCCAGATCGGATACATGGCTCATCCCTCGCTGCTTTACGATGAGCTTTCCGGGATGGAGAATCTGCGTTACTTCGCGAAACTGTACGGAATCGAAGATAGCCGCTGTGCCGAGATTATTTGCAAAGTTAATCTCGACCCCGCGCTCGCGCGTCCCATCGCGCAATATTCGCAGGGAATGCGTCAGCGAATGTCGCTGGCCAGGACGTTGCTTAACGATCCCCAGATTCTTTTACTGGATGAGCCTTTCTCCAATGTCGATGCCCAGTCCGCCAACCTCATGGTTAACCTGCTATCCACGCTGCGAAACCACGGAACGACATTGTTTCTCGTCACTCACCAAGTCGCTCTGCTCGACGGCATCGCGGATGAATTCGTGGCAATGGAAGCCGGAAGAATTATCAGCCGGACTCGGGAAATAAACCCATGAGTTCGTTCACCGCAATCACGCTTACGACTCTTGCCAAAGATCTGCGGCTGGAATGGCGCTCCAAGGATGCGATCAATTCCATGCTGTTTTTTGCGCTGCTCGTCGTCGTGATTTTTAGTTTCTCCTTCGACCCTACCGCGGAAGAATCCCGGCGCATCGCCGGTGGATTAGTCTGGGTCGCGTTTCTTTTTGCTGCCGTCGTCGCCCTGAATCAGACCTGGGCGCGGGAAATGAGAAATGCGGTTCTCGATGCGTATCGCGTTTCTCCAGCTCCGGCCAATCCATTATTCCTCGCCAAGGCACTGGGGAATTTTATTTTCGTGAGCATCCTGCAAGCTCTGATGGCGCCGCTTTTCACTGTTTTTTACAATCTTCGCCCTCTCGGCCCGGCATGGCAATTGCTTCCGGTCGCGATGCTGGGGACCTGGGCGCTGGTGGTGAATGGCACATTTTTTGCGGCGATGTCTTTGCATACCCGGAGCCGCGAAGTCATGCTGCCGCTCCTGCTTTTCCCCATCGCCATTCCAGCGTTGCTCGCAATGGTGCAGGCCACCAATGCAATTTTGTTGGGACAGGATTCCGCAAAGTTCTGGATCGTATTGCTAGTCACGTACGACTTGGTGTTTACTATCGCTTGCCTGCTGTTATTTGAAACCGTGCTGCACGCGGAATGAAAAAAGCCTTCCCGATACTCGCAATTCTCTCCGCCACATTTCTTGCCTACGCGTTTTATGAAGCGATGTTCGTGGCGCCAAGGGAACAAACGATGGGCAATGTGCAGAGAATCTTCTATTATCACGTGCCCTCCGCATGGACCGCCTTTCTTCTGTTCGCCATTAATTTTGGAGCGTCGGTTGTGTATCTCATTCGCCGCAATGATAAGGCCGACATCTTGGCGCTCGTCTCCGCCGAAGTGGGAGTCGTTTTCTGCACCGTGGTACTGGTTACGGGGCCAATCTGGGCGCGGCCGGTCTGGGGCATATGGTGGACTTGGGACCTTCGGCTCACCCTGACCTTGGTGCTATGGCTGATTTACGTAAGTTATTTGTTGCTGCGCAAATTCTCGGTTAGCGGCCAGACTCCAACCATTGCCGCGGTGCTCTCGATTTTGGGCGCCCTGGATGTTCCTCTGGTGTATTTTTCAATATGGTTTTTCCGCACCCAGCATCCCTCACCGGTGATCGGAGGCGGCGGATCGATCGATCCTCGTATGTTGCATGTGTTGCTCATCAACTGGGCGGCATTTCTGGTTTTCGCGTCGTTGCTTTGCTGGGCGCGTTACCGGTTGGAAGTCTTACACCGGATAAATGAAGAAAATCTGTCGTTGGCCGCTATGCTCGAAGAACCGAGATTCCGATGAATTACCTCTACGCCGCATATGCCGCAACCTGGATCATCCACGCAACGTACATTGGCATCCTGGCCATGAAATACAAAAGGCTAAAGCGGGAAGCATATCGGAAGCCTGACTAGTTCCCGGCATTCCACCCTGAATCCGGAGGTGGCGGAAAATCGCTGCTGGGAGCGGACCGCAGGAATTCGTATTCCTCGATCATCGCCGCCACTCCTATTCGTGAAACTGGCAGCGGCTGTTCGATGCGCACCACTCTCGCCACAAACCGCACCCGCACCGCATCGGTAAGAGTGATGTTCGGGGGGAAAGTCATAGTGACCTCAATCGATGCACCTTCAGTGAGGGGTTGATCGAGGAAAAAAAAGATTCCGCGAGCGCTGACGTTCTGCGTCTCCGTCATTATTTCCATCGGAGGCACGCTCGACGGAAATTTTACCGTGGCCGGCAGCCGCATATAAAATCGGCGCATCATGCGTCTTTCCTGCACGCTATGCATATCCGATTGCTGTTCTTGCAGCATCAATTACCTCGCCGAGCCGGCTTCAATGTTTCATCCGCACGCACACTTCCACGTCAGACTCGGCTACTCGTGGTCTGTTTGCAAGCGAAAAATAGCGGGAATTGTCTGAGTTAATGGCATATGCGGCTCGTATAAATTCAAGGTTCGAACTGGATATCAAACGATACCCGCCGAACCGCAGCACGCAACCCGGCAAATTCCCGCGCTCTTTTGTAATTAGCCATTCTTGATAGGGGCGGCATCTCCAGCGCCCTTCGACCGCATCTCACGAATTGGTCAAGCCCTTAAGGCCGCGCATCTTGACACAGTATCCGTCAGATGTTTAAGTAGTTACTTACTTTCGGTACAAATGGCGGCGGACGCACTTCTGCTTCCCTGGCGGAGCCTCGGTATCTTGCACATCATTTTTTTCTTCTTCTCCACTCGATGGAAAAATCACAGTCCGGAAACTCGGAGGAGCTCTTGAATTTGACTTCCCGCAGCGAGACGTTTTCGATCCCGCGCGTTTTGTTGATTGGCTTTACGATCCTTTTAGGCGGGATGTGCCTGCTCAGGTTCGACGCCGCTCGAGCACTTTCCCGCAGCAAAGCCTCGCTCGGCAGCCGGGCGATGTTTGGTCAGGCTCCCGCCGGCCTCGCGCAACTCGCCGCCTCTTATGGCCGCTTGCCATTAGGATTCGAGCCGAATCAGGGACAAAGCGATCCCCAGGTAAAATTTCTGACGCGCGGCAGCGGCTACAGCCTTTATTTAACCGGGAATCAATCCGTATTGGCGCTCAGTTCAACCTCTTCTCCGCAGAATTCCATTCTGCGAATGTCGCTGAATCATGCGAACAACACTGCCATCGTTGGCGCGAGCGGCCAACTTCCCGGCAAGAGCAACTACTTCATAGGAAACGATCCCGCCCAGTGGCATCGCAATGTGCCCCAATTCGCGCGGGTGGAATACCGGGATGTTTATCCCGGAATCAATCTCGTCTATTACGGCAGCCAGGGCGCGCTGGAATATGATTTTGAAGTTTCACCTGGCGCCGATCCCTCCCAGGTCTCTCTGCTATTCGACGCCCCGCAAAAACTCAATCTTTCGACGCAAGGGAACCTGCTCATCGCAAGTGGTTCTGGCAACGTCGAGTTGCAAGCGCCTCATATATATCAAATGATCGGAGCCGGGCAGAAGCCGGTTGCGGGAAGATTCTCGCTTCGCGGCAACGAAGTCGGGTTTCAAATCGGCGACTACGATCACTCGCGCGCTTTAATCATCGATCCGCTTTTAACCTATTCGACTTATCTTGGAGGCACTGGCAGCGAGAGTTGTTCCACTATCGAACAGGCACAGCTGGGTATTTCTACGGCGCAAGGAACTCCCGGATGCCCGGCCATCGCCGTCGATTCCGCTTTCCGCACCTACATAGCGGGCGCCACGACCTCGCTCGATTTTCCTGGCATAGTTACGGCTGCCGCCGCTACGGCCAACGTTCCAGCCAGTTTCCAGGCGTGTCTCGACACACCTCCGCCAAATCCCATCAGCCCCGTAAGTCCGTCCCCATGCCCCACCGGTCTTACTAACAGCGATGTGTTTATTACCAGATTGAATGCCGCGGGTACAGGCCTGGATTTTACGACGTATCTGGGAGGAGCCGGGACTGACATCACAGCCGGAATCGCGGTCGACCCCAACTTCAATGTTCATGTTGCGGGAATCACAAATTCAGCGAACTTTCCTACACTGGCAAGTTCGTATCAGCCCGTCGCCGCCTCCGCCGGCACTCATGCGTTCGTAAGCGAAATCTCCGCCAGCGGCGCGAGCTTGCTTTACTCCACGTATCTTTCCGGCACCGGAACCGACATTGCTACCGGAGTCGCCGTCGATAATCTCGGCAAAGAATATGTGAGCGGCACCACCACTTCTGCCACTTTTCCCACCACGCCCACCGCATTGCAGACCACTCCCAAGGCAACGGATGAATATTTCTTTTCAAAACTCGATCCCACAATTACCGGACCCGGCGGCTTGGTTTATTCGACCTATATCGGCGGCAGTATGCCGGCTAATGGCCTGGCGCTAGGCGGCGGTATTGCCGTGGATACCAATTGCAACGCCTATCTGACTGGCGGAACGAACTTCGTCGATATGCCCACGCTGAACGCGAATCAGGGCGTCAAGGGGGCAGGTCTCGATGCGTGGGTGGCGAAATTCAGCGTCCCCACAGGCGCGCCTTGCAGCTCGCAGTTGTCCCTCACTTACCTGACTTATTTCGGAGGCAGCGGAGACGACATCGCCTACGGCATCGCCGTCGACACCAGCTTTAACGCCTACATCACTGGCTCTACCACTTCGCCCGATATATCGCGGCCTTCGGGATCAAGCGGGCCCGCGCCATTTGCCGGCTGCCTGAACGAGCCCCCTCAGCCGACCACTGCTTATCCACTGCCCGGCTCTTGTCCCGCTACTGGCTCCGCTCCTGACGCTTTTGTGGCCAAATTCGGCAACCTGACCACCAGCGGAACTGCGGGCACCAATGTCCCATTCCTTTACTTCACTTATCTGGGTGGAACTCTGGCGGACACAGGGACAGCCATCGCCACCGATAACCTCGGTGGCGCATTGGTAACGGGATGGACCATGTCCACCGACTTCCCCGCAGTCAGCGTGCTCACCGGGGCAGCGGTTCAACCGCATTCCGGCGGCGGCGAAGATGCGTTCGTGGCGCGAATCGACACCAGCACTATTTGCACTCCCAACCCCACCACTACCCCGCCAATAAGCTGTCCCGGGTACGTCACCTACCTCGGCGGAACTGGCACCGACATCGGAACCGGCGTCGCCGTGGATTCACAAACCGTCGCTTACGTGACCGGTGAGACCGCTTCGCCGAATTTTCCTGTCGTAGCTCCGTTTCAAAGTACCTTGAATGGCTCCAATCCCGACGCCTTCGTGAGCAAGTTCGCCCCGGTCGCAAGTCTCGCCATCACCCCAACCGTGCCAACCACCGTTGGCGTCGGCAATCCCGTCGCCTTCACTTACACGATTATTAATAATGGAGATCCAGCCAGCGACATCGTCGTTACCGACGCGCTTCCCGCAACCGGTATAACTGTCAATTCGATTACAGCCACGCCCGGCAGTTGCGGCACCGTCGTCACGTCAACCGTGACCTGTAGCATCGGAGCCCTGAGCTCAGGCGCCACAACAACCGTCACTGTGAACTTGACTCCCACCGCTCAGAGCACTCCTCTGACCGCACCCGGCGGAATCTCCAACAGCCTTTCCGTGAGTGCGCCCGGGGCCCAAACCCAGACCGCCAGCAGCACCGCGGCCGTTCAGGATTTTAATATCGCAATCGAGCCCGGAACTCCCGCTGCTGTTACGGTGCCTGCCGGCGTGCCCGCGAATTTCACCTTCCTGGTCACCGGAACCTTCAACAATTATCCGGACAGCATTTCACTATCCGCCGCCGCTGGCCTGCCTACGGCTGCAACCGCAACCTGGAGCACCAACCCTATTCCCACCCTCGTCGGCGGTCCACAAACCAGCATTCTTACGATTTCGACCACTGCGCGCGTCACCACTACCACCCGTCTGTGGGGTGGCCGTGGCGCTCTGTATGCAATGTTCTTGCCGCTATCGGGAATGGCATTTCTCGGGCTGGGGATCGGCGGGAAAACGTCGCGCAAAAGAAGCGCGCTCATCGGCCTGATTCTCGGAGGATTGTTCGCGCTGATAATTTTCCAGGCTGGCTGCGGCTCGACCTCGACCACCTCTACAACTACTGGCACGCCCGCAGGCACCTACGCCATTACCGTAGACGCCACATCCGGAACCGCCTCCAGGCCCACCACCGTCACGCTAATAGTGCAGTAACTAACGCCCAGCGATTCGATTGCTGATTCGCACCCAATGATGTGGTCCCTCGCCGCGGCTAGCTGAATGGCGCAATGGTCAGGAGGGCTAAGTTGCGTATAATTTCACACCAATCCATTGTCATCTCGAGCGGAGCAGAATCGTCCGCTCGCGGACGATCCTTCGTAGTCGAGAGACCCGCTTTCCCGCTTCCGAACCGGCAGTTCGCGTCGAATCGACAGCCCCGACGCTCGCCCCGAATCAGTTCAAGTCGCTCAATGTCACAGACGTAATCGCACCACTCGCGGTCGGCAGCACCACGAACGTACGGTTTTGCCCGGCGGCAAAAGTCACCGATCCAGTATTCACGTACGACACCACTGGAAATCCCGCGGGCGTGATGATGATGGTGTACGAACCAGCCGCCAAAGACTGGTAACTCGAACTGGACGTAAAACCCAGCGCCGATATCGTAGGAGTTATGCCGCCGCCCGACGGATTCCCCGAACCCGCCGGAAGAATGTAGATATCAATAGACCCAGCTTCCACCGCGGCATTCGCAATCCGAATTTGGAAATCGCCGGATGTCGGCGCCGTCGTGCTATCCGTGAGCAGCATGGGCGTGAGGCTCGCCGCATAATTTGCCGTGATCAGCGTGTAATTCGTTCCCGTGTTCAAAGTCACGCTCTCGTCGATGGCAGCCGTCGTGGTATTCGACGGCGTGACTTCCAGCGTTTCCGTGCCCGAAGTCACGGTGGCGTAATTCGTGGGCGCCCCCAGCGCGAGATCGCTGAACACCGTCGTGCCGCCAACGATCACGTTCGTAGTCGTTTCGTTGGCAGAAGCCTGCACCGCCCGCAACTGCGTATTGTTATTGCTGCTGCCGCACCCCGAACAAAGCAGCGCCGCCAAGAGACATGCCGGAAAACTCAACCAGAGACGCACTAACCAACCTCCTGAAATTGATGGTCGCTTCGCCAAAGATGCCGGCGATCCATGTAGTATTCCCACGAAATTAGCGTGCGACGAGTGTAGCGAGATTGCACAAGAGAAATTGTAAAGAGTGGTGAAGATTCGTAAACTTCCACAGCCTGAATAACCAAGAGGGTGCCCCGTCCTTGCGTTTTTGCAAGGGCGGGAGGCACTACTGTTGATAGATTCCGGTATTCCCTGGGTCCAGTGGACTGTATCGAAAATCGTGGTGCGCTCATCCCTGCACCCGCCTGTGTAAGGCCCAAACGGCGGGGCACCACAACATTGTGGAAAGAAGCCCTGCGCTCTTACGACTTCAACTGCGCCAACTGCTTCTTCACGTCGGCCGCATCCCCGTAATTGGGATTAATCTTCAGCACCTTCTCCAATTGCTGCCGCGCCAGATCAGACTGATCGGTCTTTTCGTAAGCTAACCCCAGATGGTAATGAACCGTGGGATTATCCGGCGACTTGCTTTTCTCTCCCAGCTTGATCGCTTCCTGAAACAGATCAATCGCCGATTTGTACGCGCCCTTCTGATAGAGCACCCATCCCAATGTGTCGGCCGCATTAGGAGAATCCGGCATCCCGCGGCGCGCAGCTTGCGCCAGCGACAACGCCACATCCACGTTTCCGCCGGTTTGCAGCATTACGTAGGCAAGATTATTCGCAGCCATGGGATTGTCAGGCTTCAGGTCCAAAGCTTTCTGGTAAGAATTCTTCGCGTCCGGCCAATCCTGTTTCGACTCGTATAACTCTCCCAGCAGGATGTCGAAACTCGCTTCCCGGGGATTATCTTTCGCCGACTGCTCATAGATTTCAATCGCCTGATCGGTCGAACCCTTCGCGACTTCCACTTGTCCAAGTTTAAGCAGCGCGTCCGAATTATTTTTGTCCAGTTCCGCAGCTTTCTTGAATGCTTGTTCCGCCGGGTCCAGATCCTTTTTGTTGAACAGAACTGTTCCCAACAAATCATAGAAGCCGCTGTTATTCGGCGACTTCGCGATTTGCGCGTTGGCGGCTGCCACGGCTTTGTCGACCGCCTTCTCAGCGACCAGTGTATTCATCAGCCCGCCCAGCGCATCCGAGGAATTAGGGTCATGATCCAACGCTTCCTGAAACGACTTTTCCGCAGCCGGGAATTGCCGCTGTGCAAAATGCAGATTGCCCATCTGCTGATAACCGGCAGGCGACTGCGGGGCCACTTGAATCGCTTTCTCCGCGTCGATCTCCGCCGGCCCAAATTGCTGGCGATTAGTATTTGAAAATGCGCGCAGCGCGTATCCGTCGGGTGCATTCGGTTCCAGCGCGATGATCGCAGAAGCCGTCTGCTCCAGTGCCGGCATATCTCGCTTATGCAATTCCAAAGCCGCCAGCGCCCGTTGCGCCTCGATTAACTGCGGACGTATGTGCACCGCGTTTTGCCACTCACTCTCGGCGCGCGGCAGGTCGCCCAGCCGCTCAAACGCCATCCCCATGTGATAATGCGCTATCGCGTTCTCCGGATCGTTCTTGATCGCAGTTTGCAGCGTTTGCGTCGCGTCGTTGGCATGACCGTCGCGGATCTGAATCTGTCCCCGGTAGATCAGCGCTTCTTCATCGCCGCCATTGCTCTTTAATATTTCGTCATTCAACTTACGCGCTTCATCCAAATTTCCCTTCAGGATGAGCAACTGTATGTAATTCTTCTCCAGCTGAATATCTTTGGGATGCTGTTGATAGAGCGACGCATACTCCGTCACCGCTTTATCCAAGTCGCCGGTTGCGAAATAAAAGTCGCCCAACATTCTGTAACCTGCCGAATTGTCAGGAAAATCCGCTTTCGCCTTGGCCAGGAAGGCTTCCGCCTGCGCTTTCTTTCCCTGCGCTAGATACAACCGGGCGATAGCGGCGCGAGGCTCAGGATCGTTGGGATCGACTGCCATGGCATGTTGGTATTGTTGCTCCGCTTCGCTGAATCTTCCGCGGGCCTGATAATAAGCGCCCAAAGCGAGTTCCGCATTCATGGCTTTGGGATTCAGTTGGATAGCTTTTTTGAAATTCGCTTCGGCCGCATCCGGCTGACCGGCGCGCATTTGGAAAATTGCCAGATTAAGATACGGTTCCCATTCCCCCGGGTTCAGATCAATCGCTTTCTGGATTTCCTTGATCGCGCCCGGCATCTCGTTTTGCGCGGCAAACAGATTCGCCGCCACCACGTGCGTTTGCGGATTGTTCGGAACCTTCTGCAACAGCAGGTCGGCATGCTCCTGCGCCTGCTTCACGTCATGTCCCGCAATCAGTAAATTCGCCAGATCAATGTGCGCCTGGTAATTGTCGGGCTGCAATTCCACGGTGCGGTTCAATTCCTGAAATCCGTGCATCCAGTCCTGAAGCTTCAAATAGGTTTCCCCAAGTTGAAAATGCGCCTCGGCATAGGCTGGATCCTGCTGAATTGCATTGCTGAACTGAATCGCCGCCTCGCGATATTGTCCCTTGGCGTAATAGCGCTGGCCGCTCTCCAGATACTTCTGCTTGCGCACGTTCGGATCGCGGGAACATCCCGTCAAAATCGCCGCGATAAGGGACAAACCGAGGATTAGGCGAAGCATGGAAGATTGCGTCATTTTACGAAGTCTCCAGAAGCAACCGAATATTCGGGGTACCTTACCAAAGGTACTTCAATCCCGAGCACCGTGGGAAGGTTACCCGCGTCACCGCGCACTCACTTAGGCAGAATTGGTACAATCCAAGCCGCTACCCGTCATCGCCTATGACTTTGACCTCATCCTTGAGGGACTTCAGTCCCGAAGGATCTGGCGCGCGGTGTGGAACCAGCCAGCGCCTGCCTCCTACCGCGGAATATATTCATTCAGCAGCGGCACCACATTCTGCGCAAACGCCAGCAACCGCTGCTGTGCCTGATCGGCTGTCTCATTCGGCGCCAGAAGCGTAGTCACCCTCACCAGCGAGCCGTCGGTTCTATGCATCTGTATCGAATCTTTCACCAGATAAAATTTGGCCCAATATTCACTCGCAACCGCCCGGTTATGCGCCCAGTACCAATACAGCACCAGTTGGCGGTCCGTTCCTTTCGCAATCACATAGCGGTTGGCAGGGAACGGCTCATGCCCCGCCAGACTCAGTGTGATCCGGCTTGCTTCCAGCGGATACCATCCTGATCCCGGCAGACAATTCTTCGGCGAGTGAATAGTATCTCCCGCCCGCTGCGACGGAAAAAATGCCACAAACAAACTCACATCCGGAACCTCCGCAGCCGTGTCCTGATAATCCCGCAAAAGGAAATTCCCCGGGCCCAGAACGGCGAGCGATTCTGGCGGAATCGTCAGATCGGTCCCCGTCCAATTCTTCAGCTGAAAAGGAAATGATTCCAGCGAGAGGTGCCGGGGAAGCGCTTCATCCCTGCTGGTTCCGTGCAGCAGAATCGCCGCTGCAACCAAAATAGTGGCGGCAATCCCGAATCTCACATTCCTGGTCAACTGCCGGCTCTTAGCCTGCCGCTGTTTGACGGCAAAATTTTATGCACCAGATACAGCATCAGCAGCGAAACCACGAACACCAGCCATCCCGAAAACTCGTGGAAAAATCCCTGCGCCTTATCCGGGTCCCAATATTGGACCAGCAGTCCCGTTCCGACAATGCGAAAGCTGTTCGCCGCGACCGCGATCGGAATCGAAGCCAACGCCAATACCACCCGCACCCAAACTCGCTTTTCCATCAGGTATCCATAAATTATTGCCAGCGTGGCCAGCGACAGAAGCGAACGAATCCCGCTGCACGCCTCCGCCACTTCCAGCGGCATCGCCGGCAGATTAATAATGTTCCCCTCCCTCAATACCGGAACCCCGGCCAGCGGCAACACCGCCGCCGCAACTTTGGAAGCCAGCAGCTGTAGAGGGAAAGTGATCTGATTAAAGATGATCGCCGGTAGCGGAATCATCAACAGCAAAAAAGCCCAGGGAAACAACACCGCGCGAAAAAAATCCCATCCCTGAAAAAAGATCACCAGTCCCGCTATCACCAATAACAGTGAGAACCTTGATAAAAAAAGTTCGGCTCCCGAAACTCCCAGCAAAAGAACCGCCACCGCCAGCACCAGAATCGGCAATCCCCAAAATGAAGGTACGGCACGCATCCTCGAAAGCCGCTCACGATCCTGCCAAATAAGAAATAAAGAGAAAAGCGGGACAAAAAAACCATGCGAAAAGTTGGGATCCTTCCACCACTGCGACGCCAGATGCAAAATGACGTGAAAATACAGCCAGCCCGTCAATAGAACCAATACCGCCCCGCGCCACCAGCCATCGCCGCCAGACAAAAATTCCTCGGCTACCGGCTCCGCTTTTACCGCATAAGTCACGATTTTCGGAGAATATGCCAACTCCCTGGCCTAAGCAATCCTAAGCAGGGAACCCAGGTAATACTTGATCTAAGGTTACGCCACCAGCCCTTGAGAATTTGACGTCATCCTCGAGCGGCCACAGGCCGCTAAGGATCCGGCGCGTACCACTACTGAGGCAAATACTTGCAATCTCCTCGTCTCGCCTAAATTCCCTGGGGCGCGAAAAAACCATTCCGTCCCCGGGAACGAGACGAAAGTGAATCGCCTTTCGGTTACCATCGATTGGGAAAAAACTTTCCCTTTTGCCCGGATCGGATGTAGGGTTAAAAAGTATCCGTGCACAAGGCGAAGCCTCTCGCCGCAGTCCTAAATAGCAGAAAACGTTGCTATACCGTTTTTTGCGGGCGATGCGGCTGAAGTGGCACCAGCCTTGCGACTATAAAACTAAATAACCCTTTGTCCGCAAAACTTCCCCCTGAATTTTGTGATACATGAAGAATGTTTCCGCATGAAAACAGAGACGCGGAACTTTCCGTGACCCTCACGGAAGGTTCCCAAATTGAAGCAGACAGTCTCTGTTTTCGCGGAATTTATTCACGCTGGAAGCGCGTTTGCCAGAGCTAATAGAAGATATTTAGTAGGAGCGAACATGAAAGCCAGAAGTGCACTTGCCACGTCGCTGTTGCTGAGTTCCGTGACCCTGGCGATGTGGGCACAAAATGCCGCCACCGAACGGCCAAATAAAGATGACAAGAGCAGTCCGGCCGCGGCTTCGCCATCTTCCTCTACCAGCTACGTAATCGGACCCGAAGACACCGTACACGTCTCGGTATGGAAAGAACCTGATCTGACCGCGACGCTCCCCGTGCGCCCAGACGGCATGATTTCTCTTCCTTTATTGAACGACGTGCAGGCCGCCGGTTTAACCCCGATGGAACTCGCCACTTCCATCACCACCAGGCTGAAAAAGTATTTGGCCGATCCGCGCGTGACCGTCGTGCTTACCACCATTAATAACAAGCGAGTCTATGTTACCGGCGAAGTGCTGCACAGTGGATCCATCACCTTAATGCCGAATATGACCGTCTTGCAGGCGCTCGCCAGCGCCGGTTTCACCCAATTTGCCAACACCAAAAAGATTTACGTAATGCGCACCGAAAATGGCACCCAACAGAAGTTCCCCGTGAATTACAAAAACTTGTTGCGCGGCGACGCCACCACCAACATCATCCTCAAGCCCGGAGACACGATTGTCGTACCTTAACCGGCTTACCCAAAGATCGTGGCTCTGGACCGCAATCCTTGTCGGATTAACTCCGCTGGCTGGTTTCGCCCAGGGCGACACCACCCCGCAGCAGAATCCCGATGCCGGGAATCCGCCCGCGAGCGAGAGCACTCCGCCGGACCAGAATACGCCTGCGCCAGCCTTTGGCCTCGGCGCAACCACCGCGACTCCAAATGAAAATCCGCCGGTTTCCGCCCTTGATCAGCCTTCTCTCGAACCCGGCACCGTCTCCCGCAGTTTTCTCGCTCCCGGAGCCATTCTCAGCGAATCCGCCGACTCCAATGTTGAAGGAACCGGCACCGGAAACTCCGCCACTTCCGCCGGCTTGGGCGGAGTAACTCGCGCCATGGGCGCTTTAGCCCTGCAGAAAATCTGGAGCCATTACGAAACCGATCTGCAATATATCGGCGGAGGCATTTTCTATCAAGGCGTCAACCACAAGACCGATCAGACACAGGATGCCGAACTCGCGCAGCGCATTGTTTGGCGCACCGGCCAACTCGTTTTGCGCGATGGCGTCAGCTATTTGCCGGAAGGCAATTTCGGCGCGGGATCATACGGCGGCTCCGGAGCTTTGCAATCCGGCCTTGCAGGATTAGGCAGCGCGGCCAGCACCGGCTCCGCCAGTCTGGGCAGCGCTTTGGGGGGAAACCTCGGCGCCGGACAATTCGGCTCCGTCGGCGATGCGCCCCGCTTAACCAACAGCGCTGTCGCCGATCTCGCCCAGGCAATCACGCCGCGGTCGTCAGTTACATTTGCCGGGAGCTACGGATTCGTCCATTTCACCGACAACTCATTTGGCTTGGTCGACAGCTCCCAGGCCGCCGCCCAACTTGCCTACGACCGCCAGATCAATCGCACCGACCAGGTTGCCGTCTTATACGCCTTCCAGAACATACATTTTCCCCAGGTTTCGGGCAGTTCCGTAACCACCAACGCGGTTCGGCTCATCTACGGTCATCGCGTCACTGGGCGCATGGATTTCGTCGTCGGGGCCGGCCCCCAATTTACTCACATGGAATTCGAGCAACAGCAACCTCCACCACAGCCCGCGGTCAAAGTCTCTACCGACCGGATCTCCGCCAGTGGGAACCTGCGCTTGCGCTACCGCTTTCCTCGCACCTCGCTTCAACTCGAATACCGGCATTACAATACCAATGGCTCCGGCTATTTTCTCGGCGCCAGCACTGACGTTGGAACTTTTTCAGTGGTTCGGCCTCTGGGCAGGATATGGGAAGCCAACATCGATACCGGCGTCGCCAATAATGACCGCCTGAAGGCTTCCGCCAGCACCGTTCCAGCCACGTCCGATCGCTATCTCTTTGCTGGGGGCGCGCTGCACCGCCATATCGGGCGGCATTATCGGGGATTCATCAGCTACCAGTACGACCGGCTTTCGTTCGACGCTTGCTCCGGCACAGCTTGCGGAAAGGTTTCGAATCGCCAAATGGGCGTGGTGGGTATCGAATGGTACCCCCGTCCCATTCGGCTTGATTAACATAAACTCAATGATTAGTCAGAATGGAAAACTAATATGATCGCAAACCGCGTTTTAGGAATCGACGACTATCTCGCAATGTTGCGTCGCCGCCTGAAGGTGATCTTAATTCCTTCGCTGCTCGCCCCCATTGCCGGTTTTCTGGTCTCCTACGCCTTCACTCCGAAATATACCTCCGAGGCGACGATCCTCGTCGAAAGCCAGAAGGTTCCCGAAGGCTACGTCAAACCCGTCGTCACCGAAGATATCGTTCAACGCATCGCCACCATGCAGGAACAGGTAACCGCCCGCAACCGCCTGGTTCCCATGATCGAGCGGCTCGGCCTGGCTAAGGGCAAAAGCGTCGACGAGGTTATCAGCGATATACAAACAAATTTATCCATCGCTCCGGTTGAACCCGAAGTCGCTCCCGGAACGCTTCCCGGGAGCAAGCCCGCAACCCACAAGCCCGGACAAAGCAGCGATGTGCCCGGATTCACCGTGGACTATACCGGCGCCAATCCCAAAGTTGCGCAGCAGATTTGCAGTGAAATCACTTCCATGATGTTGGAGCAGAACCTTCAGGCCCGCGAGCAGGTCGCCCAAAGCACCACCGACTTCCTCTCGCATCAGGTGGATGAGGCGAAACAAAATTTGGACGATCAAGACGCCAAGCTGGCCGAATTTAAAAAGCAATTCACCGGCCAACTTCCCGGAGACGAAGACGGCAATCTCAAACTTCTGGGTACGCTAAACACCCAACTCGACGCCAACACGCAAGCGTTGAACCGCGCCCAGCAGGATAAATCCTACGTTCAATCCTTACTGGCGCAGCAAGTGGCCGCATGGAAAGTCTCTCAAACCTCCACCAATCCTCAGACCCTGCAACAGCAATTGACCACCTTGCAGGCGCAACTCACCACTTTGCAGTCTCGTTACACTGACGATTATCCCGACGTCGTCAAAACCAAGGCCGATATCGCCGAGCTAAAACAGCAACTGGCCGATGCCAATGCGGCGGCCGCCAAGGTTTCAGACGTAAACGATAAAGCCAGCGCCGGCGAACCGCCCGAGATTCGCCAGATGCGCGTGCAGATACATCAATACGACGACGCCATCGCCCAGGCCACGCGCGAACAAAAGCGCATGCAGGACCAGATTCGCACCTATCAGAGCCGACTTTCGCTCAGCCCCGCCGTCGAAGAAAAATACAAACAGTTGACCCGGGATTACAACTCGGCGCAAAAACTTTACGACGATTTGCTCTCGAAAAAGAGCGAATCCCAGATACAAACCGATATGGAAAGCCGCCAGCAGGGTGAGCAGATGCGGTTGCTGAACCCCGCCGGTCTGCCCGAAGATCCCAGCTTCCCCAACCGCCCCTTATTTGCCGGCGGCGGCTTGGGAGCAGGTCTGGGCATTGGCCTGGTTATCGCCGTTTGGCTCGAGTTTACCGATAACTCCATTCGCACCGAGGAAGACGCTATCGCCGTCCTCGATCTCCCCGTGATGGTTTCCATCCCGTGGATAGGTGTGGATCATGAAGAAAGACAGCTTCATGGCAAGAAAACCGTTCCTCCGAAACCAGTCGTCGACGAAAAGGAGACCGTAGAGGTCTAGGCACGCATGTACAAGGAATTTTTTCACCTACGCGCCAATCCGTTCAACGTTAATCCCGATCCTCGTTATTTATTTCTCACCCGCCATACCGAGGAGGCCTTGGCCTGTCTCACCTATGGCATCCAGAGCCGCAAGGGTTTCGTGCTGCTCACCGGCGAGGTCGGCACCGGCAAAACGACTCTCATCAACAAATTGCTCGAGTGGTTGCGCGTGCAGCAGGTGCCCACCGCCTTCGTCTTTAATTCCCGCTTGAACGTTCCGCAGTTTCTCGACTACATGATGGCCGATTTCGGTATTCCTTGCGACTCCAGATCGAAGAGTCAGATTTTGCTCCGTCTCTATAACTGGCTTCTCGACCGCTATCGCGCTGGTGAAACCGCGGTCCTCATCGTGGACGAAGCTCAAGGGCTCTCCGACGAACTGCTCGAAGAAATTCGCATGATGACCAATCTCGAAACCTTCACCGAAAAACTTTTGCAGATCGTGCTGGTGGGACAGCCGGAACTAGAACAAAAATTAAAGCAGACCAGCCTGCGCCAGTTGCGTCAACGCCTCACTCTGCGGGCAAAAACTCATCCCCTTACCGCCGAGGAAACCAGGTCCTATGTCGCGCAAAGGTTGCGCATTGCCGGATGGGACGGGCAGCAGCAAATTTTTGACGCCGACTCCTTGTCCGCCATTCATCGCTATTCCAGCGGCATTCCGCGCGTCGTGAATTTAATTTGCGAGCATTGCCTGGTCAGCGCGTTCGTCGATCAGCAAAAAGTTGTCACCGCCCCCGTAGTCGACGTAGTCGCCCGCGATTTCGATCTGATTGACAGCCCAGTCTCCGGAATGGCATTGCCTCCGGCGCAGACAACGGCTGCACAAGATTCGGGTTTCTCTAATGTCGACCCTCGTAGAAGGCGCCTGTCCCCCATAAATATGGAACGTCGGGCTGCCCCGCTCGACAAGCCTGTTACGTCCGACGATGAATCTCCAGCACTTCCAACTTTACCCTCGATCTCTCTGCGCGATGAATCGCCGGCGCCCGAATCGCCTAGTTTGGTGGACCACCAAGCGCCGCCGCCCGATAACCTGATCACCCCCGAGCCGCCAGCGCTTCCAACTTTACCGTCGATCTCTTTGCGCGATGAGTCGCCCGCGCCTGAACCATCCAGCTCGATAGAGCGCCAGGCCGCGCCCGAAAATCTAATCGCCGTCCCCGAGCCGCCGGCACCGCCCAGATCAATGGAGCGCCGTGCTTCCGCGCCCGCGCCCCAATCCGCAACCGAACATTTTGATTTAGTCGACGCCCTGAAAACCCTGGCCAATCTCGCCGATCGCCTGCGCGAGCCCGAACAGGATGCTCCGAAAGAAAGGAAAATATGAGCCGGATTCACGAAGCTTTAAAAAAAGCCGAGGCGGAACGAGCCGCATCGCAGCAGGTCACCCATGTCGAGGAAGTCGCCTTTCCCTCGCGCCCGCTGAATCCCGAACCCACTCCGCCCTTCAATTCAGTGGCTCCCGCCACCCCTGGCACCTCGGGTTCGTTCAGCCCGCCGCCCACCTTCGACATGCTGATTTCTCGCACTGTCGAAAGCAAGTGGCGTCCCGAAACGAGCACCATGCTTTTCTTCGACGAAGACGAAAAAGCATATGGAACTGAGGAATTCAGAACCTTGCGCTCACGGCTGTATCAGGTGCGGGAAAAACAGCCTCTCAAAAAAATCCTGGTAAGCAGTGCCCTGCCGCAGGAAGGCAAATCGTTCGTCTCCTCAAACCTTGCGCAGGTTATGGTGCGGCAGCACGGCAGAAAAGCGCTGTTGATCGATGCCGACCTCCGCGCTTCTCGACTGCACCAGACCCTGGGCACCAACGCGACTCCCGGATTGGCGGAGTATTTACTTGGCGAGTGTGACGAGTTCGCGGTCCTGCAACGCGGCTCTATGGAAAACCTCTTTTTTATTCCGGCCGGCCGCATGGTATCCAATCCCGCCGAACTGCTGGGTAATGGCCGCCTCAAATTTCTGTTAAGCCGTCTGGAATCGCTCTTTGACTGGATCATCATCGACGCCCCGCCCGCGGTGCCTATTTCCGATGCGTCTCTTGTGGCCAATTATTGCGACGGCGTGCTCATGGTCGTCCGTTCCAATACCACTCCATCGGACGTCGCCCGCAAAGCCCGCATGGAATTCAAAGATACCGCTCTCGTCGGTGTCGTCTTGAACGCCGTTGATGGAGGAACTTCCTACAGCAAGTACTATTACGCCGCCTACGGCAATAACGAAGAGCGAACCAGGAGCGGAGCTGGAAAATAGCCGTGATTCGCATTTTCAAAGTCTATTACCCCGCTCGCACCTTGATACTTCTCCTGGGCGAAGCGTTGATCGTTTGCACCTCCTTTCTCTTGGCCACGGTTCTTCAGCATCCCAACGACAGCTACATCGTCCTCAATTACGAAAACGGCTATCTAAAAATCTTCATATTGACCGGAGTTGTTCTTCTTCTCTCCCACTGGTGTGACCTGTACGATCCCATTCACTTCGACTCCAAGGGCGAACTTTATTTCCGCCTCTTGCTCGTGCCCGGACTCCTCGCCCTATCTCTTGCAGTCGTCGGCGCCGTTTTCCCGCGGGCCATGCTGGGAGAATCATCCGTTTTTCTCGGATTAGTTTTCCTTACGATTGCCCTGCTGAGCTGGCGAACCGTCTACACCTGGCTTGCGAAGAAGCCTTATCTCCGCGAGCAAGTCTACGTGCTCGGCGGCGGTGAGCGCGCACAAAGGCTCGTAAGCGGATTGCGCTTGCGCACCGAACTCGGCGCCGATGTCGTGGGTTGGAGCGGCAACGTGCAAGGCGCACTCAATCGCCAGACCATGGCCGCCGACCTCATGGAAATGGTCGAGCAGCGCAACGTGCAGCGCGTAATCGTCGCCGTTCAGGACCGCCGCGAAGCCGCGCCCATGGAAGAACTTCTAAAGCTCCGCCTGCGCGGCGTGCATATCGAAGAAGCCACCACCTGGCTGGAAAAAATTTCCGGCAAGATCGAAGTCGAAAACCTCTATCCCAGTTGGATCATCTTCGCCCAGGGATTCCGCTTCAGCAGCACCTTTCGCATCTTCCGCCGCCTGCTCGCTTTTTCCGTGGCCCTGCTGGGATTGATCCTCAGCCTGCCTCTGATTCCCTTCGTTCTGCTGGCCATCAAACTCGACTCGCCGGGCCCCGTGCTCTACCGTCAGAAACGCATCGGCTGTGGCGGCGAAATTTTCTATTGCTACAAGTTTCGCACCATGCGCCAGGACGCCGAAGCCGACACCGGCCCCACCTGGGCACTGGACGACGACCCGCGCATCACCCGCATGGGAAAATTCCTCCGCACTTCGCGGCTCGATGAAATTCCGCAACTCTGGTGTGTTCTGAAAGGCGACATGGCCTTCGTCGGCCCTCGTCCCGAGCGCCCAGAGTTCGTCGAATGGCTTACTCAACAACTTCCGTATTACGGAGTTCGCCACATGGTTCGTCCCGGCATCACCGGCTGGGCCCAAGTCCGTTATAAATACGGCAACACTATCGAAGACGCCAAAGAAAAACTTCAGTACGATCTCTTCTACATCAAGAACGCCTCCCTCGGGCTGGACGTTTTCATCATGTTCCAGACCATCAAGATCGTCCTGCTGGGACGGGGCGCGCAATGAAATGGATCTTCTGGGGGTCGGCCGCCGTGATCGGCTACACCTACGCCGGTTACGCCGGCTGGCTCTGGCTTCGCAGCCATTGGCGTACCCGCCCCGTAAAACGTGAATCCTGCACTCCACAGCTTTCCATCGTGATGGTGATCCGCAACGAAGCCGCCGTCTTCGAGCGCAAGCTGCAAAATTTATCGGCGCTGAATTATCCCTCCGAGCTCCGCGAGATTATCGTCGTATCTGACGGTTCCACCGACGCGACCAACGACATCCTTTCGCGCTGGTCTGATCAAGCCGGACTTCGCGTAATCCTTCGCCCACATTCCGAAGGCAAAGCGTCCGGCTTGAACGCCGCCATCGAAATCGCGCAGGGCGAAATCGTCGTATTCACCGATGCCCGCCAAATAATCGCTCCCAACGCCTTGCTCCTCCTCGCCGAAAACTTCGCCGACCCCACAGTCGGATGTGCCAGCGGCGAGCTCATACTCGGCGATCCCGAATCAGGCGAGAGCACCCGGGGAATGGGATTGTATTGGCGCATCGAAAAGAAGATCCGCGAACTCGAATCGGCCACCGGATCGGTCCCCGGCGCCACCGGAGCGCTCTACGCAGTGCGTCGCAGCTTGCTCGTGCCACTGCCCGCCGAAACGATTCTCGACGACGTATACATTCCCATGCACGCCGCGCGGCAAGGAAGTCGCACAATTTTCGACAGCCGTGCTATCGCTTGGGACGAGCCCAACCTCGGTGCCGGGCGCGAATTCGCCCGCAAAGTCCGCACTCTCAGCGGCAATTACCAACTAGTCCAGTTAGCTCCGTGGTTGCTCACCCGCCAGAATCCGCTCCGCTTCGAATTCATCAGCCACAAATTGCTCCGGCTCGCCGCACCTTTAGCCCTGATCGCGACCTTGATATCGGCGGCGTTTATTCCCCAAGCGTTCTATCGAGTCGCGCTAGTTTTGCAGATCGGATTCTACACGCTCAGCATTCTCGCCATCCCCCGGCGCGGACGCGGCCCGCTCGCCCGAATCGCCGATGCCTCCCTGACTTTCGTGATCCTCAACACCGCCGCCCTCATCGCCTTCATGAATTTTGCCACCGGAAAGAAAACCGTCTGGCTCCGGTAAATTGTTTTTGAATTTGCCGTCATCCTGAGCGCAGCGTCCGGTAAATTGTTTTTGAATTTGCCGTCATCCTGAGCGCAGCGAAGGACCTCGCGCGCACCACAAACGATCGGCACTCGCACGACCCAGGATGATCATACTCACACCCTTTCAATCCCGTCGCGCTTCCCTATATGCTGCTAATTCACCATCCCCATGCGCATCCTCTGGACCAAAGCGAATAAGTTGCTGCCGCTGCACAGCGGCGGGGACATCCGCTCGTTCCACATCCTCAAATATCTCTCGGCACATCACGACGTAACGTTTCTCTCCTACTACGACGGTGCCCAAGACGAAGAATACGAATCGCAATTAAAAACGCACTTCCCCTCCGCCATCGCCATATCGGCGGGGAAGATCATTCCTCGCAGCCTGGACTACCTGCGCCGCCTGTCATCTCCATATCCCTACGCAGTAAGCCGCTTCCAGTCGCCGATCGTGACAGAGAAAATTAATGCATTGCTCGGAACCGCAAACTACGGCGTGGTCATCGCCGACTTTCTCGACGCAGCAATCAATTTTCCCGGCACATTAAGCATCCCGCGCGTCCTCTTCCAGCACAATGTTGAAAGTGAAATCTGGCGTCGCCACGCCGCCTCCGAAACCAATCCCGCGAAGCGGTTGATGTACAAAGCCGAATTCAAAAAGATGTTGCGCTACGAGAAACAAATAGTACGGAATTTCGACCACGTAATTGCCGTGTCCGAAAATGATCGCCAACTAATGCAGTCGTGGACCGACCCTTCCCGCATAACGGTAGTCCCCACGGGAGTGGATGTTGCGCAGTACCGTCCCGTTCCCAACCATGCCGACCCCGCGCCCATCGTCATGTTTATCGGCGCGATGGATTGGGAGCCGAACATCGACGCGGTGGAATTCTTTTGCGCCGAAATGTGGAGTCGAATATTAACCAAAATCCCCGATGCCCGATTTCTCATAGTCGGTCGCAACCCGGATCGCCGCGTCCAAAAACTCGCCGCGCCTTCCATAGAAATCACTGGACGCGTAGAATCCGTGGCCGAGTATTTGCACCAGGCGGCAGTCGTCGTCGTCCCGCTGCGAATTGGAGGTGGCACCCGCCTCAAAATCTACGAAGCCATGTCCGCGGCCAAAGCCGTTGTCTCAACCACCGTGGGCGCTGAAGGTCTGGACGTAACTCCGAGCAAAGACATCCTGATCGCCGATGACCCACACAGTTTTGCCGGCTCAGTAATTACCCTATTGCAGGATGCCGCCCTGCGTCGCCGCTATGAGAAAGCCGCGCTCGCCACTGCCGGCAAATACGACTGGCCCGCGATCGCCGTAAAATTCGCCGCAGTCCTCGAATCTGTCGTAGCTAAAAAAATGCGGTCTAAAGGGTTACCGGGAAGCCAATCTTCCCCATGAACAATCTCTCTCCCGCTCCGCACTCACACCACCGCGCGCTCAACTACATCGCCCACTCGCAGTTCATGCGAATCCCCATCCAAACAAACCCGGTGCCACAACTCCAAATTCAATAACCGCCAGATGCGATCATAATTATCCCGATGCCGCGCGCGATGCTCCCGAAACAATCGCTCCACCGCCGTCCGCTTACAAAACCCGCGATCCATGCTGCGCTTCTCCAACAATAACCCCTCAACCGCATCGAGTTGCGGACCCGCCATCCACCCACTCCAGGGCGTCGGAAATCCGAGCTTGGCGCGGTAAATAATCGACTCAGGAAGCAAATCCGCAACCGCTTTTTTGAGGATGTTCTTCCCGGTCAAACCCTGCAGCTGAAACTTCGCCGGAATATTCGCCGCGAATTCGACCAATGGATGATCCAGGAAAGGCACACGGCTTTCAATCGACGCCGCCATGCTCATGTTGTCCTGCTTCATCAAAAGTTCCACCAGATAAGTCTTGATATCCGTGTAAAGCAACCGCTGCAACATGTCGCCCGAAGACTGCTCCCAATAATCAAGCACGTGCCCGTAAGCGTCTTCATTGCTTATCTCCGCCGCGAAATCATCGGTCAGCAACTCCCGCTGCTCGCTTGCGTCAAACGCCGAAAAGAAATTATCGAAATAAAATGATGACCACGAGTTTCCGTCCAAAGCCAAAAAGGTATGCGAAAGTTTCCGCCGCATCGCCGCGCCGATTAGCTTCGAATTCGAGACAGACTCCCGAATTCCACTCCGCAGCATCGACGGCATTAACCCACGGTAAAAGCGGTCGAACGCGGCATTCCTGCGCGTAAAGGCGTACCGTGTATACCCGCCCAATGTTTCGTCGCTGCCCTCGCCGGTTAATACGACCGTCACTCGCTCGCGCGCCAGCCGTGCTACAAAATAAAGAGCCACGCTCGAGGGCCACGCAATCGGCTCATCCTCATGCCAGATTAAATTTGGCAGCGCTCCAAAAAAATCCTCACGGCTGACCAGCACCTCGTGATGATTCGAATTCAAATGCTGCGCCACGGTTCGCGCATAAGGCAACTCGCTATACGCATGTTCCGAATACCCCACGGAAAATGTTTCCACCGGCGCCTGCCGTATTTTCGTCATCAGCGCCGCCACCGCGCTCGAATCCAGCCCGCCACTCAAGAAAACTCCCAGCGGCACATCGCTCATTAAATGGCTGCTGACAGCCTCTTCTAGCATGTGTCGATATTTCTCGACGTAATAATCTTCACTGAGGGACGCGCCTTCAAGCGGCAAATCCCAATATTGCTGTATGTCGATCGCGCCATTTTCATTCACCTCCAGCGTGTGTCCGGGCATCAATTTCCGAATGCCCTCATAAAAAGTTTCTTCGCCCGACAAATAACCAAACGCCAGATATTCCGGAAGCGCACTACGCTGAAACTTAGCTTCCACCCGGGGATGCGCCAATATAACTTTGATCTCCGAACCAAACACAAACGAATCGGAAGTCAGACGATAGTAGAGCGGCTTGATGCCCAGCCGGTCGCGCGCCACCAACAAAACGTGCCTGCGCGAATCCCAAATTGCGAACGCAAACATCCCGCGCAAATGTTTTACGCAATCGCGCCCATACTCCTCGTAGAGGTGAACGATAGTTTCCGTGTCGCAATGCGTGCGATAAACATGTCCCTTCGCCTGCAACTGTTCGCGTAAGGCCACATGGTTATAAATTTCTCCGTTAAACACAATCCAGATCGTACCGTCCTCGTTCGAAAGCGGCTGGTGCCCGCCCGCGACATCGATAATGCTGAGCCGGCGCATCGCAATCCCAACACGCCCTTCCACGCGAAGGCCTTCGTCATCAGGACCGCGATGCGCCATCGCCCCACACATCCGCCGTAAAACGGAGGGATCGATGTCGCGTCCCTGGTGGAATTCGATAACTCCCGCGATTCCGCACATTTAATAATCCCGCGCTGGCGACTTCAGCGGCTCAACCGAAAACGATTCCACAACCGAATCGTCCGGCGAGGAAAGTTGCCCCGTCACCAGATTCCATTCGACGCGCTCAACTACCCGAACATGGTTCAATACCGGAACCCCATTTAATTTCAAATAATGCCCATCGCATAAAATCAAATTCGAAAGCTGCCCACCCTCAATGCAAAAATAAAAATATCTCGCATCGCTCATCCAGTCGCGCCATGTCCAGTCGCCCGCATCATCGCGAAAAATCATGTAGTGCCGGCGTCCATCGCTCTCATAGCAATACCCGGATTCAACTCGAGAAAAAGTGCCCGCATGCTCTACCGAGGGTTGCAACACAGTCGCATATTCCGTTGGAAGTTTCGCGCGACTTCCCAATCGAACCGTGCCGGACGGTTCTTTCCGCCCATACGCAGGAGAAACAAAATCATTTTCGATGGAACTCTTCCATCCCGATTGATCGATTGCAAGCAATGCCAACCCACCATCAGCCGACCTGGCCAAAAACCCATTCCCCACCTTTTCAATCGAAATATCCGGAGCAAAGTGCCAGTTGATTTCGATCTGATGCTGTTCCCGACCCTCCAAAACATCCCGAATCAACCAAAACTGATCGTGTAGATAAAAAATCTGGCGACGATGTAAAACCGGATCCGCAAGTCGCAAATATCCCGAGTGGCTTCCAGAAAACAATGAAAAGCCTTCCCCTTTAATCCATCGCTCGCATTTAATCTCAGGGATAGATTTCCATCCAAACGGTCCATCCCCGATCGCCTGATCTTCGCCATCCACGCGCACCGTGTTGTGCGCGCCTGTTCCTCGAAACCGGTCCCGTTCCTCACCCACGTAGCAAAATGTTCCAGGATCGACCAGCCATCGTCGTCCCGCGAGCGACAAACTCACGCTCAGTGCATCGGCATGTCCGTGTCCGCTGCGGCCCGTGCCCTGTGGCCCCGCATCAATAACCATCTGTGCGGGCACATTCTCGCGGCTCGACATAATATAAATTCCGCCGTCATTGAATGATGAATCCGCCGCACCGCCAATCGGCTTAACGCCGAAATTTGAAATTGCTTTTTCTCCCAACAGCCAAACCGCCTCTTCCGTGGGCGATGCCGCACCGGAATCTCGGCCTCGAAAAACACTCGCACCCAACCTTAGCGGATCGCTCATATGCTCGCGACGATTGCGCCGCGGATTAAAAACTCTGCCCCCATCGTCGTCGCCAAATCCTTCAGTCGCTCCACTCGCCGATATAGTCGACAGAAAATCGAGCATCTTGCTCAGGACGAAATCAAATTCCGTGGGGATCTCCATGCCATTTCGTTCCGCAAGCACCCGCGCGTGTAGAAAGAAGTCCAACGCATAGACGTGGTAATAAAGCGATTGCTCGAAATAAACTCCATCCGCTCGCACCTGCCGCTTGGCTTCGTCCAACACAATGCGCCATCCAAGTTCCTTCCACCGATTGGCGCCGTCGACCGCCGGACACAGAATTCCCAGAAAAAACAGCGCAACGCCTTCGCCCAGCAAATGGGTGTTGGGAGAAAAATACGTGGACAGATAACGCTCAATGTACCGCCCCTGAAAAGCCAGCGCTCGAACCATATCCGCCCGAAAGTCTGACGACACGACTTCGCAATCCGTCAACAATGCCCGCACCCAAAGCCACGAAAGGCTGCGAAACGCGACCTCCAAACTGCTGCCCCAATTAATTCCGATCGGATAAATATTGGCCCGCCGCCACGCATACCACTGCTTCTGAAGTTCAACCACATATCCCGGATCACCCGTAAAGCGCCAGGCCTTCGCCAGCGTCACCAGATGCTGATGGCGATTCAACTCCCAAATAATTTTGTGATCGCCTACTTCATCAAAATCGAGAAAATTTATCTTGAACCACGGTTTCGCAGGAGCGCGCTTTCCGTGCACCGCATCCAAATGCCAATCAATCTCCGCACCGTAATTCAGCTTGTCGTAACCCAGAAGCCGGAACCGGTGTTCGCAAATCTCGTCCGCCTCTTGAACAATGCCCGTTACTTCCAGCGGCAGATGTTCTTTGATCAGAGCAACTCGCCCGTCCACTTCACCTGGACGAAAAAAGAAATCTCCAGAAGAAGAATACGGTCCAATCCCATTTCTTTGCGAAAGCAAACCCGCACGATGCAGAGCGAGGTCAAGTCGCTTATTGACCTCTTGCGCCAGACGTGTTCGCCGCTCGGCCCAATCCATCTCGGCGACCCGCGCCCACGTTCTACGTATGGTATTCATCGCTACGCTCAATCCTAATGCTAATAGTTCTCCGCCAGCGATATCCCGCAAATGAACGTAACGTTACACGGGTAACCATCCCAGTCCACCGTCGTGTGCTGTCAGACTTACGCAACAAAACGTCTTCTGATTTTGACGTCATCCTTGCGCGCAGCGAAGGATCTGGCGCGCACCAATTCGCACTGTAAAAGCTTGGTGTCGACGCCAAAGCCGTAGCCCCCACACGCCATTAACCGCAGCCGTACCCAAATTTGTGAAATACTTCTCCTCGGCCAACACCGGATGAGCGTGCCCAGGCTTAGTCTCATACTGCTTCTCTTCTTCGCCGCATTTCTTCATGCCCAGTCGGCGACGGCCGCGCTGCCAGAGAAAATCATTATCGACACCGACATCGGCGACGATATCGATGACGCCTTCGCTGTCGCTCTAGCTCTTCGCAGCCCCGAATTGCAGATTCTCGGCATCTCGTCCACTTTCGGCGACACTGTGACCCGTGCAAAACTCCTCGATCGCTTTCTAGTCGAAGATGGACACCCGGAAATTCCAGTTGCCGTTGGTCTCCCAGGCAGCACAAAAAATCCCTTCACTCAACGCGGCTATGCCGAGGCGAGCCAAATACAGCGAATTCATCCGCAAGCCGTAGACTTCATCCTCGATAAAATTCGCCGTTATCCTCGTCAGATTACCTTGGTCGCGATAGGTCCTTTAACAAACATTGGTGCAGTCATCGACAGAGATCCTCAAACTTTTCGCAAGCTCCGGCGCGTGGTGCTCATGGGAGGTTCAATCGCGCGAAGATACGGCGACTTGGAGAATTCCAAACCGCGCGGCCCGCAACCGGAATGGAATATAGTGAACGATATTCCCGCCGCGAAAAAACTCTTCGCCTCCGGCGTACCGATTTATATGATGCCGCTGGATTCAACCCAACTTAAATTGGACGCAGCCAATAGAACGATTCTCTTCCAAATGAAAACTCCTCTCACCGATGCGTTGAACCGGCTCTATCGCCAATGGGGCCAGGAAACTCCAACCCTTTTCGATGTAATGACCATCGCCTACATTCTTGATCCCACTCTCTGTCCGGTCACTCCCATGCGCATCCGCATCGATGGTCAGGGCTTTACCCGTGTCGACTCCGGCGCCCCCAATGCCAGCGTCTGCCTCAATTCCAATTCAGATTCCTTTTCCCGCTTCTATATGAGGCGTATGCTTGCACCGCAATAGGCCGCGATTGAAATCCATGAAATTCTTTCTGATCTTTCTTTTATTAATCTCGATCAGTCCTAACCAACTCCATGCGGCGCCGCCGCCCAACGATCAAAACGACGAATGGCGCGTCTACTCCGGAGGCCCGGAAAGCATCCACTATTCAAAACTTAATCAGATCGACCGCAACAACGTTCGCCATCTTCAAGTCGCCTGGACTTTCGATTCCGGTGATTCGTTCCCAGCCTCCGAAAATGAATGCAATCCGATCATCGTAAATGGAGTCCTCTACGCCACCACGCCAACCGTGAACGTAGTCGCGCTCAATGCCGCCACCGGAAAACTTCTCTGGCGCTTCGACCCCAACATCGGCATTCGCGTGATGGGAAAAATGCGCAGCCGCGGCGTAACCTACTGGTCTAGTCAGGATGGAAGAGATCAGCGCATCTTCGCCACCGTTCGCCAATATCTGTATTCTTTGGACGCTCGCACCGGCCAGCCCGTCCCCACGTTCGGCGTTTCCGGACGAATCGATCTCCGCGATGATCTTGGACGCGATCCCAGAAACTGGGTCACCATGACCAGTCCCGGAATCGTTTACAAAGATCTATTGATTATCGGAAGCAGCATGGGTGAAATGCTGCCCGCTTCCCCCGGAGACATTCGCGCCTACGACGTCCGCACCGGAAAATTAAAGTGGATATTCCACACCATCCCTCATCCCGGTGAATTCGGCTACGAAACCTGGCCGAAAAACGCCTGGACTTACAGTGGCGCCGCCAATGACTGGACGGGCCTCGCTCTCGACGAAAAGCGCGGCTGGGTTTTCGTCTCCACCGGGTCCGCCGCCTCTGACTTTTACGGCTTCGACCGTATCGGCGATGATCTTTTCGCCAATTGCCTCATCGCGCTGAAAACTGACACCGGCGAACGCGTCTGGCATTATCAAACCGTCCGCCACGATATCTGGGACCGCGACCTGTCCGCGCCTCCCAGCCTGATCACGGTCACGCGGAGCGGTCGGCCCGTCGACGCGGTAGCTCAAACTACGAAATCCGGATTCGTCTATCTATTCGATCGCGACACCGGCGCGCCGCTTTTTCCCGTCGAATTCAAAGAATATCCGCCCTCCGATCTTGAAGGAGAAATCACCGCCGCCGCTCAACCGCTGCCAACTATTCCCGAGCCCTTCGCGCGCCAAAACCTCACCGCAGAAATGCTCACTCAAAGAACCCCCCAGGCGCACGACGAAGCTCTCGGGCGTTTCAGCAAATTGCGCAGCGCCGGACAATTCGTCCCCGGCAGCCGTGAAGGCACGATCATTTTTCCGGGATTCGACGGCGGGGCCGAATGGGGAGGCGCAGCCTTCGATCCTGCCTCGCATCTTCTTTATGTGAACGCCAACGAGATGGCGTGGATTCTGCGCATGGTCGAACCCAAACCGCCGACCGGAGTCCAAAGCGGCAAGACCATCTATCTCCGCGAATGCGCCGCCTGCCACGGACCCGCCATGCAGGGAACTCCGCCCGAATTTCCCTCGCTGATCGGCCTCGAAAATCGTTATCCCAGCGGAGATGTTTCCGCACTGGTCTCGCAAGGCGCAGGCCGCATGCCGGGTTTCGCGCGCCTCGGCGACGATGCCCTCCATGCCGTCGTCGACTACGTTTACAGCGGGGTCGACCGAACCGCCAATCTCAGTCCGCAATCCCCCGCCCCAAAATTCGTCCCCGACGGATACAACCGCTTCCTGGACATCGACGGCTATCCCGCCATCCAGCCTCCTTGGGGAACGCTCACTGCCATCAATATGGATACGGGAAAAGTCGCCTGGAAAAATCCACTGGGTGAATATCCCGAACTCGCCGCGAAGGGCCTGACCAACACCGGCACCGAAAACTATGGCGGCCCAATCGTCACCGCCGGAGGCCTGCTCTTTATCGCCGCCACCAGTTTCGACAAAAAATTCCGCGCATTCGACAAAGACACCGGCAAGCTTTTATGGGAATCGACTCTACCCGCCGCGGGCAACGCCACGCCTTCGACCTACTCTGTGAACGGACGCCAATTCGTAGTCATCGTCGCCGGCGGCGGCAAGTCCAAAGGCGTCCCCTCCAGCGCCAGCATCGTAGCCTACGCCCTCCCCCAATAAGGCTGGTCGCGTCCGCCCGTTGACATTGCCCATGTAGGGCGGACACTCCTGTCCGCCGCCTTTGACTTAGATCTTGATTGTGGAGCGGCGTCCCCGCAGGCGGAGGCTGCCGTCTGCCCCGAATGCGTCTTGTTTTCGTCTCGCTGTTTTTTTTATTCTGTCGATATATTAGAATCTTAGACTTACAATGGCAATAATATACTTGACTAACCAATGGTCTTATGCGATAGTTACTGCATGGACGCACAAGTCAAGACCCTTCAACAAGCTATCCGATATTTCGGAAACGATGGTGTGTGCATTGATACCGTCGCCAACCTTCGTTGGCCTAATGGAATTCCCACCTGTCCGAAATGCGTAGGAAAGTCGCATTATTATCTGACGAAACAAAAACGTTGGAAGTGCAAGAAATGTGGTCGCCAGTTCTCTGTCAAAGTTGGGACCATCTTCGAGGACTCCCCGATTGCTTTGGATAAATGGCTCACAGCTTTGTGGATGTTAGTTAATTGCAAGAATGGCATTTCGTCTTACGAGATCGCCAAAGACATAGGCATTACTCAGAAGTCTGCATGGTTTGTTTTGCAACGTTTGCGGTTGGCTCTGAAAGATCGCTCGTTCACCAAACTTGGGGGAACACAATCCGGCCCCGTCGAAGTTGACGAAACCTTCATTGGCGGACAGAAAAAGAACATGCACTTGGACAAAAAAGTCCGTTACGAAGCGAAGGGCGGAGCATTTGGCAAGACTGTTGTTATGGGAATGCTTGACCGTGACGTGCGTAAGGTTCGCGCTAAAGTCATTCCAAACGTGAAACGCGAAACATTGCAAAAAGAAGTTCTTAATGCGGTGAAGTATGGCTCCAAGGTCTATACCGACGAAGCCGTCGGCTACGAGACGCTGCATTACCGTTTTGTGCATGATGTCGTGAACCACTCGATGACTTACGTCAAGGGGCAGGTGCATACGCAGGGAATCGAAAATTTTTGGTCGCTTCTTAAAAGAACGCTTCGAGGAACCTACGTTGCGGTTGAGCCGTTCCATTTAGACCGCTACATCGACGAGCAGGTATTTCGTTACAACCATCGCAAGAATGATGAAGGCGTGAAGATGAATGATGCGGACAGGTTCAATACTGCGCTGCTTGGAATCGCAGGACGACGCTTAACGTTTGCAGAAGTCACGGGCAAGGATGGCAGTCCAGAGGCTTTCTAATCCTTTGCGGAAGAAGCGCGGTCCGAGGAAGGTCGGGGCTTAGTAGCCTTGGCCTTTTTCTCTTTCGCTATCCGCTGTTGCAATTCCGAGTGCGATACCTGGAGAACTTGCTTAAGCGCGTTCTGAAAGCTGTCGTACTCTGCGGAGCGTTCCGGTTTAGACTTCATGCGCTTATGGTACTCCGATGCCCGATAATCCAGTATTTCTAAAATTACAGTGGGCCGACAAGCGCCTCAGAGAGCTGGATTCCTTGCTTAACGCTTTCAGCACCCACCCCCAGCCTATTGTCATAGAGCGAGACAGTCAGACCAACGAGATTTTGTATCGGCTGGCGACTACTCCCGCCATTGATTCGGCAATCCAGCTTCTTGCTGGCGACATCTTGCAGAGCTTGCGAAGTGCGCTTGATTACTTGGCTTGGGCGCTCGTCTCGGCTAATCGCGGGCAACCGTCGATTCAAACGGCTTTCCCAATCACCGAGAAGGCTCCGGGAACCAAAGGATACGACGACGCCTTTGCTGGAAAAGTACGGGGCATGAGTAAAGATGCTATAGGCAAGATCGAGAGTACCAAACCATACAAGGGAGGGCATTCCTACCTTTGGCCCGTTCATGAACTGAACAACCGCGAAAAACACAGATTGCTGTTTACCGTTGGAGCATACGTCTCCAATTTCAGTATCAGCCAGCACATCGAAGCCACTAACCCGCCGCTCGAAATCATTGAGCGCATGGCACGGGCCTACGCTTCCGATACAACTTGGGTTGACATTAGAAAGGGAACCTATCCGCTGAAAGCAGGCGACGTACTCTTGCGCGATTCCCCTGACCGAAAACCGAACCACGATGCACAGTTCTTTATTCAGGTAGCGCTCGATGAGAAAGGGGTTTTCGAGGGTGAACCTTTGCTCGCTGTAATCTGGCAAAGCTTCCAATCTATCTTGTCGGTAATCACTCAATTCAACGGCATGTACTAGAGGCACGGTTGTATAATTCGCGCGGGGAGAAAGAGGCAAACTCCTATGCTCCATTCTGGAAAATGTCCTAAGTGCGACAAAGTTGTTTCTTACGCCAAACTTGAATCCATAGACCTAAAAATTGGTGGCGCTGGATACAAGGGAATCAGCTACGTGTGCCCGTCGTGCCGCGCCGTTTTGAGCGTTTCACTTGACCATATTGCGTTGACGACTGACATCGCAGAGGCGGTCGCAAGGCGCCTTGGTAGGGGCTGAGGATACTCAGCCCTGTTTTGTTCCTAGCATCAACGTTTAAAAGCTGCCCTGTCCAAACTAAATTATTAGTTTTCATGTTGGTTAGTCAAGTATATTATTGCCTTTACAAGGAAACGAAATCGGCGATCTTTTAGAATCTGAGGTTTACGGGCAAAATCTTCAAACCAAACGACTTAAAGTCGCCTCCTGATTCCTTGATCGAAATAGCTGACAAGTTATCGCTGGAATGAGAAATGAGGTCAAACGCAGAAGGACATCTCTGGCACGTTTGATGACATCCCCCGAGGGGGGGACACTCCCTCCGACAACCCTTCGACCGCGCTCAGAGCTTCGGCAAAACAGGCGAGCTCCGCCGCCTGTGACCTCGCCTTTGACTATGTAGGGACGGACACTCTTGTCCGTCCAGGCGGAGGAACGCTCCGCTAAGACTTTGGGTGGCGCAGCGCTTCAGCGCTGCAATCCCACGACCGTCAAAATTTCCGGACACCGCACCCACCCCACCGCCCCAAATCCCACTCCATAAAAACCTC
>Ga0182015_10000330_pt1 | contig 67726 bp, 48 predicted proteins | sample 712P3MmetaG_FD_120478 | JGI IMG/M metagenome (GOLD analysis project Ga0182015, IMG submission 120478) | Permafrost microbial communities from Stordalen Mire, Sweden - 712P3M metaG | ecosystem: Environmental > Terrestrial > Soil > Wetlands > Permafrost | place: Sweden: Stordalen | collected...
CCTCGAAATCCCGTTGCTGCTCCAGATAGCGGGATCCGCAGGGATCGGCATCCCAGAATTGCCGCACTTCGTTCTTTTGTTCGGCATTCTTCTGTTCGGCAATGAGATCGGCCTGGGCCATAAGCAAGCTTTTCCGGATACTAGCAGCTTGCCTGCGATTTCGTCATGCTATCGGCTGCCAGTCAGGATAATATGTTGAGAGTTCGTTTGCGCCCCGATGCAAAAGCTTGCCGAGTCCGCGTCAGCGCCTGTTCGGCGCCCAGTGGCCGCTCTGCCGGTGAGCGCGATCATTGCCGTGCGGAACGAGGCACGCAATCTGCCGCGTTGTCTCGAATCCCTGCGCGAAATCGGGGAAGCATACGTAGTCGATTCCCAGAGTACCGACGCCACGGTCGAAATTGCGCGGTCTTTCGGGGTCAAGGTGGTGCAGTTTGAATACCAGGGAGGCTGGCCGAAAAAGCGCCAATGGGCGATGGAATCGTTGCCCTTAGCCTACCCATGGATTCTCCTACTGGACGCGGACGAATCGCTTACGCCAGACCTTACGGAAGAGATACGATTCGCGATTCAGGATTCCCGCTACGACGGCTATTATTTAGCCCTCAGCACTTACTTTCTCGGTCGCCAACTGCGCCACGGGGACGTGAGACTGTGGAAGCTGTCTCTGTTTCGCCGCGGTAAGGGACAGTATGAATGCCGCCTGAAGGATCAGGATGCTTCGATGGCCGATATGGAAGTGCACGAGCACGTTGTGGTCCAAGGCGCAACGGCAAGGTTGCGCAATCCCGTGATTCATTACAATGTGGAATCCCTCTCACGCTACATCCGCAAGCACGATGCATATTCCAATTGGGAAGCGAAGGTATGGCTCGATGGTAACGCTGGTCATGACGCACTCTCTGCGTCATTGACGGGAACGCAGGCGCAACGCCGCCGGTGGCTCCGCCGCAAGTTCTTCGCTCTTCCCGGGTCGCCCCTCGTTTTTTTTCTCTACAGGTACGTTTTCTGTCTGGGATTCCTCGATGGTATTCCGGGATTCATTTACTCCTGTTTTCAGGGCATCCAGTTCTTTCACATTAAAGCCAAGATTTACGAATTGCAGCAGCGATCGGGGGATTGAGGCGGGAATGTGCGGCATCAGCGGTCTGGCAAATTGCGGCGACCGAGACGTGCTCGGTCGGATGACGCGCGTCCAGGCGCACCGTGGTCCCGACGACTTCGGCTTGTGGGATCGAAGATTCCCTGATGGTTCCTATGTTGGCCTGGGCAGCCGGCGCCTTGCCATCCTTGATCTTTCGGCCGATGGGCACATGCCAATGTGCAACGAAGACCGCACGGTCTGGATCACCTACAACGGCGAAATCTACAACTTCGCCGAACTTCGCCGTGAACTGCAAAACAAAGGCCACCACTTTGCCTCGAACACCGATACGGAAGTCGTAATCCACCTTTACGAACAAGAGGGTGCGGATTGCGTTCATAGGCTGAATGGCATGTTTGCCTTTGCCCTCTGCGATCTCCGCTCGGGCCGGCCCGAATTGTTTCTGGCGCGCGACCATTTTGGAGTGAAACCGTTCTACTACGCTCAGCACGGGAGAAAGCTGGCATTTGGTTCGGAGGTGAAAGCCTTGCTGCAGGTGCCGGAGATCGAGGCTGAGATTGATCTGGAATCGTTGCATCAGTATCTGACCTTTCTGTGGGTTCCGGATCCCAAAACAATGTTCCGTGGCATCTCCAAGCTTCCCGCAGGACATTGCGCGACCTTCCGCGACGGCGAATTGAAAGTCCGTCAGTACTGGGATCTGAACTTTCCGCGGGCCGATGCGCATTACCCGCGATCCGAGGCGGATCTTGCGGACCAGGTTCGCGAGCGCTTCGAGCGTTCAGTTCAGGCGCAGATGGTGAGCGACGTTCCGATTGGCGCATTTCTCAGCGCCGGCTTGGATTCATCGAGCATCGTGGCCATGATGTGCAGGGCAACGAAACAGCCCGTCCGCACTTATACCATTACGTTTCCGCACAAGTATCGTGTGGGCGAGACCACGCTGGATGATCCCGACGTGCCGGCGCGGCTGGCGCGGCAACTGGGTTGTGAGAACCAGCAGATTGTGGTTGAGCCGGACGTGGCCGAGTTGCTGCCTCGCCTCACCTGGCATATGGATGAGCCCGTCGCGGATCCCGCGATCATTACGGCATACCTGGTCTGCCGTGAGGCCCGCCAACACGCCACCGTCTTGCTTTCTGGCGTAGGCGGAGACGAATTATTCGCCGGATATCGCAAACACGCTGCGCACCGCTGGGCACTGGCGTACCAAAGAATGCCGAGAGTAGTGCGTTCGGGGATCGAGTTAGGACTGGGCGCGTTGCCAGGCTTCCGTGGCTCAGCCCTGAAGGGAAATGTGCGGTTGGCCAAGAAAATGGCTAGAAGCGCATCTCTCGAACCGGAAGACCGCTTCATTCGCGACTGCACCTACCTCGATGCCGACCAGAAGATGAGTTTGTATACGGTCGAGGTTGAGGATCGGCTGCGCGACTCCGACCCCGCGGCTGGCCATCGTTCCCGCTTTCGCCAGGTGCGCGAGGCCGACTTCCTGAACCAGATGCTTTATCTCGACACCAAGATTTTCATGGTAAGTCTGAACCTGAATTACAACGACAAGATGAGCATGGCGTCGTCGGTCGAAGTGCGCGTTCCATTTCTCGACCGCGAACTTGCCGAGTTTGCCGCCTGGAATGTTCCACCGGATTTCAAGCTCAAGGGTTTTTCCCGGCCAACCACTAAGTACATCTTCCGCAAAGCGATGCAGGACGTCCTGCCGGCCGAGGTGTTGCGGCAGCCGAAAGCCGGCTTCGCCGCTCCGGTCGACTACTGGCTGGCGCACGATTTGCGCGAGATGGTGGATGATCTCCTTTCGGATACGAATATCCGAAAGCGCGGTTTGTTCCGCCCCGAAGCCGTGCGCCGTTTTGTGGACGAACACCGGAGCGGAGCCGAGGATTGGTCGATGCAAATCTGGCAGTTCCTGACCCTAGAAAGCTGGATGCGCATTTTCCTTGACGCGGGCGCCCAGCAGCGAGCGGAAGAGTTCGGTCGAGCACCCGAGGCGGCTACCGCGTGAACGGTGCCCGCGAGAATGCCATCACCGGTCAAGTCGCCAAGGCACTGACCGAAGCCACAGGCTTGCTGCGGGGGCCGCAGCGCGTAGTTCGGCTGGTCCCGAAACTTCTATCCGATAAGCTCCGGATGATTTTCGAACAGCGCCATCTTTACTCGTACGCGAGAACCGAGCAGGCCAGCGGAGTTGCGCTAAACTCATCGCTGCGTTGGATTCTCGACGCGCAGGGCCCCGATGGCGGCATGGCAGCCTACTACAGCCTGCTCAGCGGATACTCGAAGCCCTACCCCGAGGTCACCGGTTACATCGTTCGAACCCTGTACGATTTTGCCCACGCGACCGGCGGCGACGGCGCCGTGGTTGCGGCGGAACGGGCAACGCGGTGGTTGCTTTCGCTGCAAATGTCGACAGGCGCGTTTCCCGGTGGATTGCTTGCCGCATTACCTGGCGACGAAGCGCAGCCGTCGGTGTTCAACACAGGACAAATCCTGCAAGGCTTGGTTCGCGCTCACATCGAGACGAACCGTCCCGAGATCCTGCGAGCAGCCGTTGCCGCCGGCGATTGGCTGATCCATATGCAGCAGGCGGACGGATCCTGGTCCGGTCCCGCTGCTTATCAGAATGTGGCGCACACCTACTACAGCATGGTGGCGTGGGCGTTGGCCGAGTTGTCCGAACGAGCTCGAGACCATCCTCAGGATTACCGCGATCACGAGCTCGGCCTAAGTTACGGGCTGGCGGCAGAGAGGAATCTGGACTGGGTTTTGTCTCACTTCCGGCCTAGTGGTTGGATCGATGGCATCAATTTGCGCGGCCATCCCAACTATTTGCATTTCATCGCCTACGTGCTCCAGGGCGTTCTTGAGTGTGGCCTTCTGCGGCGGCGCAGCGATGCTGTCGCGGCGGTTGCGAAATCGTCCTGGGTGCTGTTGCGGAAGTTCGAAACCAACAAATTCTTGCCGGGCGCCTACGAACCGGATTTCAAGAATGGTCAGCGCTTCACCTGCCTTACGGGAAACGCCCAGATGTCGTGCGTCTGGCTGCGCCTGTTTGAGGTCACGGATGACCTGCGCTATCTCAATGCTGCGCTCAAAATGAACGAGATGCTGAAGCAATTGATCCCGGTACGCGGGCCGCGAGGCATATGCGGCGGAGTCAGCGGCTCTTATCCTATCTGGGGCCGCTATCAGCCGCTGCGCTACATCAGTTGGGGATCGAAGTTCTTCGCGGACGCTCTTCTGCTGGAACAGCGGCTGACGGGATCCTTTGCGGCATCCGCGTTCGAGGCATTGCCATGCGCATCGTAGTTCTGTGCTCCAGCGAATACAGCGAAACCGCATGCGCCATGGCAGTGCGTATGGCCAAGTTAGGTCATGTTCCCGTCGGTGCTCTGACTCTTTCCGCACTGGACCGCGGAACTCTGCTGCGCAAGCTGGGACAGTGGGGCGTCGAAGACGTTATCCGCTACGCGCGAGCGAAACTGATTCCGCATCGCGACCCTAGACAGGCACAAGCGCTTAATCCTTACTTGCAGCCTTGGCTCAAGCACGGAGAGAAAATTTTCCGCAGTCTGCGGGAAGTGGCGAAGTTCTATGGTTTCTCGCTTGCGGTCTGCAATGACCAGAATGCGCCAGATTCTATTGCGCGGCTGAAAGAATGGTCGCCCGATTTGATCATTTTCACAGGGGGCAATATTTTGCGGAAGCCGTTGCTCGAGGTCCCCCGTCTCGGAGTTCTCAACGTACACCTCGGCTTGCTGCCGGAAGCCCGCGGCATGAGCAGCCCAGAGTGGTCGTTGCTGAACCGTGTTCCGGTCGGAGTCACCATCCATTACGTGGATGCGGGCATTGATACGGGTCCCCTCCTTCAGCGCTGTGAATTTCCTGACGTAGCCCGCTGCGAGTCGGTAAGCGACTTGCGGAATCGGTTGATTGCTTTTGGCATCGAAAAGGCCGCCGAGGTGATTGCCGGTCTCGATCAGGGGACGATTTCCGCAACCGCACAACCCCATCGCGATGAAGATCGCCAATTCTTCGTTATGCACGAATGGCTGCAGGCGCGGGCGGCCGAATGCCTGACAAAGAGCCGCCTGCCGGCCGTCGCGGGGACGGCAAATGGGTAAGCCGATGAGTAAGATCGCCACCATGTTGCAGGTCAGCCGCACGTTCGGCGTGCGCGACGGCATGCTGCGCCTGGAATACGAACTGCAGCGCGGCAGTGGCTTGCTGTCGTGGAGAATGCGCTCCGTGCAAGGCTGGGATTCCTGGAGCCTGAAACGAATTGCAACGGACACGTGCGCAGAGGAGATGCGAACTGCACGCCGTAATGGTACGCCGCCATTTTTCTTCACCGACGCGCGGAGCCTCGGAGTGAGTATCAGAAAAGTGATCGGGCTCGACGGGGAAAAATCTGTTCTCGCCGAGGCGGAGGGGATTCTCGCCGGCAAGCTGCCATTCTTCGGCGCACTGTCTTTCGCTTGCGAATTCCCGCCCCAATGGTTCCGGAATCCAGTGACCGGTCAGAGTGTCTCACCGCATCGACCCTGGACGCAGATGCGATTTGCATCGCCCGCCTACGGCGACCTGAAATTTATTCTTGAACCCTCCAGATTCTTGTTTGCCTACTCGCTGGTTCGGGCTTACGCTCTCAGCGGCGACGAACGATTTCCGCAGGCCTTCTGGAGCGCGATTGAGGACTGGGCCCGCCACAGCCCGCCCATGGGCGGTCCGCTTTGGATTTGCGGGCAGGAGTGCTCATTGCGCATTCTTGCCTGGTCGTTCGCGCTCCATGGGTTTATTCATTCGCGCTCTACCACCAACGAACGTGTCGCTTTGCTCTCCTCGATGATCGCCGCTCACGCCTGGCGCACCGCGCAGACCCTCGGCTATGCCCGCTCCCAGCGCAGCAATCACTTAATCAGCGAGGCCGTTGGTCTTTGGACAGCGGGCACACTTTATCCAGAATTGCGAGAGGCGCAAGTTTGGCAGAACCTCGGTGCCCATCTGTTGCGGGAAGCGGTTCTCGACCAGATCGCGCCCGAGGGGGAATCGCAGCAGCATTCCTTCAACTATCAGCGCATGATCCTCCATCTGCTGCTGTGGACGTTGCGTCTTGCTGAGATTTACCGCGCTCCGCTCCACGAAGACATTCGCGTGCGCACGCAAGCCGCCTTTCAGTTCATGCGCCCCTGGGTGGATCGAGAGAGCGGGGTCGCTCCGAATTACGGTTCCGAGGATGGCAGCCTGATCTTTCCCCTCGCGCTTTGTCAGTATCGCGATTTTCGTCCGCTGCTGCAGTTGAGCGCTGCTGTGCTGAATCGTCCAGCTTTGACCTCAGGACGCTGGGATGAGCCCGCGCTGTGGTTCGGGTTGAAGTCTGCAGTGGTAGAAAAAGCTGCTCCAGCTTCGCTTCCTTCTGCTGAAGCCGGATACTTCCGGTTGGGGAATGAGAATTCCTGGGCGCTGGTCCGCGCGGGCCGATACACTCGACGGCCCTTTCAGTCCGATCAATTGCACGTGGATTTGTGGTGGCATGGTATCAACCTGGCTCGCGATGCCGGAACCTATCTCTACAATGGGCCTCCGCCGTGGAATAATGGACTGGCGGGGACTTCCGTTCACAACACTGTCGTGGTCGATCATCACGACCAGATGCGCCGGGCTGGCCGCTTCCTCTGGGTCGACTGGGCGCAAGCGTCGGGCCGATCCTATTCTGCGTCCGGTCAGGCTTGCGCCGACCGTTTTGAGGGCGAGCATGACGGTTACAAGCGTTTGGGTGTGAGGCACCGCCGCACGGTTCAGTGGCTGGCCGATGCTGGCTGGCTCATTATCGATGATATCGATGGATTCGGCGTGCACGATGTACGCTTGCATTGGCTGATGGCAGACTTGCCGTACGTGGTTTCTAATTCGCCTTTTCAAGTTGTGTTCACGGCGGGACAGTCGCGGGTGCGCTGCAGTATTCTTGCTAGTTTCCCAGGGAATGGAGCCATCATACGGGCGGGAGCCCGAGTCGAGGGAAATCCGGCAGGTGCAGACACGCGGGTGCTGGGCTGGGAGTCGCCTACGTATGGTGATATTCGGCCAGCAGTTTCTCTGGTTTACGAGACTCGATCACAATTGCCGGTACGCTTCGTGACCGCAGTTCTCACCGATGAGCGGTGCGAGCTTAAATCGAAAGATGGCCAATTAATCATTTTGAATAGCGAATCCCGGAATGAACCCGAGGTTTATCGAGTGAATGTTTCAGAAAAACGGACGCAGGCCGCAGAAACGCCGCCGTCCGCGGTGAGCGTGCAGAAAGTATGAAACAAGTTGTTCAGGATGCCCGCAGCGCCGAAATCTCCGTGTTGGAAGTCCCTGTCCCGAAGTTGCTGGCAGGATGTGTGCTGGTTCACACCGCGGCTTCTCTCGTCTCGGCGGGCACGGAGCGGGCTTCTTCCGAATTTGCCAGCAAGAACTTGCTCGAGAAAGCGAGAATGCGGCCTGATCTAGTGCGCGAGGTCCTGAGCAAGATCAGCCGTGACGGACTGCTGGCGACGGTGTCTTCGGTCCGCAGCCGTCTCGATCAACCAAGCGCCTTGGGGTATAGCAGCGCCGGAACCGTTGTCGCAGTTGGCGAAGGCGTTGCCGATATCAGCGCCGGAAATCGCGTGGCGTGCGCGGGCGCCGGTCACGCCGTGCATGCAGAGTTTGCCTGTGTTCCCCGGCTGTTGGTGGCGCGTATTCCTTCCGAAATTGTGAGCTTCGACGAAGCCGCCTTCACCACGCTTGGAGCGGTAGCGCTGCACGGGGTGCGGAACGCAGACGCGAAGCTGGGCGACATTGTGGCAGTGATCGGGCTGGGCTTGCTCGGTCAACTCACGGTGCAGATTCTTAAGGCGGCTGGCTGCTGCGTGCTGGGGATGGACATCTCCGAGGAGCGGGTGCAACTGGCTCTGCGCCTGGGCGCGGATGCGGTGAGCACCTCATCTTCAGGTTTTCAGGGCTTGTGCCTCGAGCACTCAGGCGGACATGGGGCCGACTCAGTTCTCATTACGGCGCAAGCTGCCAGCAACGCCCCGGTGAATCTTGCGGGAGCAGTGGCGCGGAATCGCGCCGTGGTTGTCGCCGTGGGAACGGTGGCCATGGATATTCCGCGAAGATTTTTCTACGAGAAGGAACTCGACTTCCGCGTTTCCCGCTCCTACGGACCTGGCCGGTATGACGCAGCGTACGAGCAAAAGGGCATCGACTATCCGATTGGCTACGTGCGCTGGACGGAAACGCGGAATATGGAAGCTTTTCTGAAGCTTCTTGCGGATCGCAAACTTGACTTGCATTCGCTGGTCACGCACCGCTTCCCGATCGCGCAGGCGCACTCCGCCTACGATTTGATTATGGGAAAAACGCATGAGCCGTTCTTAGGCATGCTGATCGTATATTCGGACCCGGCCGACGATACCCGCCAAGTAAATATTGCGGTTTCTGCTCCGCCCATTGCGAGCAACAAATCGGTGTCGATCGGCCTTCTTGGGGCAGGGAGTTTCGCCACCAGCACGCTGCTGCCTGCGATGAAGCGAGTGGGCGCTGAAATGGTTGTGGCCTGTGCGGCGAACGGTTCGCACGCGCGCCACGCCGCCGAGAAATTCGGATTTCGTTCCTGCACCACGGACGAGCAGGAGATTTTTGACAATCCGGCGGTCAACACGGTGGTCATCGCCACCCGCCATCATCTCCACGCAACGCAGGTGAAAGCGGCCCTTAGATCCGGCAAGCATGTCTTCTGCGAAAAGCCTCTCTGCCTCAACGAAGTGGAACTCAACAGCATTGTTGCGGCGCGCGAGGATCAAGCGTCCAGCCGCCAGCTTCTCATGGTCGGTTTCAATCGTCGCTTTGCCCCGTTTGCGGTGCGACTCAAGAGTTTTCTGCGGGATGTGCGGGAACCACTGGCGCTCCACTATCGCGTGAATGCAGGCTTCCTTCCTGCGGACCACTGGCTGAACGATCCGCTCGAGGGCGGAGGGCGTCTCCTTGGGGAGGTTTGCCATTTTGTAGATTTCCTATGTTTCCTTACGGACGCGCCCCCAATGGAAGTTGAAACGCGCAGCTTGCCGAACCCCGGTCACTATAGCAACGACAACATCGTGTGTTCGTTGCGCTTTGCCAACGGCTCCCAGGGCACCATCAGCTACCTCGCGAACGGCGACAGATCTTATTCCAAGGAACGAATCGAAGTGTTCGGCGGCGGCAGCATCGCGGTGTTGGAAGACTTTCGGCGGCTGGAACTTGTCCGCGGCGGAAACAAGCGCGTGTATCGCTCTCTCCTGCGGCAGGACAAGGGACATCGTGGCGAGTGGGAAGCGTTCATCACGGCGATTCAAACCGGCGCTGAATCGCCGATCCCGTTCCGCGAAGTTGTAAACGCGACGCTGGCAACCTTCGCGTTGGAAGAGTCACGGTGTTTGGCAAAACCCGTCGCGGTGTCGAAGGCAGTGTCCGTCGAAGTAGATGACCTTCGCCGCGACGATCGCGCAGACGCTAGCGGTCTCGATCGAGCGTCCTGAATCGTGGTTCTGCTTTTTCGGACTTGCCGGGTTGGGCAAGCATGTCCAAATACGGCGATCCACAAAGACCATCGGGACGCTAACGCTGCCTTCAACATCGCCCAGTGGGCCTTGGTGGGGGCTTGATTGGTGACGCCCAATTCTCGCGGTCAGGAGTTTGCTTATACCTAACCTAGACTCAAAGAATCCCCGAGTTCACTCGCGGAGAATCAAGATTCTTTACGTCTCGCAATACTTTCCACCGGAGATGGGAGCGCCGGCTGCGCGCGCGGCCGAGTTGTCGCGGCATTGGGCGGCCGCAGGGCACGAAGTGACCGTGCTCACGGGGTTTCCCAATCATCCAACCGGCGTTGTGCCCTCCGAGTATCGCGGCAAGTTCCGGCGCCTGGTGGTTCGCGAGAAAACGGACGGAGCAAATGTGGTTCGCACCTGGCTCCTTCCTTTTCCGAACCGGAAAGCGCACGAGCGAATGTTGAACTACAGTTCGTTTTGCGCATCCTCGGCGAGCACGGGTCTGTTCTTGTCGCGGCCGGACGTTGTGATCGGGACATCGCCGCAGTTGCTGGTTGGACTCTCAGGCTGGTGGCTGGCCCGCTGGAAGCGCGTCCCCTTTGTGTTCGAGGTGCGCGATCTTTGGCCGGAGTCGCTGGCTGCGGTCGGCATGGGCGAGAGCAATTCGCTGGTGCACCGGGTTCTGGGAAAAATTGCCGGCTTCTTGTACCGCCGTTCCGATCGGGTGGTCGTGGTCACACCGGCTTTTGAAGATTACCTGGTCGAACACTGGCGCGTGCCTCGGGAAAAGATCTCGGTGATTGAGAATGGAGTGGAAACCCAACTATTTGCTCCGGAACCATTTGCCGGGCAAGCAGGAGCCGGCCTGAAGAGAGAATTAGAGGCCGAGGGAAAATTCGTTGTCTCCTACATCGGCACCATGGGAATGGCGCACGGGCTCGAAACAATCCTGGCCGCCGCTGCCAGGTTGCGAGATGCGAATCCCGAGATCGTTTTTCTAATGATAGGCGAAGGCGCCGCGAAACAGCGCATCGCCGGGCTAGCGCGAGAGCGTGGTCTGAACAATGTTCGATTTATCGATCAGCAGCCTCGCGAGAAAATCCCCGCCTACATCTGCGCGTCGGACGTATGCCTCGTCCTGCTCAAGAAAACCGACCTGTTCAAGACGGTTATCCCGACCAAGATGCTGGAATTCATGTCATGCGCGCGCCCGGTCATCCTCGGAGTGGATGGACAAGCGCGTGCGATTCTTGAGGAAGCCCGCGCCGGGCTCGCGATCGAGCCGGAGAACTCCGACGCCCTGGTGAATGCCATTCGTTATCTGTCTGCGAATCGGGAAATTGCTTGCCAACTGGGACAGAATGGCAGGGAACACATCGTGCGCAAGTTTTCCCGGCGTCAGACCGCGGAAAAATACATTCAAATGCTTGAAGACCTGTTGAAGTTGCCGCAACCGCGCAGCACGAAGGCTGCCGCATAAACGATTTGGCGGTGCCGCATCACGGATGCGCGGCAATGATCGCCAGTCCGGTTGCCAAGCTTATAGCCGCGTTAAAGCCTGTTCCCGCCGCGACCCGGGCTCCGCTCAAAGGCACGAAAAGGATGTCATCGGCCTGCAAATTTACGTCGGGAGCTTTCGCCTCCAGCATCTTCTTCAGGGGAACGGGCGTTTCGGTCATTCCGGTCGGGCCCTTGCGGATGATGCGGGCTCCGCCCATCTTTGCAGTGTGATTCGCTCCGCCCGCGAGCGCCAGTGCCTGCAGCACGGTCAAGCTGCCGTTATCTACGAGAAAACCGGCGGGATGGCCCACGTCCCCCACCACGTAGACGATCGGCGCCCGAGGCACCGTGATGGTGTCTCCCGGCATAATCTCGATATTGTCTTGCACATCGTCCGCCAGGTTCCTGGGCAGGTGAACCGTGATGGGCGCGGCCTGACTGTGCTGCCGGATGACGCTTACGTTCCTCCCTGCCGAAGCCGTGAAGCCCCCTGCCGCCGAGATCAGATCGTACAGCTTGCGGTCCCCAAGGGCCGGATAGATGCCAGGCCTCATGACGTCGCCTAGGATCGTTACTCCCTGCGAAGCGGATTCGTCGAGAAAGATCGTGACGTGCGCGTTGTGGACAAACCCCCCGTCTTCGAGGCGCTTCTGGATCATAGCCTGTGCCTCTTCGAGCGTGAGGTCGCCCACGTGCACGTAGTCAATCAGCGGAAGGTAAATGTCTCCTGCATTGCCGACCCTTGCTTTGGTGACCAATTCCGGCACGTTGTAAACGCTAACCTCGATCAGATCACCGGGCCCCAGCCTGAATAACGAAGCAGCCTCATGGGCTGCGGCAGCCGAGTTTGCCGAGGCGCCGGGCTGCGTGGTCTTCGCGGAGTCAGCCTGATTGGGCTCAGTTCCGACCGCAGCTCGAGAGATTGGTTGCCCGGGCGGCAGCGCCGGCACAGTAGTTCCCACAGGTGGGGATGCCGCTTGCTGGGCCCAACCCTTGAACTCCGAACTGCAGAGCAAAACGAGCGAGAACGCCAGCAGGCTGCGACCGCGGGCAAAACTGAATCTGCCGAACTCCATTACAAGCCTCTGGTGGAAGAAGGATCGTAAAAGTCTAGCACAGGCTGCCTCATGCCCGTGGCACCGAATCCGACCGATGTTGCGTTTTCCACAGGTTTTCACTCGCAGGGAATTGAAAGCCTGCGCTTGGGCTGCTAGATTTCCAGTAACCCTCAAACGCGGACGGCAGATGGGACCCGTTAATTCACTACCAGCAGCATCGCGCCGCTGTCACACTTTGCTGTCGGATGAGGATGTTGGGCGCCGATGTTCGTGATTGATGGGCCGAGGTGACATTGTTGACGGTAGTTTTTTTTGCGACTTTCTTCCTATCGCTGCTGTTCTCGTTCATCCTCACCCGTTATGTGCGGGACTTCGCATCCCGGCGCGGGTTGGTCGCGGTCCCGTCTCAGGACCGGCACCTGCACGCCAGCCCTCTGCCCCGCCTGGGTGGAGTGGCGATTTTCATTTCTTTCTTGTTGAGCATGGTGGCGGCTGCGGTCATGGCCTCTTACGTTCCCGACCTGCATTCAGCCTTTTCCCTGAAGACTCTGCTGACGATTTTGTTGCCTGCATCCCTGGTTTTCCTGCTGGGTGTCTACGACGATCTTTACACCGTAGGCCCCTACTTCAAGTTCGCGGTTCAGGCTCTTGCCGCCACCATGTTGTTCATGGGCGGTCTTCGCATTCTCAATATCCCCGTTCTGTTCGGCGAGCATCAACTGCCGTGGTTCGTGGGCCTGCCCTTCACAATTCTGTGGGTCCTGGCGATCACCAATGCCTTCAACCTGATTGACGGACTCGACGGTTTGGCGGCCGGTTCTGCCTTGTTCTCCACGTTGGTGATGTTTGTGGTCGCGCTGTTGAGCGGATACTCCCTGGTCACAGTCATCACCATCGCTCTGGCCGGCGCGATTCTCGGTTTTTTGCGCTACAACTTCAATCCAGCGACTATTTTTCTGGGAGATTCGGGCAGTCTCTTCATCGGCTTCCTGCTGAGCGCGCTCGCTCTGGCAGGAGCGCAAAAGGCTCCGACCATTGTCGCGGTTGCCATTCCCGTCGTTTCTTTCGGCCTGCCGATTCTGGAAACCTCGCTCTCCATTCTGCGACGCTTGATCAGCGGACGCCCCGTATTTACTGCCGACCGTGAGCACATCCATCACAAGCTCTTGCAGCACGGCCTTAGTCATCGCCAGGTCGTGATTGTGCTTTATGCGGTCTCCGCCATGTTCGCTCTCCTCAGCCTGTTTCTGCTTTGGCCCACGGGCAGCTCTCTGGGCCTGGTTCTCGCCGTACTAGGAATCGGCATTTGGATTGGAGTCCAGCGCCTGGGCTACCTCGAGTTAGGCGAATTGGGTCGCGTCGCCTTGCGCACGTTCGAGCAGCGCCAGATTGTCATCAACAACCTCGCCATCCGGCGAGCCACGGAGGAACTCAAAGCGGTTCGCGACTACGATCAGATTCGGCGCGTTCTGGAGGCAGCCTTCGGCTCGAACGATTTTGACGGGTTCGAGGTTAGCTTTAAACTTTTTCCGGGTGAATCTCATCCCCTGGGTGCCTCTGTGCCCGGCGCACAGCCGCAGCACGGCGAGGTAGGTTTTCACTGGGGTAAAACGCGAGGCTCGAGGTCTCTGGAAGGTCTGGCGGTTTGGACCCTATCGCTCGACCTGGTGAGCTCATCCAACCGCCGCCGCGGCGCGCTGGCGGTTCACCGGCTTTATTCGCCGCGGCCTCTACAGCTTGATATCAATATTCTAACGAAGGCTTTCCCGATTGCTCTCGCCGATGCGCTGGACCGCACTTTGCAGCACACGGTGCAACTCATTCCGCAGGCGGGTCAGGATGATGAGGGATTTGTCGTTGCGCAGGCTGGCTAGCCATAGCTAGGTTCCGCGCAAGCGCGGCATAATCGATGGAAAGCGGGGAATCCCTGGATCAACACGCGTACTAGTGCGTGGCCTGGGCTTCAAGAAGGGTAGATAGGGCTGGCGGTTTAGAGTTTCGCGCTGACGTAAGAGTTGATCTCACAATTCAAGCAAACTTCTTCAAAAGCAGGTGCTGTCCACTGCATTTTCTTCCCCCCAATCGCTTAAGGCTTTCTGCCTCGAACGTTCGATGATTTTAACTCAGCACTGTCCCCAAATCAATAGCTTAGCCTGGGTTACCTTTTCAGATGGCTTGACACGGGGCCCGACCCAAAAAATCCCGCTCGTCAAACCGGCTGCCGGAAGCTCGATCTGAGGCCTATCTAGGAGAAGGAAGATGCTTGCAACTTCTTGCCCACTGGCAAGCCTTCTACGCCACAGGTCGTTGCTTCCATCGACGAATCGCCTAGTTTCCCACATGGGGAACCATTGCGGCCACTGTCTAATCGCGCTATCCCTAATTTACCTTGAGTCTTCCCTAAATCAAGATTGGCGGGAAAGGCAATCATGTTTCGCAAGACGGTTTATGGCACGACCTTCCAGGACGTTAATTTTGTTCCTCTTCAATCGGCCACGTTTTGTGTCCAGTGCGAACTAATCAGCACCAACAGCCGTCCCCATTGCCTGGCTTGTGGCAACCCTTCGCTGCTCAGCCTTTCTCGAGTTCTGGGCGGAACCCTTCGCCACCAGCAGACGGCGCATCTCATCACCGATTCTGAACTCGATAGTCTTGTCCGCGACTTGCTGCGCACGGTCCCCGATCCTAAGGTTCTGGACGTTGCTGACCATCACACTCGCATCCCGACGACAGCTCTTCGCAGCCAGCTTCGCGTCGCCAATGCGGCCCATCCTGTTTCCGGTTTTCGTATCGCTCATCCTGGACAAGAGGTCGACATTCACGCTGCCGAACTGGATCTCGAGCCCGCGATCAGCGCCATTACCGAGCGCGCCCAGCATCTCACCGGCGCTACCGGCGCCGCCATTGCCCTGCGCGCCGGCGACGAGATCGTCTGTCGCGCCCGCGCCGGCCGAACCGCACCCGACTTGGGGGTCCGCCTGCAGACCGATGCCGGCATCTCCGCCGAAGCTGTGCGCACCGGCGAAGTCATGCTATGCCACGACGCCGAGCGCAACCCGCGCGTGGACCTGGCGAGTTGCCGCCGTCTGGGGGTCCGATCCATCCTGGTCTCTCCGCTGCGTTACTATCGGCGGACTCTGGGTGTGTTCGAAGTGCTGTCGTCGTCGCCGAGTGCCTTCGACGAACGCGACGTAGCCACCATGCAACTGCTTTCGAGCATGATGGTCGCCGCCATCTCCCGCATTTCCACCCTGCGCCAGGCAAGGCTCTCCCAGCTAGCCGTCTAGATAAATCAGTGCTGCGTGGTCGAGCCAGCGATTGTCTAATAGGCCCAGTAGGGCCCGGTCCCGCCGGGCGTGCTCGCACCCGCAATCGCGACGAACACGTTCTGGCCGAAAAAGAAGGGAAGTCCCCAATCAAAGTAGTACGGCGCCGAATTCGAGGATGGGCCGCCAAGATTGTCGAGCGCAAAATTGCTTTCGTTCGCAAACAACGTTGCAGCATTGGCGATGCTGAAATTGAAGACGCCGCTGGCCCCGTTATTTCCTAGATTGGTAACCGAAAAATTCTGACTGCTGCAATAAAATCCCTCCTCATTGGAGGGATTTGGGCAGTTTGTCAATCCGGTGAGGCTGCTGTCAAGGATGAAGTAAGCATCGGAACCGCTGTCAATGAAACTGTCGGGATAAGACTGACCATTGTATGAGGTTGTGAAGTTTAAGTAGTCGTCCGTGGTATAAACCACAGCCGCCCCAAGCGCGTTGTTTGATTGCGTTCCGATGCCGAAAACCAGCGAACCGTTCACGGTCGGTTCTCCGGCCGAAGAAACCGCCGGCAGCTCGACGATCACTCCGTTGTTGTCGGTGGCAAATAACGCAACCGGGTTGGTAACTTGCTGACTCAACGCTTGATCGATCGGCTGGCAGGTTGAGGATGCGCACTCATAATACTGGTCATAGCTTGCAGGACACGGGTTGCCGCAATCTTGCGCCAGCAGACCGACTCCTAGAATGCCATTCGCGTACAAAGTGTCAAGCGTGTCAGCGGACGGAAATCCGGAACTCGTGCAGCCGCTGGGAGCTGTAACGGCGTCGCTGAGCACTTGGATGGGCACGGAACTGGCCGTCTCGCCCGCAATCTTCACGTCAGCCGTTTGCACCGGACCCCAGGTATAAGAGTCCACAAAGGTAAGACATTCAGACACCGGATTGCCATCGGAGGCGTTCTGCTGCGGCAGCCCAACGGTTAGCGCGGAAGACAAGATTCTCAGGCCCCAAGAGCCGGTGTCGACCAACACATTGTCAATCGTTTGACAATTCGACGTTCCCGGAACGCACAGCGTAACGCTGGCAAAGGCTGCGTCGGGGTAGTCGTCAAGCGGGCCGCCGCTTACCGAAATCGTCGCGACATTCGTTGTAGACGGTGCGATCGTATTGGGCGGGCTGCTGCTACTGCTGCTGCTTCCACCGCACCCGACTAAGAACGCGCAGGTTGGACAAACGATTAGAGAGATGATGAGGATCCTCCTAATGTCTCTCATTGGATATCCTCCGCACGGACGCCTGACGGCAGCATCTCCGGGACATAGGCTCTGCCCACGAACGCCCGGACGTGTCCACCGATTCGTACCACCAAGCCCGCCTGATCGATCATGACCGGCCGGCGTGCCACACGCCCGCCGCCCTGTGACTGTACGGCTGCATGATACTGCTCGAAGTAGCCGCCAAACAGTTGCCGCAAGTCGGGCAGCCATGGCCCTCGCCAGGCAACGCCAAATACCTTCCCTTCTTGCGAGACGTATTCCCTCACCACTGTGCCTGTGCCGGCTCGAATCTCATGCACGGCATAGGACTCCGCCGCCTTGGTCGTTCGGGTTCCTTGCATCTGGAGTTGGTCTGCCTGGATCGAGGCGCTGTCTCCACCCAAAGACGCCCACGCGGGGAAAGCACCGGCGAGGATTACGAGTGCCGCAGCCGCGACCCCCAGCCTAGACTTGATGAAACCAGCTCGCCGCTGAGACATGGATCCCCCTCTAAAGTCGCGCGTGCCCTAAAGGTTAGATTAGGTTGGCATCGGGTAGGGTTGCCAGGGATTTCGGCGTTGGTTCATGCTTCTTTCTGCTTACTTTTCCGTCATTTCGGGTTAAAATGTGATACTAGGCTTCAAGCGCGGTTTTTCTCATGTCGGCCACCGTTCAGGTTTCTCGCCCAGCTTCCCTCAATCGCCGTCGGCGCGTTCGCCAGAAAGTGCACGTGCCCGCCTATGCGAGTTTCGGCGGCGCCTCGCAGAACGAGATGCTCGATCTCTGCGAGATCCTCGATATCAGTGAGGTCGGCGTGGCGGTGCAGAGCGGATCGCCAATGGAAATCGAGCAGCAGGTGGAGTTGTGCCTGGATCTGGCGGAAGCCCACGGACAGATTTCCGCCATCGCACGGGTGGTTTGGTCCGACTCAGCCGGGCGTGTCGGTCTCGGTCTTGCGCCTCTGCCGGATTCGGCTCTGCACCGCTTGCGCGAGTGGCTATTTCTCAATGCGATGGCTGGGGCTGCCAATGCCGGACCTTCTGCTATTAAGCTCCCGTTGACCGCTGCTATTACGCTCCCGTTGCCCACGCCAGAGCCTCCCGTATTCCGGCCGAGCTCTGCGGCCACGCTCACCGCCGCCTCTGAGGTGCAGTGGGAATGTGAATCTCTTGGGTCCGACATCGAAGCCGTTCTGTCGCTGGTGGCTTCCCGGTCTCAGTCTCTGCTTCGGGCTTCGGGCGCGGCGATCGCCCTTGCGGGAAACGATGCTGGCACCATGATCTGCCAGGCCAGCGCCGGGGAGAGCGCTCCGCCCGTGGGATCAACTCTGCAAGTGGGTTCCGGTTTTTCCGGCGAATGCGTGCGCACGGGAAGCACATTACGCTGCGACGACACCGAGACCGACGAACGCGTGGATCGCCAAAGTTGCCGCGCTCTCGGCATTCGGTCCATGCTGGCTGTTCCGCTACGTTTGGATCAAAGAGTGATTGGGCTGCTGGAAGTGTTTTCCGCCCAACCCGGATCGTTTGATGAGAATGACAGCGCTGTGCTCGAGCGTTTCGCTGAGACCATTCTGGCCGCAATCAATCGCGCCGCGGGGGCACACGATATCTCCGATCCGCCTCCTCCTTCTCTAACCCCTTTTGCCACCCCGCCCGGCAGCGTTCTTTTTGCTCAGGGGACCGAAGAAAGGAGGGAAAAGAAAGAGGCTTCCGGTAAAGACGAAGAAAATAAAGTCGGTGGTATTCGCCTGTCTCGCTTTCACCTTTACCTGTTTCTCTGTGTTGCCGGCAGCGTCTTCCTTGTGCTCGGCTTCATCCTCGCTCCCTTGATTCAGCCTTGGGTCCAGGAAAAGATCCAGGCACGACGGCGCAATGCCGAACAAACGGTTCTGGCGTCGTCGAGGCCACCCGCTGATGCTTCGAAATCAACTCCCGCGGGCCCCTCAGTCGATTCTGCCAACCTCGAACAACTCCGGGAGCTAGCGGGAGGAGGCAACCCCGCCGCCGAAAATGCACTGGGCCTTCTCTACGCCCAAGGCGATGAAAAACAGGCAATCAAGCCAGACGACAATGAAGCGGCCGCTTGGTTTACCAAAGCGGCCGAGCATGGCAATGTGTCTGCCCAGTACAAGTTGGGCCTGCTCTATTGGGGTGGGCATCATGGTCTGCCTAAGGATACAAACAAAGCATACTTCTGGACGGTGCTGGCCCGCGCCGGTGGCCAGGAAGACAGCAAGGATCTCGCCAAAGTCCTTGTCAACGGAATGACTCGTGCCCAGGCCGCAGCCATCGAACAGCAAGCGGAGATGTGGTACCAACAGCATCAGCCGCCCGCCAAGCCAAGTCCCGGCCGCTAGCAAACGTCGATTGCTTTATCATCCTGATACTCGTCGTTCGGATTACTTTGTCATCCTTGCGTCGCTCCCGCAAGAACTCGTCTGCCGTCTCACGTCAGTTGCCGTTCCGGACTCTCCCGTCCCTCATCCAGCCCGAAGCTAGAAGCCCAGAAGTCCGACGTCCTACCGACTTCGCGGCGTTAGAATAGAGGTAGAGGTCGTTCGTGCCCACCCTGCGCAGTGTTCTCGACGAGCGAGTTCGCGAGGCCGATTCCGGTCTGTACCAAAAGCTCGAAAATGACCGCGTACGCTGCTTCGCTTGCGGACATTGCTGCCCCATCCCCGAAGGCCAGCCCGGCGTCTGCAAAGTCCGCTACAATCGCGGCGGGACGCTGTTTGTCCCCTGGGGATACACTGCCGGAAGCCAGTGCGACCCGGTCGAGAAAAAGCCATTCTTTCACGCCTATCCCGGCGCTCTCGCCTACAGCTTCGGCATGTTGGGTTGCGATCTGCACTGCGCCTATTGTCAGAACTGGGTTACGTCGCAGGCCCTGCGCGATCCCAGCGCCGTCTCGCCTCCGCTCGAAGCCTCACCCGAACTTCTTGTGCGCGACGCCATCGCTCAGGGGGCAAAGATTCTGGTCAGCACCTACAACGAGCCTCTCATCACCAGCGAATGGGCGGTCGCCGTTTTCAAGGAAGCCAAAGCCGCCGGGCTTATCACCGGCTTCGTCTCGAACGGCAACGGCACTCCTCAAGTTCTCGAATACTTGCGCCCCTGGCTCGATCTGTACAAAGTCGATCTCAAAAGCTTTGACGACCGTCATTACCACGAACTCGGCGGCCGCATCGGTCCCATCCTAGAGAGCATCCGCCGCATCCACGACATGGGCCTCTGGCTTGAGATTGTCACGCTTCTCATCCCCGGCTTCAACGACTCCGCCGACGAACTGCGCCGCCTCACCGAATTCCTTGCCGGCATCTCGCCCGACATTCCGTGGCATGTTACCGCCTTTCACGGCGACTACAAAATGACCGATCCCCGCGACACGTGCCCGGAAGACCTGCTGCAAGCCGCCGAAATCGGCCGCCAGTCGGGTCTTCGCTACATCTATGCTGGCAATCTGCCGGGCCTGGTCGGCCCTGGGGAAAACACGCGCTGTCCGCAGTGCCATGAGACTTTGATCGAGCGCTACGGCTACTTGATCAAAAACTACCGCCTCACCCCGGATGGCCACTGTCCCCAATGTGCCACCGCAATTCCCGGTCGCTGGTCCACCCGCTTCGCAGGCCAGATCGCCTCCCATCCTTTCTTGCCGCGCAAGAGATCGCTTTTGTTTACAATCCGGTAGGAATGGAGCAAGCGTTGTTTGCGCAGCCAAGGATCCGGGCGAGCGACGCGAAGCGTCGCGTTCTTTCAGACGCCAATCATCGCGCGTCCGGCTTGCTTCCTTAATGGACTTCCCGTTCGTTCATGCGAAAACTATCCATCCTCGTTGTGTGGGTTCTAAGCTCATTCCCGCTCTCGTCCTGCTCTCCCCGCGACTTTCTCACTCGCCGCCTCGCCGCCGATCTGATCATGAGTTCCAACACCTTCCGCGCCTCACAGCAGTTTGAACTGCGCACCGGCGTTGTCTCCAACAAGGACTACCGCTCGCCTGACTATCTTGTCCTGCAGCATCGCGGCTGGATTTCCGCCACCGACGCCCCCTGCCCTCCGGCTCTGGCTCCGCCGCCTTGCTGGGATGTCATGCTCACCCCCTCGGGCGTGGATACGTTTCAAAGTCTCATCGGCCCCGGCGATGGCGAAAAGCAATCCTTCAGCATTCCCGCCGCGCAACGCGAACTGGTGGCTATCACCGGCATCGCCAAGCAGAGCAACGTGGCCGACGTCGAATTTACCTGGCGATGGACTCCCTTAAACGAGGTCGGAGCGGTGCTCTATCCCAGCAGCATCCACTACCAGTCCACCGCATTCTTTCGCAACTATGACGACGGCTGGCGCCTCGTGCAAGGCACCCCCCATCTCGGCCAGCCTCTCGACGAAGGCCTCAAGAAGGCCGAACCGGCACTGTAAGGACACGAGATCGATCCGAAGGAGAACCCGACGGACAATCGGCCGAATGTTTCGCCGAAGTGAAACGGAGTGTGCGCTCGCTACCAGGTACTATTTCGCGGCGCTCGCGACTTTAACGCTGCGGGAGTTGGCAGCATAGCGAGCGATGCCTTTGTACAGAGCTTCGGCGATCTGCTCGCGGTATTCGTCGCTGCGCAGCTTCTGCTCGTCGGTGGGGCTGCTCACGAACGAAACTTCCGCCAGAATTCCCGGCATCGCCGTTTCCGTAAGCACCACGTAAGAAGCCTCCTTCACGCCCCGGTCGCGCAGTCCGGGATTTTGCGCTGACAAGGTTCCGTACAGCGAGCGCTGCACGCTAGCCGCCAGCAGCCGTGACTGCTCAATCCTGTCGTGCAGTTCTGCTGACGAGAGCACCGCGGCGGTTGCGTTCTGGCGGCGATCTGGATCCCGTGTCTCGAAATCCTTTGCGTTGGGCTCCGAAAAGGAATTCGTGTAGTAAGTTTCCACACCCCGCGCCGAAGGCAGATCGCTGTAGTTCGCGTGGACCGAGATAAACAGATCCGCCTGCGACTGATTGGCCATCCCGGCCCGTTCGTCGAGCGGGATGTAATTGTCGTCGTTCCGCGTCAGAATCACGTCGGCGCCCAGGCGGCTTTCGAGCAGCTTGCTCAGTCTTTGGGCAATCTCGAGCACCACATCTTTTTCCAGCAATCCTTGCCGGCCGACCGTTCCCAGATCCCAGCCTCCGTGACCCGCATCCACCACGATGCGCATCTTCGGCATCCGCCCCCGCAGTTGCAAATCTTCGCGCGTGGGCGGAGGAACCACGATGGCCAGCTTCTCCCGTGCCGCGTTCGCGGCTCCCGGGAAAAGATTTACCTGAGCCTTAGGGTCCGCGCCCAGTCTCCGCACCTGCACCACCAGACGGTAGGGATTTGGCTCCAGGCTGACGGAAAAGTTCGGTTTGTCTTTGGTCTCCAGCATTACACGCGTCAGACCCGAGACCGGCTGCGACACTCGAACCCGCGCCAGCAGCGCATCGCCGACATCGATGGCTTTCCCTTCAATTTCGGGAGCGAGCGAGGTATCGTGCACATCAAAATAAATGCGATCGGGAGAGGTCAGGCGATGCGCCTCATACTGCACCTGATCTTCCAGGTCGAGCACAACTGTGCTGGAATCGGCAGACGACCAATGCCGGATCCCGGTGATGCGGGGCAGCTTCGACGGTTCCTGCGATGGGAGGCTTGCGCTCGCGGATTCAGGCGCTGCATTCGTTTGTGCATCCGGGGTGGTGCTCGATGAGTTGACCGAAGGCGAATTGACAGAAGATGAGCCAACCGAAGAGGAAGATGGAGCGGCTGAAGGCGCCGGCTTCGTCACGGCTACGGGTTTCGTGATCTTCTGCTCAGTCTGCACCAATACCGTGCGGAGTTGCGCATTTTTCAGCTTCCACCACAGACCCCCCGCCAGGAGCGCACAGACGACGACCACCGCCAAATCCAGCACGAACCGCGGACGGTGACGCGTTCGCGCGGCGATGGGGAAAATCGGTGCTTCGCTGTGCTCTGGCTCGGCTCTCAACTCCGTTTCCGGCACAGGCAATAGCGCCGGTTCAACGACTACCGAAGCAACGAGGACCGGAGCAACGACCGCCGCATCGTCCTCCGCCGGCGCTGCTTCGACCGCATCCTCAACCGGCGGCGCGGGCACAACCACCACCGCACCGACTCTCAACGAGGAAGGTTTAACGGGCGGAGGCGCTTGCGGCGTAGTCAGCGGCGGGGCTAATTCGGCTTCCGCTACTCGCGCCGATTCCGCGAAGCGCTCTTCGTCCTCCGGCTTGAGAGCGCCGACAATCAACTCCGCCAGCAATCCGAGGCTGCTCACGTCGCTGTCGTTGAATCCGAAGGGCTCCACCGAGAACACTTCCAGCAGTCCGATGACGCGCCGCCGTCCGCACAGCGGCACCGCCACTACGGACCGCGCGCCCAGTTGCCGGCACGAGTACACGTTGACGCGATCGTCTGTCTCCGTATCGTCGCAGCGGATAATCTGCGCCGTGCGGAAACATGCTCCCGAGAAAGCGGAGTCCTGCTGAATACGCTGACCCACGTCCGGCTTGATCGCGCCCGCCGAGGCCCGCAAAACAATCTCGTTGTTCTCCGCTAGAGCGATTCCCAATCCATCCGCGCCGGTGATGGCAAGGGCACGCTCCGCCACTAACTGCAGCACTTCGTCCAGAACGAATTGCTCTCCCGCGTCGAACTCACTCGCGCCATTGACCGTCTCAAATCCATGGAACGTTGCGGCCAGGGCCCGCCGTTGCCGCACCTGCTGGTGCAGGGCCGAGAACGCCAGAAGCGCCTGCAGGGCATCGCGTCCAGACGGCTGCAACTGTCGCGTTTGTTGAGAAGCGCTCTTAGGGAAAGTGTTTTGCACTGGCAGAGATGCGCTCCGCTCCCGCTGCCACGCCGGCAACCCCCCATCGGCGAGGCCGCTAACTTCAACGGTCGGTTCTGTCTGAGTTGGTTGCGTCACAATTGTCGGCGAGTTGCCTTCCTCGTCGAGAGTGTGGCGATCCAGCCAAGCCATTGTCAATTACCTACTTTGGGCAGTCATTCGATCTGCCCATCTCGTCCGTTGCACAACGGCTTGCCATCCGGTTCCAGGTGAGCTTTCTCTTAAGTTAGCCCGGTTTTATCCTGGTTGCAATTGGGGGAACCTGCTCAATTGGGCATGATCTTTGGTAAGACCTCGCTATATTTTCCCATTTTCGGACAAAGCGGCGGTGGATCGCGACCTTTTCCTGGAGAGGCGTACAATCCTAGCGCTTCAGAAATCTTGTTTCATGTCCCTTACGACTGGTGGAACTACCAGCACCGTCAAAGGATGGGGCTTTTTATCAGCGCCTGGCCTGGCCTGCCGATTGAGGGAGCGTGTGTCTGGATTGCCGTTACCGATGCCGCGGTGATCGTCTTGAAGTGGTGAAGGTCTTGCTGGCGTCGGAACGATCGGCACGCGAAACCCTGCTGGGTGCGAAGCAAGCTCCCTGAGCCTCGACTTGAGCCGCCCTGCTCTTCCCCGAACCAAGCCAGTTACTGCCAGCCCGCCTCCACCGGAAACTAGAATCGAACCGAACAGGCCCTGTCCGAACCATTCCTGGCGGAGAGTATGCAGGCAGCACCCTTGCCCGAGCGGCAAGCACGCACCCACTACCGGCATGAGCAGCGCACGTTGACCTACGTCACTTTGGACGATGCCAACGGCGGAATCATCCGCAACCTCAATCACGAGGGTGTGGCCGTGCAGGCCGTCGCTGCCCTGCGCCCGCAGCAGCGCGTTCGCCTCCGCTTTGAGTTGAGATTCCCTCGCCTGCGAGTGGAAACCGCTGGTGAGGTGTGTTGGGCCGATCGCTCGGGACAATGCGGCATTCGCTTCGTGGACTTGCCCAAACGTACCCATCATCAGATCGACGAGTGGATATTTTCGAACCTTCTGAACGCCATGGCCCGCGAAGCCACCCATCCCCGCTCCATCTTTGGGGCTTCTGTCGCCTCGATGGCTCGGAAAGAAAATGTTCGTGAAGAAAATGTTCGTGAAGAAGATGCTCTGGAGGAAAGCGACGGGCTGACTGTGTCCGCCGCGCCCCGTCCGGCGATCCGGCTGGAGCCAGGCGTTACCGGGCAGGAAGAGGCACCCCTCGCCTACCAGAATTGCGAAGAAGATCTTGCGGGTTCCGCCACCGAATCCCACGCCTCCGAACTTGCCTTCGAACTCAATAAGCCGCTGATCTGGCTTTCCCAGCCGCTCTCGGGGCGCACCCTGGCGTGGTTGGTGGATAGTCTTGTTGTGCTTGTGGCCCTGCTCCTGTTCGCTCTGATTTTTATCTCCATCGCGCACGAACTTCCGCCCTGGCCCCTCACTCTCGGAACCACCTCGGCGGCCGCGGTTTTCGTCGCCGCTGCCTACTGGGCCATATTTGCTGTCTTTCGGGGACCAAGCCTGGGCGCTTACCTGGCGCAAACAGCATCCAGCCTGGAAGAGAATGAAGAGGAGGCCGTTCGCATCCGCTAGAACCGCCTCGACCCTGGAACCGGAGAAACCGGAAACGAGAAACTGAGAACTGCTAACCCTAGTTCGCAAAATACTGCTGCGCCAGCCAAAGCCGCAACGTGTCTTTCATCTCCGATGTCATATTCACAAAGCGGACGCCAACATTTCCCTGCTTATCGGACCAAGCCACTTCCACTTCGGCCTTCATCCCGCACTTGGTTCCAGGCAGTTCGAAGGCCACCCGCGACGCCTCACTCGTATCGAATCCATCCCCCACGCGCACCTGCAGCCCACCCTGGCTTAAATTGATGAGTTGACCTCCCGCCCGCTTTCGACCGCGGCTCGTCAGAGTCACCGGCACTTCCACCCCGGCCCGGTGATAACGCAAGCGTCCATCGAGAATCATGTTGCGCGCGGCAGAGAGCGTGCGCACCGCTTGCTCCACGGAAATCGGTTTATCGAAGGCAAACATCGCGCCGGTTCCCTCCATGTTGTTTCTTCCCTGCGGCCCACCCATGATCACCAGCGGCACTGTAGTCGCGCGCGGAGCTGCGCTTTGCAGTTGATGAAAGAACTGACGCGTGCCATTCAGGTCACAGTCAACAATCAGGGCATCGACTTTCGACTTCGTGAGCCGCGCGAGCGCCTGTTGCGGGTCGCTCTCGACAGCAACATCCATGTGCAAGCTGCCAAGAATGCATTCGAGAACACTGACTTCCTGCCAGTCACGCGAAACCACCATCGATGAGAGTGTCATGCCTTCACTCTATCGACAGCGATGATCTCGACGTAGATCACCAACGTAACGAGCTTCAGGCTTGCAGACTTTGGGCTCCGGTTTCTTCATGGAAGACGCCCGTCCCGAGTACGAGACCTTGCCGAAACTGAAAGTCCGAAACCTACGGGCGCGAATTCCGATACCAGTCAACCGTGTGCTTCAGGCCATCTTCAAAATTTACCTTGGGTTTGTAGCCCAGATGCTTTTCCGCAGAGGAAATGTCGGCCAGCGAATGCTTGATGTCGCCGCCGCGCTCCGCGCCATAGATGGGGGAACCGGAGTAGGAGGTGAGTGTCTGCAGGAGTTTGAAGGTTTCATTCAGCGTGACTCGCCGCCCCGTCGCCACGTTGAATACCTTGCCCGCCACCTGCTCGGTGGGAGCTTGGCAGGCCAGCAGGTTGGCCTCTACGGCGTTGTCGATGTAAGTGAAATCACGGCTCTGCTCGCCGTCGCCAAACATCGTGGGCTGCTGCCCGTTGAGCATCTGAGAGATGAACTTTGCCAGCACGCCCGAGTAAGGCGACGACGGATCCTGCCGCGGGCCAAAAATATTGAAGTAGCGCAGCGCCACCGTCTCCAGTCCGTAGCAGCGGTAAAACGAGATCATGTAATGCTCGCTGGCCAGTTTGGCCACGGCGTAAGGCGAAATCGGATCCGGTGTCATGCGCTCGTGCTTGGGCAGTGTCGGCGTATCGCCATACGCGGATGACGATGCCGCATAGATTACCCGCTTCACCCTGGCATCGCGCGCCGCAACCAGCACGTTCACTGTGCCATCCACGTTCGCCCGGTTGCTCCCGATCGGATCGAGCACTGACTTCGGCACCGAAGGAATCGCCGCTTGGTGCAGAACATAGTCCACTCCAGCGCACGCCAGCTTCATGGCATCGAGATCGAGGAGGTCCGCCTCGCGAAACTCGATCCGCCCCAGGATGTCGGAAAGATTTTCCCGCTTGCCGGTTGAAAAATTGTCTACTCCGCGAACCTGCTCGCCGCGCCGCAACAGCTCTCGCGCCAGAGACGACCCAATAAAGCCGCCAATGCCTGTGATAAGGTAAACCGCCATAGGCTTTATGATAGCAATCGGAAGATTACTCTGGGCAAAGGGGCGCATGGCTGGGGACACCAGAGTAACTGGAGCGCTCGAACCACCTTCCACAGTTGAATTGCGCGAGGAATCTGTAGTTTTCGACTCTACGGACCTTTTCGAGCCGAATACTTAGCGGAAGTGAGGGGTGCCTGCGCCGAAAAGGGAATGGGCAGTTTCCGCAACGCGAGAAGTTCAAGAAGGGAACGTGGCCGCAGAAAATTCGGCTGCCGACTGCCGGATCTTCGTCCACAGCTCGTTCTGCCCGGCTCCGGTTTTTGCCGAAAAGGGAATCACCCTCGCCGTGGGATATGCTTCGGTCAAGCCTCTCAGCGCGTCGCGCAGTTGATTGTTGGAAAGCTTGTCGGTCTTGGTCGCGATCAGGAGAAAGTCACGGCCCGAGGCACTAAGAAAACTTAAGAGTTGGCGGTCGCTGGCTTGCGCAGGAACATTCACGTCCACCAGCGCCAGACATAACGACAGCGTGGACCGGTCGTTGAGGTAGGGCTCGATAAACTTGGGCCACTCCTCTGTGGTCTCGCGCGAGAGCTTGGCATAGCCGTAGCCCGGCAGGTCGGCGAAAATGACCTCCGGGCGCGGCTTTCCCGGCCAGCGCACTTCGAAGAAATTAATGCTGCGCGTGCGCCCCGGCGTGGAACTGGTGCGGGCCAGCTTGGCGCCCACCAGAGTGTTAATCACGCTGGACTTGCCCACATTCGACCGGCCGAGAAAAGCGACCTCCGGCAGGCTGGGAGCAGGGAAGTGCGCAGGGTCCGTGGCCGCTGCCAGAAATCGCGCGATAACCCTCATGCTCCAGTGTGCAATGTGGCAGCAGGGGTTGGCAAGCCGGCAAGCGGCGGCTGTGACTCAACCCTTACGAAACTGCTTGCTCAGGGTGAGCGCCTGGTGTTGGTAGGACGACCCTATATTCGTCCCATAGATCTTGTCCGGCCTGCACAACAGAGGCATATAGTTCAGCCGGCCCACAAGTTGCCCGTGTTCCATCAGAAACGGAACCTCATGGGCTCGAACCTCAAGCACGGCCCGGGTTCCCTTGATATCGCTGAAACCATACCCAAAGCCAGGATCGAAGAACCCGGCGTAATGAATCCGGAACTCACCATCGGAGGGATCAAAGGGCACCATTTCCGCCGCGTACTCCGGGGGAACGCTCACTCTCTCTCGGGATGCAAGAATATAAAAGTCCCCCGGCTCAAGAATCAGATTCTTGTGGGCGTTCTGATGACGAACTTCCCAGAACTCCTCCGTGGGATAAAAATTTATCTTGTCCAGTTCGATGGCCGGAGCATAACGCTTCGCCTTGTAGGCGATAATCTCGCCCGCCTCGGCTCCCTCCAGATTCACAGTAATTCTTAAGCCCCGCTCGATTCGGGCTTTGCCGGGGCTGTCCTCGTCCATATAAACAAGCGGTTCTTCCCGGTCCAATCCTTTGATCGCATGGTCGCTCGAACGTGCGCTGCCGTGCACAAACCGCAACTGACTCAACCTCATGCCCGCTCGAATCGCAACCGTAAACGTCCGAGAAACAACTTCGGCGTAGAGTTTACCCTTGTACCCAGGCGGCACGTGGTCGAACTCGGTGCCGTAATCCGTGATCAAGCGCGTGAAAATGTCCAAGCGTCCGGTGGTACTCTTCGGATTGGCCTTCCCGGAAACGTTTTCCGGTAAGTTCAACTCTTCGAGCAGCGGAATGATGTAAACGCAATCTTTTTCGAGAACAGAGGCACCCGTGAGATCGACTCGCGCCATCCGCAGGTCTTTGATTTTGGCTTCAACCGTGCTATGGGGGCCCGCCAGAAAGCTCGCGCGCACGCGATGTGCCATGTCGCCCAGCCGTAGGTCCAAACTTGCAGGTTGGATGTGATCGGGGTTTATCGCCGGCGTGGCGATGACGTTTCCCCGGGCGATCAGGTTGCTGATCTCCTGAGAAGGCAGTATTCCCGTTGTCCGGGCTCGCGCCTCTTCGGCTGGCAACTCCGGCCCGTTGTCAAAAGTGATCTGACCTTGGTTGGAGGTGGACATCTTAACTGGCAACCGGGTACTGGCAACTGGCAACTGTTTTCCTACTGATGTGCCGCCGGGCTATCCCCGGTGCTCGAGGTCAGAGGCGCGATCGGCTGCGTGGTTACATCTTCACCGAGCGTCGGCAGAGCAGATTCCAGCGCAATCTGCAAGACCTGATCCATCGTATCCACGAAGTGCAGCTTCATCGCGTTGCGCAGGTTTTCGGGAACCTCGGCCAAATCTTTTTCGTTGTCCCGGGGCAGGATAACCTCGAAGAGGCCGGCGCGATGCGCAGCCAGCAGTTTCTCTTTGAGTCCGCCGATGGGCAGCACTTTGCCGCGCAGCGTAATTTCACCGGTCATGGCGAGATCGCGCCGCACCGGAATTTTGCTAAGCGCGCTGGCGATGGCGGTGGCAATGGTAATGCCAGCCGACGGCCCGTCTTTCGGGATCGCGCCTTCCGGCACGTGCACGTGCAGATCGAGCGTGCGGTAAAAATCGCGATTGAGGCCGAGACGGCTTGCCCGCGATCGGATATAGGACAGCGCGGCCTGCGCCGATTCCTGCATCACGTCGCCGAGCTTGCCGGTCAGGGTCAGCTTGCCCTTGCCATCGACCACCGTGGCTTCCGTGCTGAGGATCGAACCGCCAACCTCGGTCCAGGCCAGTCCTGTCACCAATCCCACTTCGCTCTTTTCGTGTGCCAGGGTGTCGCGGAACTTGATCACGCCCAGGAAGTCCGTAACATTCTCGCCACTCACGGCAGCGGTATAGTTTTGGCCTTCCTTGACCACCTTGCGCGCGACTTTGCGGCAAACGTTGCCGATTTCGCGCTCCAGATTGCGAACGCCGGCCTCGCGCGTGTAGGAGCGAATCAGCCCCATGATTGCCTCGTCGGTGAACTTTATGTTTTTCTCCGACAGGCCCGCCTGCAGCATCTGTTTCTTTACCAGGAACTGCTTGGCGATCTCAACTTTCTCCTGCTCGGTGTAGCCGTGCAGGCGCAGCACTTCCATGCGGTCCTGCAGCGCCGGAGGAATGGTGTGCATAACGTTCGCAGTCGCAATAAAGAAGACTTGCGAGAGGTCGTATTCGACGTCGAGGTAGTGGTCGACGAACATGAAGTTCTGCTCGGGATCGAGCACTTCCAGCAGAGCCGCCGAAGGGTCGCCGCGGAAGTCCATCGACATTTTGTCGACTTCGTCGAGCATGAAGACCGGGTTCTTGGTGCCCGCCTTCTTCATCATCTGAATGATCTGGCCCGGCAAGGCGCCGATATAGGTGCGGCGGTGGCCGCGAATCTCAGCCTCATCGCGCACTCCGCCGAGTGACATGCGCACGAACTTGCGACCGGTGGCCTTGGCGATCGACATGCCCAGCGAGGTCTTACCCACTCCCGGAGGCCCCACGAAGCAGAGGATCGATCCCTTCGGATTCTTCACCAACTGGCGCACGGCGAGAAATTCAAGGATGCGTTCCTTAATCTTCTCCAGCCCGTAATGATCTTCGTTGAGAACTTTTTCAGCCCGCGAGATGTTGCGGATTTCCTTAGACCGCTTTTTCCACGGCACCGCCAGCAGCCAATCGAGATAGTTGCGCGACACGGTGGATTCGGCCGACATGGGCGGCATCGCTTCCAGTTTCTTCAGTTCCTGCAGCGCCTTGTCTTTGACTTCTTTCGGCATGCCGGCGGATTCGACCTTCTTTTTTAGTTCGTCGAACTCGCTTTTTTCGCCGCGGCCCAGTTCCTTCTGAATAGCCTTGATCTTTTCGTTGAGGTAGTACTCTTTCTGCGCCTTCTCCATCTGCCGCTTCACCCGCGACTGGATGGTGCGGTCCACGTTGAGTTTTTCGATTTCCACGTCGAGCACGTCAGCGATGCGGTTCAAGCGCTCCGAAGGGTCGAAGATTTCGAGCAGTTCCTGCTTTTCTTCGATAGAAAGCTGCAGATTGGCGGCAATGATGTCGGTGAGCTTCGCCGGATCTTCCATGCGCACCGCCGAGATCATGGTCTCATAGTTCAGCGCCTGGCAAAGCTTCACATACTGCTCAAACAGCGTGGTCACGCGCTGCATGCCGGCTTCGATCTGGGGATTCATCTCCACCGGGTAGCGAGCCACGCGAACGTTAGCCTGCATGTAACCGTCCGCGTCGGTGGCCTGAAGCAACCGCCCGCGCTCAATGCCTTCCACCAGAACCTTGATGTTGCCATCGGGCAGCTTGAGGCTCTGCACGATGTTGACGATGGTGCCTACCTGATAAATCTCATTCGACTTGGGTTCGTCAATGGAAGCATCGTGCTGGGTGGCCAGGAAGATCTTCTTGTCCGCAGCCAAGGCCTCCTCGAGGGCGCGCACGCTGGACTCGCGGCCCACCACGAACGGGGTCATCATGAACGGGAAGATAACCACATCCCGGATGGGCATCATGGGTAGCTTCTTGGTCTCGAATTTTTCCTTGGATGTGGTCACGCAATCTCCCCTGGGTGTACGCTGAATGACTCGCGCGGAGCTCGGGCCGAATGACAATCGCCGGCTAACCGCCCACTTACCAGTTTACTCCTCTTTTGCTATCCCGCCTTCTCCATCATAGCCACGGAAGCGCTGCGCTTCTCCACCATCTCCCGCGTAACCTCAAACTCCTTTAGTTTCTTCTGGCTGGGCAGGTGGAACATCAGGTCGAGCATGAGTTCTTCCAGAATCATGCGCAGGCCGCGAGCCCCCACTTTGCGAGCCATGGCCTGGCGGGCGATCGCGCGCAAAGCCTCGTCGCTGAACTTCAAACGCACATTTTCGAACTCGAACAGGCGCTGGTATTGCTTAACGATTGCATTCTTGGGCCGGGTGAGGATCTCGATCAGCGCAAACTCGTCCAAATCTTCCAGCATGCCCACCACCGGCATGCGGCCCACGAATTCAGGAATCAGGCCAAACTTGATCAAGTCTTCCGGCTGGATTTCGCTCAGCAGTTCGAAGTTGCGCTTGCGCGCGACAACGGCGTCTTCCTTTTCCGCCTCTTCGCCACCACGGAAGCCGAGCGACTTCTTCCCGACGCGCCTGCCGATGATCTTCTCCAAGCCCACGAATGCTCCGCCGCAGATGAAGAGAATGTTGGTGGTGTCGACGGGAGTGAATTCCTGGTGAGGATGCTTGCGTCCGCCCTGGGGGGGAACATTGGCGACGGTGCCTTCCAGAATTTTCAGCAGCGCCTGCTGCACGCCTTCGCCGGAAACATCGCGAGTAATGGACGGATTCTCGTCCTTGCGCCCGATCTTGTCGATCTCATCGATGTAGATGATGCCGGTCTGGGCACGGCTCACATCGCCCTCCGCGGCTTGCAACAGCTTAAGGATAATATTCTCCACATCCTCGCCCACGTAGCCGGCTTCGGTCAGCGTGGTGGCGTCGACGATAGCGAAGGGCACGTCGAGCATGCGCGCCAGCGTCTGCGCCAGCAGCGTCTTTCCGGTTCCCGTAGGACCGATGAGCAGTATGTTCGACTTGCTCAGTTCGATGCCGTCGCCGGCCGCCTTCTGCCGGTTCATAAAGATGCGCTTGTAGTGGTTGTAAACCGCGACCGCCAGCTTCTTCTTGGTCTGCTCCTGCCCGATGACATATTCATCCAGGAAGGTCTTGACCTCCTGCGGCTTGGGCAATTGATTGGGTGCGGCATTTTGGGGAGTCGCTGTGCGGTCGTCTTCGAGAATCGAGTTGCATACCGCCACGCACTCATCGCAAATGTACGCGCGGGGATAATCGCTGGGCGACGAGATGAGTTTGGCTACTGCATCCTGCGATTTGTGGCAGAACGAACAGCGCAATATCTCGTCGGACCCCGACTTGTTTTTCACTCGGCTGTACTCCTTGTGGTTATCCTAAACAAGCGTTCTTTGCGCGGCGAAGGATCCGGGCCAGCTGCGTGAAGCAGCCTGCCCCGACCGTGTCGAACAGCCGCGCTCTTTCGGACGCAACACTCGCGCGTGTGGCTCGCTTCCATATCCGAAGGCCGATCATACCGCTTTCGAGGTCTTATAGATGATATCGTCTATGATTCCATATTCCTTAGCCTGCTGCGCGTTCATAATGAAGTCGCGCTCCACGTCCTTTTCCACTTTATCCAGCTTCTGCCCGCTGTGCTTGGACAGTAACTGGTTTGTAATCTCTCGCATACGTAGGATTTCACGCGCATGGATGTCAATGTCGGTAGCCTGGCCCGACAACCCTCCCATGGAAGGCTGGTGGATGAGAATGCGCGAATTCGGCAACGCCAGCCGCTTTTTGGGCTCTCCCGCGGCCAAAAGTAAAGCCGCCATCGACGCCGCCTGGCCCACGCACAAAGTCATGACATCATTCTTCACATATTGCATGGTGTCATAAATGGCCATGCCCGCCGTAATCGAGCCGCCCGGCGAGTTGACATAAAGCTGAATGTCTTTCTCCGGGTCTTCCTGCGCCAAGAACAGCATCTGCGCAATCACCAGATTGGCGATGTTGTCGTCAATCGGCGTGCCTATAAAAATAATGTTATCGCGGAGCAGCCGGGAATAAATGTCGTAGGCGCGTTCGCCCCGCCCGGTCTGCTCGATGACCATCGGTACCAGCATCATTTGCGGATCTGTGCATTTCATTGTCTACCGGACCTGTCACCGGACCTGCCACACTCCGCCCCGAACCATCGCTGGCATTCTCGGGGAGAGTCGAAAGTGGTCCACGGGTTCATCGAGTGACTGCATCGAAATGACTACGCGGACTGGTGATAAAGAAATTCGAGGGTCTTCTCGCTGCGGATTCTAATCCGGATTCTATCGAGGCCCCCATCCTCTGTCAAACGGACTCGCACCGCTTCGAACGTTTGTTTTGACTGTCGCGCCAGAGCTTCCACCTCCCGGTTCACTTCCTCATCTTGGACCTCGATTTTTTCCAGCTCCGCGATCCGCTCCAGCAATAAAGAAGATTTAACATCGTGCACCGCCTGTTCCCGCTGGCCAGCCCGAAGCCGCGGCAAGTCCATCTTCTTCAGGTCTTCCATCTTCATGCCTTGCGCGGCCAGAGCCCGCAGGCCGCGCTCCAGGCGCAAATCGATTTGCCGGTCGACCAAAGATTCCGGCACTTCGAATTCATTGCGCTTGACCAATTCCGCAACCAGTTGCTCTTTCGCCTCACGCTCGGCGTGGTGGCGCTTTTCGGCTTCCATGTTTTCGCGGATCTGCTTGCGAACCTGCTCCAAGCTGGAAAACTCGCCCAACTCCTTGGCGAAGTCATCATTCAGCTCCGGCAGGCTCTTTTGCTTGATGCCATTCACCTTCACCGTGTAGACAAAAGTCTTGCCCGCCAAACGCTTGTCGGCAGTGTCTTCGGGATAACTCACGTCAAACGTTCGCTCGTCCCCGGACGAAGCGCCGGTAAGGTTCTGGCTAAACTGCGGCACGGTAGTCTTACCGCCAATTTCAATCAGCACCTCGTCCATGTGTACGGGATTGGCTTTGGCGTCCGCAACATCCTTACCATCTTTGGGCTTTCCGTCCATGGAAGCCTGGGCAAAGTCGCCTTCGGCCAGCGCTCGTCCCTCCACGGCCGTGTAGGTGGCATGTTGCTCGCGCACGCTGGTGAGCGCCTGTTCGACTTCCTCGTCGGTAACGGCAATATCCGGCTTGTTGGGGCGCAGATCTTTATAGCCTTCGACCTGAATCTCGGGCAGCACTTCGAACGTGGCTTTGAAGGTCAGCGGCTCTCCGTAATGCATGTGCAGATCGGTAACCCGCGGCTGCGAAACTGGAATCAGACCTTGTTTTTCAGCTTCCCGGCGGAAGTATTTCGGGACCAAAGCCTCGACCACATCATTTTTCAGCCCATCGCCAAACCGCTGCTTGATGATGGAAGCCGGCACATGCCCAGCCCGAAAGCCCGGCAGCCGTGCACTCTTCTGATAGCGCTGAATCTGCAACTCAGTCTCGCGCGCAACCTCCGCGGCTGGAATCTCAACCGAAATCTCCCGCTTAACATCTTTCTTATTAGCTTCCGTCTTAGTCGCGTCAGTCTTGGTTCGGTCGGGCTTGGCCGCGTCGGTAGTTTCAGTGGGGCTCACATTCCGCCTTTCACCGCCGTTCGATCGAGGCTCCGTCGAGCAAACGGAACCACCCCGAATCCATACGGCGTTAACTTGAGTGTAAAGACAGAAGGAAGCAGCGTCAAACCGGAGATGGGAGTACGGTTCGGGAAAAATTCGGCTATACCCCCACCCCTCCACCCGCCCCGCCGGTTTTGAGCTTGGGCCTGCCCCGCCCGCCCGCCCGCAGGGCAGCGGCCAGTACTATATCGTGTTACGATATATATATATAATCGCGGAGAAAAGGACTTATTCGCAGGGTGCCCATGGCGGAAGGGAACATCTCGGGCTCGTCTACGACCGGGGGAGTCCCCATCGATACCTCATTGGAGCCGACGTTGGAGTTGGCTCGTTCTCCCAGGCAGGTTCAACTTGTCACCCTGCGGACCATCTACATTAGCGCAATTTCGATTCTGATTGCTTGCGCTGCCGGACTGATCGCTCGGGTGCTGACCGCACTCATTGGGCTGATCACAAATCTATCGTTCTACGGAAGGTTTTCCTTCGCCTTCGTCTCGCCAGCCGACAACCACTTAGGCGTGTTCGTGATTCTTATTCCCGTAATTGGCGGATTGATCGTCGGAGTCATGGCGCGATACGGATCGGAGGGTATTCGAGGGCACGGTATTCCGGAAGCGATGGAACAGGTCCTGTCCGGCGGCAGCCGGATTCCCGCACGACTCACCCTTCTCAAGCCCATCTCGGCGGCCATTGCGATCGGAACCGGCGGACCTTTCGGGGCTGAAGGTCCGATCATTGCCACCGGAGGCGCACTGGGATCACTCATCGGACAACTGCTACATATCACCGCGGATGAACGCAAGACACTGCTCGCTGTCGGGGCCGCCGCAGGCATGACTGCAACTTTCGGAAGTCCGGTTGCAGCTGTGCTGTTGGCCATCGAGCTGCTTCTTTTTGAATATCGGCCGCGATCCATTATTCCTGTTTCGCTCGCATGCGCGACTGCGCAAGGTGTGCGTGCCCTCTTCTTCGGAACGGCCCCAATCTTTGCCATGTCCGAGGTAAACGAACCGCGTGGATATGCCTTAGGCGCTTACGTCGCGCTCGGTGCGATCGTCGGCGTGGCATCAGTCGTTGCGACGCGTGTGGTCTATCGTGTCGAAGATGCCTTCGATCACCTGCCGGTCCATTGGATGTGGTGGCCTGCTATCGGCGCTGTCGCAGTTGGCGTAATCGGGTATTTCGCCCCGCACACGATGGGCGTTGGCTATGACAATATCGAAAACATTGTCAGTGGTCACATCCTTGGCACGGCGCTGGTTGTTCTGTTCGTCCTGAAGTTCGTGTCTTGGGCGATTGCGCTGGGGAGCGGGACCTCCGGTGGAACGCTGGCCCCGTTGTTCACCATCGGCGGTGGTTTGGGATCTTTGCTCGGAGGTTTGGCCGTTCGGTTCTTTCCTGCGCTTGGCATGGACGTTCGCGTGGCGGCTCTAGTCGGAATGGCGGCGATGTTTGCTGGCGCCTCTCGCGCGCTACTCACCTCGGTGGTATTCGCATTCGAAACCACCAGGCAACCGCTGAGTTTGCTGCCGCTACTGGCAGGGTGCACGACAGCGTTCTTGATTTCGTCGCTCATGATGCGCCATACGATCATGACCGAGAAGATTGCGCGGCGTGGGGGCCGCGTATTGGCCGAATATTCCGCCGACTATCTTGACCAGGTTCTGGTCAAGGACGCGGCGACAAGAGAGGCTGTGGCTCTTTCTGCAGACGATACTTTGGCGAGTGTACGGGCGTGGTTCGGATCGGGAGAGCCGGGTACGGAACACCGCGGGTTTCCTGTCGAGGATGACAACGGCAATCTTACAGGCGTAGTCACCCGACGTGATATTTTCGACGCAGAGGCCCCTGAGACCTGGCAACTTCGGCAAATCATCAAGCGGCCCCTGGCCATTGTTTTTGAAGACAATTCCCTTCGCGAGGCCGCCGATCATATGGTTCGGGAACGTGTTGGGCGGTTGCCGGTGGTCATTCGCGAACGTCCCCACCGGGTAACCGGGTGGCTCACGCGTAGCGACATCCTCGACGCCCACCGTCAACGACTTGCAGATGCATCAAGCCTGAGCCGTCACATTAAGATCCGAAAGATTCGCCTTCATGGTAGTTCCTCTGCTCAGCCGTAGCGGTCGCGCGCCCTGGAGCGCCACGAATTCCGCTTCGGCAAGATCCTCGATTGGATCCGCCAGCACACCAAACCCCGCGACCGACGGGATTAACCGAGAATTCACACGACAGTAACCTCTGTGTAATACTCGCCGGCTAATACTCCCGAGGGGGATTTATATGAAGCCAAACAGGCTGGTACTAGCGGGTTTTGCTGGGGCGGTAACGCTCGCGTCGTCAACTCTTGGAATAGCGGCTGATACGAGCAAGGTGGGTTCGGGGAAGATCAAGCATGTGCTGCTGTTGAGCGTTGACGGCATGCACGCGGTAGATTTCTACAACTGCTCGCATGGGGTTGCGGGCGTGAACGGCGGCGATCCCTACTGCCCGAACATGGCAGCGTTGAGCCAGACCGGGATCAATTATGTGAACACGGAGTCGTCGAAGCCCTCCGACTCCTTTCCGGGAATGGCGGCGCTGGCTTCCGGTGGCACGCCGAAATCGACCGGCCTTTATTACGACGTAGCGTATGACCGGTCGCTCGATGCGCCGGAAAAGACAACCGGTACCGGCTTGGCTGGGGGAACGTGCACTCCCTACGGAATACCGGCCGGCACTACGACTGACAACGACCAGGGCGTTGACCTTAACGATACCCTGCTGAATGGTGGCGCCCCGGGAGCGGGCCTGACCGAGGGCGGCATTGCCTCGCTTGATCCGAAGAAGATGGTGCGCGATCCGCAAGCCGGATGCGCCCCGGTGTATCCTTGGAATTTCATCCGGGTCAACACGGCATTTGGTGTGATCCATGCGGCGGGTGGATATACGGCGTGGATCGACAAGCACCCATCCTATTCAATGGTGGGTGGGCCCGGCGGCAAGGGCCTAGATGACTATTATTCACCCGAGGTCGACTCGGCTGTGGTGCCATTGCCCGGCGTGAAGACGTTGGTAGGCGCTTCCTGCGATCCCATCCGCGACCCCACCCCAGTTGGCACAGCAGCGTGGAATGCCAGCTTCGAAAACATCCAGTGCTATGACGCAATCAAGGTCTACGCCCTGTTGAACCAGATTGCCGGCAAGACCCACGCGGGTGCACCGGCGGTTGTTCCGGCCGTCTTTGGCATGAACTTCCAATCCGTGTACGTCGGACAGTCTCTAAACGAAGCGGGAGTGGCAGTGGGCGGTTACCAGAATGCGGCGGCTTGGCCCAGCCCTCATTTGCGGGGGGAGATCGAATACGTCGACGTCGCGATCGGCGAGATCGTCGGCGCACTCCAGAGGGCCGGCATCTATGAGAACACGCTGGTGATCCTCACGGCGAAGCATGGCGACTCACCCATTGACCCGACCCGCTATGTGGCTGACGGCACAGGCACGCCAGCGACGGTGCTGGCGAAAGCCGGTCTCATCCCCTATTCGGAGTCGCCGCTGAACCCCACAGGCATTGGCGCAACTGAAGATGACGTGTCGGTGCTCTGGCTGAAAAAGGGCGTGGGCGTGAATGAGGCTGTAGATCTGCTCGAAAAAAACGCGGCATCGATCGGACTAGGGGAGATCTACTACGGGCCTAGCCTGGCGCTTAACTACAACGAGGGCGGTCTTGACCCGGGTGAGGATTCGCGGTCGCCAGACATCATTGTGACGCCGAACGTGGGCGTGACCTACTCAGGCAACACGGCGATGATCGGCGACCACGGCGGATTCGCGCATGACGATACCAATGTCATGATGCTGGTAGCGAATCCGCGCTTTACGGCACAGACGGTCGCGGCCGTGGCGACAACCAGGCAGGTCGCGCCGACCATCGTGAACGTGTTGGGTCTGAACCCCAACTTGCTGGACGCGGTGAAAATGGAAGGTACGCCGGTGTTGCCCGAGGTTGCGGCTCAGCTGGCAAAGTAATAAATAGTCGTTCGCAGGACAAGAGGGGCCGGGCAATCGACCCCTCTTTCGTTTTGTGACGGGTCGATCGAGCGCCGCGAATCCCGCTTTGCCTAAATCATGAATGAAATCGGCCAGCGTCGCCAGCCCGCGCTCTGGCAGCCTTTTCGATTGCAGGTTGTTGCCTGAGTACTCTTTTCCGGCCGTTCCCAATCGCCTGCCTAAGGTGCTTTCCGATAAACCGACGAGGATCGAAGCCACACTTCAAACAGTTTGCCGGGATCGAGCTCAACCGCGGGTCCGGTTCCGGGCCGTCTATTTGATCCACTCGCACGCTCGAGCGCGTAGTTTGCTCCCCCGACGGTGAATCCCGTCAGCAAAACCGTGACGTGTCCGTTGTTCACTGTCCCAGATCCAGCCAGCTCTGTCCCCTGATCAAGCTGGTTCGTGTTCGCAAGGGTAACCGCCTGCAACAGAGATCCGCGGAACGTAAAGCTCCCATCTGGTTTGCGGCTGATGAAGGTCACGCGAATCCACAATCGGACTCCAGCCTCAAACTCGAGTTGAGGAGCGAGTCGAGGCGAATGCTCTTCGGCGGCTGGTGCAGCGACCTTCGCCGCGGGGGCCGGTGCCGCGGGGGTCGATGGAAGGGGGGCCCGTGGAGCGGGGGTCGGTGGAGCAGGGGGCGATGGAGCGGGGGCGCGTGGAGCGGGGCTCGGGAGCGCGCGGGGCGATGGAGCGGGGGTCGGTGGAGCAGGGGTCGGTGCCGCGGGGGCCTGTGCAGCACTGCTCCCTGCAGGAACTGGTTTCCCCCCACTCCCCGAGCCGGCAAGCGCGCCCGATCCCGGAGTCGATTCTTGTTCTTTCCCATTCGGGGACGGTGCTGGCACTGCGGCACTGGGTTTTGCGGCCATCGGCGCCGAAGGCCGCCTACTTGCGTCCGGACGCCACAGCGCGATACCCCCTCCCGCCGGGACGGTTGGAGAGTGCAGTCGCTTCAACACGAACACTGCAACTGCCAGCACAAACACTAAGAAAATAAGCCCCAATATATTTTGCCTGGTGCTCATTCAAAGCCTCCGGTGCTGTGCGCTGCCGCCTCAAGATGGCGCAATTGCTCGTACCGTCCCCCACTCAAAGACTAAATGAGCGAAGCGCAACTTAGCTCAGAATCTTGGGATGCTCTGCTAGGATCGTCTTCGCCCTTACCGAAACCCTTGGGAGACTGGAACTCGAAGTCTAATACAATGATGGTAGACGCCTGCCAGACCTAGCGTCTAAGAGACGCAATCATCGAGGTCGAACATGACAAGCGCCATCAGAAGAAGCGAAAGCGCGCTTCCGGGCAAGTCCCAAGAAACTCCAACCCCTAATCCAACCGTTCTCGCTAAGAACAAGCAAGGGGAAACAGGAAGGCCCGCCTCTCCCTGTGATCAATAACTTCAAGTAAACATGTGAACACTCACCATCCTCACTGGCTAACCGTTCTCAACCGCGATGTGATTGTTTGCGCTCGCTGCCCGCGGCTGGTCGCCTATCGCGAACAAGTGGCCCGCGAGAAGCGCCGGGCTTACCGTGGCTGCGAATACTGGGGCAAGCCTGTGCCCGGGTTCGGCGATCCCGAGGCGCGGGTGCTGATCATGGGACTGGCTCCCGGCGCGCACGGCTCCAACCGTACCGGACGCCCCTTCACCGGCGATGCGTCCGGCAGGTTCATGTTCCCAGTGCTGTTCGAAACCGGATTCGCCAGCCAGCCCGATGCTACCGATAGGAACGATGGGCTCCAACTGAATGATCTGTACATCACTGCCGCGGTCCGCTGCGCTCCACCCGACAACAAGCCCACACCACAGGAACTCGCGGAGTGTTCATATTTTCTCGACCGCGAGATGGCAGGACTAGAGAAAGTAAAGGTCGTGGTCGCGCTGGGCAAGATTGGCTTTGATGCCTATCTGAATTACCTGAAACGCGCAGGCTTACTGCTCAACAGACCGCGCTACCTCTTCAAACATGGCGCCAGTTACCGGTTACCCGACGGTAAGGTGTTACTGGCGTCCTACCATCCTTCGAATCAGAATACGCAAACTGGAAAGCTCACGCGAGACATGTTTATGCAGATATTTAAGGAGGCGGCAAGACTTGCCGGTGCTTGATACTCCCCACGCCTAAAGGGCGGGGGATTCTGGTCGCCTTGCGGCAACCTTTCGTGCTTCAACGAAGATTGCTGGCTGTCGCCAGACTGACATCTTCTCCACACTCGTTTAACGTCTCCACGTATCCCGAGGCGACGAGTTGTCTTGAGCATCCAGCATCGACTTGGCTGGCTTGGTTATCGCCAGACCAACGACGCGCGACAACTATGCAGCACAGAGCAATCGGACGTCAAGCAAATCGTCGGCTTATATCCCCGGCATGAAGGACGAGGCTTTACGCCGACTTCGGGTAAGTTGAGGCGCCGCCAGGCGGCACCCTGCCCCATGGCACGGGTCACGCTCGAGAAACACACGAACCGGGGCGGCACCGTTTGTGCGGCTGGTTGACTTGCGTCGGGCAAGTCGCCCTCGCTCCTATAGCTCTAAAACTCCAACGTGCAATCGGGAACTGTTCCCACTGGAGCGTATGAGTTGAATGTTCCGATTGGAACCTTTGTGTCGGCAATCGCGTAAGGATGGCGCGGTGCGCGAGCGGGTCGCCCGCGCGCACGATTCGCCCGCGCCGATATGCTACTTTCAACCGCTTGGAGAGATGTCGCTTGCAGGGTATGAAGGAACAGCAGGTTTCTCCACTCCGTTCGGAGTGACAGGGTGGAATGGGTTTCGAGCAGGCGTGAGCGAGCCGCTCTAGAAGCCAACCACGACCGGTTCCGGTTCCAGGCGGACGCCCCAGATTTCTTCCACGCGATGCTGGATCTGTTCTTTCAGAGTGAGAACATCGGCGGCTGTGGCTCCGCCGCGATTGACGATCGCGAGCGCGTGTTTGGTGGAAATGCCAACGCGCCCAAAGCCAAATCCTTTGGAGAAGCCGGACCGCTCGACCAGCCAGGCTGCCGAAACTTTCTTGCGGGTTTCGAGTGCGGGATAGCTGGGCAGAGTTAATCCTCGTGCGGCGGCCCGTCGCTTCAGATCTTCGTGACGTTCTTCGGAGAGCACAGGATTCTTGAAGAAGGAGCCTGCGCTCAAGCAATCCGGGTCTCCCGGAGTGAGGAGCATACCTTTGCACGCGCGGATATGGCGCACAGCCTCGCGTGTCTCGGCCAGATCCGGCGGCGTTTCGCGGCCCTCGAAGTGCCGCTTGAGGTCGGCATAGACGATGCGCGGATTGCCTCCGGGAGTGAGGGCGTAGGTGACGCGGAGAACGATGAATCGTCCGCGCTCGCTGGTATTGAAGATGCTAGCCCGGTAGCTGAACCCGCAGGCTTCAGGGCAAAGTTCGCGCACCTGACCATCTTTGTCTCGCAAATCGAGAACCTGCACTGAGACGATGGTTTCGGCCACTTCCTGTCCGTAGGCGCCGACGTTCTGCACGGGCGTGCCGCCTACGCTTCCCGGAATTCCGCTCAGGCATTCGACTCCCGCGCAGCGAGCCATCACCGTGTGAGAGACGAACTTGTCCCAGGACTCGCCGGCGCCCGCGTCGAAAAGAATTTTGCCATCATCGTGCCCGCTGCGCTGGACTTGGTTAATGCCGTGAATCGCGATTTTCAGCACCAGCCCGGGCCAACCGGTATCGGCGACCACCAGGTTGCTGCCGCCGCCTAGAACGAAAAGAGGCAGATCGCGCGAGCACGCGAATGCAACGGCCTCCTGCACTTCCCCGGCATTTTTGGCCTCGACGAAATACTTCGCGGGGCCTCCGATTTTGATGGTGGTTAGCGGCGCGAGCGGAATGTTTTCGAGCAGAAGCACAACTTAGTTTCAAATATACACACGGCGGGAAGCGGCCGCACGGGTCTCGAGGTTACGAGAGTACAACAGGCAACTGCGCTTGATCATCACGACGGAGAACAGCAGGTCCCTCCACTCCGCTTAGCGCTCCGATCGGAGGGGTAAGCTCTGGGCCCGCGCCGAAGTCAGACCCTTGTCGGCGCCGAATACGAAAGGCATTGCGCCTGAAAATGATCTGCATGGCGACGTTGTCCGTCAACATTTCCGCGGACAGCTGGCGGGAAGAGTCCGTGCAGCAAGCGTTCTTAAAGGTTGCTATAGTTGCCGCATCATGCATCGCCCCTCGGAAGCGCGCCCATGGCGATTCCCTTCTTTGCTGAAGATAGCGCTATTTCTCCTTTGGTTGATGGGGCCGACCTGGCTGCATTCAGAGACCATTTCGGGAACAATCCAGGATCCATCGGGCGCTGTCATTGCCGGGGCGCGGATTGAGATCACAGGGGGAGAATTGGTGCAGCCAATCTTGCTGTCGTCGGACGGGCTGGGCAAATTCGCGTCTCCCGATCTGAAATCCGGAACGTATTCGCTGCGGGTGACACGGGAGGGTTTCGAGCCGCTGGTCAAGGTAGTGAATTTGCCGGGAACTGTCCAACTGCAACTGACGCTCAGCATTGCCAAACAGCAGTCGATCATCTCAGTTCCCGGAAAGAGTCTAGCGTTTGCCAATTCCGACCCGATCTACCGGCAACTCCGCGACATCGGCCTGGGCCAAACGTTTCGCTTCGACAATTTCACTTTGACTTGGGACACCGCAACCTTCCGGTTTCAGAAAGGGACACTGACGATATTGAGTCCGGTGAATGGAGTTGTAACCGGTGCGATCTTCATCGGGGAAGGACATTTCAATCTAAAGCCTGTGATCCCTCTCGATGCCGCCGAACTAAGCCGGCGTACCGGAGCAGCCGAGGTCAACGAAGACTTTACCGAGGCGGTCTTCCGATTCACCGGGGAAGCTCGCTTGAGGTTCCTTCCCGGATTGGGGGATCGAACCGAACCATCCTCCGAGGCGGCCGCTGCCCTCAACCACTGGAGGGAACGGATGCGGCAGCGCCGCGAGCAAGCTGCGGGTTTTATGCAGTATCTGTTGCAGGGCGAAACCATGGACAACGTGGACGCCGACGTTCTGGCTGCAGTCTACAATGCGGCGCATCCAGAATTCTTTAATGCCTACCTCCGCGGCAAGAAACATAAAGACCTCCGTTTCTTCGTAAGGGCTCGGGTGGGAGCGCTGCCCCAGCTCGATTCGCCGGAGGAGGTCGCCTTGATCAACTTCGATCCCGAAGGAATGGAAGATGGCGTCTGGTATCTGGCTCATTTGAAGTCCGAATACTTGAATCGCACCGCGAGTTCCGGTGAGGACCGCCGCCTGTTTGCCACGCGGCGTTACAAAATCGAGACCGTCATTGCCAAGAACGGGCATCTGTTCAGCAGCGCTACCATCAGCTTCGAGCCGCTGGTCGCTGGGGAGAGAGTGCTGAAGTTTGGCTTGTTGCCGAATCTCCGCGTCACGCGAGTCACAGACGAGCAGGGACAGGATCTTTATTTCATTCAGGAGAGCCGCAAGGAGGACGGTTCGTTTTACGCCATCCTTCCGCAGGCGCCGCTGCTCGGCCGCGAACAGTCTATCAATGTCGAGTATGCGGGCGACAAGGTTTTGGAAGAAGCTGGAGAAGGAAGTTTCTACGTCGGCGCTCGCACCTCGTGGTATCCCAATCTGAATGGATTTGGCGAGCGGGCTCTCTATGATCTTACCTTCAAGGTCCCGAGGAAATACAAGGTCATCAGCGTCGGGCAGCTAAAGGGAGAGTCGATTGAGCAGGACCTCGCCGTCAGCCACTGGATCACCCCCAACCCGGTGGCAGTGGCCGGATTCAACTACGGTGAATACACGAGACTCGACATCCCGGATGAGATCACTGGATACAAGATTTCGGGCTACTATCTGAGCCAGTTGCCCAACAACCTGCGCGGGAGCCGAGCGCTCGAATCCCTGGCGCCCCGCGGCATGACGAAGTACGCCCTCGAACAAACTCGCGCTCAGTTGCAGTTGTGCACTTTCTACTTCGGCAAGAGTCCTTATGAAGAAATCTACATCACAGAACAGCCGAATTTTAATTTTGGGCAATCCTGGCCCAACCTGGTTTACCTTCCTATCTCTGCCTACACCGATTCGACGCAGAGATGGATGCTTTTCGGACAGATCAACAGCAAATTCACCGGCTTCGTGCAGGAGGTCACCCCTCACGAAGTCTCCCACCAATGGTGGGGCCACGGTGTGGGCTGGGCGTCCTACCACGACCAGTGGTTGTCGGAGGGCTTTGCCGAGTTCTCCGCCGGGCTGTTTCTGCAGCAGGCCGTGGGAGGAGACTGGCGGAAGGACTACATCGATTTTTGGGAGCGCCTGCGTCAGCGTCTTCTGGAGAAGGACAGTTTTGGCGTAGCTCCGAACGACGCCGGCCCGCTCTGGATGGGACTGCGTCTGATTTCTCCTCGCACCGAGAATGCCTACCAAAATGTGACCTATCCCAAGGGCGCCTACGTGCTGCAAATGCTGCGTTCGATGATGTACGACCCTGACGACAAGGACAAGGCATTCATTGCCATGATGCATGACTTTGTGGAAAGCCATCGCGAGCGGGCTGCGACCACGGAGTCATTCAAGGCCATTGCAGAGAGACACATGACAAAACTGATGGATCTTGGGAAAAACGGGCGCCTGGACTGGTTTTTTGGCGAATGGGTCTACGGTACTCAAGTGCCGCGGTACCACTTCGAATACCAACTCGCTCCGGCGGACGGCGGCAAAGTGAAGTTGCATATGACCGTTACCCAGAGCGAGGTCGACGAGCGCTTTGCCATGCTGGTTCCGGTATTTGCCGACTTTGGCAAGGGTATGGTGCGTCTCGGCCAAGTCGCAATCATCGGCAACACCACCCGCAGCGTCGACGTGCTGCTGCCTGGCCAACCGAAGAAGGTCGCCTTGAATGCATACAGAGAAATTCTGGAACGATGAGCCCTCGCAGTCATGGGTTCTCAATGAAGGCATGTGCGTCTTTCGCAAGCTTCGATGGGAACCAATCACTCGACATCGGAGCGATCTGACCTGGCACGACCCGGCTCAATCAGTTTTTCAGCGCCCCGCATGGTGATTTGCGGAAGCCCTCATTGGTTCGTCAATCGGGCGCTTCAGGCGGTCCCATGCGGCGCGAACGATCATTTCTCTGGTCGCGAACCTGGTTTCGCGTTTTGCATCATCAACCCGGGCCGTTTACCCAGTTTTATTTTCACCCTCAGACTGATTCTCCGAGGGTGAGCGCTTGGGTTCTGCGTTTCCAGCGGACTGAAACTTTTTGTTCAATTCGTTTAAGACCACACTTGCATACACCAAGTCTTGTAATTCTGGTTCGCCGTCGGAAGCCTCCCGGATCAAGTGGACCGCGCGTTCCCCCGCCGCTTTTCGCGCTTCAACGATTCGTCGAGGGACAAGTTCCATAATTGTTTCAAGGACGGCAGCTCTATATAACTGCTTCCATGATTGGACATCGTGGGATGGTCGGTCTCCTTCCTGGATAGATTGGTTGACGTCCACTTCTGCCTTGGCAAGCTCCGCCTTTTTCACTTGTTCGCGAAGGCGCGAGATGACATCGCCCGCCATTGTTCCTTGCTCGACAATATCCACCAGGGCTTGCTGCGCCTGTTTCAAGTCAGGCGACTGGGTTCGAAGAAAGCGAATGCCAGCGTTGGCTTTATCGACGATGGCCGCAAGAGGGTGCTTGACCTCGTGCGCAATCGACGCGGTCCACTCGCCCATCGTCATTACCGGATTGATGCGGGCCAGTTCCACCTGAGCCTCTCTCAACTTTCGATTGGCAGTCTCGAGTTCCAGGGTGCGTTGCACCACACGCAATTCGAGTTCGTCATTCATTCTTTTGATTTCTGCCTTCGCTTGCTTGAGTTCTGGAGTCTCAATCAACTCCCAAGACCCATTTCGCATGGTGCCTGCAAACTGGTGCGTGCTGATCACGTCGAGCAGATCGGCCGCCCCACTCGTCGCCATCGGGTAGGTGCAGAGCACGGTCATATTCTGATCCACCACGCTGTCGCTGAGCATTTTCTCGTAGTGGCAAAAGCTACTCCAATCCTTTCTTTCCAGCCAGGTAGTGTTTCCGGAAACTCTCAGTCCTGCGTATCCGCGATCTAGTGCCCGACTCATTTTGTCGTTCCAGTTACGGGTCACTCGCTCCCTATCGAACATTCCATGTTTCAGGTACCATTCCCGCCCATGAAGGATTTCTATGCATCCATCGGTTCGGTATTCATCCAGCCCAGGTATCGTTTCCCGCAAAGCGCTCCAGGCCTCTGGTTCCGTGAGGGGCTCAGAAATAACCCACACGCAGAATTCCTTGTTTTCAAGCCCGGCCTTGAAGTAGGGCACTAGCATCTCAACCAAGTCAGTCTTGGTCGCGTAGAAATTGCAGAAATGCGTTCCCCAGGGTCGATATCCGATTGGACCGATTCCCGTATTCCTCAATTTAGTCGTCGTCCCCGTTTCCATCCAAAGGCCCTCCTTTTGCATCGACGTTCGGAAATGTGATCTGGGATGCCGGAATCCGTGAATCTCAACATCTGGGGACGGAGAACTCCGAGATTACGGCGTAGATGAGTTCACGCATCTCGCTAATTTCGTAGTCCACCTGTTCGATGGACGAGCGAAACCGATCTATCTTCCTGCCGCTCTCCGTGAACGGGGAGCCCAGATCCTCGAAAGTTGTTCGCAGGAACATGTGATAACGCCTGATCGACTCATCAAATCGAGCCATCAGGCCCGCCGCGTCCGCCATTTGACGTTTTGAATCCATCGGGAGTGTGTTAAATATCTCACGAGCTGCTTTTTCCGCGGTGACGTTCACCACGAACAGTCCAAGTCGCTGCACGCGCCCCGAACGTCCGATGATGGGGAAGCAGTAATCGAACCAGTACCCAACTTCCGGAGCGTCACGGACGTGCCCTGTCAGCAACACGGATGCCGGCTTCCGCGTACGTAAAACCTTCTCGTAGGTTGGTTCGATTTGTTTTGCCAGATCGCCCACGAGTTCGCGTGATGTCTTTCCGACGTGTTGCTCAGCTCCAACCCGGGTCTCGCGAGCGAGGGAAGCATTGACGGACTCAAACCGGGTCTGCGAGTCCAAGACCGCTATTCCCAGCGACGAGGCACGTATACCGTCGGCAAGTAGCTTTTTGACATGATCCGTGTCTGCAGGTTCGAGAGAATCCTTGCTTGGTTTTACCTTTGACCGCACTGCGTCGCTACTGCGAATGGCCTTAGACATACAAATTCTTAGGGGGAGTTTAGACTAACCAAAAGACTCGACACAAACTCTTTTATGACTGCTGAACGACTGGTTAAGGGAGAAGACTGTTAGCACTCGAGCGATCGTCGGTGGCTGGTTTTTTCCTTCGTTCCACCTGATTAACGACGTTTCCAGACATACAGATTCTCGCGATCCGACGTGCTGGAGATCTCAATTGTTTTCGAGGCGGCAGCGCGAGACACTGCCGAGCGCAGATCCTTTGCGGAAAAATCCCCCAGGGGGAGTTTGAGGGCAGACTCGCTGGGCAGGTCGGCCAATTCCTTTAAAACCTGCTTCATCAGGTCGTAGTGCTTACCGTGTCGTTTGCACACCAGGCTCGAAAGCGGCACCCTTTCAACCTTCGGGCCTTCGTGCGTTATACTTTTGCCGGTCTCTTTACGAACCGTCACCACTGGAGTCTAGATCAAGTTTGGGGCTTTCAGTAAACTTGTTAAGAGGATAATAGAAAACTCAGTTCTGACCCGTTAGAGGCTCGTCACCATGCAAGAGAACTCTTGAAAAAACCGCCGCCGACCCGCGAAAAACCGGTTTCCGTTATTTCTCTGGACGATCAGCGAATCGTTGGCTCGATCTTTAAGGCACTATGCCATTCGAGCGCGACTCATCAAGATTTGCGTCGCCAAATATTTAGACACATGGCCAAGAGCACAAAACTCCAACGTATGTTCCTAGACGTTGTTTCGGGACACCCCGAAATCCAGAGAGCAGTTCTGCAAGAACTCGCAAAAAACCCTCAACTGAAGCGCAAGCTTGTCGTGGTCGCCCACGACCACAAGCAGTCGCAAGGGACTTCTGATTCCTGAAAGAGGCCCAGGAATTTGTGAGCTTTGGGATGCGCTCTCCAATGCGTCTGCCGACTCGCCTCGCTAGGCCACGGCAAGATAGACATAGCGCAGGATGAACAGGGCGGTGAGAATCCACACCAGGGTGTTGATGTCGCGAAATTTTCCCGCCGCGACCTTCACTACCGTATAGGAGATCAGACCGAGGCTAAGGCCGGTGGCGATGCTGAACGTCAGGGGTGTGGCTAGAATCGTGATGAACGCCGGCACGGCTTCGCTGAACTCCCGCCATTGGATGTGCGCGATGGATTCCGACATCAATACGCCGACCAGAATTAAAGCTGGGGCGGTGGCATAGCCCGGAATTGCCGTGGCCAGCGGTGAGCAAAACGCCGCCAGCAAGAACAGCGCCGCGACGGCGATATTGCTCAGGCCGGTGCGGGCTCCGGCGGCGACTCCGGCGGCGCTCTCGATGTAGCTCGTGACCGTGGACGTACCCGTCAATGCGCCGAACACGGTGCCTACGGCATCCGCCAGCAGCACGCGTCCGACGCGCGGAATCTTGCCGTCTTTGATGAAACCGCCTTGCTCGCAAACTCCCACGAGCGTACCCACGTTGTCGAACAGATCTACGAACAGGAACGCAAACGCAATTTCGAGCAGGCCGAGATGTTTCAAGCCGCGAAAATCCAGTTGCAGGAACGTCGACGACGGGTGCGGCATGGAAAAGATCGCCGTGGGCCAACTCGTGATACCGCGAAGGATGCCAAGCAAAGCGGTGCCGAAGATACCGAGCAAGATTGCCCCGTGAAACTTTCGCGCCATCAAGATCAACGTGAGACCAAGACCGAAACAGGCCGTCTGCACTTCTTTGTCGGAGAAGCTGCCGAGGCCGACGAAGGTAGCGGCATTCGCAACCACGAGCTTCGCATTCCGCAGGCCAACGAACGCGATGAACATTCCGATTCCGGCTGCGGTCGAATGTTTCAGGCAATCGGGCATGCCGTTCACAATCTGCTCGCGAATCCGAGTGACGGTAAGTATCAGGAAGAAGACACCGGAACAGAAGACGACAGCCAGCGCCGTTCGCCACGGAACATGCATGGCCATGCAAACGGAGTAGGTGAAATAAGCGTTGAGCGACATCCCCGGCGCCAGAGCGATGGGATAATTGGCGTAGAGCCCCATCACGAGTGTGGCGACCGCGGCCGAGATACAGGTCGCAAAGACTACGCCCGCAGCGGGCATTCCCGCCTGCGCGAGAATCTGCGGGTTCACCACGACGATGTACGCCATGGTGACGAACGTGGTGAGTCCGCCCAGCATCTCCTGTTTCACAGAAGTCTGGTTCTCGGCGAGCTTGAAGTAGCGATCGATCAAGTCGTTCCCTCAGTACACTATCTTGTTGGGTTTCTCTTCCCAGGCGCGAAACGCTGCCAGAGATTCCTCCCGCATCATCTGAACCATGGGGATGGTGCGGTGCGTGAGCGGCTGCGCGATCTCGCGGTAGATCAGCGAATCGTCAAAGCCGATCCGGGATGCGTCTGCGGCTACACTGGCAAAATAGATGCGCGAGAGCCGGGCCCAATAGATTGCCCCTAGGCACATGGGGCAAGGTTCGCAGGAAGTGTAAATCTCGCAGCCGTGCAGTTCGAAGACGCCGAGTTTCGCGCACGCTGCACGAATGGAAAGAATTTCGGCATGCGCCGTGGGATCTTTTCTCGAGGTGACTTGGTTCGCGCCCTCGGCAATCATGTTGCCGTCTTTCACGACTACTGCACCGAACGGCCCGCCGCGTCCGGAGTGGACATTCTCAATCGAGAGCTGGATTGCGCGCGCCATGAAAGGGTTGTCCATGGGATTGTTGGCTATCGCGGGATCGGCGACAGTATGCCCACGCCCGCGAATCCGCGGGCACGTTCGTCGACATGGACTCTTTCGCAGCCGCTTCGCTGAAAAGGGAGTATAAGCTGGGAGCCGGGAATTCGTAAAATGTTCTTTTGATGCTCTGATCTCAAGTTGCCCTCAGGAGCCAATCCTTGGAGTTCGAAGCTTTTCTCTCGCGTCAGGTCGTGACACCGGAAGGAATCCGGCCGGCGGCTATTCTGGTAGAAGGAGAGAAGATCCAGGCAGTGGTTTCTCCCGAGCAACTGCCCAAGAATGCCCATGCGCATGACTTCGGAGAAGCGGCAATTCTTCCCGGGCTGGTCGACTCCCACGTGCACATCAACGATCCCGGGCGTGCGGAATGGGAAGGGTTCGATACGGCGATGCGCGCCGCCGCGGCCGGTGGCTATACGCTTCTCGTGGACATGCCGCTGAACTGCCTGCCGGCGACGACCAACGTCGCCGCTCTCGAGGCGAAGCGCGCGGCTGCCCAGGGCCGATGCCGTGTGGACTGGGCGGCCTGGGGCGGAGTAGTCCAGGACAATCGGGGCGATATCGAGCCTCTTGCCGCCGCAGGCGTGCCGGGCTTCAAATGTTTTCTCATTCATCCCGGCATCGATGGTTTCACGATGGTTACCGAGCCGCAACTTCGAGCGGCCTTGCCGGCTGTCGCGCGCACCGGTTTGCCGCTGCTGGTGCACGCAGAACTGCCCGGACCGATCGAAGTGGCCACAAAAGATCTGGCCCACCTCGATTGGAGACGTTATGCGACCTATCTTCAATCGCGGCCGGAGGAAGCGGAACTGGCGGCGATCCGGCTGCTCTTATCGTTATGTCACGAGTACGGTTTTCGCCTGCACATAGTCCATCTTTCGGCCAGCGCGGCACTCGAAGAGTTGAAAATCGCGCGTTCCCGAGGACTTGCGGCGACCGTGGAAACCTGCCCGCACTATTTGCATCTGAGCTCCGAGACCATCGAAGACGGAGCAACGGTGTCGAAGTGCGCACCCCCGATTCGCAGCCGCGAAAATCGCGAAAGACTGTGGCAGGGGCTGAGGGACGGCGTGATTGATCTGGTGGTCACGGATCATTCGCCGTGCCCACCAGCAATGAAGCGGCTTGACGAAGGCAACTTCAAAACCGCTTGGGGCGGCATATCAAGCCTTTCCGTGGCACTGCCCGTGATGTGGACCGAGGCCCGCAAGCGCGGATTTACCATGTTGGATATTGCGCACTGGATGGCCGAGGCACCTGCAGGGCTCGCGGGCTGCCAGATGTGCAAGGGACGCATTGCGCCGGGGTTCGATGCCGACTTCGTGGTTTTCGATTCCGAGGCTGAGTTTGCGGTCACTGAAGAGCGACTGCATTATCGCTATCCTCTTTCTCCCTACATGGGAGAGACGCTTCGTGGGGTCGTGAAGGCCACTTATCTGAGAGGGAAGCCGGTGTTCGTGGAGGGCCAGTTTCCGGGAGCGCCCGCCGGACGCGAGTTCCGGTCCATGCACCCGACCGGCGCAAAGTAACCGGACTTGTAGGCAGTTCGATTCCTGGTCTCCTGGATCGAATCAACTGCATCGAGTCAACGGGATTGGATTTGTCATACACTATCCCATCCGCGTGCAAAAGGAGATCACAGCCCGGGACCACGTTAAATCATGAACCATGAGCACATCGTCGGCGCGGCGGTTCCGCGCAAGGAGGGCCGCGACAAAGTAACCGGAAAAGCTCAGTACGTCGACGATATGCTTTTGCCGGATATGATCTATGGCGCGACGGTTCGCAGCCAGATTCCCCGCGGCAGAATCGAGAAGATCACGTTCGGCCCCGGCATCGCCTGGAAGGAGTTTGTAGTCGTATCTGCGAAGGACATTCCCGGGAAAAATTGCATCGCGCTCATCGGAGACGATCAACCGTGCCTGGCGAGCGATTTGGTCAACCATCCTGAAGAGCCCATTCTGTTGTTAGCCCACCCGGATCGCCACGCCCTCCGGAAAGCAGTGGAAGCGGTATCGATCGAATACAACCCTCTTCCTGCCCTATTCACGATGGAAGAAAGTGAGTCCCGCTCTGAAACCATCTGGGGCACGGATAACATTTTCAAAACCTATCGAATTGAAAAGGGGGATGTTGATGCTGTCTGGTCGAGGGCCGACTACATTGTCGAAGGCGAATATTCGACCGGCGCACAGGAGCAGCTTTACATAGAAAATAACGGAATGATCGCCTCCTTTGATGCCGAGCGGGGCATCACCGTGTGGGGTTCGTTGCAGTGTCCTTATTATGTCCACAAGGCTTTGCTGACGCTGTGCAACTTGCCGGCGGAGAAGGTTCGGGTCGTGCAAATGGAGACCGGAGGCGCCTTCGGAGGCAAGGAAGAATATCCATCAATGATCGCAGGGCACGCGGCACTCCTGGCGATCAAGTCGGGCAAACCGGTGAAGATCATCTATGACCGCACGGAGGATATGGCGGCAACTACGAAACGCCATCCCTCGCGGACACGCCACCGTACGGCCGTCAGCAGGGACGGCAAGATTCTGGGAGGAGAAATCGAGTTCACGATTGACGGCGGGGCCTATGCAACGTTGTCCTCCGTAGTTCTTTCCCGCGGCGCCATTCATGCAGGCGGTCCCTACTACTGGCCGAATCTTCGAATCCGGGCCAAGGCGCTCGCCACAAACGCACCACCCCACGGAGCTTTTCGTGGTTTCGGAGCACCCCAGAGCCTGTTTGCCATGGAGCGGCACATGGACCGGATCGCGCGGGTGGTTGGGCTTTCGCCGGCCGAGATCCGCCGCCGGAATTTCCTGAAGCCCGGACAGACGACGGCCACGGAACAGGTGGTGCGCGAACCGATTGACCTCGGACAACTACTCGATCGGGCACTGAGCCTCTCGGAGTATCACTCTAAGAAAGAGCGATTCTCGATCGAGAATCCGGCCGGGGCTACGAAGCGAGGGATGGGCATCGCAGCCTTTCTGCATGGTGCGGGATTTACCGGATCGGGCGAGCGCTACCTGAGTTCTGTGGTTGGCGTGGAGGGCTGTGCCGACGGGGGCGTTCGTGTGCTGGTGTCGAGCACGGAGTTTGGGCAGGGGACGAAGACGGTTCTTTGTCAAATTGCAGCCGAGGCGCTGGGTCTTCGCTACGACGATGTAACGATTGCGCAGCCGGATACGGCGGCGGTCCCAAACAGCGGTCCTACGGTTGCGTCACGCACTGTGATGGTGGTGGGAAAGCTGGTGGCATCCGCGGCGCGAGGGATCCAACAGACTTTGATGTTGACCGGCATGCTCGGCGATTCGTACTCGGCGGACGAGTTCCGCACCGCCTGCAGAAGCTATATGGCGGCACATGGCCAACTCCGTTCGTGGGCACAGTACGAGCCGCCCCCGGACATCTTCTGGGACGATCAAGCATATCGAGGAGAAGCCTACGCCGCGTATTCGTGGGCGGTTTACATTGCTGAAGTCGCGGTTGACCTGACAACATATAGTGTGTCGGTCAACGACTTTGTCGCGCTTCAGGAAGTTGGGAGGGTGCTGCACCCGGTTCTTGCCATCGGGCAAATCGTGGGCGGGGTCGCCCAAGGCATCGGATTCGCCTTGTACGAGAAAGTGATTTGGCAGCAGGGGCGCATGCAAAACAGTCAGATGACAAATTACATCATGCCAACCTCCAGCGACCTGCCGCCGATTCGAGTCTTCTTCGAGGAGTTGGGCAATGTCCACGGCGCATTTGGCGCGAAGGGGATTGGGGAACTCCCCATGGACGGGCCTGCACCGGCGATTCTGAATGCGGTTGAAGACGCGTTGGGAATTGGTTTCGATTCGATCCCGCTGCTGCCGGAGGATATTTTCGAGGCGATTACGGCGCGCTCTCTCGCGAGCGAATCCGATGTTGCGAGCAGAGTTCGATGATCAGTTCCTTCGAAGATCGCGCGAAGTCCGAGATTGCACTCACAGTAAACGGCGAGCTCAGGGTTGTGCGTGCCTTCCCCATGGAGAGGCTGTTGGATGTGCTGCGGCAACAGCTCGGGTTGACCGGCGCAAAGGAAGGATGCGGAGAAGGCGAATGCGGTTCGTGCTCGGTTTTGATGGATGACACGCTGGTAAACAGCTGCCTGGTTCCGATACTGCAGGCAGAAGGCGCGGCCATCGTTACCATCGAAGGGCTTGCGGCCGGCGAACAACTGGAAACGCTGCAGGAGGCTTTTCTCGAATGCGGCGGCTCACAGTGCGGTATTTGCACTCCCGGAATGATTCTGGCCGCGTTTCATCTTTTGAACAAGAACCCCAGACCCACGCTCCAAGAGGTGAAAGAAGGGCTCTCCGGCAATCTGTGCCGTTGCACTGGATATGTGCAAATTTTCGAAGCCGTAGCGAGAGCAGCCGAGCGCGGGACGACATCGTCATGAGGCGCGAATGAGATCCGATCCCCGGGATTACGAGCTCGTTGCCCCCGGCAGCTTACAGATGGCGGTTGAGCTTCTGGCGGGGAGTCCCCGCGAGTGGCTTCCCATCGCGGGTGGCACAGACATCATGGTGCAGTACGCGGCAGGGAAGCTCGCATCGCGCAAGCTGGTCAGCATTTGGAATCTTGCTGAGTTGCGGCACATGGAAGTGCTGGCAAACGAAATTCGCGTCGGCGCCGGATGCACCTATACGGATATTCGCGAACATGAGGTCATTGGGCGCGAGTTCCCCCTGCTGGCGCGCGCCGCCTGCTGGACTGGCGGAATTGCCAACCAGAATCGCGGAACGATCGGGGGCAACATCGTGAATGCGTCGCCTGCCGCGGACTCGCTTCCTGCGCTCCTGGCTTACGATGCGGAGCTGATTCTGGTATCGGTTCGCGGTGAGCGTCGCCTAGCCTACGCGGGATTCCATACCGATTATAAAAAGACGAAGCTCGCGCCCGACGAATTGATTCAATCCGTATGCCTTCCGAGGAAGTTTTCAGGATATGTTTGCCACGCGCGAAAAGTTGGGAGCCGAAGCGCCCAGGCGATCGCAAAAGTGTGCATCGCTGCACTCGGGCGGTTGGCCGGCAACAGAGTCGAAGATGTTCGCATCGCTCTCGGAAGCGTCGCGCCGGTTCCACTTCGCCTAAGCGAAACGGAACGGGTCGTGAGAGGGAAGGCCATGGATGAATCGCTCGTGGCGTTGGCCAGCAAGACGGCGGTGGCGGAACTCCGGCCGATTGACGATATTCGATCGACGGCGAAATATCGCGCGGCAGTGGCTGCCAATCTGGTCGCCGAATTTCTGACGTTGCTAAACGCGGATGGAAGGAAGGCATGAGTGAAGTTCTGCCGCGCTGGAATAACGCTTCCCCTGAGGCAGGCGCCACCCAGATTCTGCCTTGTTGCGGCTCAATTGCGTGGGCTCGAGCGATGACGGCTCGAAGACCACTCCAAGACGAAGCCGCTTTGATGGCCGCCTCCGACGAGGCTTGGCGCAGCCTGAGTGAATCCGACTGGATGGAAGCCTTCAATCGCCATCCCCGGATTGGCGAGTCAAACGCGCCCAATCCTTCGCCGCAACTGTCTCCGGTTCAACCGTCTTCGGCTTGGGCGATGGAAGAACAAAAAGAAGTCGCGGACGCCGGCGATACGGTTAAGATCGCTTTGGGGGAAGGGAATCGTGAATACGAACGGAGGTTCGGGCGTATCTTCATCGTGTGTGCTACGGGAAAATCGGCGGCGGAACTTCTGGAGATTCTCCGGCGCCGGCTGCAGAATGATGCGGGGACCGAGCTTTACGAGGCAGCCGAACAGCAGCGGCAGATCACCCGCATTCGGCTGAAGAAATGGCTTCAGGGATGAATATTATCTCTACCCACATCCTGGATCTCGCTCTCGGTAAGCCAGCGAGCGGTGTGGCCGTGCGTTTGGAGAGGCACGAGCCTTCTGGCTGGCGCCTATTGGGATCGAAGCGGACGGACCGCGACGGTCGGTGCGGTCAATTACTGGCGGAAGGCGAAGATTTGTCCGCGGGCTCCTACCGTTTGGCCTTCGACACCATGAGTTACTACGAAGCACAAAAAATTGACGCGCTCTATCCCGTGGTCGAAGTCACGTTCTGGGTACGGGATGGCGAGACCCAATTGCACATACCGCTGCTGCTGAGCCCGAATGGCTACACGACGTACCGGGGAAGCTGAGGCAGATGGTCGCCAAGGAGCTAGCAAGTTGACTTTTTCAATCCGGGAATGGCTCAACCTAAGCGTGCGATGGTTCCATATTTTTGCCGCAATCATGTGGGTTGGCCAGACGTATTACTTCACGTGGTTGGACGGACAATTCGGGCGGCTGGAGAAAACAGCCGCAGGCGACGGAACACCGCCGCAGATCTGGATGGTGCACAGCGGGGGCTTTTACGCGGTCAGTAAGCAGAGCTCGCTCGGAGTCTTGCCCGGGCAAGTCCGCTGGTTTCGCTGGGAAGCGTTAATGACCTGGTTGAGTGGAATGGTGCTGCTTTTTCTCGTCTACTATTCGAGCAGCGGACTGGTGGATACGGACGTGGCGAATATTTCCCAAGGAGCCGGCATAGCCATCGGACTCGCTGTTTTGCTTGGCGGTTGGCTCATTTACGATCTGGCGGCACGGTCGCCTTTGGGCAGGTCCGAAGCTGCTTTCGCGGGCTTTTCCCTCATTATGATTGCCGCGATCGCTTGGGGATTGATGCACCTGCTCAGCGGCCGCGCGGCTTACATCGAGGTAGGAGCGATGCTTGGCACCATCATGACGGCCAACGTATGGTTCCGAATTCTTCCTTCCCAACGCAAGATGATCGCTACGGCCGCGGCGGGAGCCCGGTTCGATGCGTCCCTCGCTGCTCAGGCCAAGCTGCGTTCCAAACAGAATACTTTTATGGCTGTTCCAGTTGTCTTTATCATGATCAGCAATCACTTCCCAGTCGCGACTTACGGGAACACTTATGGCTGGGAGATTCTGGTTGCCCTGGTCATGATCGGCTGGGCGGCGGCGAAGCTCATCCGCGAGGCGTGAGTGTCAAGCGATTTGCCTTTCCGTGCCTGATAGCTTACCGAGGAACCGAGCCGTGACGAGCGAGATTAGAACGCGCGCGCAAGAAGTCATGGCTCGGTGCGGCAAGCTGGCGACTTTCTCGGAAGACTCTTTCTCGAAAAGTCAGGGTAGCACGCGACGGACATTCCTTTCTCCGCCGATGCACGACTGCCACCGTGAAATCGCTCACTGGATGGAGCCTCTCGGCATTCCGGTTCGGGTGGACGGGGCGGGCAATTTGCGCGCATCGTATCCGGCCGCTCAATCCGGCGCTCCGACGCTGCTCGTGGGATCGCACCTCGATACGGTTCCGAACGCGGGGGCTTACGATGGTGTTCTTGGAGTGATGCTCGCGGTTGGCTTGCTGGAAGCTCTGGGCGGGCGGAGGCTTCCATTCGGAATCGAGGTCATCGGTTTTTCCGAAGAGGAGGGTGTTCGCTTCGGTGTACCGTTCATCGGCAGCCGGGCGCTGGTGGGATTGCTCGATGAGGAACTGCTGAACGTTCAGGATGCCCGGGGAATTTCCGTGCGCAAAGCGATCCAGGAGTTTGGCCTGAATCCGGCGGAAATCCCCCAAGCGTGTCTGAGCCACACCGGCGAAAACACGGAATGCTTCGGATACATTGAATTTCACATCGAGCAAGGGCCGGTTCTGGAAGAACTGGGACAGCCGCTTGCCGTCGTCGAGTCGATCGCTGGGCAGAGCCGACTGGAGTTCACATTCCTTGGCCGCAGCAATCACGCTGGAACGACGCCGATGCATCTTCGATACGACGCTCTTGCAGCAGCCGCGGAGTGGATCGCCGCAGTCGAGCGCCTGGCCCGAAGCGTAGCCGGTTTGGTGGCGACCGTAGGAAGGATTGAGGCGAAGCCGGGTGCAACCAACGTCATTGCGGGGGAGACACAATTGTCGCTCGACGTTCGCCACGGCTCGGATCAGATTCGAATCCAGGCGGTGCAAGATCTTGTCCAGCAGGCACAGGAAATCGCCAAGCGCCGAGGGTTAACGGCGCGGTGGAACACACTGCTCGAGCAGCGGGCGGTCGCGATGGATCCGTTTCTGGTTGCTGAAATCGAGCACGCCATCGAAAAGACAGGGAGCGTAGCACACCGAATGGTGAGCGGCGCTGGTCACGATGCTATGATCCTCGCCGAAAAGGTTCCCGCAGCAATAATTTTCTTGCGAACTCCTGGCGGTATCAGCCACGACCCTGCAGAATCGGTTGCAGTTGAGGATGTAGAAAAAGCAATGGAGTGCGGCTTGCATCTGCTGGATCAGCTTGCCGCTTTGTCCGCAGCTTCTTTGGTTCGTGCTTCATCGTCCATAATTCGAGAGAGGGTGAGACGTGCATAATCTTGGCCAGACACGCAGTTCTCATCAGGGCAATCATCTGCTGTTGACTGCAGACACTTTTGTGCGCACCAGCCTGCCGGGGATGAAGGCTTGCTCTGCGATCGTGCATATCGGTCCGGCGATGGGCGCAAGGTTCACGGAATATACCGCCGAGTTCGAGGCGGGCGGAGAACTTGGCGGCACGGCCGCGCAGCGGTTCATTTTTGTGATCGAAGGCGGCGTGAAGGTGGAAGTGAACGGCAAGGCGAGTGAACTCGGTGCGCGCGGCTATGCTTATCTTCCCCAAGGTCTTTCCCATCGCGTGGTGGGCACCAAGATGAGCCGAGTGGCTGTGATCGAGAAGGCGTATCTGGCGCTCGATTCGGTCAAGGCGCCAAGCTTCATCGTGTCCCATGAAGATGCAGTTGCATCGCACGCACTCGACGACGATCCCAGCTTGCAGGTGAAATGCCTGCTTCCCGATGAGATGAATTTCGACTTCGCGGTGAACACGATGGTGTACCAGCCGGGAGCGGCTCTGAGCATGGTCGAGATGCACGTGATGGAACACGGACTGATCATGCTCGAAGGTGGCGGAATCTACCGGCTCGGCGATTCGTGGTATGCGGTCACAGCGGGAGACTTCATCTGGATGGGGCCTTGGTGTCCGCAGTGGTTCGGAGCGATCGGCAAGGTAGCCGCAAAATATCTTATCTACAAAGACTTTCACCGTCATCCCTGGGCCGGCCCGCAACCATGAATCTTGAGATCGATCGCAATCGACTGCTTTCGGAAATCGAAACGCTCGCTTCTTTCTCGGACGCGGAAGCCCCCGCCGTGACGCGAATTGTTTTCACGCCGACGGATCTGAAAGCACGTGCATGGATGAAAGCGCGTTGCGAGGAGGCCGGGCTCAGGGTGCGGTATGACGCGATTGGAAATACCTTCGCTCGCTGGAATGGTACGGACCCGGCAGCGACGGTGGTTGGCACGGGCTCGCACATCGATGCCATTCCCAACGCAGGCAAGTACGACGGGGTAGTCGGGGTGTTGGGAGGTCTCGAGGCGATCCGAATGCTCGAGCGCTGCGGATTTCGTCCGAAGCATTCGATTGAGTTGCTTATTTTCACGGCTGAAGAACCGACGCGCTTTGGAATCGGCTGTCTCGGCAGCAGGCTGCTTTCCGGAACTCTTGCTCCCGACGCAGCCCGAAAGCTGACCGACCGCGATGGTGTGTCGGTCGAGGAAGTTCGCTCCCGTGCCGGGTTCGCAGGCGAACTCAAAGAAGTGAAATTGCCGAGCGGCTACTACAAAGCGTTCGCCGAGTTGCATATTGAACAAGGCCCCTTGCTGGAACGCGAGCATATCCCGCTTGGCATTGTCACGAAGATTGCCGCGCCGGCGAGTCTCCGCATTTTGATCGATGGTTCGGGCGGACACGCCGGGGGCGTCTTGATGCCCGACCGTCACGATGCACTATGCGCAGCGGCCGAGCTGATTCTCGCGATCGAAGGCGCAGCACGCACCAGCGGAGCGATTGACACAGTTGCAACCGTGGGCATCTGCGAAGTGTTTCCCGGCGCGGTCAATAGCATTCCCAGCCAGGTTCGTCTTAGCGTAGACATCCGCGATACCGATCTCAGGCGTCGCGATGCTGTCCTGCAAGCGTCGGAGACCGCGGGTCGCTCAATATCGGCCAAGCGGCAGGTTTCAAGCCACATCGAGTTATTGAACGCAGATGCTCCGGGGGATTGTGCCCCGATCGTAATCGATGCGCTTTCTCAATCCTGCAGGAAGCACGGGCTGACGTTTCTCTCCATGGTCAGCCGCGCCTATCATGACTCGCTCTTTATCGGACGCATCGCTCCCGTGGCCATGTTGTTCATTCCATGCCGAAACGGATTCAGTCATCGTCCCGATGAGTACGCATCTCCGGACGATATCGCCCGAGGGACACTCGTTCTTGCGGAAACGCTGGCAAACTTGGCGGCTTGATCTTTCCGCGCAGACCGCGCACGCAAGCTACGGAGCGGGGGCAAAAAAGGGGGCCTTGCGGTCGGGCCCACCAACGCAACAAGGGAACGAAAATCGGCGCTCTCGCCGATCACAGCCTTCCAGTCGCCGTTAGTATCGAAAGGGTTTCGCCCGCACCAAAGCCAACTCGTCGAAGGCCACCTCGGGCACAGCTTCCTCGACACCCTCCCGGCGCTATTGATTGGTGACAAAGCCTATGACAGCGACCGCTAAGATCGAGATATGGCCGAGCGCTATGGCATCGAGATGATCGCCCCGCATCGTGGAGAGCGCAGGACGTCGACGCAAGATGGGCTCCCTTTGCGCCGAGTGGAACGACTTTTTTTCGCTGGCTCCATCATTCTTGTCGGCTTATGATCCGCAGGGAGTACCACGATAAGAACTTCTTTGGCACGGTTCGTCTCGGTTGCATGCAAAACCTCCTCAGGCATTTACAAGCGATTACTCGTACCGCAGCGCCACCATGGGATCGACTCGCATTGCTCGACGAGCGGGAACGTAGCTTGCGAGTACTGCCACCGCGCAAAGAAGAACCGTAACCGCAGCGAAAGTGAACGGATCCGTGCTACTCACTTCAAAGAGAAGGCTGTTCAGCGCACGCGTTACTCCATACGCCCCGGCAAGGCCCAACAGCACTCCAAGCGAAGCCAGGGCCATGCTTTCGGCAAAAATCAGAGCAAGCATGTCGACGGGACGCGCTCCCAATGCCATTCGGACGCCAATTTCACGTGTGCGTAGGCTGACCGCGTAAGCCATCACGCCAAAGATTCCGATACCCGAAAGCAGCAATGCGATGATTGCGAAGCTCCCGAGAAGAAAAGCACGAAATCGCTGCTGGGTGGTGGACACCTCCAATAACTGATCCATGGTGGCGATACGGCCCACGGGTTGCTCTGGGTCGAGCGCCCGGACTTCGCGTCGAATTGCTGCGTTAAGAGTTCCAGGGTCGTTCTTTGTGCGGATCACAAGCGTCTGCCACGGCATAGTCGCCTGTGTGGAAGGAATGTAGATTCCGGGAGAGGGTTCATCGGTCAATTTGTTCTGTCGCACATTCCCGACGATCCCTACGATTTCACAACGACCAATACCAAACGCCCGCATGTCGAGAAATCGACCTACGGGATCTTGGTTGGGCCAGTAAGTTCGCGCAACTACCTCGTTAATGACAGCGACGTGTGGGGAATCCTTGGTATCGTGGTCGGAGAAATATCGACCCCTACGAAGAGGAATTTTCAGCACATCAAAGAAATTGTTCGAGGCAATCCGTGCCTCCGCTTCCGGCTGATCGAAGAAACTCATGTATGCATGACCGTCGATCTTGAAGCCGACGTTCCAAGACTGTCCTTCGATGGGCAGCGCCAGCGTCGCACCAGCCGATTCCACTCCGGGCAGCGCTTCAATACGAGCAAGCAGCTGCTGATAAAACTCAGTCCAACTCCTTTTGTCTTGATCGGAGATGGACCGGTGTACTTCGACCGTCAACAGATGATCGGTGCGGAAGCCGGGGTCGACTCTGTAAAGGAGAAGCAAGCTCTTTCCTAGCAGGCCAGCAGCCGCCAGCAACACGAGCGACAGGGCAAATTCGGTAACCACCAAGATCCTTGTTAGAGATTTGCGCTCTCGTGCATTCCGAGCGCTCTGCTTCAGAGATGCTTCGGGGTAATTACGCGAGATCTGCCAAGCTGGCACGAGGCCAAACAGGATTCCAGCGAGGGACGAAACTAAACAAGTGAATACGAGCACAGCCACATCGATATGTGCGGATGAAATTCTGGGGATGTCGATGGGCGCCCAAGCGATCAATCCATGCATGAGAAAGAAGGCACCCAGCACTCCCAACGTGCCACCCATGATCGCGAGCAGCAGACTCTCGGACAGCAAATGCCAGATGATTCTGCCCCGCGTCGCACCCAGCGAAAAGCGAATCGCAATTTCTGACTGCCGCGCAGCCGCACGCGAGAGAAGCAGGGTGCCAATGTTCGCACACGCGATCAAAAGTACAAGAGCAGCCGATCCCATCAGAATGAGGAGCGCGGGCCGGAAGTTCCCTACCACGTCTTCGCGCAAAGGCACCAGTCTTACTCCCAGGTCTCGATTGGAAGCGGGATACTTTTGTGCCAGGCCGCTTGCAATAACCGTCATCCCGGCTTGCGCCTGGGACGACGTTAGGTCGGCGGCGAGGCGACCAACCACCGACATTCCGAGATTGCCGCGTGTGGTAATCTCTTCGCGTAAGTCTGGCCGTACTGACGTGATGGCAACCCAGATTTCTGTTTGTGGGTCAGGGAACTGAAAGCTTGGCGGCATGATGCCGATCACCTGGTAAGCATAGCCATCCAAAGTGATTGATCGGCCTATCACTCCTAGATCAGAACCGAAGGACTTGGACCATAAGAGGTAGCTTAAGACTACGGTTTGCTGATTAAAGTCGGCGGCGAGGGATCTGCCTTTATAAGGCTGAACGCCAAGGGTCTCGAAGAAATCAGACGATACAACCTCGCCCCGTATACGCTCGGGTTGGGGAATTCCAGCCAGGTTGAACGCCTTCTCTTCGTAGGAGGCAATCTTGCGGAAAAAGTGGTTCTGTTCGCTCCAATCAACGAAGTCTGGATAAGACGTTTTCCCGTACAAGTCACCAGACTTTAGATTATAGGTATTTACTTTCACGAGCTGTTCGGCGTTCGGGTAAGGCAACGGCCGAATTAACACAGCATCCAGGATGCTGAACACAGCGGTGTTTGCCCCAATTCCCAGCGCCAAGCTAAACACTGCAACAGCTGTGAGGCCAGGATTCTTTAGCAGCTGGCGCAACCCGTGACGGACATCTTGGCTTAAGCTGCCCATATTATGACGTGGGGCTCCGACGCGCAGGAACTGCCACACTACACGTAGAGATACTAGCACCAAGAATCGCGACTGCCGTCGGAACCCCTGACTCTTGGAGCGACACTTTTTCCAATCTAGTTGTGAAGCGTATCCCTAGATAGCGAAAGGCAAGAGAATAACGCCGTCGAAACAGGTTGCTTAAAGGTGTCCACCGCCGGCCTCGGACGTCCGCAAGCGAACAGGCAACCATCGGTCTGCTCGGTGAGACCGGTTCTAGCGTGCAGACAGCGATAGAATCTGGTCCATGTGCTCATGCTCCACCCAGAGTTGAAACTAGCCTGGAGCGTCTCCGGTGTCTTCCCCACGATCAAAACATCGTGACCAGCACAACGTTGATGCGGATCGGTGCGGTCGGCATCGTCTGTGTACAGGAGCCCTGAGAAACAAACCAAGCACGCGATTCTTGGAACAAGCGGCATCACTAAGTTGCGCATGGATGTTTTGACATCTTCGTGCATTTCCGGACAGCGAATTGCCACCTATGGCTGAGACCAAATGGGCGGACTTGCCGACTTGCGGATCTTGGCATAACCCGGCTTGATGGTCGAGTAGATGAAATCACAGCGCCGTTTATAAGGCAAAAAAGCGCTCTTCATCGCATTGATGGTGATCTTCTCAAAATCCTCCAGGGTCAAACCAAAGGTGTCCGCGGCTGCTTCAAATTCCTGGGTCATGGTGGTATGGCTCATCAACCGATTGTCTGTGTTAAGCGTGACGCGGAATTTCTCTTGATAGAAAATCTTGAAAGGATGCTCGGCCAAGCTGGGCGTAGCGCCGGTGTGCACGTTGCTGAGCAGGCAAATTTCCAGCGGGATTCGTTTATCAAGTACGTACTGGGCAAGATCGCCCAATTTCACCGACTTGCCATCCACAACGGCGATGTCATCGATCAGCCGCGTTCCGTGCCCGATGCGGTGTGCTCCGCAGTACTGGATTGCCTGCCAGATCGATTCCTTTCCATAGCCTTCCCCGGCGTGGATCGTAATATTGAAGTTCTCGCGCTGGATGTAATGAAACGCTTCGACGTGTTTCTTCGCGGGATAACCGCCTTCTTCACCGGCAAGATCGAAGCCGACAACTCCACGCGCACGAAAATCGACGGCCAGCTCCGCCATCTCAAGCGACTCGTGCCGATTGCGCATGGCGCAGATGATTAGCCCGGAAGAAATTCCAAAAGCTTTGCGGCCTCGTTCGAGACCCTTCAAGACGGCCGAGACTATTTGTTGGTGGGTCAATTCTCGCTGCGTGTGAAAGACCGGTGCAAAGCGGGTTTCAAAGTAAACCACGCCGTCTCTGCTCAGATCCTCGGCCTGTTCATAGGCCACTCGCTCCAGAGCCTCTTCCGTTTGCATGACTGCGATGGTATGCGAGAAGCCCTCCAGGTATTTGGCTAGACTTCCCCGGTTCGCGCCGCGATGAAACCATTGCGCTAACGCCTGGGGATCGGTTGTCGGAAGCTCCGCGTACCCCGCGTCTGTGGCCAACTCAATGACAGTTTGCGGCCGGAGCACACCGTCCAAATGCTCATGCAAAAGGACTTTGGGAAGGCTCTGCAATAACGCTTTATCAAATCTCATGGAATGTTACTTCCTCTCGAGCAGCGGCGGTGTTCCGACCATCAGTGAAGCGTTGCAAGATAATATACCGCTCCGCGGATCTGATTCTCTCCCCCTCGCATGTGCGTCGCGTGTTGTACAATCCGACCTCAACTTGAGGAAGGATTGTTCCGGATGACCGAAACCGTCCCAGCGTATTCCCCGAGAACAGATTATGGTTTGCGTCGCGAAATTCTTTCTCCCATGGAAACGCTGGCGCAATCAGTTTCCACCATGGCTCCCACAACTACGCCTGCAGCCACGATCCCGCTGGTTTGCGCTCTTGCCGGCAATGGCACGTGGCTTGCGTATGTACTTGCGACCGCGGCCGTGCTGCTCGTCGCACTTTGCATTGGCCGCTACGCCCGCTATTCAGCCTCGCCCGGTTCGTTGTACACCTACGCCTCGATGACCCTGCCCCCCTGGCTTGGCGCGTCCGTCGCCTGGAGCCTGTTGCTGGCCTATGTAGCGACGGGATCGAGCGTGATTGGCGGCTTCTACCACTATGCGAACCTGCTGCTGCGCGATGCCACGGGCCATGCCTACTCGGCTGTATTGCTGGCTCTCGTGGTCACCGGCGTTTCGATATGGATTGCCTATCGCGATGTAAAGATTTCCGCGCGGCTGATGCTGTGGATCGAGGCTCTTTCCGTGACCGTGATCCTGGTCATGGTGGTTCTGTTGCTGGTGCGCCACGGTTGGCACTGGGACTGGGATGAACTTCATCTGCGCGGCATGACCGGCAGCGGACTGCGGCTCGGGCTGGTGTTGGCGCTGTTCAGTTTTGTTGGGTTCGAGAGCGCGACGACTCTGGGTTCTGAGGCGCGCAATCCGTTACAGGCGATTCCCCGCGCGGTGATTAAAAGTGCAATCCTCGCCGGTGCTTTCTTCACGGTTTGTGCGTACGCAGAGGTGCTGGGCTTCCACGTTGCGGGGCAAGACCTGGGCGCGAGTCCAGCTCCGATGCATGTGCTGGCCCAGGTGGCGGGCAGCCCGGTGTTCGGATTGCTGATTGATATTGGAGCGCTGGTGAGCTTGTTTGCCGGAACACTCGCGTGCATCACCGCGGCGGCCCGCGTGTTGCTGCTGATGGCACACAACGGGCTCGCCCACGGCTCTCTGAGTACCACGCATGCTCTCAACCAGACGCCCAGCCGCGGCGTAGTGATCACCGGCATTGCGGCAGTGCTTCCCGTGACTGTGCTGGCGGCCCGCGGGGCGAGCGGGTTGGACGTCTACGGCTGGCTGGGATCGCTCGCGACCTACGGCTTTATCGTTGCCTACGGGCTGGTTTCGATCGCCCTGCCGAGGTACTTGCGCACCCATGGCGCTTACCGTCCGGGGGCGCAGATCATTCCCTGGCTCGCGGGCGTCGCCATGTTGCTGGCGCTTGCGGGCAACCTCTATCCGGTGCCGGAAGGGCCTTACGGGAAGCTGCCTTATATCTATCTCGCATACTTGACGGCGGGACTGGCGTGGTTTCGGTTTCGTCAACCAAGAAAAAGCCCGGAGCGCTAGTCTACTGTCCCAGAAATAAGTGAACTAAGTAGGGGCCGGATTGCATCTAAAATGCAGGAGACTCAGATGCGAACCGGACGTCCCAAGCAACCCTTGATGGTGACCCACGAAGAGCGCCA
>Ga0182015_10000331_pt1 | contig 67629 bp, 56 predicted proteins | sample 712P3MmetaG_FD_120478 | JGI IMG/M metagenome (GOLD analysis project Ga0182015, IMG submission 120478) | Permafrost microbial communities from Stordalen Mire, Sweden - 712P3M metaG | ecosystem: Environmental > Terrestrial > Soil > Wetlands > Permafrost | place: Sweden: Stordalen | collected...
GAATCCCTGCACCGAGGTTCCCAGGCGCGTCTCCCACAGGACCTTGCCGGTTCTTACGTCGATGGCCCGAAAGGCGCGGTCCATGTCGCCGACAAAAGCGACTCCGCCGGCTGTCGAGACTACGGCGGTCATGAAGGGAGACCGCTGTTCGATCTTCCACATTTCCTTTAACGTTTTGACATCGTAGGCCGCCAGCTTGCCGACATTTCCATTGGAGCCGGGCGACTCATAAAAGCGCCGATTGGCGCCGCCCGCGCTGCCTCCGCCTTCCTTCAGCTCGATCTTTTGCGCAAGCATTTCCTGGCAGCTTTGCGCCAGTGGAATGATGAGCTGGTTGGTTCCAGGGTGATAGCTCATGGCGTGCCAGTTGTGCCCGCCTTCCGATGTTGGGCAGCTCTGCACCCAATCGCCGATCTGATTCTCCACGATGTCGTTGCGATAATGCGGCTCGCCGGTTTCAGGATCGAACGAATCGTAGATGTTTTGAAAGACGAGCTCTTTGTGCGCGAGATATTTGCCGTTCTTGCGGTCGTTCTTCCACAAGATGCCCGCCTTGCCGGCGCTGAAGACCAGCTTCTGGCCGCCATCGGCGTCTACCAGAACCCGCTCGAACACCTCGTCGAGATCCAGCGATTCACCGGGAGCATGCGAATAAAACCAGGCGAGTTTGCCCGTGTCCCCGTTGAGCGCCACGGTGGAGTTGGCATAGAGTGTGGCACCGTTACCCGACTGGCGGCTGGCCCGCATCCAGGGCTTGGACTGCGCGACACCCCAGTAGGTCAAATTGAGATCGGGATCATAGCTGCCGGTGATCCAGGTTTCGCCGCCCGCGCGGAACAGCGTCGGAAGCTTGCCCCAAGTGTCGCCGCCGGGCTCGCCTTCCTTCGCGATGGTGTAAAACCTCCAGACTTCTTTGCCGGTCTCGGCATCGTAGGCGCTAATGAAGCACTTCTCGTTCTGATACTTCGCGCACCCACCCAGGCCTTGCACCACCTTGCCCTTGATGATGATGGGGCCGCTGCTGGTCGAGTAATTACTCTGCTTGCGATCGCCGATCACCGTGTCCCAGATATTCTTGCCGGTGCGCGCGTCGAGTGCATAGATGTGCGCGTCGCTGGTGGTGACATACACCTTGTCGTCATAGATCGCCAATCCGCGCTGCGAACTGCCCGTAGGCGTCGGGCCGATGCGGTTCTCCCAGATGAGCTCACCTCTGCGCGCGTCCAGCGCCTGCACGATGTTGCCGGGATTGTTGATGAATAGGATGCCGTTGTGCACGACAGGCGCCGGTTGATTGGTTCCTTCATTCATGGCCCACACCCACTGCAATTGGAGATCCTTCACGTTCTGAGTGGTGATCTGATTGAGGGAGCTGTAATTGGTGGCGTGATAGTCGTGGCGGATTATGAGCCAATCGCTGGGATCGGGATTGCGCAGCATGGCGTCGGTCACCGGCGTGTAATTCTTCACCTCACCGGCGACCACAAGACCTCTGGGTGTTTGCGGAACCGGCGCTTCGGCTCGGCCACCGAGGGGTTCGCCAGCGGCGGGCTGCGCTTTCGCTTGTCCAGTAGCCACCGAACGGATGGCCACTTTGCTAGCTGCCGTCAACGGCTGGTTTCCGGCGCGCGCGCCGTTGAAATCGAGGATGAATGCCGTGACGTTGACGTACCCCTGCTCTCCCAGGCTGCCGGGATTCCCGGGAGGCATGGCTCCCTCGAGAAACGTAACCAGATCGCTCGGAGTACGGTCGCCCCAACTGCTCATGAAGAGTCCGCCTGCTAATGCAGCGGCGCTGTTGAGACCGCCGAGATCGGCTCCGTGGCAGCCGGAACAGTTGGCCTGATAAGTGGCGCGCCCGGCAACGGCCTGAGCCGCCGTGTATATTCCTGCGCCCTGCTGCGCATAGCCAACCACGGCGATTGAACACGCACAAAAGATCCTGATCAGCATGCTTCGCTCCTATTTCAAAAGCCAGCCCCATAGAACGCCTTCAGGGGCCTTCTCGCTGTGAATCTGCACATACAGCCCGCCTTTGCGCAGGCTGGCCAATTGCTGGGGAGTCAGCTCGATCAATCCGGTGATGGTTCCGCTAGTGGCTTTGGAAATGGTGAGATCGCCGATGGAAGGTCCCTTCACTCCGGCGGCCACTCCGCTGTGCAGGCTGGCTGCCGTTGCGGCTGCGCGCAACCCCTCGAAGGAACCGCTGATCCCGAGCTTGGTGCCGGTGAGCACTGCGGAGACGGAGCCTGAACCCGCGAGATCGGCACGCGTCCTGGCGTCGGCCGGCACTGCTGAAAGGCGCGCCTTGAAGGTTTCACCGCTTTGCGCGGCGAGCGAGAGTCCGAACCCGCCGAATCCGATTCCCATCACCGCAACCGCAACTCGCCGATTGAATGCCATCCCGGCTTTTCATTCTACATCTAAGCAATCTGCCTCCTAGTGTCGCGGCTTTCGCGATCGCTACGGCGTGGTGACCAAAGGCAACTCGATGAAGCTTGCCTGGCCGGGGGCGTGGTAAATCCTCTGTACCGATTTTCGGTAATCGCCGGGCTTGGCCCAGAAAATATTAGGCACGAACGTCTGAGGATTGCGATCATAGAGCGGGAACCAGCTCGACTGGACCTGCACCATCATCCGATGCCCCGCCAGAAAGACGTGATTCGCCGGGGGCAGGGCGAACCGGTAGAGCAGCGGCGTGCCGGACGCGATGGCTTTGGGCGTTTCCAGGCTCTCGCGATAACGTCCGCGGAAGATATCGGCAGACACCATTAACTGATAACCGCCCAGGGCTTCCTGGCCGGCCACTTCGTCAGGATAGACGTCAATCATCTTCACCACCCAGTCCGAGTCCGTGCCGCTGATGGACGCCATCAGGTTCGCGATCGGTTGGCCGCTGATCTTGACCGGCGCGCTCAACACATCGGAGACGAACGCTACGACATCGGGACGGCCGGACGCTTCGCGCTGATCGCCCACCAGCCATTGCGACCAGGCTAGGCCCTCCATCGGTGGAATGGGGCGTGCGCGGTACGGCACGGGCTTGGCGGGGTCGGAGACATATTCGTCGAACGCCTCGTCAACGGCCTTGGGAGCGGTAAAGCTGAGCTTCAGCCCGGCGCTGAGATACAGCGGCGTCGGCCGCAACGTACAACCCCGCGCGCAGCCTGCCGGCCACGCGGGCAAACGCCGCCACGTATTTGTTCCGGTTTCAAATGCGGACACGGGCGGCACATCGGCCTTGGGCGCGCCGTCTTTCAGGTATTGGTCAAGGAACGGGCGCAGGATCTCCTGGCGGAAGTAGAGCGCGGTATCGCTGTTGAACTTGATGGCGTCGAGAGAGCTGCCATCGTGGATCTCCTGGCCGTGATACCAGGGCCCCATGACGAGAAATACTTTGTCATTGCCGGTGTCCTTCGGCTTGATGGCTCGATAGACGGCGAGCGCTCCGTAAATATCCTCCTGGTCCCACAGGCCGTGTACCAGCATTACCGGGACCTTGAGCGGTTCGGCCGCCAGCACCCGGTCCATCGCCTGATCGCGCCAGAAAGCATCGTAGCTCGGATGAGCCAGAAGTTTCTGCCAGAAGCCGACTTGTGCCATCCCCCGGCGTTCGCCCAACTCGCCGGCCGATCCGGCCTGCATGAACGTATCGTATTCGTCAAAATAGCTGGTCCACCACTTGGCGTCGGAGGCGCGCGTGGCTTCCTGATCCCAGATGTACGACATGTTCTGTTGGCGAAAAGCGCCGTTGTGAAACCAGTCGTCGCCCATCCAGCCGTCCACCATGGGGTTCATCGGCACGGAAACTTTGAGCGCCGGATGTGGGTTGACCAGCGCCATCAGAGGCAGGAACCCGTCGTAGGAAATTCCCAGAATGCCGACCTTGCCGTTGCTTTCCGGAATATTCTTCACCAGCCAGTCGATGGTGTCGTAAGTATCGGTCGCATGATCGACTGGAGTTGGGTTCTGCGGCCCGTGGAGCGGCCGGTTCATCACGTAATCGCCCTCCGATCCATACTTGCCGCGGACGTCTTCGACGACGCGGATGTAGCCGCCTTCCACAATCACGTCGGTCGCATTGTCGTACCCGGTCAGAATCGGGCCCAAGTGGGAGCTGTGCGCGTGAGTGGTAAGCTCGTTCGCGTTGTAGGGCGTGCGGGTCAGCAGGATCGGCGCGCCCCTGGCGCCTTTCGGCACAAGGATAACCGTGTGCAGCTTCACCCCGTCGCGCATCGGGATCATCACCTCGCGCCTCACATAGTCGAAGCCGGCCGTCGAAGGCTGGACCGTGGCCGGAGTTTCACTGGGCAAGGCGGGGTAGGTGGTGGGCGGCGGGGTCTGGGCCGCCGACGGTTCGACGGACAAGAGTCCGCCTAAGAACGGTGCAAGCAAGGTCAGGATGCAAACGCTGTCAAACAGCCTCATGGGAGTCCTCATTGCGATTTACCAAGTGTACTCGGTCAGGAAGCGGGTAAGTCCCGGATGAGGACGCATCCCGAAAATATCTTCCAATGCGCGCCACTTGGCTGAGTTGTGGCCTGCTCCGAGCTATGATCTCTGGTGTGGGGGATTACCGTATGATTCGCCGACTTTGCCTCGCAGTTCTAACATGGACTCTCTTTGCCTCAGCCCAGTGGATAGACCATCCCACTTCCGGCATCCCGCGCACTGCCGACGGCCGACCCAACCTCGCCGCTCCCGTTCCCAAAGCCGCGGATGGCAAGCCGGATTTGTCGGGATTATGGCAGCGTACGCGGGGGGCCAACCGGCGTGGTTCCGCGGGGCTGTCGATGGGATCCAATCTGGAGGATTTCATGCGACCCGGGGAAACGATTCCGCCACTGCTCCCTGCTGCCGCGGCGCTCTACCAACAACGCATGGCGAATTTCATGGCGGACCGGCCCTCCGCACGTTGTCTGCCCCATGGCATCCCCGACCAAATGCTCATCCGCGTGCCGCTGAAGATTGTACAAGACCCGGGGCTGACCGTCATTCTGTATGAAGAGTTCGCGCGTTTCCGCCAGATCTTCACCGACGGCCGCGGTGATCCCCCAGCGGCCAATCCCGCCTGGCTTGGCTACTCCATCGGCAGATGGGAAGGCGACTGGTTCGTGGTTGACACCCGTGGCTTCAACGACAAGACCTGGCTCGATGACAACGGCCGTCCGCATACCGAAGCTCTTCACACCATCGAGCGCTTCCGCCGTCGCGACTTCGGTCACATGGACGCTGAAATCACAATTGACGATCCCCAAGCCTACACTAAGGCCTGGTCGTTTCCGATGCAATTCGAATTTCTCGCCGACACCGAAATGATCGAGGATGTGTGCGACAACGAAAAAGACTCCGCTCACGCAATCGGTAAGTAGCGCTCGCTTATCGCGCGCAACGAGAAAGCGATGTATGATTACCGTTGCAATCCACAGTGTTTTCGAGTATCACAGCTTGGAGAAGAACGCAGATGGCAACAGTATCAAAAGGTGGCCGGCTCCTGGTGGCGGCAGCCTGCCTCGTCATTGTATTCAGCATGCCGGGGACCCTGCGCGCGCAGTCCCCTGGGTTCAGCATCACTCTGACTGGACAATCGATGATCCGGTCGGACATCCGTGTTCAAGCGCCGTCCGCGGTGCCGGCGATAACGTCGCTGTTGAAGGGCGACGTGGTCTTTACGAATTTTGAAGCGACGATCGTTGATGAAAAAAAAGGTCAGTCGCACCTGGACGGCAGGTTTCTCTCCCCACCTGAAGCCCTCGATGCGCTGAAGGCGTTTGGCTTCAACCTGGTGTCGCTATCGAACAACCATGCGTTCGATCTCAAGGTTCCGGGCATTGAGAATACGCTTCAAGAGGCGAGCCGCCTGAACCTGGCTCATGCCGGGACCGGGAACACGATTGAGGAAGCTGCCGCGCCGGGTTACCTGCACACGCCGAAGGGCACGGTTGCCCTGGTGGCGATGGCATCCGGCCTGGTTGCTGAGGGAGGGTCGGCCACCTCAACCCGGCCGGGCGTGAACGAGCTTCGCGTGGGAGGCAACAAGCCGAACGAAGAAGATACGCAACGCATTCTGCAGAGTATCCGAAATGCCAGAAAGCAAGCCGATCTGGTCATCGTGTATGAACACAATCACGTATTCGATAAGCCCTTCGGGACGATCATGCTGGAAGAGTTGCCGGAGCGGCTGGCGCCGCCGGATTGGCTCAAGAAATGGACGCACGCGGAAGTGGACGCGGGCGCGGATATCATCGTGATGCACGGCGCGCCTCTGCTGCACGGTGTCGAAATCTATCACGGCAGACCGATCTTTTACGATCTGGGCAATTTCATTTTTCAGGCGCCGCCGTCGTTGATCTTGCTGGATGAACCGATCAACTGGGAAAGCGTGGTCGCCTATGTCGACTTCCAGGGAAAGAATCTGCGATCGATTACGTTCCGGCCGATCGCCCAAAATAAGATTGGCCAGGGTGAGGCTGACACTCATGACGAGCACACCAATAACCTCTTCCTCCAGACACGCGGCTTGCCAACGCCGGCTACGGGTGAGCAAGCCCACTATATCCTCGAGCGGCTGGCCGACTTGTCACGGCCTTTCGGAACGACGGTTGAAGTGAAAGGCGATACAGCGGAGATTAGACTGAAAGGCGGAAATTAGCACGAAGCGCCACGTGAGGTCCTGGAGTCTCAGCCTCAGCCACAAAGGGCGTCCACATGCTGATATGCTTGGGAACCATGACGATCAACAACCTCCGGTTTTGTGCGCTTTTGGTTGGTGCGTTCGCGGCGGGATCGCTGCTGACCGCTCGCCTAATGAAAATCCAGCAAGCTCGGGCCGATAGCAATCGCGTCTACGAGCTTCGCATGTACCACCATACGTTCCCCAACCGCCTGGTGCCGCTTGAGACGCGGTTCCGCAACGGCGAGGTGAAGGTATTCGAAAAGAACCACATGAACTTCATGGGCGCGTGGGTGCCGCAAGATGCTCCTAACCATGAGAACCTGTTCATTTATTTGCTGGCTCACGAGAACCGGGACGCTGCCAAGAAGAACTGGGCCGATTTTGGCGCCGATCCGGACTGGAAGAACATCCAAAAGACGTCGGAAGCCGACGGCAAGATCGTCGAAAAGGTCGAGTCCACATTCATGGACCCGATGGATTTTTCGCCGTTGAAATGATTTGAGAAGTCCAGCCCTCGCCCAGTTACACCCGGGCGACCAGATACTCAAATGCGCTCCCACAAAATCCTCACCCCGTCCGGCGCAGTCATGCTGGTCGCGATCGCGGGTGCAGCCGCGATGCTGTGTGCGCAGCAGCCAGCACCGGATCTGGTCCTCTCGAATGCGAAGATCATCACCGTCGATGAGCGCTTTATGATCGCACAGGCGGTGGCTATCCAAGGCGACCGCATCGTGGCCGTCGGCACCAACCAAGAGATGGCTCAGCTTGCGGGTGCGAACACCCGAAGGATCGACCTACGGGGTAGGGCCGTCATTCCCGGGCTGATCGACAACCATATGCATCTTCTGCGCGCGGCCGCGACCTGGCTACGCGAACTCCGTTTCGATGGGGTGGAATCGCGAAAACAGGCCATCGAGATGCTGCGCGCCCGGGCGAAAGCGGCAGGGCCTGGGGAATGGGTCTACAACATCGGCGGCTGGGCCCATCAACAGTTCGCGGACGATCCAAAACCATTTACGCGCGAAGAGCTGGATCAGATCGCGCCGGATAATCCCGTAGCGCTCCAGGAATCGTACTATCAAGTATTTCTAAACAGCCGGGCCTTGCAGGCTTTGGGGATTGAAGAGAACGCGCCCGATCCGCAGGGCTTCGTCAAAGGGTCGATTATGCGCGACGCTCGCGGAAGGCCTACTGGGGTGATCCGGGGTGACATCCCAGCCACTCGCGCCGTTGCCTCCAGACTTCCCAAGGTAGCGCCGGAACAGCTTGAGGCCAGCAGCCGGGCCTTGGTCCAAGACATGAATCGAGCGGGGCTTACTTCAGTCGGCGTGCCTGGTTGCAACGCCGATGTGCTGGAGATTTTTCAAAAATGGAAGGCGCAGGGCCAACTCAATGTACGGATCTTTTGTATCGACGGCCTCGCGGGCGGAACTCCGGAGCAGGTGGACAAGGCCCTGGGGCAAATCCCCCGCATCAAGCTGTTTCAGGGCGACAGTTATATCGACAATATCTTTTTTGGGGAAAGCGTCTACCAGCCGCTGCATGACCCGATGTTCGCGATTAAGTCCGATCCGACACCCGATCAGCTCGAGCAGTGGCGGCGCATGGCGATGGAGATTGCCAAGGCCGGCCTGCCCCTGCACGTGCACGCGGAGCTGCACAACACCATTGATGCGTTCCTCGACCAAATCGAGGCGGTCAACAAGGAACATCCCGTCAAGAGCCTGCGCTGGACTCTGGCGCACGTGAACCAGATCAACGCACCACAGCTCGAGCGCATGAAGAAGCTGGGGATGTACGCCGCCGTGCATCCCTGGGCCGTCATCAACGGAGCGATCATGCACGAAGAATTCGGAGACGGCGCTTACGATATGCCTCCGCTCGCCACGATCCAAAACAGCGGCATCCAATGGGGACTCGGAACCGACGGGACCGCGGCCAATCAATATCTGCCATTCACGACCTTGTATTTCGCCGTTACTGGCAACATGGCGGGCGGCGCCAAGGTCAATCGGCAGACCATTGGCAGGGAGGACGCCTTGATCGCACACACCCGCAAGAATGCGTACCTGGTTTTCCAGGAAAACAATCTGGGTTCGATTCAGCCGGGCAAGCTGGCGGACCTGCTGGTGCTCGACCGCGACTACCTAACCGTTCCAGCGGACCAGATCAGAAAAATCAAACCGGTGATGACGATGGTGGGAGGCAGGATCGTATACGACGCCACCCTTGCGGCACAGGCGGCGGTCCGATAGAAAGGTGAACAATGCGCAGCGCGATCGTTGTGTGTTTAATATGCGCGCCTCTTTCGGCGCAGTGGCTGAATTACCCGACTCCGGGGATTCCTCGGTTGCCGGACGGTAAACCAAATCTCGCCGCGCCCGCGCCAAAGACATCGGACGGCAAGCCGGACCTCTCGGGAACCTGGCTGACGCGTGGGGGCTACACCGTGAATATCACCAAGGATCTGAAGCCCGGTGAGGTCTCTTTCCAACCTTGGGCTGATGCACTGTACAAACACCGGCTGGCTACCAACGGCAAGGAGGATCCACAGGGCCGTTGCGTTCTGTCGGGTGTGCCCCGGGAAGACGTGGTGCCATATCCGTTCAAGATACTCAACACCAACGGAATGATCGTAATTCTTTACGAGGCGCTGCACAGTTATCGCCAGATCTTCATGGACGGCCGCGCGCTGCCCAAAGATCCCAATCCAACTTGGATGGGATACTCGATTGGCCATTGGGACGGCGACACGCTGGTGGTGGAGTCCGCGGGCTTTGAGGAGAATACCTGGCTCGACAACAGCGGCCATCCTGGAACGGAAGCCATGCATCTGACGGAACGATTCCGCCGCCGCGATTTTGGGCATATCGACCTTCAGATCACGATCGACGACCCCAAGGCCTATACCAAACCGTGGAGCGTGAACCTTCAGTTGATACTGACGGACACGGAGCTGATCGAGTACGTGTGTGACGAGAATGAAAAGGACTACGAGCACTTAGTGGGAAAGTAAGAGACGTGAATATGCGTAATGCCACTCTTCTCCTGGCGGTCGCGGCGCTGGTCCCGCTGCGGGCCGCCGATCCAACGACACCCGTGTATTGGAGTGCCGGTCAGACTAGCGAATTGGACAAGACCGCCGCGTCGCGGCTGAACAAAGATGCGGGGCTCGGAACATCGCGATTGATGGATTCCGCATTCATCCTTTACCGTGAAGGAAATTCGCAAGCGGAGATTCACACCGAGCAAGCAGACTTCATCTTCTTTCGCGAAGGCGAGGGCGCGGTGATTGTGGGGGGCAAGATCGCCAATGGCAAGCCCAGCGGCACGGGAGAAATACGGGGCGCTTCGATTGACGGCGGCACGAAGTACCCGGTAAAGGCGGGCGACTCAATCTTCGTTCCGAAGGGTATGCCGCACCAGTTTTGGTTGGAATCGGGCCAACACTTCACAGCGACGATCGTTAAGATAACGCCGAAAGAGTAGCCACGCCGGGGACCGAGTTCCGGGATACTTAAGCGATCAGATCATGCAGGACGTTGCCGGCCACGTCAGTTAACCGGAAATCCCTGCCACTGTAGCGGTACGTCAGCTTCTTGTGGTCGATTCCCATGAGGTACAGGATCGTGGCGTGAATGTCGTGGACGTGCGTAGGTTTGTCGATGGCTTTGAAGCCGAAATCATCCGTCGCACCGTAGATCGTTCCGCCTTTTACCGCGCCGCCGGCCAACCACATCGTAAACCCGAAGGGATTGTGATCCCGCCCGCGCTTCACGCCACCTCCGCTCATGCCACCGACTTCGCGCACCGGCGTACGCCCGAATTCCGATCCGCAAACCACCAGCGTGTCTTTCCAAAGACCGCGGCTTTTGAGATCCTTGATGACGGCTGCGAAAGCCTGGTCTGAGTTCTTGGCATTGACCTTGTGGCCCAATATATCCGCATGAGCGTCCCACGGATCGCCCTTCGAGTAATAGAGCTGCACCATCCGTACGCCCTTTTCGACCAGCCGGACAGCCGTGAGAGCGCCTCGCGCGACGTCGCCCGGTCCGTAAAGATCGAGCGTTGCCTGTGACTCTTTGCGGATGTCGAACACCTCGGGAGCTTCGGTCTGCATCCGGTAGCCGACTTCCATCGACTGGATGGCCGCTTCCACCCCCTGGTCGGTCCCGGCATCTTCCGCGCGGATCTTCTCCAGCTTTTGCAATAAGTCGAGCTCGCGGCGCTGTTCCACCAGGGAGAACTTTGGATTGTTGACGTAGTTGAGAATTTTCTTTGGGTCGAAGTTTTTCTCAACCACGACCGGCTTGAGTATCTCCTTCCCGTCCTTGTCCATGGCTGCTTTTTCCCGCATTTCTTCAGGCATATCGCTGGGCATGCCGTCGGGACCCAGCTTCGTGACTTTGTTGGAAATGTAAGTGCCCTGGTTAATGGCGGGGAGAAAGCCGTTACTCCACAGCGGGGGTCCCACAGTGGTCGGTATATCCGGGCACAGGACGACGTAGCCGGGCAGGTTCTGATTTTCGGTGCCCAGTCCGTAAGTGATCCAGGCGCCCATTGACGGGCGGCCCGCTTGGTTGGCGCCAGTATTCAACATCAGGCAAGACGGTTCATGATTCGGAATTTCGGTGTATACCGAACGCACCCAGCAAATATCATCGACCACCTCGGAAAGGTGCGGCCACAGATCGCTCACGTCCATGCCACACTGCCCGTGCTTCTTGAAAGCATAAGGCGATTTCATCAACTCGCCGGTCCTGCGCTCGGTCGAGATGGAACCGCCGGGCATGGGCTGTCCATCGTACTTGTCAAGCATCGGCTTGGGGTCAAAGGCGTCGATCGTCGACAAGCCCCCATTCATAAACAGGAAAATAACGCGTTTGACCTTCTGGGGATAATCGAGCGTTGCCACGCCCGTCCCGGCACCGGTCAGGCCGGCTCTTGCAATGGAATTGCCCAACATCCCGGCGAACGCCATCATCCCAAAACCGTTGCCGACGCGTCGCAATGCATCTCGTCTTGTTACCGGCTGTCGTTGCTTGTGATCGAACATGATCGGCACCTTGTCTCAAAACTACTAGTTGATAAAAATGAACTCCGTCGAACTGAGTAACACCTTGGCGTAGCGGCCCCAGACGGAGGGCTCATATTTTATATCCGGTTTCGGAGGCGCCTGTCCCTTGTGGCCACCTGGCCCATACATGCCTGCCAGCATGCCCATGCCTATGGCTGCATCGGGAGCGGGAGCTTCACCTTCCGTTGGGGCTTCCCCTTCAGCAGGCGGCGCGGCATCCGCGACAGCGCCATCAGAAGCCGCACCTTGCGAAACTGCGGCATCCGGGGCCGCTCCAGCCGGCTTGTCCTTCGGATCGACCGTCGGCTTATCCTTGGGGTCAACCTTCGGTTTGTTTTTGTCCTCTTCGTACTCTTTCGCCGGCTCGGCGTGCAGATACCCGAGGCCGATCTGTATCTCCTGTTCGCTGGGCAGACGGCCGTAGGTCAAGGTGTAAATCTTGCGAATGCGTGCTCGATTGTCCGGTTCCGCTGCCACTCGCTTGGCCAACGCTTCTGCTTCCAGTTGGACAAAATCGCTGTTCATGAGAAACAGGCGCTGTAACGGGACCGTCGTTGTGAAGCGCTTCTCGGCGCTCATGTTCGGCGGCGGAAAATCGAACAGTTGTAAATAGGCGTCCAGCTTGTAGCGGCTGACTTTGCCATACACAGTGCGGCCTTTGAAATCGGGCGTCAGTTCCTGCGAAGGCCCTTCGGTCATAGTGTCCAGGTTGCCGGCAACATCCAGGATCGAGTCGCGAATCTGTTCCGCGTCCATCCGCTTGCGATTGGATCGCCAGTAAAGCCGGTTACCCGAATCCTTTTCGAAATCCAGTTGATTGTTCTCGGTACTCAGTTGATAAGTCGCGCTGAGCATAATGTCACGCTGCAGTTTCTTGATCGACATGCCATCTTTGACAAAGGACCGCGCAAGATATTCGAGCAATTCCGGGTCGGTGGGCCGCTCGCCGCCGAAACCAAAATTACTTGGGGTATCGACAATGCCGGTGCCGAAGTGCCCTTTCCAGATTCGATTCACGATCACCCGCATGGCGATTGGCTGGTTCACAATCAGGTTCGCCAACTGCATTCGGCCGCTACCCTCAGTGAGAGGCACCGGATCGCCAGCGGACAACACGCTCAGAAAATGCCGCGGCACTTCCGGGCCGAGTGTGTCCGGGTTCCCTCGCAGCGCCAGTTGGATATTGACCGGTTTTTCGGCGTCTTTGACGCCATGAATGAACGGGTAAGAAGGGTCGAGCTTTTTCTCTAGCGCCGCAATGTCGTCCTCAATGGACTTCAGACGAGCCTGCGTCTCAGGTCCGAGTCTGGATTCAAGTCCCCAGCCGCGGAAGAGAAGCACACCGGGTTTCGGTTTCCGATCCATACTGGCTTGCGGATCCTCGGAGTCTTTCAGTTCATGCTCGAAAATTTCAACCCAGAAGTTCGTCACGTCGTCAGGCAGAACTTTGAAGCGAATCAATGCTCCCGGGTTGAAGTCTTTGTTCGAAACGAAATTGCTCGGCTTATCGGTGCGCTTCTTCGGCTTTGTGCCGTCTAGATCCTTGGCCTCCAGGACCTTGTTTTGCGCATCCAGATCGTTCTTCTGGAGCATCACCTGCTCAACTTCTTGCTGAAACTGTTCGGCGAGTTTCTTGGCCTCGGCCTTGGTGCCGCCGTCCTTCTTCAGCATGGCCTGCCAGGCGTCTTTATTCTTATACTTGTCGGTGGGCTTGGCCATGTACTTGATCCATCTCTCGAAGAGTTCGTAATCAAGTTTTCGGGCATCCACTACCTCCGACACGTCCTTCTTTTCTTTGCCTGTAACTTCCCAGACCCCCCCGAGATAATTCGCCGTTTGCAAAGCAAGCGAGCGCGAAAGCTCATTCGAGGCGTCCTGGGTCATATCCCTGGCGATTTCTTGCTTCTGATCGAGCTCCTCCTGCAACTTCAGGTAATCTGAGACCACTTTCTGCGGCGCCCTTGGATACTCTTCATAAACGGCATTGAAGAAGACTCCCGCCAGCGAATAGTAGTCGGTCTGCGGAATGGGATCGTATTTGTGATCGTGGCAACGCGCGCAAGCGACCGTCAGGCCAAGAAACCCGCGACTGACGACATCCACCCGATCGTGACGCTCATCGGCGCGCGTCACTTCGTTGGAGCCATTATCGTAGTACCAAGGTCCAAGCCCCAGGAAACCAGTCGCAGGCAACGCTTTGTAGCGGGTCTTTGCGTCCATCAGATCGCCGGCTAGCTGCTCCTTGACAAACTGATCGTAGGGCATGTCATCGTTGAACGCCTGGATCACCCAATCCCGGTACGCCCACGCATTGGGATACGGCCGGTAGCCTCTGGGGAAGGGGTTCAGACTGCGATAGTCGTCCTCGCCATAACGCGCCACGTCCAGCCACATTCTCCCCCAGCGTTCGCCATAGCGAGGCGATGCGAGCAGCCGGTCCACCACCTTCGCAAAGGCGTCGGGCGATGTGTCTTTTTCAAACGCCGTAATTTCTTCAGGCGTTGGAGGCAGCCCGACCAGGTCGAGCGTTGCGCGCCGAATCAGATCCGATTTTGCAGCGGGTCCGACAGGCTTCAGGCCTTCCTTTTCCAGACGCGCCAGCACGAAGCGATCGATGTCGTTTTTCGCCCACTTCGCATCCTTCACGACCGGAACCGGCGTATCTTGAAGAGGCTTGAAGGACCAGAAAGCGCGGCGCTCGGGAGAGATCGTGTACTTTCCGGGACCGCTGGCAATGGACTTTGCCGAAGTCTTCGGCCATACCGCGCCCGCCTTAACCCAAGCTTCCAGCACGGCGATTTCCGGGTCGCTTAGCTTGCCGCCCAAGGGCATCTTCAAGCCTGGATCGGTCTGCTTAATCGCGGAAATCAGAAGACTCTTGCCGGGGTCTCCGGGAACGACATCCGTCCCTCGCATGCCGCCCTTCTTCATAGCCTCTTCGCTGTCCAGCCGGAGCCCTCCCAAGCCGGACTCGGCATGGCACGAAAAGCAATTGTTGGCTAGGATCGGACGGACTTTGGTTTCGAAAAAGTCCGGATCAGCCGCGTTAGGGGTCTGCGCTTCGAGCAATCCGATCGCCGATAGCAACAGAAGTACTGCTCCAGTGGCACCGTGTCTCATCAAACGCAAATCCTTCCGCGGGATGAAGTTTTCATGTTACGCGGCCACGCAGCGCGATTCAGGAGAAAGTCGGGACGGGGGCCTGCTCAGATCATATTATATCCGAACCCTCCCTTCGGCTACAATGAAGACTCTCCGTTGGCGATGCGCATCCTGATTGGCATTCTCACTGTTGTCTTTGCGATTTCGGCGGCGCCCGCCACGCCTCCGGTCCCCAAACCAGGCATCCGAACCCCCGGGATTCAAATCCCATTCTCCAGTTTGAAGCCTGAGGCCACGCTTCAAACGCCAGACCGGCCGGACTGGATTTTCTTTTCGACTGCCGTATTTGTTCCCGCTAAAGACCACCTCGACAAGATCGATGTCAAGACAAACAAAATCGCCGACCCCGTGGCCGGTCTCAACAAGCCTTGCGGCGGTATGGTTTCAGCCTTTGGGAGCTTCTGGGTACCGGCGTGCGGCGATGGAACGCTGGCCCGGATCGACCCGAAGACATTCAAAGTCACCGCGACGATTGCCACTGGGACGGCGGATGCCTCCGGGAACGCCATAAGAGGTTCGCTGGCGGCTAGCGCAGATAGCATCTGGCTGTTGACCGATGCGAAGACCACTCTGTCGCGCATCGACCCCGATCAAAACACCGTCGTTGGCGAAATGCGGGTGCCTTCAGATTGCGGCAGCCTGACGTTCGGCGAGACGGCGCTGTGGCTCGCTTGTCCGAACGAAAACAAAGTTCTGCGGATCAACCCCGCGACCAGTCTGGTGGAGAAGGTGATTGACGTGGCCGCGCATCCGCAGGCACTGGCGGTTGGCGGGGCTTCCATCTGGGTGCTGTGCGAAAAAGACGGAAAGATCGACCGCATCGATCCGAAGACGAACAAGGTGTCGAAGTCCATTGGGCTGGACGTGCCTGGCGCGAAAGGCGCTATCGCGTTCGGTGAAGGCGCTGTCTGGGTGACACTGACGGGATTTCCGCTTACTCGGATCGATCCACAGTCCGAAACCGTTGCGCAGCAGTTTTTCGGCGCCGGCGGCGGTAGCTCAATTCTGACCAGCCCAGGCGCTATCTGGCTATCGAATCCCGAAACCGGCACGCTGCTGCGAATCGACCCCAAGCGTGTTCTGGCGACTCTGGCAGAATAGTTTGGTCGTCGCCGTGTCTACCTCATGAACCTGAAAATCCTGTCTTTGGTGGCTCTGGTTGGGCTAGCTGCCTGCGTTCTTGGGCTGTATCTGAATCATGCCCTGTTCGGCACCGGACCAGTCACGATCGCAATTCAAATAAGCGCCGCATCGTTGATGATTTGGGCTCGGTTTACTTTCGGCATCAGAAGCTTTCACGGCGCCGCCAATCCTACTGCCGGCGGACTGGTTAGAAGCGGACCTTATAAATATATTCGGCACCCCATCTACGCCGCCATACTGTATTTTCTCTGGGCGGGAATCGCGGCACATCCCTCCCTACTCAGTGTGGCGGCGGGACTGCTGGCGACGCTAACGTCGGCGGTACGTATGGGCGCGGAAGAGAGCCTGCTGGTTCGGACTTACCCGGAATATCGAGAGTATGCGCGGACAACAGCGCGAGTGTTACCGTTTTTGCTGTAGAGTTCGTATACCCGCTACTTGCTCGTCTTGAAGATGCTCTTGGGGATCATGCCGTGAACGCCCTTGGTCCCATCCACGAGCTGCGTGATCTCGAAATCCACGGCCACGCTGGCCAGCATGTAAGCATCCTCCCGGCTCAGCTTCTTCTCATTCACCAGGAAATCGAGCGTCTCATGCACCGCGATCTTGGTAGCTTCCGTCAGGTCCGGATCGAGCCCCATGGTGATCCAATGCGTGGGCGTCTCGGCGCGCGGCCATTTCAGATGCATGTCCTTATGCAGGATGAACTGAAACACGCCGGTCAGCGAAGTCTCCATGGCGGTGATGTCCACTTCTCCGTTTCCCATGCCTGCGTGGCCGTCGCCGACCTCGAACAGCGCGCCGTGCGCATGCACCGGAATGAACAGAGTGGTTCCGGCCACCAGCTCTTTGTTATCCAGGTTGCCGGCGTGAATACCAGGCGGAGCGCTATTCACCTTACCGGCGCTTTCCGGGGGAGCTATGCCCATGCTGCCGAAGAACGGTTTGAGTGGAAGCTCAATTCCCGGAGCGAAACTTCCCACCTTGCGTGCACGGTCCAAGGGAATGATCTTGGTCTTGGCGCCCTCGAACTCATCGGGTAAGAAACCCGAGCCTTTGCGAAAGCTGTTATAGGCGAACGGAACATCCATGCGGATTTCGCGAATCCGCACCTCCAACACGTCACCGGGTTCGGCGCCCTCAATGGCCACTGGTCCGGTCAACAAGTGGCCTCCGGGGCCGCGCTGATCCTGCGGAATCTCTTTGTATATGGTCCGCAGAGCGGGTGGGATTTGATCGGGCGGCAGGCCGGCCTGCTCCAACCGCTCGGGATTTCCGGACACGGTTTGGATCTCGACAACATCGCCAGATCGAATGGTCAGCACCGGTTTTGCGGCCGACCAATAATAGCCCCAGGCGATGGTCTGAGGCGTGACTTTCAAGGTGAGGTCGGCCGCCGGAAGCCGCTCGTCAGCACAGATAAGAAAGATGCCGAGCAGCAGGCCGAGACGTGAAAACCGAGGTAGTTCCATGCGTAACAATGTACATCACGGTTGCCATAATGCGGTAAACTTGTGTGACAAGTTCGCCACGCCGCTAACTTGCATCCCTCCCCGTCGGAAGTTCGCACAAACCAATGAAAATCGACCGGCTTCTCTACTTGTTCGCGGTGACCGCGCTGGGTACGGCTCACGCCGACGGCCCCGAGCTAAAGGCTGTGCAGCATCCGATGTCGGAGCTGCACGCGATCGCGAAGTTTTCCATTCCGGGTTCTCCGGACTGGGTCGCCATCGCCGACAGCGTTTGGATCTCGAACAACCCCAAGAGCAAGATTTCGCAGCTTGATCCCAAGACCAACCAGGTAGGCGCGGTGATTACCGTGGCGAAGAAGCCCTGTTCTGGATTGGCAATCGCCTTTGGGAGCCTCTGGGTGCCGATTTGCAGCGATGGGTCGGTTCAGCGCGTGGATCCAAAGTCGCAAACGATTGTCGCGTCCATCCCTTCGGGCGTCGCGAACACCGAGGGTGGAATAACAGCAGGCCAAGGCAGTATATGGATGCCTTCAGATGCCGCTGGCGTGCTCTCGCGGATCGATCCGGCAACCAACAAGGTGGCGTCCAAGATTCCAATCCCGGATGGTTCTTACACCGCGGCGTTTGACGCCGGCTCGGTGTGGATCACCAGCACGAAGAACAACCTCATCACGCGCGTGGACGCGAAAACTGAAAAGGTGATCGCCAAGATTCCAGTGGGACCCGCGCCGCGATTCCTGGCGACTGGACTCGGCGGGATCTGGACTTTGAATCAAGGCGACGGCAGCGTCACACGCGTGGATCCAGCAACCAACAAGGTCTCCGCCACCATTGAAGTCGGCGTGCCTGGCCCAGGCGGCGATATCGCGGTGGGAGAGGGAGCCGTTTGGGTGTCGGCCAATGGAAAGCCGCTTTCGAAGATCGATCCGGCCACCAACCGAGTCGTCACGCAATACGTCGGAAAAGGCGGCGACGCATTGCGAGTCGGCCTCGGCTCGCTGTGGCTCTCCAATCACGAGTTTCACGAAGTTTGGAGAATAGACCCAAAGGGTCTCTGAAATGAAGCACGCCTTCGTATTCGTTCTGGCGGTGATTTCGGCCTATGCGCAGGTGCCGGAACCCGACTTCTTCGAGAACAAAGTGCGGCCCATTCTGGCGGAGAACTGCTATGACTGCCACACCACGGCCGAGATGGGCGGCCTGCGTGTGGACTCTCGAGAGCGGCTGCTGCAAGGTGGAAAGTCGGGCCCGGCGGTGATGCCGGGTGATCCCGACAAAAGTCTGTTGATCCAGGCCATCCGCCAGACCGGCGATCTCAAAATGCCGAAGGGCGGGAAGCTGAAGCCCGCTGAGATTCAAACTCTCACAGACTGGGTCAAAATGGGCGCGCCGTGGCCGGAAGCTAGGGCAGCGGCCGTGCAGAGTTCGCCAGTCAAGGCGATCACTCCCGAACAACGCGCGTTTTGGTCGTTTCAGCCGCTGAAGGATCCAGCAGTTCCGGCAGTGAAAGAGAAATCCTGGGCGAAAACAAATATTGACCATTTTGTGCTTGCCAAGCTCGAAGCCAAAAGCTTGAAGCCCGTTGGGCCCGCGGACCGAAGGGCGCTGATCCGCCGCGTCACCTTGGACCTGACCGGCTTGCCGCCCACACCGGAGGAAGTCGACGCGTTCGTCAGCGACAAGTCGCCCAACGCATACGAGAAGGTAGTGGACCGGCTGCTCGCGTCGCCGCGTTATGGCGAACGCTGGGGCCGTCATTGGTTGGATGTGGTGCGCTATGCCGAAGACGATGTGAGAGGCCTGGATCCCAAGGATCGAGGCTACATGCCGTTCCAAGGCGCGTACGCGTATCGCGACTGGGTGATCCAGGCGTTCAACAACGATCTGTCTTACGATCGTTTCATCAAGGCGCAACTCGCTGGAGATTTGTTGGACGGCCAGTTCCGCGATAAAGCAGTCGCAGGCACGGCGATGCTGGGCCAAGGCCCGTGGTGGTGGGATCAGGCGGAGCCGGTGCAAGGCCGCGCCGACGAGCGCAACGAACGCATCGACGTGGTTACGCGCGGAATGCTTGGGCTCACCGTGGCTTGTGCGCGCTGCCACGATCACAAGTACGATCCGATTTCGCAAAAGGACTATTATTCGCTCGCGGCGGTGTTTCTGAACACCACGTATCACGAATACCCGGCCACGTCTCCAGCCGAAATGGCGGTTTGGGAGAAGCAGCAGAAGGTCATCGACGAAAAGGAAGAAGCCCTCGATGATTTCATGGAGAAGCAGAGCGATTTGTATTCGGAGATGCTGGCGCAAAAGACATCCAAGTATCTGACGGCCGCGTGGCAAGTGACCGGCGAACCGAAGAAAACGGTCGCCGAAGCCGCAGTGGATCAAAAAGTCGACCCCGAAATGCTGGAGCGGTGGATCAAGTTCCTGGCCAAGCCGCCCAAGCACTATTCTTACCTGCGTGACTGGCAGGATATGGTGAAGAACGGCGGCACTCTGGAGCAGGCGCAATTCCTGGCGGACGATTTCCAGAATCTGGTTCTCGCGTTGGCGGTGGAAGCAGAGGCACTGAAGGAAGAGAACGACATCATCAAGGCCAAAGCGGGAGTTCGCAAGAAACCGCGCCGGGACTCCTATCCCAACGAGTTCGAAACCAACGATCAGTTTTGCCCAGGCTGCGACCTGGAACTGAAGACCATGCCGATCGAGCGAACGAATCTGTATCTGGACGTGTTCAAGGCAGATCAGGAGTCGGAGAACGATCAAAAGCCCGATCCGGGTTTGTTGTCCCTGCAAGGTTGGGCGTTGGAGCGGCATTTTTCGGCCGAGGTGGCCGAGCATGTCGCGGCGTTGCGGGCCGAGATCGACGCGTTGAAAAAAGCCCAGGTGCCGTACCCGTTCCTGCACGGCGTCGGCGATACGAAGTCCATGCAAACCATGCACGTCAACGTTCGCGGCAATCCACACACGCCGGGCGACCCAGTGCCGGAACGTTTTCTGGCGGTTTTGTCGCCGCCCGATCCTAAGCCGTTTTCGAATGGCAGCGGCCGTTTGGAGCTGGCTGATGCGATCGTGGCAAGCCCAATCGCGGCGCGCGTGATCGTAAACCGTGTGTGGAAGTGGCACTTCGGATCGGGCATCGTGGATACGCCCGACAATTTCGGCAAAATGGGCGACCCGCCATCCGATCCGGAACTGCTGGATTATCTGGCGACGAGTTTCGTTAAGAATGGCATGTCGGTCAAGAAGCTGCACCGCGAGATTCTGCTTTCGTCGGTGTATCGACTCAGCACGGAATCGTCGCCCGAGAACGCCGAGAAAGACGGAGCTAACCGCCTATACTGGCGCGCCAATCGCCAGCGCCTGGACGCCGAGGCCATCCGCGATTCGCTGCTGTTCGTTTCGGGATCCCTGGACCTCAAGAAGACCGGCGGACCATCCACCGATTTTGCAGACGACAACTTTCGCCGCACCGTCTATTGCAAGATCAGCCGCTATCGGCTGGACAATTTCCTGCAAGTGTTCGATTACCCGAATCCATCTTTCACCGCCGAGCAGCGCTTCACCACCAATGTTCCGCTGCAACGCCTGTATTTCATGAACAGCACTTTTGTCTACGAGCAGGCCGAGACGTTCGCCAAGCGCGTTAACGATGAAGCCAACGACACCGCGCGGATTCAAAAGGCCTATCGCATCCTGTTTGGGCGCGCGCCAAGCGAAGCGGAAATGAAGGCGGGCATCGAGTTCTTAGAGGCGCATCCGGAAGCTCCCGGCGAGCAAGTGGCCGGCCAGCCGTCCACGGCGTGGAAGGAATACGCGCGTGTTCTGCTCAGCTCGAACGAATTTGAGTTTGTGAACTAGGAAGGAACGACTAAGATGTTGCATTTACCGGCCCGCAGGCCGCTCTCGCGGCGCGAAGCACTGTGCAGGATGGGCAGCGGCTTCGGCATGCTGAGTTTCGCCAGCCTGGTGGGTGAGTCGCTCGCCAAGGCCGACACAGCTCCCGTGCAGGGAGTACCGAGCGCGCGCATTCCCAACTTCAAGCCCAAGGCCAAGCACGTCATTTTCCTGTTCATGAACGGCGGCGCATCGCAGATTGACACCTTCGATTACAAGCCGATGTTGGAGAAATACGACGGCCAGCCGCTGCCCGGCGCAATACCCGATCACGAGCGCAAGACTGGCAACCTTATGCGCTCTCCATTCACGTTCAAGAAGTACGGTAAGAGCGGAATTGAAGTGAGCGAAGTCTTCCCGCATGTGGGCGAGTGCGTCGACGATATGTGCCTGATTCGCTCCATGTACACGGATATCCCGAATCACGAGCCGTCACTGCTCATGATGAACGTCGGCCACATTCAACCCGGCCGCCCTTCCATGGGGTCGTGGCTCACCTACGGGCTGGGCACGGAGAACAGGAATTTGCCCGGCTTCGTGGTGCTTTGCCCCGAGGTACCCACCACCGTTGGGCCGCCATTATGGAACTCCGCGTTTCTTCCGCCGGTCTACCAGGGCACCTTCATCTCCGACAATGTCCGCGACAAGAAATTCGATCCGGAAAAATTGATCCCCAACATCCGCAATGACAGGTTCGATCTGAAACAGCAAAAGAGCGAGCTCGACCTGTTGGGCAAGCTCGACCGGTTGCAGATGGATCGGGAGCGCGCCGACGATCCGCAGCTCGATGCCACGCTGCAGTCCATGGAAACCGCCTACCGGATGCAAACTGAAGCGCCCGATGTGTTCGATGTGCGCAAAGAGAGCGAAGCCACCATCAAGCTGTACGGCGAGGGAAGCACCGCGCGCGGATGCCTGACTGCCGCTCGCCTCATCGAGCGTGGAGTCCGCATGGTGCAGGTGTATTACGCCAAGGGCGATCCCTGGGACCATCATTTCGATATCGAGCTGCATCGCAAGACCGGCAAGGATTCCGATCAGCCGTTCGCGGCACTGATCAAGGATTTAAAATCGCGCGGGCTGTTCGACGAAACGCTGATCGTGTGCGGCTCCGAGTTCGGCCGTACGCCAGTGGTGGAGGTAGGCAGCGGATTCATGGGCGGCGCGGTCCACAACGGCCGCGATCACAATCCCCACGGATTTACCGTCTGGCTGGCCGGCGGCGGCGTCAAGGGTGGTATGACTTATGGCGCAACCGACGATTTCGGCTGGAAGACGGTTGACAAGCCCGTCCACGTGCATGATCTGCATGCGACCATTTTGTATCTCATGGGCATCGATCACACCAAGCTGACATACCGTTACAGCGGCCGCGACTTCCGGCTGACAGACGTCGCGGGGAATGTGATCCACGACATTATTGGCTGAAATTTCCAGGCTTAGTACTTCCATAATAATCGCGGTTCAGAATCGCCTTGACAGAGCGTCTGGCCGGAGTATAATTGATGAACTGCCGTGTGGGGTTCCGAAGGTGCAAGTGTATCTTTAGTGCGGATTGGTTAATTCCGCACCGCCCCGCAGCCTGACCAAACTCTTTGCCGAGTTGTCCTTGCCGCAACGATTCGCGGCTTCTCGCCTCAGTCGGCGCCCGAGCCTGTCGCTCCATGCTGACTTCAAACTTTCGATTGTGAGGAGAGGCACATGTTAACGAGAACCTTCGTACGGCGTTCCTGGCGAAATCTCTTGAGGGGACTGAGCTTGCTGGCCGCAGTCTCCATGGTTACAATCTCGACGCTCCACGCACAAAACACCAGTTCCTTGCACGGTGTTATCTCCGACGCGCAGGGCGGCGTGGTCCCCGGCGCGGTCGTTGCGCTGAACAGCGCGAGCACTGGAGCATCCCGGCAGGTGGTTACCGACAACACCGGGACGTATCAATTCCTCCAGGAAATTCCGGGCGAGTTTACGTTGACTGTCACCAAGCCAGGCTTCTCGACAGCCACGCGGGAACGCGTGGTGCTGCAGGTCAATACTTCCGCGACGCTCAATATCCAACTGGAAGTGGGGACCACCGGTCAAACGGTCAACGTGACGGCTGAAACTTCGATGGTCAGCACCTCCGACGCCTCGATCGGCAACGCGTTCACGGAGCATTCCATACGGCAGTTGCCGCTCGACACGCGCAACGTCGTTTCACTGTTGAGCCTGCAACCGGGCGTCACTCCCACTGGCGAGGTGATGGGATCGCGCCGCGATCAAAACAACATCACCCTCGACGGCGTGGATGTGAACGATAACGAGAACTCGGGTATCGGCGGCCAAGCCGACGTCGGATCTCAGCAGGGTTCCAACGCCACCGGCCAGACTGGCATCGCCGGCTTCAATTCCGTGTTGCCGATCCCTCTGGATTCCGTCCAGGAGTTTCGCGTTACGGTAGCCGGCCAGGGCGCTGACGAAGGCCGCTCGTCGGGCGGGCAGGTAGTACTGATCACCAAGAGCGGCACCAATCAGCTACACGGGTCGGCGTACGAATACAACCGCAACACAGTTACGGCGGCGAACAGTTGGTTCAATAATTTCAGCGGAGTCCCAATCACGCCTCTGAACCGCAACCAGTTCGGTGCGTCGCTGGGAGGACGGATCAAGAAAGACCGCATATTCTATTTCTTCAATTACGAGCGCCGTATCGATGCCAGCGACGCAGCCGTGGAGCGCGATGTGCCGACCCAAAACTTGAGACAAGGGATCTTGACGTTCGCCGACGCCAACGGAAACAACTATACGCTCGGCCCGGCGGCGATAAAACAGATCGACCCTCTGCACATCGGCGAAAATCAGGCATATCTCAACATCCTGAACCAATACCCGGTTGGCAACAATCCAGCTTATGGAGCAGACGGCGGTTTGAATTTCACCGGGTACCGCTTCAACGCACCCGACGACTTGGATAATCGCGCCTACGTGGGGAAGATGGATTTCATTCTCGACAGCGCGGCCAAGCAAACACTCTCGGTGCGGGGCACCCTATCGAACTCAAATCAAGATCAGGCCACTGCTCTCGCCCAGTTTCCAGGCCAGTCCCCCGCCAGCGTATTGTTGAACAATAGTAAAGGGATCGCTGCTACCTACACCGCTATTTTGACACCCAGCTTGATCAACAACCTCACGTTCGGCTACACCCGCCAGGGCTTGACTTACTCAGGAACATCCGGTGATGCGTTTGCATTGGCCCCGCTCGACACGCTATCGAACTATGCAGCGCGCGCCAACGGGCGAATTCTGCCGGTCGACAACATCGTGGACACGCTTACGTGGACCAAAGGCAAGCACACCATTAGCACTGGCCTGAATTTCCGCGTCATGACGAACAACAAGTTCACCTACTCGCAGTCCTACCCCAGCTACGGGTTCGCCAACGCCGTGGGGGTGGGCCTGGGCGAAGATATTCAGACCGACCTCACCAATTACATGGTGGCCAAAACTGGCAATGCCAACTTCGCGCTCAACGATCCGTTCAATGATGCGTCGGCCCTCGGAATCTTGCTTGGCTTGGTCAACAATACTCAAGTGACCTATCAGGTCGGCAAAGGTGGCACGTTGCTACCGCAAGGAGCACCACAGGCACGCGCCTTCGCGATGCGCGAGTACGAGGGTTTCGTCAGCGATCAATGGCGTGCGTCGCGCGAACTGACCCTCACGTTTGGCTTGCGCTACACCAACGATCGGCCGCCGTATGAGAAAAACGGGCTGCAAGTGGCCCCCACTGTTGGGCTGAATCAATACTTCGCGGAGCGCGACTACCTTGGATCGATTGGCGTTCCTTCCAACGCCATGCCCGACTCGATCCTCAGCTACGCCCTCAATGGTCCCGTCAACGGCAAGCCGAGCTGGTGGAACCCCAACGACAACAACTTCGGTCCGCGGTTTGCGCTGGCATTTAGTCCCAAGGATCGCGGCGGACTGCTTCAAGCGATCTTCGGGAACAGCGGCGTTTTCCGCATGGGCGGCGCGCTGCTTTACGATCGCTTCGGCAGCGAGCTGATTACTCAGTTCGACCAGTTCGGTTCGTTCGGCTTGGCGACAACGCTGGGCAACCCGCTCTCGTATAACTTCACAACGTCGCCCCGCTACAACGGGACGGTGCCGACGCTCCCCGCTGCTCCCACCGTGGGCTTCCCCTACACTCCGCCCGACATTATGGCGATTGAAGGCGAGTTCCAGGGGATCTATCCGGACTTGAAGTCGCCCTATTCGGTCCTGATGAATGCGTCGTTTGCGCGCCAGTTGCCCGGCAAACTGACCATGGAGATTTCCTACGCCGGCAGACTTTCCCGCAGGCTATTGCTGCAAGGCGACGTGTACACGCCACTCGAAAACTTGCTGGATCCGGCGTCTGGCCAGACCTGGACGACGAGCATGACGGCGATTCGCCAAACCTACAACTCGATCTGCGCCTCCATGGGAAATAACACGCAGAATTGCAATCCGAGCAGTGCGGCGGCGGCAGTGATGGCCAATCCTTCGTTGGTGCCGAACAATCCGTACATTCAGGATATGTTCGCGGCCGTCAAGAACGCTTTCTTCCCCGGCAGCGCTTCCGCCAACTATTTCTACGGCATTTACGGTGTGTACGGAGGCAGCTATCTGGACATGCTGCACTCAGCGGACCGGATTCCCGGCGAGTACACCGCGCCTGGCACCTGCGCCTCTAAATTCGGCTGCTACACGTTCTTCGCTCCGCAGGGAAGCTCTATGCCCACTTGGATGAACGCCGGTGACGCCAACTATGATGGCGGCACGTTCAGCTTGCGGCGCGCTTTCAGCTCAGGGCTCTCCATGGATTTCAATTACACCCTCTCGCATTCCATCGACAACGCGTCGGCTGCCGAAGGCGCTTCCGGACAGGACGGCGCGGTGATTCAGAACGTATTCAAACCCGGTCAATTCCGCGGCTCGTCCGACTTCGACATCCGCAATTTAGTGAACATCGACGTGGTGTACGAATTGCCGATCGGCAAGGGCAAACCGTTCTGGAGCGGCGCGCCGGGCTGGGCGAATGAGATGTTTGGAGGCTGGCAGATTTCCAGCATTATGCGATTCTCGAGCGGCCTTCCCAGCGTCGTTCAAGGCAACGAGACCTGGGACACCAACTACTGGCAAAATACCCTGGCTATCGCCACCGCTCCGTTCAAGACCCAAACTCAAATCGACAGCAACGGTATCCCGAGTTTGTTCTCCACCACAAACGCGGCAAATGACTTTGCGGACGCCTACCCCGGGAACGTGGGGACTCGGGCGCTGGTGCGACTGGCTGGCATGGTCAACTTCGATATCGGCGTTGCGAAGTCTTTCCCGCTGCCCTGGGAGGGCCATCGGATCCAGTTCCGCGCCGAAGCTTACAATGCGTTTAACAACGTGAATTTCATCCAGCCCAGCCTGGCGCTTTACAATCCAAGCACCTTCGGCGAGTATCAAAGTACGATGCCGCCGCGCGAAATGCAGTTTGCTCTGCGCTATGAATTCTGAGCCGCGACCGTGAGGAAGCGGTCTTTACGCTCACTTCTCGTTCTCTTAACCCTGAGTGGCGTGCTCCTGCGCGCCACAACGGTCCTGGATTACATCCCGCTCTCTATCGATGGCAAACCTGTGCCGCTCGCCTCCTATCGCGGCAAGGTGCTCCTGATCGTCAACGTCGCCAGCCACAGCATTTTCACTCCCCAATATGAAGGTTTGCAAGCCTTGTATGCGAAATACCAGGACCAGGGTCTGGTGATTCTCGCGTTCCCGAGTAATGACTTCGGTCAAGAAGAGCCCGACGGCAACGACGCCATCCAGCAGTTCGCCGCCGGCAAATACAAGGTCACGTTTCCGATTTTCGCGAAGATCTTGCTCACGGGCGAGCATATGTCGCCGCTCTATCAATTCCTGACCGACAAGCAAGCCAATCCAACCACCGGCGGCCCCATCCGTTGGAATTTCACAAAGTTCCTGACGGACCGCGATGGCAAGCTCGTGCAGCGTTTCGAGCCCAACGTCACGCCTGACTCTCCCGAACTCGCCGCAGCGATCGAGAAAGCGCTGCGGCGGGAGAAAGACAAGCGCGACGGCATCGCCCGCATGCGGGCCCCGCGGAGTTTTGTTGCGATATACTGTAATATCCAATCGGCCATGTAGCCACCTTGTGCCCTGCTGCACGGACGGTTGAGATGCGAAAAAGCCTACCGATTTTATCCGCGCTGTTCCTGGTGTCGGGCGTCTTGAGCGCCGCTGGCAATCCGCCTTCCTTCACCGTCGGCTGGTCCGTTTACGTGGGTTGGGATCCTTACCAGTACATGGCTAAGTCCGGGATGCTCAAGAAGTGGGCGGACAAGTACGGCGTCGCGATCAAGGTCCAGCGTTTCGACTACGCGCCTTCGCTCGACGCCTTCGTGGCAAAGAACATCGATGCTTGCGTGATGACCAACATGGAAGCGCTCGACATGCCTGCGGCCGCCGGCGTCGATACCACATCCATCATCACCGGCGATTACTCCAACGGCAACGATGCCGTGCTCGTGCGGCACAATCTAGCCCTCGGCCAGATCCCTGGCAAGCGCGTATTGCTGGTCGAAAAAACCGTCTCGCAATACCTCTTCGAGCGCGCCATGGCGCTCAATAACCTGGGCGGCGATCTCAAGCGCGTCAAATATGTCAATACCTCCGACTCCGACATTGCGGGCGCGTTTCTGAGCGACACCAGCCAGGACGTGGTGGTCACCTGGAAACCGCTTGTCTCGCAAATCCTCAAGGGCAAGGGAATCACGCGCATCTTCGATTCTTCGAAAATCCCGGGCGAAATTCTCGACTTGCTGGTTGTCCGAACCGATATCCTCAACCGGCCGGATGGCTCCGGCCAACGATTCGCCAAGGCCATTGTGGGCGCATGGTACGAGCTAACGTCTCAAATGTCCAAACCCGGGCCTGAGGGCGACAAGGTCCTTTCCTCGATCGCCAACGTTTCCGAAGACACCCTGGATTCCTATAAAGAACAACTTTCCACCACGCACCTGTTCTACACTGCTCCATCCGCGGTCGAAATGACGAACTCCGCTCAGTTGAAGAAGACCATGGAACTCGTTCGCCAGTTCTGCTTCTCGCACGGCCTGCTGGGCGACAAGACCGGCTCGCCCGACGACGTCGCCATTCGCTTCCCCGATGGTTCCGTCCAAGGCAAGAAGGAACACGTCCGCCTGCGGTTCGACGCGTCCTACATGGAACTCGCCGCTCAAGGCAAACTGTGAGGATGACGTGAGCGTACTTCAAATTCACGCCCACCCCACCCGGACCACCGTCTGGATTCTCTCCTGGTTTCTGTTTGTCACCGGTGTAATTAGCTACTTCTGGGTGTCGCGCGAGCGGCACCGCGACAACCCGGACGATCGCGTAATGCCCACGCTGCGCCAGATGAGCCAAGCCTTTGTCGACGCAACACTGAAGCCGGCCGAAGACGACGAAGCCGCGGCAAATGCCTCCCAACAATCGCTGGCCACGCGAGTCCGGAACAGCATGCTGTGGAAGGATACGGCCGCAACGGGACGGCGCTTCCTGATTAGCATGGCTCTTCTGTTTCCGGCCGTGCTGCTCGGCCTGCACATGGGGATGTTTCCGCACGTGGGTGCGTTCTTCCTGCGCTTCGTGCTGTTTTTCGATAAAATTGTTGCCCTGTCGCTGCTCCCGATTCTTTTCATCGCATTCGGTATCGACGAGCTGGCGAAGGTTATGTTGATCGTGGTTGGCGTGGCGCCGACCATCATACTGGATGCCTTCAATCTCACACGCAGCGTGCCGAAAGAGCAGATCGTGAAGGGCTTCACCCTGGGCGCCGGGGATTTCTCCATCACTTACCGGATCGTTCTCAAACAAATCTGGCCGCGAGTGTTGAACAGCATCCGGCTCAATCTGAAGTCGGTAATGCTGTTCCTGTTCGCCGGCGAAATGATCGCATCCACCGACGGCCTCGCTTATCGCATCGCTCTGCTACGCCGCCACATGGGCATGGATACTATCATCCCGTACGTGTTATGGGTGGCGTTGCTGCTATTCTTAGTCGATTTCGGAATGCGGACGTTGAACCGGAAACTGCATCCCTGGTTTCAGGAGGCCTGAGTTTCAGGAGGCATGACGCGCGTGGCCACCGCACAAACGCTGTTGGAGGAAAAGACTGAACCGGCGGGTCTGGGAATGCGCGCATTGATTTGCATCCAGGACGTCCTGGTCGAGTATGGCCAGCCAGGCAAGCCCTCCAAGCGTATCTTGAATGGCCTCAGCCTGGACATCCGTGCGGGCGAGTTCATTTCCATCGTTGGACAAACGGGCTGCGGAAAGTCTACCTTGTTGCGGCTGGTGCTCGCCGAGGAAATGCCAACGCGTGGGCAGGTGTTGGTCGAGGGGAGCCCGCGCCAGCAACCGGATCGCCGCTGCGGATATGTGCCCCAAAAATATTCCCTGTTCCCGGACCGTACGGTGCTCGAGAACATTACGTTTGGCCTCGAAGTGACCGAGATCGGAATCTTGGGCGGCTTTTCACCGGCCCGGCGGGTGCGCCGCAAGGAATTTCAGTCCGAGGCGATCGGATATCTGCACCGCATGGGCCTGCGTGAATCGGACGCGTCCAAATACCCGCACCAGCTTTCCGGCGGCATGCAGCAGCGTGTCGCGATCGCGCAAGCGCTCATTATGCGGCCCAAGATCCTGCTGATGGATGAGGCCTTCAGCGCGCTCGATCCGGGCACGCGCGCCGGAATGCAGCGGCTGATCAAGGACCTGTGGCGTGAGACCGGCACCACGGTTCTTTTCGTAACCCACAACCCGCGCGAGGCTGTGATCCTCGCGACGCGCGTCATCGCTCTGGGCCGCACCGGCGCGGATGAGGATGGAGCAAACATAGTCCTGGATCTTTCCGTACCTGATACGGGTGACGAGCTGGCAATCGCGGCTCTGGTTCAGCGCGTGGAACGGACCACGTTCCCAGGCGGCGCGGAAAGCGACGAACAAACCGGCGCCCCAGAAGTCTAAACTAAGCAAGTACAATCAAAAGTCCATGTCCTTCTACAAGAACCATGCTCCGAAGCATCGGGAACACACCAGAGAAGTGAAACTTCCAGAACTCGAAGGTATGAAAGCTCTTCGTGATGAGGGCCAAATTCCGTCGCGCCAGTGGGAGCAGGAAGTGCGGCGCGGCAAGGAATTCGGCCTGGAATGCGTCGATTCCATCCAGGACAAGACCGAGATCAGTTGCTTTCAGCGTGGCGAACTGCCGCACTGGTCCGGCATCAACACGTTCCTCAAGACCCCTTACCTGGAGGACGTACGCAAAGTGGGCGAGTACGACGTTGCATTTGTCGGTGTGCCCTTCGACATCGGCACCACGTACCGCGCCGGGACGCGCTTCGGCCCGCAAGGAATTCGCCGCATCTCGTCCTTGTACACGACTTACAATTTCGAAATGGGCGTCGACCTCCGTGAGTCGCTTAAGATGTGCGACGTCGGCGATATTTTTTGCCCCGCCAACATCACCAAGAGTCACGACCAGATTACCAAGGGCGTCGCGCACATCCTATCGCAAGGAACGCTGCCCATGATCATGGGCGGCGACCACTCCATCGGCTTCCCCTGCGCGCGCGGCGTCGCGCAATGCATTGAGGGCAAGGTTGGCATCATTCACCTGGACCGCCACATCGACACGCAGGAAAAGGACATGGACGAGATCATGCACACTTGTCCGTGGTTCCATGCCACCAACATTCCGAATTGCCCGCCGACGAATCTCGTGCAGGTCGGCATTGGCGGCTGGCAGGTTCCGCGTCCCGGCGTCAAGAAAGGCCGCGAGCGCGGATCAACGGTGCTGACGATTTCCGACATCGAGCGCATCGGCATTGATAAGACCATCGAGATCGCGCTGGAAGTGGCTTGGAAAGGCGCGAGCGCCGTCTATCTTTCCTTCGACGTCGATTCCGTAGACGCCGGATTTGTCCCCGGCACCGGATGGCCCGAGCCTGGTGGTTTCCTTCCACGCGAGGCTCTCGCGATCTTGAAAGGCGTGGCCGCCGAAGGCATCGCGGCCATGGAAGCCGTTGAGGTTTCCCCGCCCTACGACATCTCCGACATCACGGCCCTCGTCGCCGTGCGAGCAATGGTGGACGTGCTGGCCTCCATGACCAAGCACGGCCGGATCGGCGGGAAACTGCACTGACTCCCGCGTTCATCCTCGCCACCGATTTCGACTGCGGGGACGCGAGTGCAGTAGCCTCGGCTTGCGAGCCGATTCTCGGTTTCCGGCCGGCAGTGGAACTGGTTGCCGTCGATACCTTGTCGTCCGCAATCTCTCGCAACGGCCCAGGAGAGATCTTCGTGCTGCCCACCGCTCTCGATTTCAATCTGCTGCAGCGCGAGGCTCTCGGACATGCGATCGCTGAGGCCCGGCGAGCCAATCCGCAACTCAGCATTCATCACGACGACGTCGACCCCACGCATCCCTTGGTGGTCCAGGCTCTCGCCGATCAAGTCGCACGCGCCATCTCGCCTGACGCGCGATCCCTCCAGCACATCGGCCTGATACTCGCCGCCAGCGGCCACGGCGATGCGGGCAGCCGCGCAAATAGTTACCGGCTGATGCGTCTGGTGTGGGAACAACTCGGCCTCGCCGCCGGCGAAGTCGGATTTGTCCGGCATGCCCAGCCGTTTCTCGCGCAAACCTTCGAAAACTGTGCGCAGCGCCCCTTGAACTGGATAATCCTTCCCGAAGCCCAATGGAAAACCGAACACGTCGAGTTTGCGAGCGTGATCCTCGAGAATTTCCAGCGCCAGCATCCCGAAGCCGCCGCCTGGCGCATGGCCGAGCCGCCGGGCGATCATCCGGTACTCACCGCGTGGCTCACGCAGCGGATCGCGCGTCTATGGAACGAGAAGCGCGCACGCGAGTCCGCGCGGCTCGCATCGCCAAAGCGAACCGCTGCCTCTGCTGAATCCCGTGCCATCGGCGAGGGCGAAATCGCACGCGTTTCCGATCGCCAACAGATGTCGTGTCTGCTGGAACGAGTTCTCCCTCCGGCGAAGCCCGAGCGCGTGCTCGTCAAAGTTACTTGGCACGGCTATGCCACTGGAACCTACACGGATCCAGCCGCGCTCGATCTTTTGCTCGGCGCTCTGCCCGCGCCTGCGATCATTCTTGAAGGACATACCAGCAGCCGCAATACAGAAGATGCGGGATTCGACTGGGAAACCCAAGCGCGCGAAAACCGTGCCTGGATACGGCAACAAGACGCGGAGTATTTACGCCGCACCGGTCTCGCCGCCGTCCTGGCCAAACACCACGCCGAGTACGTTAACATTACCGAGACCTACTGGGACGGCGCCTGCAATAAAGACAACGTTCCCGAAGTGCTGCTCCAATACACCGGCTCTCCGATGATCAGCTTCGCGAAATTCAAGGGTCCCACGCGGCTTGCGATTTCGAATCTCTTTGGCTTGATTCCCGATCCGTTGCGGTCAGCCTGGCATGGGCCGAACATCACTTACTTTGCGCGCGTCTGCTGCGACCTTGCCAAAGTCTATGGCGCGCTGTTTCCGCTCATCGGCATCAACGAGGCTTTGTATTCCGCCGTGCGATGGAACCGCAAAGGCCTCTACCGCAGCCGCTGGGGTAATTACGATTTGATCTCGAACGCGGGATACGTCACGGCGAGCAGCAATCTGCTCACTGCCGATATTCTCGCCAGCCGCCTCGCGGGGCAAGACGTGAATCGCAGCGCATTCTTCGATGTGGTGCGCGCCGAGTTGGGCTGGGATGCGTCCGCCGCCGCCGATCCCCTTCCGCAAGACGTCCAGTGCCTGTTTGCCTGATGCTGCCCTTGCTCCAGCTCCAGCAGCTTGCCGACAGTGCCTTCCCGATCGGAGGCGCTGCACACTCATTCGGCGTCGAGGCGCTGGTGGATGCAGGACTTCTGAACACGGAAACTCTAGAGGAGTTCTTACAGGATTATCTCTGCGAAACCGGCGCGCTCGAAGCCGCTTACTGCCGGGCGAGCTGTGGGGCCGACGTCGGCGAATGGCTGACCTTAAACGCCGAACTCGGTGCTCGCAAACTAGCGCGCGAATCCCGCGACGCTTCCGCCGCCATGGGCCGGCGATTCCTGCGCCTGGCTGCGAACATTTCTAGTAACGACTTATTGATCGCCGCATCCGACCTGCAAGCCGAAACTCATCTGGCGACCTGCTTCGGTCTTGTTGCCGGAACCTTGGGAATTGATCCGACCACTGCCGCTGCCGCTTATCTTCAACAATCCATGACCGCGCTCGTCTCCGCGTGCCAGCGCTTGCTTCCGCTGGGGCAAACGCAAGCGCATCAGATTATTTGGAACCTGAAACCGGCCATTATCGCCGCAGTGGAGCGACGCGTCATGGAGCCTGCGCTGACAAGTTCCTTCACGCCTCTACTCGACGTCGCTTCCGCCCGCCACGCTACGCTGTACACGCGCCTGTTCATGAGTTGAGTGATGGCGCCGTCTTCAAACCTCCACTTGTCTTTTGAAGCGAATGACACAGGCGCGACCATTTTGCGCGTCAAGCAACAGCAGCCGCCCTGGCGTGTCGTTCGTGGATTCCGCTCGCCGTCCGGAGAAACGCTGGCGCATGTTCACAATCTCTCCGGCGGAATCCTCGATAGCGATACGTTGCACTGCCAAATGGATGTCGGCGCCGGAGCGCAAGCGCAAGTCACGTCCACTGGCGCCACCCGGGTCTATCGGAGCCGTTCGCCCGAAGGCCTCGCATCGCAGCGGATGCACGTCAGCATCGCGGCCGGCGCGTACTTGGAATACTTGCCCGATCAGTTGATCCCTTTCGCTGGTTCGCGCTTCGAGCAGACGGCCCGCGTGGAACTCGAGCGCGGCGCTTCGCTCGTCTGGTGGGACCGCGTCGCACCCGGCCGCGAAGCCTCCGGCGAGGTTTTTCGATTTCACTCCCTGGCATCGCATTTCGAACTCATCGCCTGCGGACAGCCCATCGCGACGGAGCGCTGGACCCTCACGCCGCTCGGCACTCCTGGTGTGACGCGCCTGGATTCGATAGCAATGCTCGGACCGTTCCGCCATTTCGCCTCCTGCTATGTGTGCCGCGCTGGTGAACCTCCAGCCTATTGGAAGACCCTCGAAGCGCAGCTGCAAATCATCGCGGACCAGCTTTCCAGCTCTGAGATATTATGGGGGGTGACCTCGTTAAGGGCGCATGGCCTGGTGATCCGCGGCGTCGCGATCCATGGGCGCGCTCTGGCAAGCGGACTGGTCGAATTTTGGAAAGCCGCCAAGTGGTCTCTTTGTGGCCGGGTCGCCACGCTGCCCCGAAAAGTTCATTGATTTACTGAGGTGACCGAAGGAGGATCGTAGTGCATCTGACTCCGCGCGAGCAGGAAAAGCTCTTGATCTTTACCGCTTCCGAACTGGCCAAAAAGCGGCGCGCGCGAGGCCTCAAGCTCAACTATCCCGAGGCTATGGCGATTCTCTCCGCCGAAGTGCTCGAAGCGGCGCGGGATGGGAAGAGCGTCGCCGACATCATGAGTTTGGGCGGCTTCATCCTCACGCGCGCGGACGTCATGGATGGCGTCGCAGAGATGATTCATGAAGTCCAAGTGGAAGCCACTTTCCCGGACGGCACCAAGCTGGTCACCATTCACGACCCCATTCAATAGGAGATCCAAATGCACCCTGGCGAATACTTCCTCGACGACGGCGATGTGGAATTGAACGCCGGCCGCTCCACGGCGCAAGTGGTGGTCCGTAACACTGGCGACCGGCCCGTGCAGGTTGGCAGCCACTATCATTTCTTTGAAGTCAATTCCGCGCTCGATTTCGATCGCGCCGCGGCTTACGGCATGCGTCTGGATATCGCGGCCGGCACGGCCATCCGCTTTGAGCCCGGCGAAGAGAAAGAAGTGCCGCTGGTACCATTCGCTGGCCGTCGATTCGTGTACGGCCACAACGGTAAAGTGAATGGGGCCTTGAGCTAATGAGTGTGAAGATCCCGCGCCGCACCTACGCCGATTTGTACGGACCCACGCGAGGCGATCGCGTGCGCTTGGCCGATACCGAATTGATCGCCGAAGTCGAACGCGACTACGCGGTCTATGGCGATGAGATCACATTCGGCGGAGGTAAGGTGATCCGCGACGGTATGGGTCAAAGCTCCACCGCCACGCGCGAATCCGAGCATGGCGCGCTGGATTTGGTGATCACCAACGCGCTGATCATCGATCATTGGGGCATTGTGAAGGCCGACGTCGGCGTTCGAAACGGCCGCATCGTGAAAATTGGAAAGGCCGGCAATCCGGATACGCAGGCCGGCGTGGACCCCGATCTCGTTGTTGGTGCTTCCACCGAGGTGATCGCGGGCGAAGGCAAGATCCTCACCGCGGGCGCCATCGATAGCCACATCCATTTCATCTCGCCGCAGCAGATCTACGAAGCGCTCTCCAATGGCACCACCACCATGCTCGGCGGCGGTACTGGTCCGGCTACCGGCACCAACGCAACCACTTGCATGCCGGGCCGATGGAACCTGGAGCAGATGTTTCGCGCGGCCGAGGCCTGGCCCATAAACTTCGGATTTCTCGGCAAAGGAAACGCAGCGACGCGCGAGCCTCTGGCGGAACAAATTCTCGCGGGAGTCTGCGGCCTGAAACTGCACGAGGATTGGGGTACCACACCCGCAGCCATTGATGCCTGCCTGCGCGTGGCCGACGAGTTCGACATTCAGGTCGCTATACACACCGACACGCTGAATGAAGCGGGTTTCGTTGACGACACTATCGCCGCCATCGCCGGGCGAACCATCCACACCTACCACACAGAAGGCGCGGGCGGAGGGCATGCACCCGACATCATTAAGATTGCCGGGCTGCCCCACATCCTGCCGTCTTCCACCAACCCTACGCGTCCGCTCACGGTGAACACGATCGCCGAGCACCTGGACATGCTGATGGTCTGTCATCATCTGAATCCGCAGGTACCCGAGGACGTCGCCTTCGCCGAAAGCCGCATCCGGCAGGAGACCATCGCAGCCGAAGACATTCTGCACGATCTCGGCGCCATCAGCATGATGTCGAGTGACTCGCAAGCCATGGGCCGCATCGGCGAAGTGGTGACGCGCACCTGGCAAACGGCGCACAAGATGAAGGTGCAGCGCGGTCCGCTCGCAGGGGATTCTACTCGTAACGACAACCAGCGCATCAAGCGTTACATTGCTAAGTACACCATCAATCCCGCCATCGCTCATGGAATCGCGAACGAAGTGGGGTCCATCGAAAATGGCAAACTCGCTGATCTGGTGCTCTGGAATCCCGCATTTTTCGGAGTGAAGCCCGAAATGGTGATCAAAGGCGGATTCATCGCGTGGAGCGTGATGGGCGATGCCAACGCCTCCATCCCCACGCCTCAACCCGTACTCTATCGTCCGATGTTTGGATCCTTCGGCGCAGCACCCCAAGCAATCGCCGCCACCTTCATCTCGCGCGCCTCGGTACCGCACGTGCAAAAACTCGGCCTCGGCAAGCGGCTGGTGCCCGTCGGGAATTGCAGAACAATCGGGAAAGCGGATATGATCCACAATTCAGCCACGCCTCATATCGAAGTGGACCCGGAGACTTATGAAGTCCATGCCGACGGCGAGCTTCTGACCTGCGAACCCGCCAGCATCTTGCCGCTGGCGCAGCGCTATTTTCTTTTCTGAATCCTTCTATTTTGAATCATGAGCCATAATCACACCCATCGTGCATTTCGGATTGGCGTCGCAGGCCCGGTCGGCAGCGGTAAGACCGCGCTCGTCCATGTCCTGAGCCAGAGCTTATGGCCGGCGGTCAATCTGGCCGTCGTGACCAATGATATTTACACACGGGAGGACGCCGAATTTCTGATCCGTCAGGGCACGTTGCCGGCGGACCGAGTGACGGGCGTCGAAACTGGAGGCTGCCCGCATTCCGCAATCCGCGAGGACGCCTCCATGAACTTGGAGGCAATCGAGGATTTGGAGCGCGCCCACTCGGGCCTCGAGTTGGTGTTCATCGAAAGCGGCGGTGACAATCTCGCCGCGGCCTTCAGCCCCGAGTTGGTGGATGTATCCATCTACGTGATCGACGTCGCCGGCGGCGACAAGATTCCGCGCAAGGGCGGACCAGGCATCATCCGCTCCGATTTGCTGGTCATCAACAAGATCGATCTCGCGCCGTATGTTGGAGCTTCGCTCGACGTGATGGATCGTGACGCGCGAAAAATGCGCGGCGATCGCCCGTTCCTGTTCACGAATCTGCGCGCGGGTCTGGGCGTTCCCGAATTAACGGCGTGGGTGCAACAAAAAATGAGCCTGCCCCCGGAAGCGCGTCACAGAGTGGTCACGGTAAAGGATCTCGAAGGCCGGCCCGCGCGGCATTCTCACTCGCACGCGCACTAACGGGCTTGGCGCAGACCGCTCTGGATTGCTGCAACGTCGGACGGCCGGAGTTCCAATTGGCCCGAAGTTAATTCTCTCGCCGATAACGCGGGTTGTGCGACGCCGTCCTCGCCGTGCTCATCGGTGTCCGCCACCATGTGATACAGCTCGTGGGCCAGAACCCGGCCCATCGCACGGCCGAGCAGAACATTTCCTCGAAGCTGATCCCCCGCTATTCGAGCACTCTGTACAGCGCCGCGAATGTTGTCGCAAGCCAGATCCCCGAACGGGAGAATTACGCCGTTCACTTCGTGCGACCAGCCGAGCGGGCCAGGCACCAGGAACGCCGGCGGTCCGTCCATGTCGCAACGGCCCACCAGCTTCACCACTACCAGGAGCCCGTCGACCCCTTGAGCAGGTTCGCCAAGTTGCCAATGTAAGGAAACGCCAGATTTTTTCAGGATGCGGGCCGCCTCGCGACCCATCTCGCGAATGGCCGCTCGGGAATATCGTCCATCTGGCATCACCACGGCGGTCACCTGGGTTGATAAGGGGTTTGACGGCTGGGCTGACGGCTGGCCGGCCAGAATGGGGGCAGCGCAAAAAAACAAAGCAAGCGCCGAACGTACGTAGTTTAGCGTCACAATTCCCTCGACAAAGAGGCTGGAGCTTACACGGCTCCGACGTGATTATACATGCAATAATGCACGGTTGTTTAACACCCTGCCGGTACATCGGTCGATTTGGTGCAAACCTACATGGGCCAGATAGTGAAATCGCGAAACGCCATTCGCACCGGTGTCTTCATGTGCGCCAGTGCGTCGTTCAACTCCAGTAGCTGGCCGCGGCCCATATCGAGCGAGTGCTCGTCCGGCTGATACTTCGTGCCTACTTTGTAATCCAGATAGGGCGTGCGGGACTGCTCGATGTGGCAGCCGACAATGTGCGTGACAATTTTCCCTTCGGTGAAGCGGACCATTCGTTCGGTGCTGGCGACGAAAGCGGGAAAGTCGTGCACGTACAAACGGCCGGGATAGAGACTGTCGCCGGCATCCAGGATTCCCGTCTGGCGATCGTAGTAGGCCAAGCTCAGCACGTCGTGGCCGGGGATGGGGAAGACATCGATGACCCGGCCGCCCAGATCGATCTTGCCCATACCGTCGGGCCAGTGCGGAATCTCGAAGGTCTGCATGGTCGCTTCCATGCTGAGCTGCACAACGGTGGTGTTGGCGCGCGCACGAAACTGCGCGTCCCCGGCAATGTGGTCGTCGTGCGAATGCGAGTGCCCGACAATCAGCGGCGGTGGCGGCTTATGATTGCGCGCCGCCCATTCGTCGATGACACCGGAAACCGCGGAGGCGACATGCGTTTCACCCGCGCCGGTGTCGATCAGCAAAACCTTATCGCTGCCGAAGAAAAGGTACAAAAACGGCTTCTCATAGTTGACGCAGCCGTTCTCCCGCAAAATGTAGAGGTCGGGATTGTAGGCGTGAATCTCCCATTCGGGCGCGTCTCCACACCTTGGCCCGCCCGTATGCCAAGCCAGAGGAAGCGAGCCCGCGCGAACGCCGCCACCATCAGGTTCCGGGGCTTGTGCCCAGTAACAACCGCACACGAGCAACAATCCCAGGCTGAGAGGGAGTGATCTCATTACCTTCTACCGCGCCCAGACCGCCGACAAATGCTACGGCAGAAGTTTATTTGACGCTGTCGATCGTGATCGTGTCGTCCTTCAGTTTGCCAGTCACTGTGACATCCTGGCCCGCGTTGCCCACAATCTTTTCCTGATTGGCGATCTTGTAGATTTTTCCGTCCGGGGTCACCAGGACCGCCGGTGAACCACCCTTGATGCACTTCTGTGCGCAGGCGGCATCGCCCTTCATTGCCGGAATGCCGGAGCACTTCTGATCCTGGACGAAACCCTTAAATTCCGCAGCCATACCGCTTGCCGCAAGTCCCATGGTCATCAAGGCTACCGCGCTGATCTTTTTCATGTCATCTCCTGTGAGCGCCGCTTGGCGACTCAAGACAACTATACCCTAGTTCTGTGGCTCCGCCCGGAAGGGCTAGCGCTTATCGACCACAATCACGCCGCCTTTGACCACCACTTTGGTTTTCAGCCAATTCCAATAGCCTTCCAGCGGATTGCCGTCCAGAAGAATCAGGTCGGCGAGCTTGCCAGCTTCGAGCGTTCCGAGCTGGCCGCTCATCTGGATGTAGGACGCCGTATTCGGCCCCATCAGCTTGATGAGGTCCTGCATCGAGAACATCAGATTGAAGCTCTTCAGCTCATGTTCCAGGCCAGCCTTCGGTTCATAGGTTGTGTCGGTGCAGTAGCCGAGAACGACGCCTGCATCCCATACGGTACGCGCATTCACCGGCATATATCCCGCTTCCTCACCCAGGCGGACTCCGCCGTCTATCGATTCGGGCCACGGCTTGCCGTTTCGGAAGCGCGGCTTATTGTCATCCGCAAACACCCCGAACACAGGCGCGCCAAAGCCGATCGTCGCCAATACTTTCACGCCCGCGGCAGCCACCTTTTTCGCGTCCTCCCTGCTCACCCAATCTTTATTGGGAAGGTGAACCAGCAGCGGCACACCGGCGTCCACGGCGGCCACCATCGCCGGTGAACTCACGGCATGGACCTGGACCAAAATGCCAACCTTCTTCGCCTCGTCCACCACGGCTCTGAGAACTTCCTTCTCTTTTTCCGTCGGTCCCGGTTCGGGAGTGAGGCCGATCTCACCCGTAAATTTGATTCCCTGCGCGGCCATCTTCCGTATCTCGGCGCGAGCCGTGTCCGGAGTATTTTGATTCAGCCTCAAGGACCCGGATGGGATGATGCGCGGTCCATTGATGAGGCCCTTCTCGATGTGATCCCTGAGCGTGATGTTTCCATCTGCCGGGCCGCCTCCTGAGAGGATGGTTGTGTAACCGGCTTCGAGCAGCGCTTGCATCTGCGCCTTCTCGTCGGGTCCGGTATTGATGTGCTTGTGTGCATCGATAAACCCAGGCATGGCAGTCATGCCTTTGGCATCGATGGTTTTAATATTGGTTTCCCGGCCACTCGCGGCCGCCGGCCCGCCGGGCTCCACGGAAGCGATTTTCCCAGCGCGCACCACGATCGATCCGTGCTCTATCACGGTGCCGTTGGCCACGATGATACGGGCATTGGTGATCGTGAGGTCCTGCGCGGAGAGGGACGCGATCGCCCCCAACGTCAGGCAGGCAAGTTTTGCCAAGGTGTATTGTTGCATGCCGATTATGATATATAAGTTAGACTCTTCGGTCAGCATCGCGATTCATGAACCCCATCACGACTCACCGAGTTCAGCTTTTACTTGCCTCATGGCTGGTTCTTCATGGCTGCCTGCTCCACGCCCAACAACCTTTTCTGAGCGAGGCGCAGTGGACGCTGATGCGCGAAGAGGCCAGCGGTCTGGCTCCGTATGAGAACCTGCGTAGCCTGACGCGTCTGCATCGGGTTCCGGCGACACCGGAGTTCGACCAGGCGGCCGAGTTCATGCTGATGCGCGCGAAAGAGTATGGGCTGCAGGGTGCGCACGCGGAGCAGTTTCCGATCGATGGCAAGATTCATTACGGACTGATGCGCTCGCATCTGGGGTGGCATGTGGAGGCGGCGCGCCTGTGGGAGCTTCAGCCGGAGCGCACGCTGCTGGGCGACTGGGCTACGGACCCGATCCGGCTGGCGGATTACAGCCACAGTGCGGACGTGGACGCAGCCCTGGTGGACGTAGGCGCGGGGACCAGCGAGGCGGACTACGCGGACAAGGACGTGCGCGGCAAGATCGTGCTGGCCGATGGCGCGCTGGCGACGGTTCAGCGGATAGCGGTGATGGAGCACGGCGCGGCGGGGATCGTGAGCGACATGCCGAACCAGACGACGGCGTGGTCGGGCCTGGACACCACCATTGTGCGCTGGGGGCATCTGGATGCACTCCTGCCAAGCGGCTTTGCGTTTATGGTGTCCAAGGGAACGGCAACGGCGCTGCGGGCGCAGCTTACGCGTGGGCGCCCGGTGACGCTAAGTGCGCATGTGAAGGCTGAGGTCGGGCCGGGGCACTGGACGGTTGTCACGGCAACCATACCCGGCACAGACCCTCAGGCGGGCGAGGTGGTCTATAGTTGCCATCTCGATCATCAGCGGCCGGGGGCGAACGACAATGCCAGCGGCTGCGTGACAATCCTGGAGTCAGCGCGGGTGCTCGCGAGACTGATCGAAAGCGGCAAGCTGCCGCGGCCCGCCAGAACGCTGCGCTTTATCTGGGGGCCGGAGGTGGAGGGCACCATGGCCTTCCTGAGCGGGCACCCCGATATACGGCGCTCCATGCGCGCCGATGTGCACATGGATATGGTGGGCGGCGATCCGTACAAGAACAAGTCCATCCTGCATGTGACGGAGACGCCGTGGTCGCTGCCGAGCTTCGTGACCGATGTGGGGGAGTTGTTCGCGGAGACCATCCGGGATAGTGCGGCGGTGTATGCCGAGGATGGCAGCCACCGAGAGGCCGCGGTGGTGGAGGATCGCAACGGGGCATCAGGTACGCGGAACGAATTTCTTTCCGACCGGACACCGTATGCTGAGGGCAGCGATCACGACGACTACGACTCGTCGACAATCGCGGTGCCGTCGCTCTACCTGCGGGACTGGCCGGATATTTATATTCACACCGATCACGACACGCTGGAGCAGATCGACCCCACCAAGCTGCGGCGGGTGGCTCTGTTGGGTGCGGCTTCCGGATACACCTACGCAGCGGCCGATGCCGAGCAGGCCAATGCGCTGCTTCCGTTCTTTGCGGCGCGCGCGCAACGGCGGCTGGCCGAGGGTTTTGAGCGGGCGCAGGGTCTGGTGAACGACAGCCGGATGCAGCCGCGGGAGGCCTGGTACGAGGCTCGCAACCTGATGACACAGATGCTGTGGCGCGAGCAGGCCGAGCTGCGGTCCTTCTCCACCTACGTGCAGAGCGATCCCGAAAAAGGTGTGGCCTTCAGCAAAGACCTGGATGCCCAGGTCGCGATGCTGAATAGGTGGATGGACCGCGCTGCAGCGCTACGTGGCGCGCACGACTTCCAGCCGCTGGCGCCCTGGCGTGGAGAACCGGACGCGTCTCGTATTCCAGTGCGCACGGCCGAATTTGGGCCGCTCACCTTCCAGAACGATGACGTGCTTGTGGACCGGCTGGGGAGCGAGCGTATGGGGAAGATCAAGCTGCTTGATAACGAATCGAACCGTCTGTTCCGGGTGCAGGACCGGGGGGCGCTGTACGCCTATGAGATCGTCAACTTCGTCGATGGCAAGAGGTCGGTAGGCGAGATACGAGACGCGGTGGCCGCGGAGTTTGGGCCGATCCCGCTGGATGTTGTCGCCGATTATTTGAAGGCTTGCGAAGAAGCGAAGATCGTGGCGCTTCGCTAGGGTTGCAAATGCCGCGACCGTGTTTTCAGTAAGTTTCTGGAGCCACCCGCGGGATCGAACCGGCGAGCTGCTGATTACAAATCAACAACAGACGTATTTTCAGAGACTTAGCAGTGGGCACACTGCTTTATCACCGTTGCGCGTCGTTGCTAGTTATCAAAGGCTTGGGCAGCCTTTGCGGACATGCGCTAGTAACGGCGCATAGCGCTTCTATGCGTGGGGTGGGCACAAAAGTGGGCACAGTCGCTTACATACGTGATGGGGCAACAGCTTTAGTCACCGGTCCTACTTCATGAAGTTTTAACGTCAGCCAACAGCTGGATACAACGGATCAACATCGTGGCGCGCAAAACTGTACTCAGATGCCCTCTCCGCCAGCATTTCCGCAAATCGTTCAGCTTGCGCCAATTCCACTTGGCCCTTCGTGCGATCTGGTATTCCCGTTATAAGCGCGTGGGCGGGATCACTCTCATCAGGTGAGTGTATGACGTCAAGTGTCAAATGCCGTGTTTGAATTGCAGAGACCGAACAGGCGCAATGCGACCTCGCTTTCGAAGTGTGCACGATGTATCTCAATAAGGTCCGGTGTTTCGAGGGAGACGGACAAGCCATCACGGTCGTTCCCGTTCTCACGAGGCACAAATGCGGCTTTCTTAACGCCTCCTCGGGCCTTGACCCAAGATCTCCTTACCTTCCGGAGTGTGTTAGCGGCCGCCGCTGCCGGTTCGCCAGGGAGTGGCGCCGTCGGTGTCATCTCGGGAAATGCAGAGCGCGACCATTCAACCACGACACGAGCCGTCGCAGAAGTTCAAAAGACTGCTCGTACTCGATGCGATAGCTCTCTTGATCCGAGTAGTACCAGTAAAACCGTTGGCTCGGCTGAAATGGACAAACAAGTTCCAGCTTCCGCCCTGCCATGGCCCATAGGATCCTGATCGCTCCGTCGCCGTCCGTGGAAACATCTTCGACCATCGGCATATCGAGACCGGCCTGCACGACGGAGAAAGTCACTCTGGTGGCCGCGGCAATGGCGGAGTTGCTTGGCCTCACCCTCCCGAACTCATCCGTTTCCGGGGCAGTGCTTAACAACTCAAGTTGACGACGGACTTCACTGTAAGATGCGAGCGCGAGCGCTGACGGTGCGTTCACTGTGGCAGTATCGCGGGAAATCCGCCTCAAAACCGTAAAGTCGCCCATTGTTTCTTAGTTATCATGAGTTCAGATGGCCGTGAAGCGCGACGTCTCTGAAACGACTCAGCTTCTTCTCAACTGGGTCGCTGGAGACGACGCCGCTCTCCACGCGCTCACCCCGCGGATTTACCGGGAACTCCGCGGTATGGCCGCCGCCTTCGTCCGGCGTAAGCGCGAACGGCACACGTTGCAGCCCACCGCGCTCGTGCACGAGGTCTACCTAAAACTGGTCGATGTCCGCAAGGCGGGCTGGAAAGACAAAGCGCAATTTTACGCCGTCTGCGCTCAGATCATGCGCCGCATCCTCATTGATGCCTCCCGCAGGGGATCCGCCGCTAGACACGGCTCGGTCTGAAGCGAATCAACCTCCGCGAAGTTCCTCACTTAAGCCATCGCAAGGACAGCCGCCTGATCGCTCTGGACGACGCGCTGAATCAATTGCAGGAAGCCGACCATCGCAAAGCCCGCATCGTGGAGTTGCGCTACGTTGGCGGTCTCAGCGTGGGAGAGACCGCCGCCGTGCTGAAGGTCTCGGAAGAGACCGTCACGCGTGATTGGCGTCTTGCGCGCGGATGGCTGGTGGCGGAGATTGGAAAAGCGATCTGAACAGATAACGCAGCCCGACCAAGAATATCGGCGCGATGCCCCGAAACGCTAGGACCTATCTGGAGTGATCCGGCGTGTGAGTGTTGGGGGCGGCGAAATCGGGACCGCCGGGTCACTTCGGATAGAGACGTTTGAAGGAAGCCGCTGGCGTTTGCGGAGGACGCGGTCAGCTATTTGAATGCCACTTTGGTACCCAAAGTATCCTGCTGAGCAGATCAGCCGACCGACGGGCACGCGCAGCGTCCCCTGCGCCAGCGAGTTAGTTCAAACGGCGTTCTGGTCACTTCACTCCTCAGTAGTCGGCAAGGATGGACTATCCTTCGGCGTTACCGAGGAGCTACCCGCTCGGCTGCCAGGGTGTTTCCGGCACAATGGTAAGTATGAAGTGCCGAACAGGTTCGAAGTTGGGGCCAATAACGGTGTTGTGCAGGTCAGCCGCGGAGTTTTAAACCTGGAGTCCGTCCCATGACCAGTGTGGGATGCTGAGGCCGTTAGGCACATCATCAGCGGACTGATGGTACCGGGCCATCGTTGTCGTGGTTGCCCACGCGAAGTAGTCGGGCAGCACTTGCCGCAGCGGACCGTCGTCGGCTAGTCGACATCGACCAGAGCCTGGTCGAAACAGGCAATGGCACGGCGATCCATTTCGTCGTGCTTGCCGTTGCCGCTGTGCATCTTGACGACGGTGGTCTCGTCACCATAGGAGTCGGAATACGTGCTGGGGCCACCGAGTGCCTCGGCCCAGTAAGCGGCGAGTCGCTCGACATGCTGCGGATGGAAGCCGTGGCTGAGCGCATGGCCGACCACGTCATCGGCCATCACCCGTCGATGCCAGGCGTCGGCAAGACGGCGCACTCCGTCTTTGCCACCGGTTGCCTCAAAGACTGTTTGCATGCCTCCATGATGACAATGGTCCCGTATCAAGGCAAGACGATTGCCGAGTTCAGCGCAATCCGACGGGAACCTAAAGTATGGTCCCGCCTTGTCAGCTAGTGTTTAGCCATCTTTCGTCTGGTGGGCTTCAGGAGGCGAGGTCGGAGAAAACCTGCTGATGTGCAACATTATCGGAAGCTAGCGGAACGCCGTATCCGGCTTACTTTGGCCCAAAACTGCGGTCGGGATCGACATCCACCGCCGTCAGTTCCCCTCGCAGCGCGAAACACGAGCCGTCGCAGTGCCAAACGCCCTTGGATTTCTTCGGCAGTAGAAGATCGGCCATGTTGACCAGGCTCTCTGACTATTACGGCGTCAGAAAGACCCAGCACGTGCCACTTCTACAGCGATATTGGGAGCTATCAGGCCAATCCACATAGCCAGGGTGTTCGCAGGCAGGGATATTATTCGGCGGAATCGGGTAAGCCGATGTCCCGTGCACCGGGCATGCTGGGTCGAAGTATTGGAGAGCATAGGTAGCGGAGGTGTGCGCGTCGGCTGGCTCTACCGCATAGCTGGTTACTAGCCCTGCGGAACTACCCGAGGGATTAGTTACTTTAATCTGTACCGTTGTGATGTTTGATGTTGCACATGCGCCGCCGGGCATCGCTGATTGGCTCATACAGAGCGTAACGGAAACCCCTGAACTCGACAAGCCCCCCATCCGGTCGCGCATGTGGAAGACGACCGTGCCATTTCCAATTCCCGGCCCCTGGTTGGGCGCAGGGGTCGTACTCATGAGGTTCTCCACGCCGGCCGACCCGAATGAGGTTACGTTAGCCAACGCCACGCAAGCGATAGACGGGGTATTCCCAACCGGGGCCGCGCATGTCCAAGGACGATAAGCGCGAAACGTCATGGAGCCGCCTGAGGCCAGAATCGGCGATTCGATTTGCGCCTTGTTCCTGTTACGGATGAGAAACAATCCTACCCATGAGACAATCGCTGCCAGACCTAAGACGCCGGCTGTTATGGTCATGATCTTGAGTCGCTGTTCTATCGTCATCGAGACCTCAATTCTTCCTCAAACGCAAGAGCGCATCTGTCGATTCGCGCACGTCGCGGCGGCCTGAGTAACCTTTGTACTGCTGAGGAGACCAATTATGCTTAAACCTGGCTAGAATGTCCAGCCCTTCTTGAGCGGATTGTTTGCTGTCCACGGTGTTTTTGAGCGCGCGTAAAATTTTTGCGAGACTGAGTAAGCTGAGATACTCCGATTCGTTTTGGCCGGAGGCCGTGAAGAAGTCGCGCGCGCTCTTGGCGACCGGCAAAGCTTGCGCAGCAGAGCCCGCAGCCAAATATGCGTTGGCGAGTGAAAGTTCCGCAGCCGCGCCCGCCCGGGGGTCCGATTCCTGCCGTGCTTGCGCAATGGCCTTCCGGCACCATTCTTCCGCAGGCGCTGGCGAACCGGAGACGGTTTCGATTTCGCACATCAGGCGTTCGAGATAACCGGGGTCGACGTTAGTTTTGTTGGCCAAGGAACGCTGAGCGACCTGCTTCGCAGCCGCGTAGCGCCCTTGGCTGAAAAACATGTCTGTCGTGACCTCTGCAACACCGGTGGCGACATCCGACCGCGTCCTGCTGGCGGCCGGCAGCGCCGCCAACGTTCGCTCGGCCCCGGCATAGTCGCCCAGCCGCCAGACCGTGTCGGCGTAGTGTAGAAGAGAATATTCGATGTTTGCATTCAAAAGGCGGCTGGCAGAGAGCTCTCTTTGGAAATGATCGAGCGCCTCCGGGTAGCGTTCTAGATCGAGCAGGACGCTGCCGAGCGCATCTTCGGCACGCATTATAACGGCGGGCTTATCTAGATTCATTGCAGATGCCAGCAGTTCCTGGCCCGTTTTCAGCGCCGCTTGATTATCACCCAGGTCGCGTTGAGCGCGAACAATTTGTGTCAAAGCGTCGACAGATTCACTCGCAAATCCCATGGGGCGATAGTAATCGAATGCACCCTTCGCCAACGGGATCGCCTCGCCGGGCTTGTTCTGACGTGCGCGAACTGAGGCGAGGCTGAGTTGAGCGAGCGCAATCAGACGAGGGTGCTGACCGCGCTCGGCGAGAATTAGTGCCTGCTCTAGTTGAGTTGCGGCATTCTCATAGTCGGCACGCGAGATAAAGGCATTGCCAAGACGAATCCTGCCGTCAATCGCCCAATACTCGATCGCATTGTCCTGAGCCAGCGCGATGGCCTGATTTGCTAAAGCGATGGATTCGTCCGTATGGCGGCCCAGATATTCGGTCACGCTCAAGCGTGTGAGCGCGCGGATTTCGAGCTGCAGGCTAGGGATCGCTTTCGCGGCTTGCAGCGATTTTCGCAGGTATTCCCGGGCTTCAGTGAGTTGTAGCTGAGTGTTCGCGTCATTGCCCCGCTCGAAGTCGATTTCGGCGATTCCTTCGAGATTGCTGGCCGCGCTGTACAAGGACTCTGCTTTGGAAAACGCCGCATCCGCTTCGGCGGTCTGTTTGCGGCGGCTCTTCAGCACCCCGAGGCGCACAAACGCGGCCGGGGCCTGGGAATCCAATTTTGCGGCCGCGGTGTACGAGGTTATGGCTTGATCGATGTTGCCAGCCTTTTCGTGGGCTCTGCCCACATCGACATACCCACTCGCCTGCATCTCACCTGGCAGCGAACTGAGGATGTCCTGGTAGTTTTGGAGTGCTGCTGGGAAGTCGCGAACGATGGTGTGGCGGATAGCTTCCACATACCGTTGATCGAGCGCGGAAAGTCTTCCCCGGGATTCGATGGCCGAGGCTTCCAACATCTCATCTTTCGCCTTGCTGGCGAAGTCGAGCTCGTTCCAGGCGTCGGCAAGCCGGACGTGACCTAAGACGAAGTTCTTGTCTAGATCGACCGCTCTTTGCAGCGCGGCAGCGGCTTTGAGGTACGTGCCTTCGCGCAATGCAGCGGTTCCCTGGTTATACCAGCGCCGCGCTTCGACCGAACCGCCGCCGGAGCCGGAATGGATGCGATTCCAAAAGAGGAACGCAGCAGTCAGAACAGTAAGAAGAGCCGCCGTCATCAGAATTGCCATCGCCCAGCGCTGTTGCGTGGTTCCCGTCGAAAATTTGGTCCGATCCGTTACATCCGCCGTTTCCCCGCGAAGCGCCTTAGCTACGGCTCCCACTGAACCGAAACGGTCGGCCGGCTCGAACTCCAAGCACTTTTCGACGACCCGGTCTAGCCGGCGCGGCAATCCGGGCTGTATCGACGATATTCTCGGGGGTCGCTTGGCTCGCCTCACCGCCGCTGCCATTGGCGTCGAGGCTTCAAATGGCCGTCGGCCTGTCGTCATCTCATACAGCACCAGACCAAGAGCGTAGATGTCGGTGGCTGCGCTGACATTCGCTCCTTCAAACTGCTCGGGCGCCATGTATCCGGGCGTGCCAACAATGCCCCCCGTCACAGTTAACTTCGGCTGGCCGCGTTGTGATTCCTCGGGCCGCAATGCCAGTCCCAGGTCCATCACCACGGCTTGCGTCACGTTTCCGCGCCTGGCAAGCATCGCGTTCCCCGGCTTGAAGTCGCGATGGACCAATCCAACGGTGTGAAGTGCTTCCAGTCCTTGGCATAACTCGATCGCGATTGGCTCCGCTTCACTCCACGGTAGCGGGCCTTGCTCAATTCGCTTGGCTAGCGTCATGCCCTTAAGCAACTCCATCGTAAGAAAGGCCGCCACGCGATCTTGCAGAGGCCCAGGGAGCATGAATAACTCATGAATACGGCAGACGTTAGGGCTGGTTACCTCTCTCGCCAGCTGCACCTCTTGCTTGAAACGTCGAAGCACCGCTCGATCACCTAACAGGTCGCGTCGAATCGTTTTCAAGGCCACTGGCCCGAGTTCCTGATCCTGGGCCTCATACACTTCACCCATCCCGCCGCGGCCCAATAGGCGCACGATCCGGAATCGGCCGAGTATCACTTCATCTTCCCGGAACGCAGACTCCTCGTCCGCCGCTGGCGGAGGGAGAGGCACCCAGGGCTGATCCATGGTGTCGGTTGGCCGGTCATGGGCGTTCAGGAGATTGGCCAGTTGTAGCGCCATCTCGTCGCCCTCGTCGCGCCGCACCCGTTCAATCAGAACTTCCCGACCGGACGGTGGCAGACCCGCGGCCTCGTCAAACCACTTGCTCAGGCGCGCAAATTGTCCAGGAGTAAGTTGCATTGCGACTGGCTCACCCGATGTGACTTACTGTACCGCCGCGCCATCAAACGCGGCTGGACTTCTCCGGTGCTTTGTCCTAACTGCGCGAACCCGGTGATGGAATGGTTTGCGTTCTTTGGTCCTAATCCGCCTGCCATCGCAAGAAATCCTGATTGCACGAGGAGGCCACAATTATAGCCCGATGTACTATGCGTTGGAACCATGCGCGGGCGGCCAATTTAGCCCTCGCTACTTTGAACCATGATTGTGTCGGCTCTCAAGTCAGAGCACTTTTAAAGCCCGTTAACCACCATTAACGGCAGGCCGCGGAGTCCGGGTTTCCGACGCGCGCTTCCGTTAGCTGCGAGCGACACGGGCAGAGCACTTTTCCACAAGGAGCTCCTGTGCGCGCGCTACGATTCCGGTTGTGGCCGATCCTTGGGAAGACGGTGACAAACACATCGACGTAGAGGAGATTCGCGCTTCATATTCGACGCTTGAGCGACGCCGACCTGCTTCGCTACGGCCGCGCTGCCCGGTATATGACCAGCCCGGGCGCGACTTGGGGAAAGCACCACGGCTCGTATTTCAGGTCCAGCGGGAAGAAAGCCGAGCCGAGTGGCGTCGCCGATTCGGGTAATTCGATGTGTTGAGGCGCTGCCGGGTGGGATAGAATCGCTTAAGACTGGACCGATGCCTATTCAATTGAAATCCGTCGATGTTGCGGTGATCGGACTGGGTGCGGCGGGTGGCGTCGCGGTTCTTCCTTTGGCGCGGGCGGGGCTGAAGGTCGCCAGCATCGAAGCAGGCACTTGGATGGGCCCGCGAGATTACAGGGCGGACGAAATCTAACAACGTTCGCCGCTTGGTGACTTCGGTTCCGAAAGCTCAGCGAGAGATTCCCACGGCCCGATCGTATCCCGACGAGAAAGCACGGAAGGCGGCGGTGCAGCATCCCATGATGAATGCCGTGGGTGGAACGTCGATACACTACTGGGCGCAGAGCTGGCGCCTGAAGCCCTGGGACTTTAGGACGCATTCGGAATCCGTTCGGAGATACGGCCCCAACTCCATCCCCAAGGGATCGACCCTTGAAGATTGGCCGATCACCTACGATGAGTTAGAGGCGTACTACGACACGATTCGCGAGGTTGCGATCAAAGTTTTCAACACTCGGATCACTGCAGCTTCGAATATTCGGCATTGGCCCGCTTCACAAGCGGGAGGTCGGGGTCGCCGTCCCTCCCAACGTCCAGTAGCGCTCCAAGCGTCTCACGAGCCCTCTGCTTGTCACCGCGCGAAGCATAATCCAAAGCGAGCGTATAACGAGCCTCCAGCCAGCGCTGCTGCGGTTCCCAGCCGAGCGAGGGATCAATTGCTCTGAACATCTCCTCATAAGAGGCAACCGCTTCTTTGAAGGCGCCAGACTGTTGATAAGCCTGAGCGAGAGGCCTCCTGCGAAAAACCCGTACGGTTCTCTTTGTCGGATTGCTTTAATAATTCGAGTGCCTTGTTGGACTGGCCGAGCGACAAGGCGATCTCGCCGTCGAGGAGATGCGGGTATCCCACCGTGCGCATCAGAATTTGGGCTTCGCTGGCGATATATGGATCTGGAGGAAGAAACTCTGCAGCCGGCCGGTCTGCTTGTGTGGAACAATTCGGGTCTCGGGTCCAGCCGCCGCCGGCTACGTCCGCCGCGTCACAAAGCGTCTGCGCCGGGCCGCCCGAAATGTCCAACTTTTTCAGCTTGTGGTCGGGGGATCGCAGCATCGAAGAATCGTCTCGTGTATGAGGTCAGTAATCAATGCTTTTGGCGGATGCTTAATTCATTTTGCACACTGCCATGTCACCTACTCGGGAAGATTGGTAGCCTGCGGGAGTTGAACTTGGCGCGGAGTGCTCCGCCCCAGCAAATGCAGTGGGTTGATTTTGCCGCTAGCGGTAACCACCGGCTCCGCCAGCACCACTTCCAGAGCGTCCGCGTGCTGCCACGCGCGTCCCGCCAGTGATCCACCGGAAAGCAGGCGGATCTCTGACAGGAAGCACTCGCGAATCTTCTCTGGTGAAGATCCACGCACTCGAGGACTCACTCGCAGTTCTATCGTGGTCTGAGTCGAACCCTCGTACTCGATCAGTTGAAAGTCTCCGGGTCGCCCGCCCAGCCGCGCGGGCAGCACGTCTTCCAGCAGGCGAACCAGCTCCGTTCCCATCATCGTCATACCATGCCCGGTCATCTTCCCGAAGCTGAAAATGTCTCGAATCCGCCAGTGGAATCCGACGCGTGAGAACTCACAATCGCAATCCGCTTTCTCCAGGACGCCGCTGTCGTTTACTTCAAAATTGATGAGGACGAGTGGCGCGCTGGGCAGCAGAGTCGTATACAGAAGTGAGTCGACTTCAATGTCGGTCAGCGGCGCCGGCCGGCGATGCGTGATGGCGGCGAGCGCGTTGCTGTAGAGATGGACGCAATCGCCCTTGGTCATCCGGCGGCATCCGTGGCCGATGAACCCCATTTCGCTGACACCATAGCGCGCATAGGGTTCCGCGCCCGCCTGTTCAATGACCAAGCGCTTGGCATCAGTCAGGCTCTCCCCGCTAATCAGGAACAGCGTGCCGCTGATGTCCAGTCCGCCGTCCAGCGCCGCGGCCGCGAGGCGAACGGCGGGACTCGCGGGTCCGGAAACCAGGCACGGAACCCCCTCCTTGCAAAGTCGAGCAACCTGCTCAGCAGCGGAGGAAAAATCGTTTTCCGGAAGTACCGTAGGAAAGGGAATACGGCATCCCACGGAGCGCGCCATAAGCACCAGCGCCGCCGTCGCCGGCACGTACATCCCCCCCTGGCCCGATGAGTACCAAGCCTCCAAGCGGTGGCCCCTGCGAGCGATGATGGCGCAATCCTGTAGACCGAGAGCGGACGGTAGCGTGGGCCGCAATACCACTTGAGCGCGCTGTTCGAGTCCGAACTCGCGCACCACAATCTCGTGCAGCGCCTCCTGATGCAGCATGAATTCCGGACTTCGATAGCTAGGGGTTGGTTTGCCCCGGCTGCCGCTCGTGACGTGCCGCATAGTCCCCTTGACCATCGGGTTCCGGAAGCTGTTGGTCGACGCGTGGATTTCACGTCCATCGCGCACGATTGGCGCGTTTCCTTTGAACTCGTCGTGGCTGAGATAGACTCCCGCCGCCCGAATTTGAATGAGAGCGGCTTCTAGGCTATCGCTTTGGACGAGCTTCGCGACATCTTCGTGGGAGCATTTGGCGAGCCGAAACATCTCCCGATACGGATGGGCTGGATTATCAAAAACGACGCGACGCAGCGTATCTAGGAACGCGGCATCTCGATTCTGCAATTGCCGCTGGACCAGCCCTACGCAATCCGCCGGGGGCGGGGTTCGAATGAAAGCGCGAATTCCTCTGGCCGTTTGCGCGAAGTTCCGGGCTGCTCCGAACCATCGTGACAAGCTCCCGATCATTGACGAAGATTATACGCCGGACTCGGGGTATACTTTTGCATGATCATGGCCAGCCCCGGAGCCATTCCAAGCCCTGCTTCAGAAAGCTCCGAGCTGCCATTGCGAGAGGAGCTACGGGCCGGCTGGCGAAAAGGAGCCGGCTGGATCTCAATGATCCTGCTGCCGGCTGCCGTCTGGTTCGCCCCTCTGCAAGCGGGCGCGCCTGCGAAACACGCCATCGCAATCTCCTTATTCATGATCCTGGCCTGGGCTTTGGAAGCGTTGCCCCTAGGTCTGGCGGGTCTCATCGGATGCTATCTGTATTGGGCGCTTGGAGTGGTGAGCGTGGATGTGGCCTTCAGCGGCTTCGCCGACGAGACGCCGTGGTTCCTGCTGGCGGCTATTTTGTTCGGCGAGATGGCCATCAAGTCGGGCTTGGCCCGCAGAATCGCGTTCGGAGTGATGTTGCGGATTGGCACCTCCTATTCCCGCCTTTTGCTAGGTCTAATTGTCGCCGATGCCCTGCTTACATTCTGCGTTCCCTCTGGGGTACCTCGAGTGATTATCATGGCTGCGATCGCGCTAGGCGTGAACCAGGCGTTCGGCCTGGAGAAGGGCAGCAACATCTCGCGCGGAATGCTGCTGATCCTCACCTACTCTGCCAGCGTGTTCGACAAAACGATCATTGCGGGTGCAGCAACCATCACAGCTCGCGGGGCTATGGAGCGCTTTGGCCACATGCAAGTGTTGTACAGCCGATGGCTGCTGGCTTATCTGCCTGTCGATCTGGTGTTGATCCTTGTGGCGTGGCAGTTGACGCTGAGATTCTTCCCCCCAGAGAAGAAGGCGCTGCCCGGGGGCAAAAGTTATCTCGAAAAGGAACTCGCGAAGTTGGGCTCTTGGACCCCCACGGAGAAAAAGTCGCTCGTCTTCGTGGCTGCCGCTATCGTGTTATGGCTCACCGACTTTTTGCACCATGTGCCCGCGTCGAAAATCGCCCTAGGTATAGCTCTGCTGGGACTGCTACCACGGGTCGGCGTTCTCAGGATGGAAGACTTGAGGCGCGTGGACTATCTCCTGATGTTTTTCGTCGCGTCGGTAGTCAGCATGGGCAAGGTCCTCACCGCTACCAAGAGCCTGGATACGTTCACTCAGGTTCTGTTTGGTTGGATCACGCCGCTGATCGGGCACACCTATCTTGCGCCTTTCGCGCTCTACTGGGTCGGTTTTGTTTACCATCTCTTTCTTGCCAGCGGCATCTCTATGCTGGGAACCTCCATGCCGGAACTGATGACCTATGCCACCGCGCACCATCTCAACGCACTGGCGCTGGGCATGGTCTGGACATTTTCTTCCGGCGCCACCGTTTTCGCCTACCAGAACGCCGTGCTGATCGTGGGGTATTCGTACGGCTGTTTCAGGGCGAAGGATCTGCTTCGCCTGGGCGCGTGTTTGTGTCTGGTGAATTCCCTGCTCCTGCTGATCGTAGTGCCGTTCTATTGGCCCCTGGTCGGTATTCGTTACTAGGTTCGCCATGCGACTGGAATTCGAACTGATCCCGAGTCTGACTCGCCTGGCTTGGGCAGCGCGGTTACGCAGGCAGGACCGCGTGGTTCGAATCCTTCACGGCCCCTGGGTAGAGATCAGAGACGATTGCTTCTTCGAAGGCGCTTGGGACGGACCGCTGGAGGCCTGCCGATTCGACCAGGCTTTGACATTCGCTGGATCCGGCGGCCGACGGATGGAGGACGGAATATTGTTTGCGGGTCCCAGCCACATTTACGACCGGCTCTATTCGATTCGGACCGACGACGAACTCTTCGTCTCGAACTCACTTGCATTTTTACTGGCGCTGAGCGGCGAGCGGCTCGATCCGAACTATCCGCATTACTATCTTCGTTTCCTAGATTACAACCGGATCGGCATTCGTATGAAGGAAAAGCGGCTGCGGCTGGATGGCCCACGGATGGTAGAGCTACATGACTGCTGCAATCTGGCAGTCCAGGGGGACCTCACAATTTCGAGGCTGGAGAGACCGCTCGGCCCGCCGCCGGTGGCCTACCACGACTACGTGTCATTTCTTTCACGTACGGCGAAACACGTGTTTGCAAATGCCAGCGACCGGGGCCGCCGGTGGGCATACCGCCCTTTAACCACGCTTTCCCAAGGCTACGATACGACCGCGGTTTCGGCACTGGCTGCAAAGGCCGGCTGCCGGGAAGCCGTCTCGTTCCGCAAGAGTAATGGAATATCCGGATACGAAGACGACAGCGGCAGACAAATCGCGCCCTATCTCGGTTTGAGGATCACCGAGTACGAACGGACCGATTACGAGAAACTTCCGCGGAGCCGGGACGACGAGTTCTACATCGAACCCAGGGGCATCGACAGATCACTGGTGATCATGGAGCACCAGTTGGTTGGCTCCGTTTTGCTGACGGGGAGATTCGGCGAGGGACTTTGGGCTCGGGAGCGATGGCGCCGCTGGGGACTTCCTGGCGATAGCGGGAACCCATTATTTGAAGTTCCCGCACGGCAAAAAATTGGTGGATGCGCAATCGGCGAGTTCCGACTCAGAACCGGGTTCATCGATTTTCCCCTGATCTGCAGCGGAGCCCTTCACGCGAAGGCGATTCGGGCGATCACCGAATCAAAAACGATGGACCCATGGTCGGTCGGCGGTTCCTACGACCGGCCGATTGCGCGGCGTATCGCCGAAGAGGCGGGCGTGCCCCGGCATTTGTTCGGGCAGAGCAAGAAGGGCGGCCCACGCGGCCGCGGGCCGGAGCACCGAAGCTGGCTGGGCCGGACGTTTTACTGGTTATGGCGGAAAACTTATTGGCCACCTTTGAGGATCCTGATATTGCGTGTTACCGGAGATATGTTCAATCCGGCGTGGCGAAGGGGATCGTTCGCTGTCCAACGCGGCTTGGTGCGAACCATGCAAACCTACCTCACTGCGGTTAGGCGAAATCAACATCATCGGGCTTCCGGGCGCACGCTGCAATGAACACTCAGGTGAGCCAGCGCGTTGGCACGCTGTCTAATTTCGCAAAGGTTGCCAGGAGCCACCGAATCGCCGGGCCGGCTCGCTGTCCGAAGAGACGCCGCAACATCAGAAACAGCAGCGTGGAAATGAATCGCGGATTATGTATCAGGCAACTGGTCGACTGCAATTCCAGACCTGTTCGCTCTATAATCCGACGCAGCTTACTCAAGGACAGAGTTTTCCCCAGCCGAAACTCCAGACCCATCCATGGAACGGCCGAGCGCAACAGAATGAAGAGTGGATTGCGAGGGTTGTCTAGCGTCACCAGCAAAATTCCCCCTGGCTTAAGGACGCGCGCCAACTCGTGCAGGGACGCCTCGATCTCTCCTTCGGTATTGAAATGATCGAGCGTCGAATTCGACAGCACCACATCGACGCATTCATTCGTTAAGGGCAACCGCCGCACATCCGCATGGATGAATTGGCATTTGCTGTCATGCCCGCGATCCGCCGCCCGCGTAACCGTCTCCGCATTGACGTCGAACCCAATCTTGAGGCTGCCTTCAAACGGCAGCGCAAAGAGGAGTTCGTCTTGGCCGTAAGCCTCCTCAAACAGATCGGTCTTCAAAAATGTCTGAATCCGCAAACCTGGCGGCACATTGCATCTGATCCATTCCAGATGCACTTCGCGTTTTTGAGCCGCTGCGAGCGGGTCTAAGTACCAATTGGGCGCTTTCAATGATTGGCTTAGTATACACCGCGAACGGCTGACATCTGATGACCAGGATAAGCATTGGCACGCATTCGCTGGAACCAAACTACGGGTTCTGGATGAGGCTGGACGCGAAGTTGAAACCGGCCAGCCTGGCGAGCTTCTGACCGGAGGTCCGCCACCCCCTATCCCAGCATGGCCCGTTTCTAGCGAACCGTTCGCACGTCAACTCTTACGGCGTCCCGGGAGCAGAACAATATCGCTTTCCGCTGTTGTCGCTGCCTGGACGCCAGCAACCAGCTTCAACTCCGGAGAGTTTTCGCACGAGAGCACTTTGGCGCATCGCTCCAGCCAACACGAGATCGAACCAAGCTGTGCCAGTATGCCACGCTCAATATGGCGACCAATCCAGCCGTGTACAAGAACCAGATCACCGGCGTGTAGCTCGGATCGAAGAAAATGAGCAGCTTCTTTGCAGTGTAGAAAAAGCCCGAACTGAATCGGCCGGCAGGCCGGCCGTAATAGCCGCCCTGGATGCTACTTTAGCCACCCCCCCGACAAACACCGTGATGTCCGAGGACTGGGCTGCCTTGACACCAAGCTAGCGAATGCGAGGACGCTCTGAAAGCCCGGAGTCTTGGACATCGCCGAGAATAAGGATGCGACGAGAAGCCTCGGCGGATCGCAGCACATCGAGCGCGACTTCAAGCGTCGGAAGCGAACCATTATGATCGTCGCGCAGAACGGTCACCCCATTCGGCAGGTGCATCGGCCATATGCGGCCGTGGACCGGCTGAATGTCCGCAAAGCAAGCGGCCGCTTTAACCAGCGGCACTCCACAAAAAACTGCCGCGGTCAAAGCTCCTAGCGCCGAATACACCATATGTTCCCAGACCAAATTCGTGGCCACCCATGCTGATTGATCGCCGCATGTAGCGCGGAATTTTAAACGCTGTGGCAATTTTGCCGAGATCTCGCTGGCCCTCATGTAGGCATCGGATGTCAGACCAAACGTCCGCACCGGACCTCCACAGGACGGTGCCATCGCCAGCACCCGTGGGTCGTCCGCATTAAGTAGAGCAACCCCACGTTTCCCCAGGCGGGTTAGGATCGCTGCCTTCTCCGCCACCATCGCCTCAATCGCCGGGAACGCGTTGGAATGAAGGTTGAGAACACGGAGCATCACGACAATATCAGGCGCGATCATCCAGGCAGCTCGCCGCAAGGTTCCGGGCGCACGTGTACCCACCTCGATAACGACGAAGCGATGCCACGGTCGAGTCCGCAGGATGGTTTCCGCAAGAGCCCGGCGAGCGTTGCTTGGGCCTTTCGGCCAGTTGGTCGAGAAATGCGATGAGGGCGGCTGCCGCCGTGCTCTTGCCGACGCTGCCGGTAATGACAATGAAGGTCGTGCGAAAGAGCAGCCGACGCCACACGAGTGCGCACGCGCTCAACAGATAAGGTGTCAAATTCGACAGGCGGCTCCGTCACAACAGCATCACTGACATCCTAGAGCATAAAGGAAGCCACCCTCAAATACTTTGTGCCGGGAGAGCAGCAGTAACTGTACACCTCCAAATAAGTTCGCGGACGTCTTCAACTCCGCAAGAGTCAAATGTCCGCCATCTCCCAACACCAGGAACGAATTTGTATCGTTGCCGGGCTGGAAGCGGAAATGGCTGGCGATGTGGACCACCGGATAATGTTTGAGCGGGGTCTGGCGCATGCGTTGTTGAGTGAACTGTTCGTATAGCTTGATGACGAGTCCCAGCGGTAAGGACCATGCGGGTTGAACAATTTCACTCCCGCAGGCATCCTCAGATCCTGAATAACGCGCGATACGGACAGCGGGCCCCGCACAGAGCCAGCCCGCTCCTGGGCAGTTGGCGGGAGCGAGACTGCCGCCTGAGATCGGACATTATCGGTAGCGTTGGGAATCAATGTCCCACGGCTTTACCGCCCAACTTCCGGATGCCCGACCATCCAGGACCTGTCACCACATTAACTCCAAAACGTAGTGCGTTAGGAACGCCAAACGCACCGTTGCGAGCAGGCTGTACGCTACGTTCTCTTACTGGATCTGACGAGACGTCAAGAGCTGTTTATAACGTGGATCGTGCTTAAGGTCCGCCACGTCGGGCCAGCGGTTAAAATCCGCGACGACCGTTTTGGGTGCTGTCCCTAACAAGCCCAGAAGGCTGTCCTCCTGTCCGAGCGCGGCATAGGTGGTCGCCGCCAGGTAAAGCGTGTCTGAGTCATTCGGCGAGAGCCGCACGGCTTGTGCAACTTCCGATTCGGCGCGCATCCGATCCCCAAGCCGGGCGCATAAGTACGCCAGTACCGAGCGCACATAGCCATTTCGCGGATTCTGCGCCAACTCCTTCTCGACCGCCGCCAATCCCTTTCGGTTGGCTGCGTCGGACTCCGCGGCGTGATTCGTCCGCCGGTAGCAGATCGCAAGGTTCATCCAGGAGAGATACCGGTTCGGGTTTAGGCTCAGCGCCCGCAGGAATTGGGGTACTGCCTCCTGCTCCTTTTGTTCGTACATCAAGGCTACACCGAGCGCGTGCAGCGTGGGCGCTGTTTCCCTCAGGGAAATCGCAAGGCGAAACTCCTGCTCGGCTTCGCTGAACTTGCCGACGTTGGTGTAAGCCACGCCCAGCACGCGATGCAACTCCGGCTCCTTAGGCGCAAGCTCTTCTGCCCGGAGCATATGCGGAATCGCCTCTTCATAGGCGCCGCGCCCAAAATACCAAGCCCCCAAGGCCTGGTGATTGACGTATTGCTCCGGGTCCAGTCTCACGGCATTCTGGTAGGCAGCTAACGCTTCCTGAAGTTGGCCGCTCTGTTCGTACACAGAGCCCATGAACCGGTACGCGGCACTATTGTTGGGATCTAACTCGATGGCCCTGCGGTATTCGGCCGCCGCCAATTCGTAGTAGCCTGCATCGGCCAACACGACTCCGGAGATGCGATGCACCGGCGCGAGATCGGGTTTCGACGTTGCGCATCCTGCACCGCGATCTTGCCGCGCTCCCGCCATACCGGATCTCGCGTGATCGTATATTTCGTCCAGTAGGCGCCAGCGAGCGCCGCATGGGTCAGGGGCGAATCCGGGTCACTCCTGACAGCCCGCTCGATCAACGCTAGTCCTGCATCGGCCTGCTCATTTCTCTGCAATAAGGCGATTCCGTTCAAGTAATCCTGGCGAGCCGCAGCGTTGACGCTTTCATTCGCTGCCACCGGCGGCAGGTCCAGCCCCCAAGCGACTACGCCGGCGATCGCACCACCTGCAAAACGTGTCTCTTGAGAGCCGTATCGCGCCGTCCAGTCCCGCAGTTGCGTCCCCGACCGCGTGTCAGTCAACCACGCATGGATGACTATATCGCTGTTTTCCGCTGTGACCGCGCCCTGCAAAACGTGAGTGGCCTTGAGTGAATCCCTCGCTGCTTCGGGGCTGTTGGCCGACACACCTTTGACGCCTTTCATGGAAATAGCTTCGAACTTGACCCTGGAGCTGCCTCGAATGCGCGACACTTGGGCCGCTGAGTCCCGCAAAATCTCCGCCGTCAGGGCTGCAGTCTCCGCCGTGGACCCGAAGGGCAGCACGGCAATGCGTACCGATTCCGTCGGGCCAGTTGTCCCGCGCCAAGTCACCACCGCCGATGAAGCCGCCAGCGCCAGCGCCGCTGCGGTACCAATCACCCCGGCCTTGTGACGCCGGCAGAACTTCTGAAGCTGGTAACTCGCGCTGGGCGGCCGGGCCATGATCGGCCGATTGGCCAGGTGCCGCCGGATGTCTTCGGCGAGGTCCGCCGCCGACGCATACCTCCGGTCTTTATCTTTCTCCAACGCCTTCGCAACGATAGTTTCGATGTCGCCTCGGTAGAAGCGTTGAATCGAACTAAGCGGAGCCGGGTCTGTGTCGCGAATCGTCTGTATCGCGTCATGGAGCTTCGCACTGCTGATGTTGTAGGGCAGATCCCCGGCCAGCAGTTCATACAGAATTACACCTAACGCGTACACGTCGCTGCGCGTGTCGAGCTGCAGAGGATCGGCCAGTACCTGCTCAGGACTCATGTAGGCCAACGTTCCAACCAACTGGCCCACATCGGTCTGGCGCGTGGCCTGCATGTCGCTGTCGGTGACGCGCGCGACGCCAAAGTCGAGAATCTTGGGCTGACCCGTCTCATCGACTAGGATATTAGCGGGCTTGAGATCGCGGTGAATCAGACCGCGTTGATGCGCGTGGTGCACCGCTTCGCAAACCCTAGCTACCAGATCTAACCGCTGGTGCGTAGTGAGATGCTGATCGTGAGCATACTCAAGTAAGGTCTTGCCACGGATGAACTCCATGGCAAAATACGGCTGCACCCCCCAGCCAGTGTCGGCGGTGCCGGCTTCGTAGATTTGCGCGATGCCTGGATGCTGTAAGCGGCCCATCGCCTGCGCTTCCTGCTCGAACCTCCGCAGGAACTCGGCGCTACCAAAGCCCGGCTTGATTATCTTGAGGGCTATTGTGCGGCGAGGGGTTTCCTGCTCGGCTTCGTACACCGCGCCCATACCGCCTTCGCCCAGCAAACGTATGATGCGGTAATGGCCGATGGCACCGGGAATGCGATCCATTGAGTCGCCGCGTATAGCCGGCGACAGTGTAAACGTGACCTGCGGCGTAACCGTGGTGCCGGCATCTCCAGAGTTCCCCGGCGAAGGCGACGAAGTTGAATCGTTGCTCATGGAATTCGCCGCTCCATTTGAGTGCCACTAGAAACTTCGACTAAGTGTACACCTTGAGCCGCGGGGAATGCCCTGAATGTTTATCCCCATTCCGGCTTTCGTAATCCTTTCACAGGTCAAAATTCGCATTGTGCCCGAGTGACGGCGCATCCGGAAGCCTATCCGTCGATAGCCGCCCGGAAGTACTAATCGAAGGCTTACCAGATATTGGACTCTTATCTTATTGGACTCTGTGCACGTTATGGCGCATTATCGGAAGGCATTGAGCCCGCCGAACCTTTTCCAGCAGGGCGGAGGCGATTCCGTTTCGAGTCAGAGTCGGAAGATACCGAGGTCGAGCGCGTTTAACGACCTCGCCGCAAGTCAGCTATTTAGAAGCAGGTGCCATGCGCTTTCTTCACAACTTGAAACTTCGATTCTCGCCGCCGCGAAGGACTGACCCCGATTTCGGAGGCTTGCGCTTCCGGCGGCTCCATGCTTTTTGAGGCGGCGAGCGAGCGCAACTTCAATTATCTCTTTGAGGATGTCGTGCAACGCCTTCCAGGTGGTTGAACTCGTGTAGAATACTTGCTTCGCAGTTGTGCGGGTCACGCCAAGGAGAGAAGGTGAAACGACGCAGCACAAGTTCTTTTGCATTTTGGCTCCTAATCGTGGCGCCGTCCGTTACATATGGGCAATTCAGTTATCCCAACTTCAGTTCGACGAGCGGCCTGAACTTGGTGGGTAGCGCGATGGTTGTTTCCAATGCGATTCAGCTGACGTCTCAAAGTGCCAACGCCATTGCCTCAGCATTCTGGTATACGACGCCAGTGGATGTGGGCGCTGGCTTCAGCACCACATTCTCATACACGATCTATCCGGCCGGCGGCGCCGACGGGCTGGCGTTCGTCATTCAGAATGACCCGAGTGGACCTAGCGCGATTGGTGCTAACGGCTATCGTCTGGCCGCGACCGGTATCGCAAACGGCGTGGCGATCGCTTTCAGGACTTACGTCTTTAACGACGTCGAGATCGATTCTTGCGGAGTGGGAAGCACGATAACGATCGGCGAATGTATTATCGCATCCGTCCCCGAAGGCGCACTTAGCGGTACTCACACGGTTCTAATCAACGAATCCGGCGGCATGCTGAACGTTTACTTGGATGGAAGCCAGATCCTATCAGGCTCGATCAACTTGGTGAATGCGGTTGGCGGCGATACTGCGTACGTCGGGATCACGGGCGCGGACGGTTCCGACACGGAAACAGCGGTGATCAACAGCTGGAGTGTCACGCCAGGAACCACCCCGGCGATTACTCCGGTTCCTTCTTCGATTTGGCTGACGCTCGTGGGATTGACGTTCACGGGGATTTGTTTTGGTTTGCGGCGGCGGGTCCGAAGCAGCGCGTAGGATGCCTGGATTTCGCGCAGAGAGGCACCTCCAAGGCGTTTCTGATCCTCGAAGGCAAGATGTCCGCCTTTGATGAGCTGATCGAATGGATTGACGAAGGGTAGAGTTCTAGTGCCGTGTGGCCTTTTGCGCGGCCTGGCCATAATTACTCCGCGGCTCCAGGGTCGGGTATCGCCACCCCCATGTCAGTGGCCAGCCGGCGGCATTGCTCGATGTACTCGCTGAACTCTGCGGTATGGGGCACGAGGCCGCTGTTGCGGTCCCTTAGCCGTGCCTCGAGTTTTCGGAGGCGCCTTTCTGAACGTGCCATGATTACTCATTGCATGGCGGTTCTTCGATTCCCTGGTCGTCCGTCATCATCGCCTTTCACACAGCTTCATTCCTCGCCTCGACGTCGTCGCCACAGGCCAGCTGCATAAACTCTTCGGCGACGCTCTCCAAGTCCCGATCGCTGAGCAAAACGATCAGAGACTGAAACGCCTCGTCGAAACTCGCACCCGTGAGCCCCCGCTGAACTGAGCTGAATCTCTCACGCACTGCACCGGCATCGCACGCGGACTTTGACCGTCTAGCACGCGGAGCGCTACACTGAAATCCACTGCAAGACGCACCAGGAGGACGCCATGTCGCCAGATAATGGAGCAGTCGGACGCAGGGATTTCCTGAAAACCGCCAGCGCCGCCGGCTTATCGCTGGGCATCGCGGGGTCTGCTTTGGCCGGCCGCGGTGCCAAGATGAGCAACCGCGTGATCGGCGCCAATGACCGCATCAATATTGGCGTGATCGGCGTGGGAGGCCGGGGCTCGGACGATGCGCGATCCTTCCAACGGATTGGCGAAAAGGACAACACCTGTCAGATCGTGGCCGTCTGCGATCTCTACGAGAAGCGCAAGCGCCTGAACGCCGAGAAGTTCAAGGTCGAGGGTTATCTGGATTATCGCGAGATCCTGGCGCGCTCCGACGTGGATGCCGTGGTAGTGGCAACGCCCGACCACTGGCACGCAAAGATTGCGCTGGATGCGATGGATCATGGCAAGGATGTCTACCTGGAAAAGCCGATGTGTCACACCAACGAGGAGATGAAACAACTCGTCAATACTGTCAAGGAGACCAAGCGCGTCCTACAGGTCGGCTCGCAGACCACATCCGGCGATCAGTGGTGGAAGGCGCGCAAAGCCATTGCCGACGGCATGATCGGCCAGATGATCATGAGCCAGGGCTCCTACCATCGCAATTCCATCGAGGGCGAATGGAACTGGACCATCGATCTGGACGCTGGACCCGAAGGCAAAGGCGACAACTATGTCGACTGGAAGACCTGGCTTGGACCCGCGCCCATGCGGCCCTGGGATGCAGACCGGTTTTTCCGATTCCGCAAGTATTGGGATTACTCGGGTGGCACTGCCACCGACCTCTTTTATCACGTCGTGGCGCCGCTGAACATTTGTTGGGGCGAGGCGCAGTTCCCTTCGCGCGTCATGGCGAGCGGCGGCAACTATGTTTTCAAAGATGAACGCGAAGTCCCCGATACGTTCATGCTGGTGGCCGATTACGCGGCCGGTCATTCCCTGGTGCTCAGTTCGTCCATGGCAAACTCGCACCACATTCCGGGGTTGATTCGCGGCCATGAAGGCACCATCATCATGGTCGAGAACGGAGAGTTCGAAAGTCGTGCGGAGTACATCACGGTGATTCCGGAATTGGTGCGCGATCATAAGACGCATGAGAAGGCGCCCTTGAAACCCGAGTACGCAGCCAAGTTCGGCAGCGAACCGATCAAGATTCCCGTGGACCAGACCGACATGATGACGGCGCACATTGAGAACTTCCTCGCGTGCGTCCGCTCGCGTGAGAAGCCGCATTTGGACGTAGAAACCGGCGCGCGCGCGCAGGCCGCCATCAATCTTGCCGTTCAGAGCTATCGGGAAGGACGCGTATTGTTCTGGGACGAAAAAAACTGGAAGGCTTCCGGGAAGCCGGTTAAGGCTTGACGCGCGTGCCGCAGCGGCCAGGTCCACCGTCACAGACTGCCCCGTTTCTCAACTCTTCATCCATCGAGCCGATCTGAAGTGCTTTGCGGACGGGAGAGAGACCCATCCGCTGGGAAAAGGTCAAATCCCGTGGGAGTTCGTCAGGCATGGGTCTATATTAGCTGGCAAACCAGTTCGATTTCGACGGTGGTTGGCGGAGCGACGGCCTTCAGGGGTCGAGGTAAATGGCGCGCTCACCAGGACATCGATCTGATCGCTGGCGCAAACCGGGCTGGTGGCGGCGCTGCAAAAAAAGTAGATGTATGCTGGCTTCCCATTGACCGTGACGCGGACGCCGTTGAGCTGGGTAGGCATCTGGCGGGACGCGAACGAGGGAGCCATTTCACGGAGGGCTATCTCAAGGGCCGCTTGCAATTCGGCTGGCGTCCGTGGGCGGTGTACCTGTGAAAGTCCCTGTGGCTGAGCCGATGGCAGTGATTCGGTGAGCGATTTCAGTCGCTAACCATCTGAAAGAACTGGAGCCACCCGCCGGGATCGAACCGGCGACCTGCTGATTACGAATCAGCCGCTCTACCAGCTGAGCTAGGGTGGCCCTCACCTCATTTTATACGCTCAGCGCTCAGCGCGCGCGCCGAACTTCCCGCCCGGCATGGTAGAACATTTGTTATGGCATTCGTAAAAGTCGGTACGCTCTCTTCTCTGCCGCCCGGCTCGGTGACTGAAGTGACTCTCGGAGAAGATTCTTACGCGATCTGCAACTTGAACGGCGAACTGCACGCGCTGGCTGGCATCTGCCCTCACGCCGGCGGTCCGATCGGGCAAGGCAACATCCAGGACAACCTGGTGATTTGCCCTTGGCACGAATGGGCCTACGATTGCCGTACCGGCGAGAATGACTTCGATCCGGCCATTAAACTGGATCGCTTCCCGGTGAAAGCCGAGGGCGACGATATTCTGATCGATCCGGAAGTTCGTAACTGAAGTGACCCGTGCCTGAGCTGCCGGAAGTCGAAACCGTTGTTCGCACCCTCGCGCCCAAGCTCACCGGGAGGCGCATCGTCGACGCGCGTTTTTCCTCGCGACACGTGGTGCGCCAGAAATTCCCGGTTTTGCGCCGGCGCGTGCGCAACCAGCTCGTAAAATCCGTCGAGCGGCACGGCAAGTTCATCGTTCTCACGCTCGATGAGGGCGTGCTGGTGATTCACTTAGGGATGACCGGGAAGCTTCTGCTCGACGCCGAGCCCGGCCCCTACGCCCGCGCCATTTTCGAGCTCGATCAAGGCCTGCTGGTTTACGACGACGTCCGCCATTTCGGCCGCATCGAGTGGAGCGCGCTACTTCCGGAACGCGCCGCCGCGCTCGGCCCCGACGCACTGCAGATCTCTTTCGAAGATTTCCGCCAGCTGTTAAAGACCCGCCGCTCCGCCATCAAGCCGCTGCTGCTCAATCAACGCTTCCTGCGCGGCATGGGCAACATCTATACCGACGAAGCTCTGTTCGAGGCCCGCATTCACCCCCGCGCCATCGCCGCCAGCCTGAGCAACGAGCGCGCCGGGCGGCTGCATCGCGCAATGGTCGACATTCTCGCCACCGCGATTCGGCTCAAGGGCTCGTCGATCTCCGATTACGTCGATGCCGACGGCCAGCGCGGCAGTTTTCAGCAACAGCATCAGGTCTACGGACGCGCTGGCGAGCGCTGCCCTACTTGCGGAACGCCGATCCGCCGGATCGTGGTGGGACAGCGCGGTACGCACTATTGTCCGAAGTGCCAGCGGAGTTGAGCACCTGATCGGCCAGCAGCGCCGCGGCTTTCATCTCCACCACGTCATGGACGCGAACCACGTGCGCGCCGCCCAAAATGGACGCCGTCACGGCAGCCGCGGTCGCGCATTGCAGAAAGGCTTCGGACGCGTTCTCGGTCTGCGATAGAAACGACTTGCGCGACGGCCCCAACACCAGCGGAAACTCCATCGCCGCCAACTCGCTCAGCCGCGCCAGAATCTCCGCATTCTGCTCCTTGCGCTTGCCGAAGCCGAGCCCCGGATCGATTGCAATCCGCGCGCGATCCACGCCCGAGCGCACGGCGCGGTGCGTGGACGCATCCAAATCCTTCAGAATGGTCCCCAGCACATCCTTGAGCGGCGCGAGCTTGGCCCA